>LNFM01000201.1_pt1 | contig 154916 bp, 161 predicted proteins | sample 596031 | NCBI WGS metagenome assembly LNFM01 (sample SAMN04254537, study PRJNA301005) | activated carbon metagenome | isolation source: dual media filters at the Ann Arbor, Michigan drinking water treatment plant | place: USA: Ann Arbor | reverse complement strand
ATGGTCGTTCGCGTAAGGAGACCTCCTCGATGGCCAAGCGCACCACCACGAAGCGTCGTCACGCACAAGGCGTGCTGAACGTGCAGGAATTCCAACGCGATGATCGCCGGCAGCGAAATCTGCAGGTGCTTGATGGCGGTTATAGCCCGGCAAACGACGCCGGCCGCGATGCGAGCTTCGTCAAAAATCTGCGGCCCAAATCCAAAGGCCAAACGGCTCTGATGGAGGCGATCGACACGCACGCGCTCTGCTTGGCGCTCGGCCCGGCCGGCACCGGCAAAACCTACATCGCGATTTCCAAGGCGGTGGAAGCGCTCGAAGCCGGCAAAGTGGGCCGCATCGTCCTCTCGCGCCCCGCCGTCGAAGCGGGAGAATCGCTCGGCTATCTGCCCGGCGCCATGGAAGACAAGCTCGCGCCGTACCTGCGCCCACTCTACGACGCGCTCACCGATCGCCTCTCCGCCAAGCGCCTGAAAGCGCTGATGGCCGAAGGTCTCATCGAAATCGCGCCCGTCGGTTTCATGCGCGGCCGCACGCTCAACAACGCCTTCGTCGTCATCGACGAAGCGCAGAACTGCACTTACGGCCAGATCAAAATGCTGCTGACGCGCTTGGGCTGGCATTCAACCATGGTCGTCACCGGCGACCCGGCTCAAACCGATTTGCTGCCCGATCTCTCCGGCTTGCACACGGTCGCCGACAAACTGGAAGCCGTCGAAAACATCGCCGTCATCCGCCTCGGCGACTCCGACATCGTCCGCCACCCGCTCGTCGCCTCCATGTTGGGGGTCTTATAACGCGCGGCTTCCCACCGCTTCCTCAGCGGTTGCTCGGTTGGATTTAACGAAATGACTCTCGCCCCGGCCTCATGCCGGGGCTTTTCTTTGAGCGCTACTCTTCGCCTTCCAGATCGATATCCAGAATGCTCATCGTCAGCACCTGGCCCTCGTCTTCATCGGCCGAGACAGTGCCAACAAATTCGTCGTGCACGTACACTTCAGCGCTGTCCGTCTTGCGCGGGCGCGCGCGCACGTCGAGATCGGCGGCGTGCAGGGTCTTGCGCAGCTCGCCCTGCAGACGCGCACGCTCGGCTTCGTCAATCGGCGCATTCTTCTTGGCGCCGGCGGCGCGGGGCACGGTGAGGCTGATCGAATAGGAGAGTTCGCCCTCTTCGTCGTCGCGCAACAAAGTGGCGACGGCCTTGCCGTCGACCAGCACATCCGCCTCGTCAGCGCTCTTCGACACCACCGACACAGTCGGCGAGCCGAGCAATTTGCTCAGATAAGCGCCCAGGCGCGTGCATTCTGCTGCGTTCAAGACCGGCTCCTTCACGATGGCCGCAAACTCGGCTCTCAGCGGCGCCCGGTCAAGGGCAGGATTAGTCGAAATCCCAGTGCGTGGCTTCGCGCCGCAAGTGGCGCCCGAACAGGAACGCCGCCAGGCCGATGACGCCGAACGTGCTCATCACAGCGACATAATCGTACATGCCGTCATTGATCGCGCCCATCAGCGTGAACGGCGTGTAAAGCGCGATCAGGCCAAGCGCCACGCCAACCGCGACGCCGGTCTTGATGAAAACGTCACCGAAGAAATAGTTGCGGTCGATCTCCTTGCGGGGACGACGCTGCGCGCGCGGGGCGGAAGCTTTGCGTTTGGCCATGGACGCGATCTTACCGGGATTCGCGCGCTCGCGCCGCCGTGGTTCAGCCGAAGACGTTTGCACAGCGTAACGAATGCGCCCATCGATGCGCGGCGGAAACAATTGCGCCGGCGAAAGGCGCCTCACGCTAGAGCCACCACTTCGCCGCCTTCGCCTTAAAGCCAGCCGCGCGTTCCAATTCGGCGCTCACCGCAAATACGCTCTCTTCATCAAGCGCCTTGCCGATCACTTGCAGCCCGAGCGGCAAACCGTTCGCATCGACAGCAGCGGGCAACGCAAGCGCCGGCAAGCCAGCCAGGTTCGCGGTCACCGTGAAGATGTCGTTCAAATACATCGCCACCGGATCGCCGCTCTTTTCGCCCAGCGCGAACGCCGCTGACGGCGTCGCCGGCGTCAGGATCGCGTCCACCTCAGCGAACGCATCACGGAAATCCTGCGCGATGCGCTGGCGAACCTTTTGCGCGCGCAGATAATACGCGTCGTAATAGCCAGCGCTCAGCACATACGTGCCAATGAGAATGCGCCGCTGCACTTCCTTGCCGAAGCCCGACGCGCGCGTGTTTTCATACGTCGCGTTCAAATCACGCCCGGCGACACGCGCGCCGTAGCGCATGCCGTCATAGCGCGCGAGGTTCGACGAAGCTTCCGCCGGCGCGACGATGTAATAGGTCGGCAGTGCGTACTTCGTGTGCTTCAGGTTGATCTTCTTGACCGTCGCACCCGCCGCCTTCACCCATTCGATGCCCTGCTGCCAGAGCGCCTCGATCTCTTCCGGCATGCCGTCGACGCGATATTCCTCAGGCACGCCGACCACCATGCCTTTGATCGAGCGCTTGGTCGCGGCGCGGAAATCCGGCAGCGCATTGGTGAGCGAAGTGGAATCCTTCGCGTCATGCCCGGCCATCGATTGCAGCAGCATCGCCGCATCCTCGACCGTCTTCGCAATCGGCCCGGCCTGATCGAGCGATGACGCAAACGCTACGATCCCCCAACGCGAGCAGCGCCCGTAGGTCGGCTTTATCCCAACCGTGCCCGTAAACGCCGCCGGCTGCCGGATCGAGCCGCCCGTATCCGTCGCTGTTGCGCCCAAGCATAGATCAGCGCTCACCGCTGACGCCGACCCGCCCGACGATCCGCCAGGCGTCAGCTTCGCGTCCTCATTGCCGCGCCGCCATGGGCTGACCACAGGACCAAACGCGCTCGTCTCGTTCGACGAACCCATTGCGAACTCGTCCATGTTGAGCTTGCCCAACATCACCGCGCCATCGCGCTTCAAATTGGCGCTGACTGCGCTCTCATAAGTCGGTGTGAACTCGCCCAAGATGTTCGAGCACGCCGTGGTGCGCACGCCTTCGGTGCAGAAGAGATCCTTGATCCCCAGCGGCGCGCCTTCCAGTGCGCCAGCCTCGCCAGCCGCCCGCCGCGCGTCGCTCTCCTTCGCCCGCGCCCGCGCGATCTCCGGCGTCACCACGACGTAAGCGTTCAAGTGCGGATTGGCCTTGTCGATCGCGTTCAAGAACGCGTCGGTGATTTCGAGCGAGGAGAAGTGCTTCTTCTCCATGCCATCGAGCGCTTCGGCCAGTGTGAGGGTGGTCAGATCGGTCATTCAACACTCAATGATTTTGCATAGAACGCGGTCCACGCGCTCGGCGGATAATCCAACACAGGCTCGCACGCTGCGAAGCCGCCGCGCTCATACACGCGCTTGGCCGCATCGAAGTTCGAGCCCGTTTCCAACACCACGCGCGACAAGCCTTCGCTGCGCGCCAAATTCTCGATCGCCGCCAGTATGGCCCCGCCGACGCCGAGCCCACGCGCTTCCGGCTTCACGAACATGCGCTTCACTTCGCCGACGTCGCCATGGCGGCGCAACGCGCCCATGCCCAAGGTCGCGCCGCTTTCATCGCGCGCCACGAACAAAGTCGTATCCGCACCCGCCATCTGCTCGGCCGTCATGTGATGACGATACTCGGCCGGCGTCAGCGCGTACGTGTACTTGTTCAACGCCTGCACCAGCGCGCGAACATCGTCCGACAACGGCGTTTCGGTGGCGATGGTGAAGCTCATGGCGCTACGCGCACGGCGGGGCGCTGGAGAATGGCCAGCGCGATCAAGTGCGCCGTTGCGATGAGCGCCAACTCCGCCCAGATGCCAATCCCCACAGCCTGAAGCGACACGACGTCATACTGCGCACCGTTCACGCTCAGTCTGGCGAATACGGCGTCCAGCGCGGCCCACGCGCCGAAAGACATCAGCGCCGCGATCACAAGATGCCGGCCTGGAATGAGCGCGCGAACTCCGCCGATGGTCAGATATACCAACGGCGTCATCACCAATAAGGCGACGGCGATCGCGAGCGATGCAATGGCGATTGCCAAGCGCTACTCCACCACTTTCGGCACCACAAAGAATCCATCTTCCGACTTCGGCGCGTTCTTCAGCACCTTTTCCGGATCGTCGCCGGCCGTCACCACATCCTCGCGCATCGGCAGGCTCATGCCCTCAACGGCGCTCGTCATCGGCTCGACGCCCTCGACGTCGACCTCGTTCAGCTGCTCGATCCACGCCATGATGCCGTTGAGCTCGTCGGCCATCGGCTTGACGCGCTCTTCCGGCAGCGCCAGGCGCGCGAGCTTGGCGACCTTGCGGACGGTTTTTTCATCGATTGACATGCGTGCGGGCTAGCAGCGCCCGGCTACAGCTTCAAGAGCCAGCGGCGTTACAGGTCCCAGTCCAAACGCCGCCGCCTTCGCCTTCGGCCAACGTAAACGCCCGCAGATCGCGTGAGATCTCCAGGTTGGCGTTGTAATTGGTGCGGTCGTTCGTCCGCATCACAGCGGTCCAGCCCAAAGCGCGTGTCAGCGTCGGTTCGAACGTCGCAGCCTCGCAACCCGTCATGATGCAGAACTCCCCAGCCCCGCCGCGATCCGGAACCGAGAGCGAGATATGGAGCGTGGACACCTCGCCGTTCGGCGCGCGCTGCTCGCTGGCGTTGCAGCTGAGATCATGCCCCAGCGCAAAAGCCAGATCGGGGTCGGGCGCATCGGTCGTGGGCGAGGCGCAGGCGGCGAGAACGGCCAGGGCGGCGGCGAGGAGAGCGTGTTTCATCGCCCCATTGAAGACCCCGGCTTGACCCGGCGCAAGCGCGCGCCGAAGGGACTCATTCATGCCCATGCTCGACCTCCCCGAATTCGCCGCCGCCCTGCCAGCGCGCGCCGCGATCCTCGGGGTCGATCCGGGCGAAAAAAGGATCGGCATCGCGATTAGCGATCTGACCCGCATGATCGGCTCCTCGCTCGATACCATCTCGCGCGTGAAATTCGCCGTCGACGCCGAGGCCTTGTTCAAAATCTATGACGGGCGCCAATGCGCCGGTCTCGTCATCGGCCTGCCGCTCAACATGGACGGCTCATCCGGCCCCTCTGCGCAAAGCGCCCGCGCCTTTGCCCGCAACCTCCTCACCAAGCGCGACGTGCCGCTGCTGCTGTGGGACGAGCGCCTCTCCACCGCCGCCGTGACGCGCACGCTCCTCGAAGGCGACGCCACCCGCAAACGCCGCAGCGAAGTGGTCGACAAAATGGCCGCCGCCTACATGCTCCAAGGCGCGCTGGATGCGATGCAGGAGCGGCGGGTGTGAACGTACGAGTCTGGACCGCCGGCGCCCTCGCCAGCATACCGCAGCTTGAACACACGCTGGCGTTTGTCGGTAGCAGCGGCGCCGTGCCGGCGAGGGCGCCGGCGGTCCAGACCATGGCATCGCCCGCATGAGCCCCCTCATCGCAGGCCTTGCGCCGGTTTTCATTCTGATCGCCATCGGCTGGGCCGCGCGGGCTGGCCGCATCGCGACGCCTGAAGCCTTCGGCGCGGTCAATCGCTTCGGCTATTTCGTGCTCTACCCGGCGTTCCTGTTCACGCTGACCGCCCGCGCCGATTTCAGCGCGCAAGGCTCGGCGCCGTTTCTGATCGGCATTCTTGGCGGCGTCCTCTTTGCGATCCTGCTAGCGCTGGCGACGCGTCTCATCTTCCGCGCCGACGGCCCCGCTTTCACCAGCGTCTTCCAAGGCTCGCTGCGCTGGAACGGTTTCGTGCTGCTCGCGGCCGCGCTGCCGCTCTACGGACAAACTGGCCTCGATTTGATCGGCATCGCCTTCGGCCCGCTTGTGCTGACCATGAATGTCGTCTGCGTCATGGTGCTGGCGCGTTGGGGCGCCACACGCGCCGCGTCCTGGCGCGCCGTACTCGACCAGATCGTCGCCAACCCGCTCATCCTCGCCTGCGCCGTTGGCCTCGCCGTCAACGCCGCCGGCTTCCATGATTTCGGCGCGCTTTCGAGCGCACTCGATCTGCTTGGCGACGCCGCCATGCCGATCGCGCTCATTTGCGTCGGCGCCGGCCTCGACTTCACGGCGCTGCGCGCCTCCGGCGTGCGCGTCGCGTTCGCCTCGGCCTTCAAGCTGCTGCTGATGCCCGCGATCCTGTTTACCGCCGTCACGCTGACCGGCGCGGGCCCGCTTGCCGCCGCTGTCGCCGCCGGCCTCGGCGCCACGCCAACTGCGGCCGCCGGCTACACGCTGGCTCGCGAAATGGGCGGTGACGCACAACTCGTCGCGGCCATCATCACGGCGACGACGCTGCTCTCGTTCCTCACAATGCCGCTCGTCATCGGTCTTACCCTGCCTTGAGTACGCTATTGCGGCGTCGGGCAGCGTTCGGCGGCGAACCGGTCACTTAGCGCCATCATGCGCTGAAGATCTATTCCAGCCGTTGCATCCGCGACTTGGCCGCCGATGGTATTCACGCGCTGACGATTGGCTTCCGCCGCAGCGGCCTCCGTTCCACGGGCCGGAGCGCGTCCGTTTTGAACCTGATCTTGGAGCGCTTGCGCATTAGCCGCAAAGTTCGGATCGAGTTGGCTGTTCATCCGCTGACCAGCCACCATCATCTCCGCCGTCATTTGATCACACGTCAAAGTCTCGACCGGCGGCAGCGTCGTATCGACGGGCGCATCCATTCGCGCTTGAACGTCAGCCAAGCGATCGTCCTGCTGGGCCAAGGCGCCAGGCACAGCCAAGCAGGCGTAGGCGAGCGAAGCCAAAAACAGATTTCTCATGTTGACCTCCCGAGGCATCGAAACATGCACTCCGAGATTGTCCAATCACGAGTTCAGCGCCCGCCGAACGGCGCCACTGGTTCGCTTTCGCCGACGATCATTTCGGCGTCTTCCTCGAAGCCTGGATGGTTGGTCGGGTCGAGGACATACGTGTTGCTCTGGCCCGCCGGTTCCAGCGGCGCCTGCGTGCGCACTTCGGCGGCTTCCGCCTTGGCGACGCCAAGCCCGGCCACCACCGCCGCCAGCGCCAAACCCACCGGCTTCAAGGCCGGGCCCGAGTCATCACGTTTCAGGTGCGATTTCATATCCGCAGCTCGTCTTTCGTCCTGCAACCCGCCCTGTCCCAAGATTGGAACAAAAGCAGTACAGCACCGAGTCCGCGGCGCCAATAAGGTTGAAACGATTATCCCCGCCTTGTTGTCGCCGCGCTTGCGGCGAAGCAGACACAAGGCTTAACAAGCGGCATGGCTCAGCGACCGACTGGCGTGAAGAAAAACGAAGCTCGCACAACCGCCGTTCGATTCCGCCACAAGCACCTGCTGGCCATATCAGACCTCAATCGTTTCGAAGCCGAGAGCCTGCTCGATCGGGCCGAGACCTTCGCGCCTTTGGCCGAGCAGAAGATCAAGAAGCTCGACACCTTGCGCGGGCGCACTCTGATCAATCTTTTCTTCGAGAATTCCACAAGAACGCAAAGCTCGTTCGAACTCGCCGGCAAACGCATGGGCGCCGATGTCGTCAACATGAGCGTGCGCTCCTCGTCGGTGGCGAAAGGCGAAACGCTGATCGACACGGCGACGACGCTAAACGCCATGCGCCCCGATCTTCTGGTCGTGCGTCACGGCGCGTCCGGCGCGGTGGAGTTGCTCTCGCAAAAAGTGGGCTGCGCCGTCATCAATGCCGGCGACGGCAAGCACGAGCATCCGACGCAAGCCTTGCTCGACGCCTTCACCATCCGCGATCGCTTGGGCGGCATCGAAGGCCTCACCATCGCCATCTGCGGCGACATCGTCCACAGCCGCGTCGCCCGCTCGAACGTGGCGCTGCTTACACTACTGGGCGCGCAGGTGCGCCTGATCGGCCCGCCGACACTCATGCCCGCCGGCGCCGAGCGCTGGGGCGCGAAAGTGTTTCACACGATGAAGGACGGGCTTAAGGACGCCGACGTCGTCATGATGCTGCGCGTGCAGCGCGAGCGCATGACAGGCGGCTTCTTCCCAAGCCCGCGCGAGTTCTTCTGGTTCTACGGTTTGGACGAGGACAAACTGAAATTCGCCAAGCCCGGCGCACTCGTCATGCACCCGGGCCCAATGAACCGCGGCGTCGAGATCGACAGCTCCGTCGCCGACAATCCCAACGTCTCGCTCATCGAAACGCAAGTGCGCATGGGCGTGGCCGTGCGCATGGCCGTGCTGGAGGCGCTCGCCGAAACCGGCGCCAATGAGGAGCCCCGCTAATGTGGATGTTCCTGCTTTGGTGGGCGGTCGACGATCACCTCGCCGCCGCCCTCGAAGCACCGGGCCTCGGCACGCTGCCAATCTGGGTGCCCTTCATCATCGCACTCGCGTTTTCGACGACGCTCAACGTCGCGATGAAGCGGAGATGAGTGTGCGCCCCGTTCTCATCACCAACGCCAAACTGATCGACCCCGCCAAGAGCAAGGTCGAGACCGGCGCCATTCTGTTCGCCGACACCATCCTCGACATCGGCAATGTCACCAGCGCGCCCGACGGCGCCGAGATCATCGACGCTGGCGGCGCGCACGTAGCGCCTGGCTTGATCGACATGCGCGTCGTCATCGGCGAACCGGGCGCCGAGCATAAGGAGACGTTCAAGTCCGCCGGTCGTGCGGCGGCTGCGGGCGGCGTCACCACCATGGTGATGATGCCGAACACCACGCCTGTGCTCGACGATCAAAGCTTGATCGATTTCGTCCTTCGCCGCGGCATCGATAAATCCGGCGGCGTGCGCATCTTGCCGGCGGCGGCTCTCACCAAGCATCTCGACGGCGAACTGATGACCGAGATCGGCCTGATGGCCGAAGCCGGTGCGGCGTTCTTCACCAATGGCGACACGCCGATCGTCTCCAGCCGCGTGCTGCGCCGCGCGCTCTCCTACGCCAGCGCCTTCGACGCGCTGATCGCGCACCGCCCGGAAGATCCCTATCTCGCCGAAGACGGCGTCATGCATGAAGGGGATCTCGCCGCGCGACTCGGCCTGCCCGGCATTCCCGCCGCAGCCGAATACATCATGGCCGAGCGCGATCTGGCGCTCGCCGAACTCACCGGCGGCAAGCTGCTGCTCGACATGCTCTCCGCCGCGCAAACGCTGCCGGCGCTGAAGCGCGCCAAGGATCGCGGCGTCAAAGCCTTCGCCAGCGTCAACGTCCACCACCTCGTGCTGAACGAGCAAGACGTCGACGGCTATCGCACCTTCGCCAAGCTCTCACCGCCGCTGCGCAGCGAAGACGACCGCAAAGCTTTGGTTGAAGCCATCGCCAGCGGCTTGATCGACGTCATCGTCTCCGGCCACGATCCGCAACAGGCGGAAGAAAAGCGCCTGCCCTTCGAAGAAGCCGCGTTCGGCGCCGTCGGCCTCGAAACATTGCTGCCCGCCGCACTCACACTGGCGCACAACGAGGACGTCACGCTCAACACGCTCATCCGCGCCATGACGCTGCGCCCGGCGGAGTTGCTGAAGCTTCCGCAGGGCCGGCTCGCCAAGGGCGCGCCAGCCGACATCATCATCATCGACACCGGCACGCCGTTCCGGCTCGACTCCGACAAACTGAAATCCAAATCCAACAACAGCCCGTTCGACGAAAAGCTGCTGCAAGGCGCCGTCAAACGGACATTTATCGCCGGCAAAACTGTGTTTCCTCAGTGAAGGAGTTCGAGATGCGCGTTCTGGCCCTCAGCGTTTTGCTTCTTCTGTCCGCGTGCGCCAGCGCTGTGCTGCCGCCGCCTGTCGGCCCTGGCGATCCTGGCCCCGGCGGCACAGCCCCGCCGATCCCGCTCGACGGCCCCATCGCCTATCGCTGCAGCGACGGCACCCAACTCATGGTCGAAGCAACCGGCTCACAAGCGCGCGTCGCCATCGTCGGCGGCCCATCCATGGTGCTGCCGGACGCCGGCGACAATTATTACTCCAACGGCCGCTACGGCTTCCGCGGCGGCGGCGACACCGCCCAATGGGAAGTCGGCCGCGCCGCGCCGGTGAACTGCCGGGGGAGTTAGCACCCCCAAGTCAACAGTCAGGGATCGCGATAGCCTTCGGCATGGAGCTGCATCCCCAACGGGTCATCCTCAAAGAAAAAGCCACCATGGCGTTCTGAGTGCGGTGAGAGATAGTCGAACGACGCACGCCGCTCAGTGCCGTTCGCGAGCGTGGCGACGACCTCCACATCCGCCGCTGTCACATCGCCTCTGTTGCGCGCCGTGAACTCCGCCACGTAACCGCCCTCCACAGTGCGAATGTCTCCGATGGTCGCGACGATGTCCGGCGGCGCCTGGCCGCCGCGCACGCCGGTGCTGACGAGCACCACAAGCATCGCCGCAAACGCCAGCGCGCCTATCGCGCCCGCGATCCATTCGAGCAGGGGGGGGTCGTCCCGCGCCTTAGCCACGCCGCTCTCCCACGACAAAATGCGCCAAGCCCGCGCCCAACACGGCGGGAAACGCCAACACCACGATAAATTCCGCGGCTTCGGCCGCGCTCACGCCGTCCATGCGACCGAAGGTCCAGAGCAGAAACGCCGAAACCGCCAGGCAAACGCCGTAACCCGCGAACGAATAGCGTATCAGCACCGAAACAAAGCTGGTGTCGCCACGCCGCGCTTTGCGTCCTGGCAAATCCGCCCAGAACAGAAGCGCGTGCAACAGCGCAAGCGAACTGCACGCCAGCAGCGCCGCCTGCAGTGGACTGATCTGAAACGCGATCAGCATCATCTCTTCCGTCGGCGCCGCATTGAGCGCCACGAACAGCGCACCGACGCCCATCAGAAAGAGCCGCCCCCAATAGCTGCGGTCGGCATCCGCATCCGCCGCGCACCCGCTCATCTGTTTATCGGCGAGCAGCGCTCCGAGTGCGCCGGGAAAAGCGAGCACTGCAACTTTGCCAACCCATTCGGTCGCCGGCTGATCAAAGCGCAGCACGCCGAACAAGCCCATGACGATCACGCTGGTCGTCGCGGCCACGGCGATTGCCGCACACGTGTCGAGCACATGCGCGACCACACCAAACGCGCGCTCGAAGCCCGCAAAGTACGACAACCCGATTAACACTGGGAACGTCACCGCCAGCAGCAGCGCAAGTCGCAGCCGGTCCATCGCGAACCCGAGCGTCCACATTTCCATGGTCATGTAGAGCGGCAACGTAAACAGCGCCGCACCGATAAAAGCCCGACCGAGCCCTTGCGCGTATGCAGCCTGTCCCGACATCAAAGCGGCAACCGCTGCCCGCGTCAGCGGTTCCCTATACTGCTCCGTCGAGGGCCCCGCTCCGCGCCAGTTCGCTGAACCAGCGATAGCTCGCCTTCTCCGTCCGCACGCCCGTCTCGCGATTATGCGCGACCAAGCCGAACTTGGAGCGATAGCCCTCGGCCCATTCCCAATTATCGACCAGCGTCCAATGGAAGTAGCCGCCAATGTCGCAGCCGCCCTCCATCGCGCTCTTCACCGCTTCCAAATGCTGGCGCAAATAGTCGATGCGGAACTGATCCTCGATCACGGCCGGCCCGTCGCTGAACGGATCGGAGCAACCGTTCTCGGTGATGATCACGGGCGGATTGCCGTATTGGTCGCGCACGCGCAGCAGCGTCTCATAAAGACCGGACGGATCGACGTGACGGTCGAACGCATCGCGCTCCGTACCGGACGGCGCAGGCGCGGGTTCGATGAAGCTCGGCGCGAACAAATTGAAGCGCATGTAGGACGGCGCGTAATAATTCACGCCCAGGAAACCGACCGGCTGACGGATCGTCTCCATATCGCCATCGCGCAGCACGCTCTCGACCATGCCTTGCGGCACGCTCGGATATGTCCCTCGAAACAGCGGATCGAGAAACGCGCCGTTCCACACTTCATCGAACCCGTTCGCGGCCTGCTCGTTGAACCATGACAGCACGCCGCCCTCGGCGCGCGAAGGCATCAGCGCCATCGTCGTGCCGACAATGAGATCGCTCTCAGCCGCGCGCAGCGCTTGGATCGCCAAACCTTGCGCCAAGTTCTGATGATGGATCACCGGGCCCAACACGCCGGCGTCCGTCAGCCCCGGCGCATGCATGCCGGTCACGTGCCCGAGTGCCGCGTGCACCGCCGCTTCGTTCAGCACGACAAAATGCTTCAACCGATCGCCCAGCCGCTGCGTCACGAGATCGGCATAAGCCGCGAACCGCTCCGCCGTCTCGCGGTTGGTCCAGCCGCCGCGCTCCTGCAGCGCTTGCGGCAAGTCCCAGTGAAACAAGGTCGCGTAGGGCGCAACGCCGCGCGCGAGCAATGCATCAACCAGCCGCGCATAATAATCGAGCCCCGCCTCGTTCACCGCGCCCGATCCGTCCGGCACGATGCGCGACCACGAGATCGAGAAGCGGTACGCTTTCAAGCCAGCATCGGCGAGCAACGCCACATCGTCGCCGTAACGGCGATACGAATCCGCGGCGACGCTCGCATCGGTGCCGTCATGAATGCGTTCGCGCGGAAACACGTCCCAGATACTGGGGCCCCGTCCATCGACATCGAGCGAGCCTTCGGTCTGAAACGCCGAGCTTGCCGCGCCCCAGATGAAGTTCGCTGGAAACTGCCGATCGCGCGGCGCCGGCATGTAAGGTTCTCCGGTTCGCGCGCAGCCGGCTATCGCCACAGCGCCCGCACCCAAAGCCAATTCCCGCCGCGTTATCCGCATCGCCGCATCCTCCCCGGCGCCAACTTACGCGCTCCGCCGCGAAAGTCGCCTCTCCACAGATGCGAACGCGCCTGCTAAGAGCCCCCGGTGTTGACATTGTATTTCATTCTCGCCGCAGCCGGCGGCTATCTCCTCGGCTCCATTCCATTCGGCCTCGTGCTGGTGCGCGCCGCGGGCCTGGGAGACATCCGCGAAGTCGGCTCCGGCAATATCGGCGCAACCAACGTACTGCGCACCGGGCGCAAGGATCTCGCGCTCGCGACTCTGCTGCTCGACGCCGGCAAAGCCGGCATCGCACTTCTGCTCGCACGCTGGATCGCCGGTCTCGTCGGCTTGGCCGAAGAGACGCAATTGCAAATGGGTCTGATCGCGGGCGCCGCTGCTTTCATCGGCCATTGCTTTCCGGTGTGGCTCGGCTTCAAGGGCGGCAAGGGCGTGGCGACCTTCTTCGGCGTGCTGTTCGCCGGCATTTGGCCGATCGGCTTCATCGCCGCCATCACCTGGCTCGCGATCGCCACCATCTTCCGCTACTCGTCGCTCGCCGCACTCGCCGCCGCCGCTGTTGCGCCGCTCGCTGCGCTCGTCGCGCAATTCAGTTGGTCCGAGATTGCGTTCACAGTCTTGCTCACCGCACTCATCTTCTGGCGCCACGCCGCCAACATCGCGCGCCTGCGCGACGGCACGGAGCCGAAGATCGGCGCCAAGAAAGAAAGCGCGGAAGCGCCAGCGCCGCCAACACCAACGCCCGCGCCGGTCGCGCCCGAGCCTTCGCCGGAAGCATGAGCCGCACGCTCTCGCGCCCCGAGCGGATCGCCTGGGCGCGGCTCGCACGTACGCCCCGAATTGGCCCGCTCACCTTCCATCGCCTCATCGCCCGCTTCCGAACACCGAGCGCCGCACTCGAAGCATTGCCGCGTCTCTCGAACGTCTCGCCGCCGCCGTCCGATCGCATTGAAGCAGAGATTGACGGCGTCGAAGCGCTCGGCGCCCGCCTCATCGCCTCCAGCGAGCCCGATTATCCAACGCTGCTGGCGCAACTGGATGCGCCGCCGCCACTGCTCGCCGTGCGCGGCGATACCAAGCTGATGCAGCGCCCGGCCATCGCCATCGTCGGCTCACGCGAGGCGTCGGGCGGCGCGCTTTTGTTTGCCGAACGGCTCGCGGCTGATCTCTGTGAAGCCGGTTTCGTCGTCGTCTCCGGCCTCGCGCGCGGGCTCGACGCCAGCGCCCACAAGGGCGCCCTCGCCAGCGGCGCCATTGCGGTGCTGGCGGGCGGGCTCGAACATCCATACCCGCCGCAAAACTTGAGACTGCACGACGCCATCTGCGCACGCGGCGCTGTCGTCAGCGAAGCGCCGCTCGGCACGATCGCCCGCGCCCGCGACTTTCCGCGCCGCAACTCGATCATCTCCGGCCTCTCGCGCGCCGTCGTCATCATCGAAGCGGCGCTGCGCTCGGGCTCGCTCATCACCGCACGCGCGGCCGCCGATCAGGGCCGCGACGTCATGGCCGTGCCCGGCTCGCCGCTCGATCCGCGCGCGCGGCTCCAATTCGCTGATCAAGCAGGGCGCGACACTAAAAGAGAGCGCAGAAGACGTGATTGCAGCGCTCGGCGAAGCAGCGCCACCGCCGCGCCCGTTCTCGGCTGGTCCGCTGTTCGATGGTGGCGAGGACGCCGCACCGACGCCGGGCCTGCCGAAGAAGATCGCCGCGCTGCTTTCGCCGACGCCGATCCACGTCAACGATCTGGCCCGCCTCACGGAAGCGCCGATGGGCGATGTCGCCGCAGCGCTCACCGAACTCGAAATCGAGGGCCACGCCGCTTCGCTTCCCGGCGGCTACGCCGCGCGCGCGCACCACGCCTTCAGCGAGGACTAGAACTCCGCTTCCACCGCCCGCTGCGCCCGCGACAGCGCTTCAGCTGCCGCTGTCAAACCGAACCGCCAGGCCATCTCCGCCAGTTGCCCGGACATGTCGTGAAGATACTCAGCCACCTCGCTGCGGGTGACCTCGCGATCGTCATCATTCGCTGGTTCGTCCATAAGCCCGCCAAAGCCATGCAATTCCGAATTGCATGTAACATCCCTGAGTTGCAGTCAGCAATACAAATGCGATTGTGCTTAACCAGTTCTAAACACAGAAAAAATTAGCGCCCTCAGGGCATAAGGGCAGCCTTTAGGCAACCACGGCGCGTTGACACGCCGGGGGTCGCCCCCCAGTTTCCGGCCGCTTCGGCCCAGCCGAATTACCGAAAGCATCCCGCAAAACATGAACGTCGTCGTCGTCGAGTCCCCGGCTAAGGCCAAGACAATAAACAAGTATTTGGGTCCGGACTATAAAGTCCTGGCCTCCTACGGCCATATCCGCGACCTGCCCCCCAAGGACGGTTCGGTGAAGCCGGCCGAAGATTTCGCCATGGATTGGGAGATCGACGCCAAGTCCTCCAAGCACGTTAAAGCCATCGCTGACGCGATGAAAACCGCCGACCACCTGATCCTCGCGACCGACCCGGACCGCGAGGGCGAGGCAATTTCCTGGCACGTGCTGGAAGCGCTGAACCTGAAAAAGGCGCTGAAGGGCAAGACCGTTAAGCGCGTCACCTTCAACGCCATCACCAAACCCGCCGTGCAGGCGGCCATGGCGGCGCCGCGCGACATTGATATGGAGCTGGTCGACGCCTATCTGGCGCGCCGCGCGCTCGATTACCTCGTCGGCTTCGGCCTTTCGCCGGTGCTGTGGCGCAAGCTCCCGGGCTCACGCTCGGCTGGGCGCGTGCAATCGGTGGCGCTGCGCATCATCGTCGACCGCGAAGTCGAGATCGAGCGCTTCAAGCCGCAGGAATATTGGTCGGTCGATGCGCAGCTCGCAAGGACGCGCGGCGACATCTTTCCGGCGCGCCTCTCCGCCTTCGAAGGCAAGAAGCTAAAGCGCCTCGACATTCCAAACGAGCAAATGGCGCACGCCGCGCGCGACGCGGTGAAGAAGGGTGGCTTCAAGGTCAGCGCCGTCGAGGCGAAGCCGACGAAGCGCAACCCGCCGCCGCCATTCACGACCTCGACGCTGCAGCAAGAAGCCGCGCGCAAACTCAGCTTCAACGCTTCGCGCACGATGCAGACCGCGCAACGCCTCTACGAAGCGGGCCACATTACTTATATGCGGACCGACGGCGTCTCGATGGACGAAGGCGCCATGGGCGAACTGCGCACCGCCATCGGCGCCCAGTTCGGCAAAGACTACGTGCCGTCAGAGCCGCGCAAATACGTGTCCAAGATCAAGAACGCCCAGGAAGCGCACGAAGCGATCCGGCCGACCGATCCGACCAACACGCCGCGACAGCTGCATCTCGATGGCGACCAGGCCAAGCTCTACGATCTGGTCTGGAAGCGCGCCGTCGCGTCGCAGATGGAATCGGCATCGATCGAGCGCACCAGCATCGATTTCACTGAGCCGACCGGCAAAGTGGAATTGCGCGCGACCGGCCAAGTCATTCTCTTCGACGGCTTTCTGAAGCTCTATCAGGAAGGCCGCGACGATGAAGAGGACGAAGAAAACCGCCGCCTGCCGCAATTAAAGCAAGGCGAAAGCATCAACGTCCACGACGTCAAAGCCGATCAGCACTTCACCGAACCGCCGCCGCGTTATTCGGAAGCGAGCCTCGTCAAAAAACTCGAAGAGCTCGGCATCGGCCGGCCTTCGACCTATGCGGCGATCCTCGAGAAGCTGCGCGAACGCAATTACGTCACCATGGATAAGAACCGCTTCATCCCCGATGATCGCGGCCGCATCGTTATTGCCTTCCTCGAAAACTTCTTCGGCAAGTACGTCGAATACGATTTCACCGCCGACCTCGAAGAGAAGCTCGACGAAGTCTCCGCCGGCAATCTCAAATGGAAGGCGCTGATGCGGGAATTCTGGAAGGATTTCTCCGGCGCCATCGCCGACATTGGCGACGTGCGCATCACGCAAGTGCTCGACACGCTGAACGAAGTGATGGGCCCGCACATCTTCCCGCCGAAGGAAGACGGCTCAGATCCGCGCACCTGCCCGCTCTGCGGCGTCGGCCAACTCTCGCTGCGCCTCGGCAAGTTCGGCGCTTTCGTTGGCTGCTCGAACTATAATGGCGATCCGCCGTGCAAGTTCACGCGGCCTCTCGCCGGCGGTGACGACGCTGAACAAGCGATCCCGTCCGATGGTCTTCTTGTCGGCGATGGCCCGAACGGGCCGATCGTTTTGAAGAACGGCCGCTTCGGCGCTTATTTCGAAACGCCGAACCCCGACGATCCGGACAAGCCCAAGCGCGCCAGCGCGCCGAAAGGCCAGGCGCCGACCGACGTCACGCTCGAACATGCGATCAAACTGCTCTCGCTGCCGCGCGAAGTCGGCATGCATCCGAGCGAGAACGAACTGATCGTCGCCAACTTCGGCCGCTTCGGCCCCTACATTAAAATGGGCAATCTCTACGTGAACCTGCCCGGCGCCGACGACGTGTTCGACATTCAGATGAACCGCGCTGTCGCCTTGATCGAAGAAAAGAAAGCCGGCGGCGGCAAAGGCCGCTTCGGCCGCGCCGCACCCGCGCCGATCAAAGAACTCGGCGAAAGCCCTGTGACCGGCAAGCCCGTCCGCGTCCTCAACGGCCGCTACGGCCCCTACATCACCGACGGCGAAGTCAACGCCAACGTGCCGAAGGACAAAAAACCGGAAGACATCGAGGTCGACGAAGCGCTGTCACTTTTGGCGGCGCGCTTGGAAGCCGGCGGCGGCAAGAAGAAAAAGAAGGCGCCGGTGAAGAAGGTGGCTGCGGCTGAGAAACCGGCCGCGAAGAAAGTTGCGAAGAAGCCGCTGGCGAAGAAAGCCGCCGCCAAGTCAGCCGTAAAGAAGCCCGCAAAGAAGAGCGCCAAGGCCTGACGCCACATCCCTTCTCCCGCTGCGCGGGAGAAGGCGGCCCGAAGGGCCGGATGAGGGCCCTACAGCGCTCAAAAGATCAGGCGCCGCTTGCCCTCACCCGATTTGCTCCGCAAATCGACCTCTCCCTTAGGCGTCGAAGAGGCGCCACATTGCTCCCATGGCGAAGAATCGACCACCTGCCCCCGAACCCCTGACCCGCGAGCGCGTACTTGAAGCCCTCCGCAAAGCCGGCGGCAAGGCGCAGAAGCGTGACATCGCGCGCGAGCTTGGGATCGGCCCGGATCAGAAGAAAGAGCTGCGCGGAATCTTGCGCGAGTTGGAAGAGTCCGGCGCGCTAGGGCGCGCGGGTCGTAAAGCCTACGCCGACGCGCAAGCGCTGCCCGAATCCGGCGTCATGGACATTGTCGATCGCGATCCCGATGGCGAGTTGCTCGCGCGCATGCGCGGGCCCGACGGCTATTTCGGCCCGACCGTCCGTTTAGCGCCCGGCGACTCGCGGCGCATGCGCGGTGAAGCGGCGATCGGCGTCGGTGACCGCGTACTCGCGCGCATCGCCCGCACCGACGACGGCGAATTCGAAGCGCGCATCGTCAAGCGCCTCGGCCAAAGTGCGCATCGCATCCTCGGCGTCTATCGCGCCAACACCGATCCGCGCGCGCGCTTCGGCGGCGGCCGCGTCGAACCCGCCGACCGCAAAGTGCGCCATCCGCTGATCATCGAAGCCAATGATGTGGGCGAAGCCAAGGACGGCGATCTGGTTTTCGCGGAACTTCGCCCCTCGGCGCGCGACCGCGCGCATGGTCCGAAGTTCGGCGCCATCAAAGAAATCATCGGCCGCGAAACCGATCCGCGCGCCGCCTCCATCCTCGCCATGCACACGCACGGCATCCGCGAAGGCTTCACCGAAGACGAAGAAGCGCAAGCCAACGCCGCGCAAAAACCGACGCTGAAAGGCCGCACCGATCTGCGCGACGTGCCGCTGATCACCATCGACCCCGAAGACGCGCGCGATCACGACGACGCTGTGTTTGCGACACCCGACACGGACGAGAAGAACCAAGGCGGCTGGCGCGTCTGGGTCGCCATCGCCGACGTGTCGGCCTACGTCACGCCGGGCTCGGCCCTCGATCGCGGCGCCTGGCGGCGCGGCAACTCGACTTACTTCCCCGATCGCGTGGCGCCGATGCTGCCGGAGTCACTCTCGGCCGATCTCTGCTCGCTGCGCGAACACCAAGAGCGCGCCTGCCTCGCGGTCGAGATGATCTTCGCAGCCGATGGCCGCAAGCTCCGTCACAAATTCGTCCGCGGCCTAATGCGCTCCGGCGCCAAGCTCTCCTACGAACAAGCGCAGGCCGCCATCAACGGCGAACCGAACGAGAAAACCGGCCCGCTGCTCGAGCACATCCTCAAACCGCTCTGGGCCGCCTATGCGTGCGTGTGGGCCGCGCGCGAGAAGCGCCAGCCACTCGACATCGACGCGCCCGAACACAAGATCATCTTCAAGGATGGCAAAGTCGCGGGCGTAAAGCGGCGCGAGCGTTTCGATGCGCACAAGCTCATCGAAGAATTCATGATCCAAGCCAACGTCTGCGCCGCAGAAACGCTAGAGCAGAAGAACCGCCCGCAAATCTACCGCGCCCACGATCGCCCCAGCGACGAAAAGATCGCAGCGCTCACCGACTTCCTGCCAACCGTCGATATGGCTTGGGCCAAGGGCCAAACCGTCACCGCCGGGCGTTTCAACCGCATCCTGCATCTGGCGCAAGCCTCGCCCAATAAGGACATCATCAACGAAGTGATCCTGCGCACGCAGTCGCAAGCGGTTTATACGCCCGACAATATCGGCCACTTCGGCCTGAGCCTGCGCGCCTATTCGCACTTCACTTCACCGATCCGCCGCTACGCCGACGTCACCATCCACCGCGCGCTCATCCGTGCGCTGAAGCTCGGCGACGACGGCGCGACAGACGCCGAAGAACAGCGCTACGCCGAAACCGCCGAGCACATCAGCGCAACTGAGCGCCAATCCATGGCCGCCGAGCGCGACGCAACGGCGCGCTTCATCTCCGCCTTCCTCGCCGACCGCATCGGCAACACGTTCGAAGGCCGCGTCACCGGCGTCACCCGCTTTGGGCTGTTCGTGCGCTTGGACGAAACGCAAGCCGATGGCCTCGCGCCCATCTCCACGCTCGGCAACGAGCGCTGGATCCATGACGAAGCCGCGCACGCGCTCGTCGGCGAACAATCCGGCACCCGCTATCCGCTCGGCATGCGCGTCGAAGTGCGCTTGGAAGAAGCAACACCGATCAGCGGCGGATTGGTGTTTTCCCTGCTCACCGACCCGCTAGAGCCGCTCCCCGGCTGGCGCAAATCACGCAGCAGCCGCCCGACGCAACACCGCGGCCGCGACGATCGCGGGAAGCACCGCGGCAAGAAGCGGCGTTAGGCTAAGGTTGGGAGCGCGGCGCTCCGCGCCGCATGCGCGGCGGAGCCGCGCGCTCCAAGCTCCAACGCCTGAGTCCAGTGGACTCACGTCTTGTTCCGATGGAATAGTCACATCGGGGAGAACTTCATGATCATCCGCACCATCGCTTTCGCCGCCGCACTCGCGCTCGCCGCATGCGGCCAAGCCGCGACGCCCACCGCGGAGACCACGACAGAAGCGCCCGCAATCGATCCGCACGCGCCGCCTGTGCCGAGCGACGACCCCGTCACTGCTGCATTCCTTGTCGGCAGCTGGGGCGACAATGGCGATTGCACATCGACCATCACCTATAACGCCGATGGCAGCTTCCGCATGGCGGACGGCTCGACCGGCACGTGGACGCTCGAAGGCGATCGCGTGACCATGAGCGGCGTGCGCGGCGATTTCGGCGTGAACGTCGCCAAGGGCAACGAGAACCAATTGTTCGTCGGCCAACCGGACGGCAGCTTCGGCATCTCGCAGCGCTGCTAGCCGTCTTTCTTAAAGGGCGCGTGCTCGGCAAGCGTCTCCGCTTCATCGACGAGCGCCGGCGTTTCCGCACTCAGATAGCGCGCCACGGCGTGGCGGAGGCCTTCGTGGGCGATCCAGTGGGCGCTGTAGGTGTGCGTCGGCACATAACCGCGCGCTAGCTTGTGCTCGCCCTGCGCGCCGGCTTCGACGCGCGGCAAGCCAAGCTGGATCGCAAGATCGATGGCCTGATAATAGCAAAGCTCAAAGTGCAGGAACGCCACGTCGGCGACGCGGCCCCAATAGCGCCCGTAAAGCGCCTCGCCGCCAATGAGATTGAGCGCCGATGCGACCGGGCGGCCATCCGCCTCCGCCAAGAACAGCACGCAGGTATCGCCGAGGCGTTCGCCGAGCAGTTCGAAAAAGTCGCGATTGAGATAAGGCGAGCCCCATTTGCGCGCGCCGGTATCTTGATAGCAGCGGAAAAAGAAATCCCAGTCGCGCGCTTTGATCTCCTCGCCGCGCAGGCGCTTAATCGTCAGCCCCTCGCAGGCGCGCGCACGTTCGCGCCGGATGGTCTTGCGCTTTTGCGATGAGAGATCGGCGAGGAAATCTTCGAAGCGCGCATAGCCGTGATTGAACCAATGATACTGGATGCCGATGCGCGGCAGAAAGCCCAGTGGCTTTAGCCGCTCGACCATGTCCTGATCCGCGAACGTGATGTGCGCCGATGACGCCTCGGTACGCTGCGCGAACGCAATCGCCGCTTGCGCCAGCGCGCGCTCGACATGCGGATCGGGCGCGAGGATGCGCCGCCCCGGCACAGGCGTGAACGGCGAGGCGCATTGGAGCTTAGGATAATACTGCCCGCCAGCGCGATAGAGCGCATCGGCCCAGGCGTGATCGAAAACGTATTCGCCGTAGGAATTATCTTTCGCGTAAAGCGGCATGACGCCGACCGCCGCGCCGCCGACATCGTGCGCGATCAGATGCACCGGCTGCCAGCCCGTCGCCGGCGAGGCGCAGCCGCTCTCTTCCAGCGCTTGCAGGAAATCCCACGAGATGAACGGGTCGTAGGGCTTGTCGGCGGGATTGGCGAAGCCATCCCAGGTGGCGCGCTCGATCTTGCCGAGTTCGCCCAACACCGTGACCGTTAGTGCGTCCGTACCGTCCATGGCTCAGGACTCTAGTCGGGCGCGTGGCGAAACCAAGTGGGCGATCACAGCAGTTTCAGTGTCTTGAAGCTCGCGACGCCGTTTTTGCCGATGATGAGGTGATCGTGCACCCGCACGCTGATCGCCTCCGCCGCAGCCACGATATCGCGCGTGATGGCGAGGTCGGCCGGGCTGGACTTGGGATCGCCCGAGGGATGATTGTGCACCAGGATCACCGACGCGGCCGAAAGCTCCAGCGCCCGGCGCGCGATCTCGCGCGGATAGACCGGCGCGTGATCGACCGTGCCTTCGTTCATGATCTCATCGGCGATCAACTGGTTCTTGGCGTCGAGAAAGAGCACGCGGAACTGCTCACGCGGCTCATGCGCCAGCGTCATGCGGCAATAGTTCACCAGCTGCGACCACGACGAAATCACTGCCCGCTGATGCAACGGCGTCTTCGCCGCGCGCTCCAGCATGGCTTGCACGATCTTCAGATCCTGCGCCACCGCTGGCCCCGCGCCTTCACCTCCGCGATCCTGCACCGGCGTCGCTAACACAGCAGGCAGATCGCCGAACTTCGCCAGCAGCGCCTTCGCCAAGGGCTTCGTGTCCTGACGCGGAATGGTGCGAAAGAGCATGAGCTCCAACAGCTCGTAGTCCGCCAGCGCTCCAGGCCCGGCCTCATCGAAGCGCTGACGCAGGCGGGCGCGGTGATCGTGATAGTGCGGCTTTTCCGGCGGCTTGCGCGGCTTTGCCTCAATCCGGATCGGCGGCAGCGCGGGGCTCGCGGCGTCGGCGCCATCGCGCTGAAACGGAACAGTTCGCCGTCTTCGACCGCGCGCGGCGGTTCAGATGTGGCGCGTCTTTTCGAGCGCCCCGCCATCGCGCGTCACGCCTTGATCGCGTGCGGCTGGTCGAGACCGGCCGGTGATTTGGTGAAAATCTCGACGCCGGTTTCGGTGACGCCGACCGAGTGTTCGTACTGCGCCGAGAGCGACTTATCCTTTGTCACCGCCGTCCAGCCGTCATTCAAAATCTTCACGGACGGCGAGCCCAGATTGAGCATCGGCTCGATGGTGAAAATCATGCCGGGCTTAAGCACCGCGCCTTGGCCGGCTTTGCCGTAGTGCAAAATGTTCGGCGCATCGTGGAAGACGCGCCCGAGGCCGTGGCCGCAGAATTCACGCACGACGCTGGTCCGCTCGCTTTCAGCATAAGATTGGATCGCGTGGCCGATATCGCCGAGCGTCGCGCCCGGCTTCACCGCCGCGATGCCGCGCATCAGCGCTTCGTAGGTAATGTCCATCAGCCGCTCGGCTTTGCGCGGCACGTCGCCGACGCCGTACATGCGGCTCGTATCGCCGTGCCAGCCATTGACGATGACAGTCACATCGATGTTGACGATGTCGCCATCCTTCAACGCGCGCTCGCCGGGAATGCCGTGGCAGACGGTGTGATTGAGCGAGGTGCAGATCGTGTGGCGATAGCCGCGGTAGAACACGCACGCCGGTATCGCGCCATGATCGAACACGAACTGGCGGGCGAGATCGTCGAGCCGACCTGTGGTGACGCCTTCGCGCACTTCGCCGCCGAGCATATCGAGGCACGCCGCCGCGACCTGCCCAGCCGCCACCATCGCCGGAAATGCGACGCTTCTGTCGTGAATCTTGATCTGGCCGTCCCGGAGGGGCGTGTCGATGGCGTCGGCGTACGTCATAGTCTCTCCAAGGGCGCAGGCCCCAATATATGGTCCTAGCATAGACAATCGACCACCGCCTCCAAGCGAACGATTGACGGCTGCGCCCTTCCTGCGCTCTTAATGCGGTTGAGGGAGCCAAAACGGGGGGTTCGCATGAACCGGATTATCTGGGCGGCGGCGTTTGCCGTCTTCGCGGCTGTAATCGGCGTCAGCGCCAATCAGCCGGCGCAAGCCCAAACCAACGTCATCATTTTCCGGGTGTGCAACAATACCGGCGACACGGCCCAGGTGGCGGTGTCGTATAAGCCGGTGAACGCCGACGCCTTTTACAACGAAGGTTGGTTCAATGTCGGCCCGCGCCGGTGCGAGGAGATTGCGCGCACCACCAACGCCTACATTTACGGCTACGCCGAAGTGGAAGGCACCGACGAGTTCTACTGGTCAGGCGATCACCCGCGCTGCGTCGCTTACCCCGGCCCCTATGCGTTTTGGGACACGCCTTCCAACTATTGCGAGACCAACCAAGAAGTCCGCGACTTCGTGGTGATGCACGCCAGCGATTGGGGCGTCTTCACATGGAACCTTGATCCGTCCGAGGGCGGAAAATAAACAAGCGATAGCGGCGCCATCTCCAGACGGCGCCGCTTTCGTCACGCCGCGCGTGGCGACGTCTTGCCGATGACGCGGTTACGCCCCGCGTTCTTGGCCTCATAGAGCGCCTCGTCCGCCCGCTTTAAGAGCGCATCGACGCTCTCGTCGCTCTCCTCCGACGCAGCGACGCCGATCGAGACGGTGACCTCAATCGGGTGCCCAAGCCCTGGCGCCACGAACGGCGAACCGCAGACCGAACGCCGCAAACGCTCCGCCGCCAAGCAGCCGATATCGCCGGTCGTGCGCGGCATGATCACGACGAACTCTTCACCGCCCATGCGGCAGGCGAAATCAGAGGGTCGCGTGTTGGTGCCAAGCCGCACGGCAAAATCACGCAGCACAGCATCGCCGACATCGTGACCGTAGGTGTCGTTCAGGCGTTTGAAGTGGTCGATGTCGACCACCATGATCGAAACGGCTTCGCCGCCGCACTGCGCCCGCTGCGCCAGGGGCGTCAGCTGGCCCATCAGGAAGCGGCGATTGTAGAGGCCAGTCAGCTGATCGGTGATCGCCAACTCCAGGCTCTGATCGAGCCGATGGCGCAGGGCGTCCATATAACGCTTGCGGCGCATGAGCGTGCGCGCCCGCGCCACCAATTCTTCTTCATCGATCGGGCGGCCAATAATGTCGTGTGCGCCCAGTTCGAGCGCACGGTTGGCGCGCTGCTTATCGTCCGGCTCCACCACCGCCAGAATCGGCAAATGCCGCGTCGCCTCGCCTGAGCGCATGCGTGCGATGACACGAAAGCCATCGAACGACCGCGCCGTCATCGAGACAACGCACAGATCCGGCGGCCCTTCCGCTTCGTCCTGGCCCATCACCGTAACGCGGTGCTCAACGCCGAGCGCGGCCTTGATCGATTTGATCTGGGTGAGGTTGTCATCGACCACCAGCACATTGCCGGCCACCAAACGGTGTTGCTCCAGCGGGTCGTTGCGCAAATCCTCATCGATGACGCCGAGGCGCTTGCCGTTGGCTTCACGCGCCCGCAATTCGTCGATGACGACCTTGAGGCTCAGCAGGCTTTTCACCCGCGCCATCAACTGCACGTCATCGATCGGCTTGGTCAGAAACTCTTCCGCGCCCGCCTGCAAACCACGCAGCTTGTTGTCGCGGTCGTCCAGCGTCGTCAGGATGATCACCGGAATGTGCCGGGTCTCCGGCATCGCCTTTAAGCGCCGGCAGGCCTCATAGCCGTCGATGCCGCCGGGCATCATCACGTCCATCAAAATGAGATCGGGCTTTTCGCGCTTGGCCAACTGCACGCCTTCTTCGCCGCGCTGTGCAGTCAGCACTTCGTAATAGTCCGCGCCGAGCTTCGCCTCCAGGAGGCGGCGATTGGCTTCAAGGTCGTCGACAACGAGGATGCGCGCGCTCAAGCGGCCTCCTCCTTATCCGATGAACTTGCGGATGGTTTCGAGAAAGGTCGTGACCGAGATCGGCTTGGAGAGATAAGCGTCGCAGCCGGCGGCCATGATTTTTTGCTCATCGCCGCGCATCGCAAACGCCGTCACCGCCACAACCGGGATCGACTTCAGCAGCGGATCTTTCTTCAAGCGGTCCGTAATCTCCAAGCCGGAGATTTCCGGCAGCTGGATATCCATCACAATCAGATCGGGTTTGTGCTCGCGCGCCAAAGGCAGCGCCTGGCGGCCATCGCGGGTCTTGACCGTGCGGTAGCCAAAGGCCTCCAACAGGTCGTTGAACAGCCTCATATTGAGTTCGCTGTCTTCGACGATGAGTACGGTCTTCGCCATCACCCGCTTCGCTTCCGCAACCCCGGCGCATTCTCGCGCTTATTTGCGCATCTTATAGCGCAGGCCCATTAACAACCCATCGCAAGACAAGCAGTTTGGCCCATCTCGTTAAGAAGACCTTAAGGATTGATTGATGCGGCTTGGCATTGATTTCGGCGGCACCAAGATCGAAGGCGCGCTGCTTGATTCAACGGGAGAAATCCTGAACCGGCAGCGCGTGCCCAACCCTGGGGATTACGCTGGCGCGGTGCGCGCGGTGGCCGATCTCACAGCCAAAATCGAATCGGATACGGGCCATCGCGCCACAGTCGTGGGCCTCGCCATCCCCGGCTCGCTCTCGCCCAAGACTGGGCTCGTGCGCAACGCCAACTCGGTCTGGATGAACGGGCTGCCGTTTCTCGAAGATCTCAAAACCGCGCTCGCCCGCCCTGTGCGTGTGGAAAACGACGCCAATTGCTTTGCTCTCTCGGAAGCCGTCGACGGCGCAGCCGCTGACGGGCGCGTCGTATTCGGCGTCATCTTCGGCACCGGCTGCGGCGGCGGCGTGGTGGTCGATCGCAAAGTCATCACCGGCGCCAACGGCATTGGCGGCGAATGGGGCCACACGCCGCTGCCGTGGCCGCGCGCCGATGAAGCGCCCGTGCGCGATTGGTGCGGCCGCTGGGGTTGCCTCGAACAATGGCTCTCCGGCACCGGCTTCAAGCGCGCTTTCGGCGTCAGCGCCCGCGAAGCCGACACGCGCGCGCAAGCCGGCGATCCGGAAGCCATCGTCATGCTCGATCTCTACGCCGACCGCGTCGCGCGCTCGCTCGCCATTGTGATCGACATCCTCGATCCCGACATCATCGTTTTCGGCGGCGGTGTCTCGAACGTGAAGAGCCTCTATCCAAGCGTCCGCGGCAAACTGCTCGCGCACATCTTCTCCGACGTGCTCCACACCAAGCTCGTCCAAAACAAACACGGCGACAGCTCCGGCGTTCGCGGCGCGGCGTGGTTGTTCTCACCGGAGGAAGCGCAGTGATCTCGCAACTCTCCCCGCCCCCTTGTGGGGCGGGGTCGGGGGTGGGGGGAGCGGCGGTGTTCTTTCCGGATACGGCGCCGCCGACACTCCCCTCCCCAACCCTCCCCCACAAGGGGGGAGGGAGATGATTTTGTGCCGCGCCTGCGCACGCGAGATCACGCTTAAACGCTGCGCGTGCGGAGAAGATCAGCCGCTTGAGCACGCCGAGCTCAGCGCCCTCTCCATCGCCCACCTCGATTGCGACGCGTTCTACGCCTCGATCGAAAAACGCGACGATCCCAGTTTGCAGCCGCATCCCGTCATCGTCGGCGGCGGCAAGCGCGGTGTTGTCTCCACCTGCTGCTATGTGGCGCGCGCGTACGGCGTGCGCAGCGCCATGCCGATGTTCAAGGCGCTGAAACTTTGCCCGCAAGCCAAGGTCGTCCACGGCGACATGCGCAAATATGTCGAAGAAGGCCGCCTCATCCGCCGCATGATGGAGGACCTCACACCGCAAGTGCAGCCGCTCTCGATCGATGAAGCCTTCATGGACCTGACCGGCACCGAAGCGCTGCACCATGGCACGCCAGGGCAATCTTTGATCAAACTGCAAAACAAGATCTGGGAAGAGCGCCGGCTCACGGTTTCCATCGGGCTCAGCTTCAACAAGTTCCTGGCCAAAACCGCGAGCGATCTCGACAAGCCGCGCGGCTTCTCCGTCATCGGCCGCGCCGAGGCGCTCACATTCCTGGAAACCCGCGCCGTCTCCACGCTGCCTGGTGTCGGCCCCGCCGGCGCCACAGCGCTCGAACGCAACAATTTGCGCACCATCGGCGACATTCGCGCTGTCGGCCCGCAACGCATGCGCGCGCTTTACGGCGATTGGGGCGCGCATCTCTTCGCGCTTTCGATGGCCGACGATCCGCGCAAAGTCGATCCCGATGGCGAGCGGAAAAGCATCTCGTCGGAAACCACGTTCTTCGAAGACATCGCCGACATCGAAGCGCTCGAAGACATCCTCTGGCCGCTCTGCGAAAAAGTCGCCGCCCGGGCACGCGCCAGCGACACGGCGGGCCTCACGCTCACGCTCAAACTCAAGGACACGAAGTTCAAGATCATCACGCGGCGCCGCCAATTGCCCGAGCCGACGCTGCTCGCTTCGCGCATCTTCGCCCACGCACGCGAACTCCTGGCCGGCGACGCCAACGGCAAAACCAAATACCGCCTCATCGGCGTCGGCCTCTCCGATTTCAGCGACGCCGCAAGCGCCGACAAAGGCGACATGCTCGATACCCAAACGCCCAAACGCGCCGCCGCAGAAGCCGCCATCGCCAAGGCGCGCGGCAAATTCGGCAAGGACGCCGTGCAGACGGGGCGAGCGCTGAAGGTCGAGTGGGATGACGAATGAATCACCGTCATCCCGGGGCTCAGCGAAGCTGAGAGCCCGGATCCAGGGGCCACGGACAACGCGTTTGCCACTGGGTCCCGGATCACGCTTCGCGGGTCCGGGATGACGAGCGAGATTTGAGTCGCTAGTAGAAGGCTCACCACACCAGGGGAGCACACGCACATGGCCCGCATTGAAGCCCGCTTGCAGGAACTTGGGCTGACCTTGCCGACGCCGCCGGCGCCTGTGGCGTCTTATGTGCCGTATGTGGTCGTGGGCAATCTCGTCCACGTCTCCGGCCAGGTATCGGTCGACGCCTCCGGCGGCATCAAGGGCAAGCTGGGCGACGCCATCGAAGTGGAAGAAGGTCAAGCCGCCGCGCGGCTTTGCGCGCTCAATCTGCTGGCGCAAGTGAAGGCCGCATGCGGCGGCGATCTCGATCGCGTGAAGCGCGTCGTGAAGCTCAACGGCTTCGTCAACGTCACGCCCGAGTTCAGCCCGATCCCGCAAGTGATGAACGGCTGCTCGGACCTGATGGTGCAAGTGCTGGGCGACGCCGGCAAACACGCCCGCTCCGCCGTCGGCATGGCCAACCTGCCGATGGACTTCGCCGTCGAAGTCGACGGCCTCTTCGAAATCGCCTAACCGAGCGCAACGCGTCGTGTAATCCCGATCGCCTGCAAGAACGCCTCGTCGTGGCTGACAACGACCAGCGCGCCGTCATACGCGCGCAACCCCGCTTCCACCGCCTCGATTGAATCGATGTCGAGGTGGTTGGTCGGCTCATCGATGATCAGTAGTTGCGGCGGGTTCGCGCGGCCGAGCACGCACGCCAAGCCAGCCCGCAACATCTGCCCGCCGCTCAGCGTGCCAACGATCTGCAGCGCCGCATCGGCGCGAAACATGAACCGCGCCAAAGCCGCGCGGCAGGCATTCTCATCCGCCTCCGGATTGATGCGCCGAAAATTGTCGCGGATCGAAAGCGCCGGATCGAGCAAGCTGACACGCTGATCCAGCATCGCAGCCTCAACCATCACGCCGACGCGTCCGCGCCATGGCTTGAGCGCGCCCGAAATCAGCGCCAACAGCGTCGTCTTGCCTGACCCATTGGGCCCCACCACTGCGACACGCTCTGGGCCCGTCATCACCACGCTCAGATCGCGCAACACCGGCCGCTCTTCGTCATAGCCCGCGGTCACGTCCTCCACGCGCAGCACAACCTTGCCCGCCGCCAGTCCCGTCGTCGGCAGCGTCACGTTCAGCGGCGCCAGCACCTCGATCCGCGCTCGCGCTTCGGCCGCATCGGCCTCCGCGTCCACGCGCAGCCGCTCAGCCAGGCGCGCGTTCTCGCCGCTCGTATTCTCCGCCGTGTTCTTGCGCGCGCCGAGCAGGATGCGCGGCATGTCGCCTTTCGCCGCTTTGCGCCGTCCGCCCGCATCGCGCCGCTCTTGCCGTTCGCGCGTCGCCTGCGCGCTTCTAGCGACATCCGCCGCCCGCCGCTCCGCGTCGGCCAAATCATGACGCGCCGCCGCCAGCTCCAGCGCTTTGCGTTCGCGATAATGGCTCCAATTGCCGCCATAGCGCGCGGCGCCTAACGACGTCAGCTCGACGATCGCATCCATCGCCTCAAGCAATTCGCGATCATGGCTCACCACAATCGCGCCGGCGCGCCATTCGCTCAGCAGTCGCGCCACCGCAGCGCGGCCGTCGCGATCGAGATTGTTCGTCGGTTCGTCCAGCAACAGAAAATCCGGCTCGGCAAACACCAACGCCGCCAAGCTCGCGCGCGTGCGCTGCCCGCCCGAGAGCGCCGCCAGCAGCGTATCAGCCTCGGCCACCAAGCCGACGCGCGCGAGCGCCGCCGCCATGCGCGCTTCCAGCGTCCAATCCGCGTCCGCCAAGTCGTCAGCGCTCGCGGCGCCCGCTTCAGCGCGCCGCAACACGGCGAGAGCGCCGCTCACGCCAAAGAGGTCAGCCACGCAATCATCGCCCGCCGCCTGCACATCTTGGCGCAGCACGCCGAGCCGCCCGCTCACCGCGACAGTTCCCGTCTGCGGCGTCAGTTCGCCGGTGATCAGCTTCAAAAGCGTCGACTTGCCGACGCCATTGCGGCCAACAAGCCCCGCGCGCTCGGCGCCGAAGCTCAGATCAAGCCCAGCGAAGAGCCCCCGCCCCTCAGGCGACGCCCATGACAAATTGGAGAGCGTGATGGAAGCAGACACAGGGGCACGCGACACGAAAACTAGCAGGCGCTCCAGATTGTGTTTGGCCCGCGCGGCGACAATAGCGGCGGCAAACCTGAATCCACCAGTCCCTCGGGGAAACGGCGTCTCAACTCCCCAATCAGCGTTCCGCGTTTGACCGCGCCGCGCAGCCCCGCCACAACAGCGCCCAACGACAAGCGGGGGAAACCATGAGCGACGCCACAGCGCCAGCTGCGTTTCAAGGCTACGGCAGCAAGTCCTATCGCGCCTACGTCCTCTTCGTCCTTGTCATCGTTTACACCTTCAACTTCATCGACCGCCTGCTGATCTCGATCGTGCAGGAAGCGATCAAGGAAGATTTCGGCGTCTCGAATTTCATGCTGGGCCTGCTCGGCGGCCCGGTATTCGCCATTCTCTACACCACACTCGGCATTCCGATCGCGCGCTTATCGGAACGCGCCAATCGCATCACCATCGTCTCCATCGGCGCCTTCCTCTGGAGCTTGATGACGGCGGCGTGCGGCTTTGCGCAGAACTTTCTCCAACTGGCGCTCTGCCGTCTTGGTGTCGGCATCGGCGAAGCGGCGTGCGTGCCGCCGTCGCAATCGGCCATTGCGGACTATTTTCCGGCTGAACGGCGCGCCTCAGCGCTTGCCATCTTCTCGCTCGGCATACCGTTCGGCACGGCGCTGGCGGCTGTCGGCGGCGGCTGGCTGGTCGCCAATTTCGATTGGCGCACGGCGTTCTGGCTGCTCGGCGCGCCGGGCATCGCTGCGGCCATTCTGCTGAAGCTCACGGTGCGCGAACCGCCACGCAGCAGCAAGGTCGAGCCGCCCAGCTTCAGCGAAACACTGAAATCGCTCTCGACCAAAGCCTCGTTCTGGCACATCGCCTTTGGCGGCGCGCTTATGAGCTTTGTCGGCTACGGCTCGTCGCAATTCCTGGTTTCGCACATGGTGCGCAATTACGAATTGGCGCCGACGCTGCCGCAGGAAATCGCCAACGCCTCTTATGCGCTGGGCGCCATTGGCGGCATCGCCACAGGCCTCGGCACCTTCCTCGGCGGCTTCCTCTCCGACCGCCTCGCGCCCAAGCATCCGCGCGTCCACACTTGGCTGCCGGCGCTCGGCATGAGCATCGCCATTCCACTCTACATCATGTCGTTCATTCAGACCGAGTTTGCGTTCGCGTTCGGCTTCCTGATGCTCGCGCCGATTTTCCACTACATGTATCTCGGCCCCATGTACGCGGTGACGATGGGCGTCTCCCAACCGCTGCAGCGCGCGACCGCGGTCGCCATTCTGCTGCTGATCGTGAACCTGATCGGCTATGGCCTCGGGCCGCCGTTTGTCGGCGCAGCCAACGACTTCTTCGCCAACCAAGTCCTCGCCCAGAACGGCCTGACGCTCGCCCAATGCGCCGACGCGGCCAACGCCGCGACCTGCGCCAACGCCCAAGGTCTCGGCCTCAAAACCGCGCTTGGCACCACGATGATCTTCCTCGGCTGGGCCGCGCTGCACTTCCTGCTGGCCGGACGCACAGTCGTGAAAGACCGGGTCGGTTGACGAACGGCATGGGCGGTCGCATCAACCGCCCATGATTCCGCGTTACGCACGCCCCGACATGGTGGCCATTTGGGAGCCAGAGAGCCGTTATGGCGTCTGGCTCGAGATCGAGACGCTCGCCATGGAGGCGATGGCGGAACTCGGGACCATACCGAAGAGCGCCGCCGCTGAATATCGCGCCAAAGGCAAGTTCGACGTGGCCCGCATCGATGAGATCGAGCGCGAGGTGAAGCACGACGTCATCGCCTTCCTCACCAGCGTCGCCGAACACGTCGGCCCCGAAAGTCGCTTCGCACACCAGGGCATGACATCGAGCGACGTGCTCGACACCTGCCTCGCCGTGCAGCTCACGCGCGCGTCCGACCTGCTCATCGCTGGCTGCGAGCGCGTCATGGCCGCGCTCAAAACACGCGCCATCGAACACAAGATGACGCCGACCATCGGGCGCTCACACGGCATCCACGCCGAGCCGACCACGTTCGGCCTCAAGCTCGCTGGCCACTACGCCGAGTTCGCGCGCAATCTCGAACGCTTGAAAGCGGCGCGCAAAGAGATCGCCACATGCGCCATCTCCGGCGCAGTCGGCACCTTCGCCCAAATCGATCCGCGCGTTGAAGCCTACGTCGCGGAAAAACTCGGCCTCGAAGTCGAGCCCGTCTCCACCCAAGTCATCCCACGCGATCGCCATGGCGCCTTCTTCGCCGCCCTCGGCGTCGTCGCCGCTGGCATCGAGCGCTTGGCGACAGAAGTGCGCCACTTGCAGCGCACCGAAGTTCTGGAGGCCGAAGAATTTTTCGAGCCCGGTCAGAAGGGCTCTTCGGCCATGCCGCACAAGCGCAATCCGGTGCTCACGGAAAATCTCTGCGGCCTCGCCCGCCTCGTGCGCAGCGCCGTCACGCCCGCCATGGAAAACGTCGCGCTTTGGCATGAGCGCGATATTTCGCACTCATCCGTCGAACGCGGCATCGGCCCCGACGCCACCATCCATCTCGATTTCGCGCTGCATCGGATGGCGATGGTGATTGAGAAACTCGTCGTCTATCCCGACAACATGGCGCGCAATCTGGCGCTACTCGGCGGCTTGCACAATTCGCAGCGCGTGATGCTGGCGCTGACGCAAGCGGGCGTCTCGCGCGAGGATGCCTATCGCCTGGTGCAGCGCAACGCCATGGCCGTCTGGCAAAGCCCGCCGCCCCGCAGCCAAACCGCCCTCATCGATAAACTCCGCTCCGATGCCGACGTCACATCCAAGCTCGATGCCAAAGCGCTAGAAGCCTGCTTCGACGAAGCGCATCACTTCGCGCGCGTCGATGAAATTTTCAAACGGGTTTTTGGCTAACCCTCACGCTCCGCCGCCAAGCGCGCTTCCACCACAGCCGCGGCCGCTTGCATCTGCACTTGCGCGCGCTCCAGCCGCGCTTGCTGGCGGCGCACGCGTTCGGCGCCTTCAACGAACCGCAGCCGCTCCATCTCCATCACCACGCGCGCCGCCGCCGTTTGCAGCGCCACCACTTCGGCGCACGCCACCCGCGCGCCCTCACGCATCCAGCGCATTTCCGGCCAGTGCGCGAACGAAAGCTGCGCCAACGCCGCGCGTGACGCGCCGCGAAAATCAGACGCCTCGACGAAACCGGCGGCGAACGCCACCAACACGCTGATATCCACCGCGCCCAAGCGATCCGGCGTCTCTTCGCTAACCGGCACGCTCGGCCACGCCACGCCGCTCACATCCATCGCCGCGCCATAGGCGCGCACGGCGCCGCGCAGCAGCGCCCGTCCGCCGGGCGTGCACACGTCAGCATCCGCGGCGCCCGCGGCGAAGCGTTCCAACAATTCGCTCGCGCGCGTCGCCGGCATTGCGACTGGCGCAGGCCCGCACGCGCTCGCAGCCGTCAGCGCGGCCAATATTGAAGCTCGCAGCATCTCGTCCCGCCTAAACCCAGGCGGAGCATGCCGCGCGCTCGTGCACGAAAAGTTCAGAAACGCCGTGAACCGGCGTTAGCCAAGAGCGCTCATGGCGTGGCGTTCGGCGGCAAGCCGTCACGCCGGCGGCGCTCGGCGTCGTACCGTTACTCACGCTCGGCGTCGGCATCCTGCTCAGCGCGGCAATAGGTGTTCTGATGCGGTTCGGGATACTCGCCGCACTACAGATCACGCTGATAGACGCACGCGCCGAGCAATGGCGCGGCGAGCGCGACTGTAACGGCCAATAGCAGCGCCCGGCGCATTAGCCCGCGGTGCGGAAGGACTCGCGCGCTTCGGCCAAAGCCTCATCCATCTTGGCCCGGATTTGATGGTCCGAGAGTTGGACGGCGTGGAGGTCGAGGTCGGCGCGGATTTTCCGGAACAGGTCCTCGGTGCCCGCCTCTTCGAGGTCGGCGACCACTACGGACTTGGCGTAGGCCTCGGCTTCCTCGCCCGAGAGCCCCATGAGGCCTGCGGCCCACTGGCCCACGAACTTCGCCCGGCGCGCCTGAGCTTTGAACTCAAGTTCTTGATCTAGCTGGAATTTTGCTTCCTGGCCGCGCTTTCTGTCGTCGAACTGGCTCATGCCTTTAGTGTCTCCTCGGTTCTTTCCATGAATAGGCGCCGGAACGCCTAGGATCAACCGCAGCTGCGACGCACCTCAACAGCGGCGGCCAATTGTGGCGCCGGGCCTTTGGCCCTAAGTTCTCGCCCGGCGTAGCGGCGATTCCGTGAAACGCCGCCCATGAGCCACTTGGCGCGATTGAGCCCGCGCCGCGCCCTCGAGGAGGGAGCACACCATGTCCACGCGTCGCAAGAAAATCTATGAGGGCAAGGCCAAGATCCTGTTCGAGGGTCCAGAGCCAGGCACCATCATTCAATATTTCAAAGACGACGCGACCGCCTTCAACGCGCAGAAGAAGGCGATCCTCGAAGGCAAAGGCGTCATCAACAACCAGATCTCCGGGTTCATCATGCAGAACCTGAACGCGATCGGCGTGCCCACGCATTACATCAAGACGATGAACATGCGCGAACAGCTGGTGCGCGAAGTCGAGATCATCCCGCTCGAAGTCGTTTGCCGCAACGTCGCTGCAGGCTCCCTCTCGACGCGTCTCGGCATCGAGGAAGGCACGCCGCTGCCGCGCTCGATCATCGAGTTCTATTACAAGAAAGATGAGCTCAACGATCCGATGGTCGCAGAAGAGCACATCACCGCGTTCAATTGGGCGAGCACGCAAGAGATCGACGACATCATGGCGCTCACTTTGCGCATCAACGACTATCTCTTCGGCATGTTCGGCGCCGTCGGCATCAAGCTGGTCGACTTCAAGATCGAGTTCGGCCGTCTCTATGAGGGCGACATGGTGCGCACCGTCGTCGCTGATGAAATCAGCCCCGACAGCGCCCGCCTCTGGGACGTCCAGACCAACGAGAAGATGGACAAAGACCGCTTCCGCCGCGATCTCGGCAACGTCACCGAAGCCTATGTCGAAGTCGCGCGCCGCCTAGGCATCGTCAAACAACAAGCCGCCGGCGGCGGCGGCGATAACGTGCATTGAATTAGGGATTAGGTTTTGGGGATTAGGGATTAGGGAAACGCGCCGGCGCTGACGCGCCCAACCCCAATCCCGAGAACCCAAAACCTAGTCCCCCAACGGGGGACCAAATGAAAGCCATCGTAACCGTCGGCCTCAAACCCGGCGTGCTTGACGTGCAGGGCAAGGCCGTCGCTGGCGCGCTGAAGGAGCTGGGCTTTGGCGATGTGCAGGACGCGCGCGTCGGCAAGCGCATCGAAATCACGCTCGACGGCAATCTCGATCCCGCCACCGCCGAAGCGCAAGTGCGCGAGATGTGCGAAAAGCTCCTCGCCAACACCGTCATCGAAAGCTACCGCGTCGAAATCGCGAGCTAGGCGCTCAAAAGCTTGCGCCCAGCGCCGCTCTGCGCTCTCATCGGCTCATGACAGCCTGGTTCAAACCTAAGCGCTACGGCTTCGGCGCGGCGCCTGCGTCCTGGCAGGGCTGGGCGCTGACGGCAGCTTATGTCGCCATCGTCGCGGCGTGCAGTGTTTGGCTGGCCAACAGCGCGGTGTCAGCCGAGAGCCGGATCACGCCGTTCATGGTGATCATCGCGGTCGTGACCATCATCTTCGTCGGCATCGCTTGGCGCACCACCGAAGGCGGTTGGCGCTGGCGTTGGGGCGACGACGAAAAGCGCTAAGCCTGCGGCATCATCTCGGGAAACGCCGGCATGCCTTCGCGTGGCTTGTCCCAGCTTGGCGCGCGGCTCGTATAGATCGACGCCATGGGTTTGAAGTACTCGGGATCGTCGAGCGTACCGGCCTTCAGCATGACGACGCCAGGGCGCCCGCCCTTCGACAGAATGGGCGAACCGCAGGTCGGGCAAAACACTCGCGCGACCGGATGGCCGCTGCCGCCAATCTTGGAGAACTCACGCGTTTCGCCAGTGATCGTGAGCGCCGCTTCCGGCACGGCCATTGATGCTGCGTGGACGCCCGAGCTCTTCCGGCAATCTGTGCAGTAACAGAAGCCGCCAAACAGCATCGGCGCGCTCAATTCGTAGCGCACCGCGCCGCACAAACACCCGCCCGTAATCGCCATGACGCCGCCTCCCTCGCGCGGAGGCTAGCCGTCGTCACCGCCAAAGTCATGGTCCCAGTGATCGTGGCCGGGGATGATCGGTCCGCCATTGCCGGGCAAACGCCCGCCTGGATCGCGCGGCCCGCGCAGTGAGATGATGGCGATCACTACGAGTACCGCAACGCCGACCGCTACAGCAAAAAAGCCTGTGGGCAGCATACACAATATATGGGGCGTGCCGCCCGCGTGCGTGAGGCGTCCACTGCTGAACGCCTCACGATTTCGCGTGTTATGTTATTGCGGCGCAGCCGGTGCGGCTGGCGCTGTCGTGCTAAGCGGGCGAGCGATCACTTCATCGATGCTCGCGCCAACTTCCTGGTGGCCGCCAAAGGCCGTGCCAGCGACACGGTCGCGCACGCGCGTCGCGAACGTCTCGTAGGCAGCGTCCGGCAGCGCGACATAACCGACTTCGCGCGCCAAACGCCCTGCATTGGCGACATAATATTGCGCCAAGCGTTGCACTTGCGGACGCTGCAGCGCGTCTGCGTTGACGTAAATGAAGATAGGCCGGGCCAGCGGATAGGACCCGTTGGCGATCGTTTCCGGACTTGGCGCCACACCATCAATGGTCAGCGCGTGGAGGCGCTCGCGGTTCTGCTCGTAATACGCATATCCAAAATAACCCATGGCGCCGGGATTGCCGACGACGCCCTGCACCGTGACGTTATCGTCTTCGGTCGGCGTGTAATCAGTACGCGACGACTTGGCGGTGCCAACGACGGCTTCGGTGAAAAAATCGAAGGTGCCGGAAGCGGTGCCGGCGCCGAACAATTGCAGCGGCAGGTTAGGCCAGCTCGGGTTCACTTGCCGCCAATTCGTGATCGTGCCCTGCGCCGCCGGCTCCCAAGCGCGGCGCAGCTCAGCGAGCGTCGCGCCACGCAGCGGGTTGGACGGATGCACGACGACGGTGAGGCCGTCGAACGCAATCGGCAGCTCGACGTACTGGATGCCGGCTTCAGCACACGCGGCCATCTCTTCGGCAAGGATCGGGCGCGAGGCGCCCTGGAATTGCGTTTCGCCACGGCAGAACTTGCGGAAGCCGCCGCCCGTGCCGCTTTCGCCGACAGTAACGCGCGCGCCGCCAGTTTGGCTGGCGGAGAACGCTTCAGCCACAGCTTCGGAGAGCGGAAACACGGTGGAGGAGCCATCGATCGAAATCGATTCCGACGACGAGCCGCCAGCAGGTGCGCCGCCTTCGCCGCCGCATGCCGCCAGCGCCAGTACGGCGATCGCCGCCACTGCGCTGCGCATCTCAAATCTCATCATAGTAAAAACCCTTGCTTGTTGTCCGCCCAAGAATCGCTAGCCGCGCCCTCATGCCACCGGCGCATGACGGTTTCGTCTCAATCGCCGCCACCGCCGCCGCCATCACCGCCGCCGCTATCGGAACCGCTGTCGGAACTATCGTTGTCGGTCTGCTGACGCCCAGAACCGGAGCTGCCGCCAACGGCCACGTTGACGTCGCCGCCATCACCTTTGCGGCGCTGTTTCGGCGCATTGATGCGGTGCAGCGCGCCCATCAGCAGCGCGGTGACGCCAATTGTCCCGAGGACGGCAATGATGAGCCAAGTCGCCATGGGGCGGGACTTAGCAATGTCAGCCGCGCGAGTCATGCGGCAACCCGCCGCAAAAGCGGTGCTTGGCGCTCCTGAAGCGCCTGAAAGCCTTGGCCTGAATCGCCGCAGCCTTTATCTAACCCCCATGAAATCAGCCGTGATCGTCTTCCCAGGGTCCAATTGCGACCGCGACGCAGCGCGCGCGCTCCATCGCATCACCGGCGCGCCGGCAAAGATGGTCTGGCACAAGGATACAACGCTGCCGGAAGGCACGGACTTGGTCGTGCTCCCCGGCGGCTTTTCCTATGGCGATTATCTGCGCTCCGGCGCCATGGCCGCGAAGAGCCCGATCGTGCGCGACGTCATTGCGCACGCGGAACGCGGCGGGCTGGTGCTCGGCATCTGCAACGGCTTTCAGGTGCTGACCGAAACCCGCCTCCTTCCCGGCGCGCTGGCGCGCAATGCGGGCCTGAAGTTCAGCTGCAAGGAAGTCCCGCTCGCCATCGCCAACGTCAACACCGCTTTCACGCGCGCCTATCGCGAGAACCGCGAAACCGAAATCCCGATCGCGCACGGCGACGGCCGCTTCGTCGCAGAGGATGACGTACTCGACCGCATAGAAGGCGAAGGCCAAGTGATCTTCCGCTATCTCGCCAACCCGAACGGCTCAGCGCGCGACATTGCCGGCATCATGAATGCGCGCGGCAATGTCATGGGCATGATGCCCCACCCCGAACGCGCGTCCGATCCCGAACTCGGCCGCACCGGCGGCACGGCAGTCTTCCAGAGCTTGCTGGAAGCGGCATGAGCGCGAAAAAACAACCTGCGCCGACTGGCGACTTCGACGCGCAAGTCGATTCCGCGCGCAAGCGTCTCGAAGCCGCGCTCTCGGAAGAAACCGGCTTCGACGATCTCGCCGCGCTGCAAGCGCTCGCGCCGATCCTCGCAGAGAAGATCAGCTCCCGCCGCCTCGCCTTCACCCTCGGCGACGACGACGACGATGAAACTCAGATCATCGTGCTCCACGTCCCAACCGACGAAGAACTAGGCTTCATCTTCGCCGAGGACGGCGAGTACGTGTTCGAGAGCAATCTGGAAGCCTACTTCGACGATTTCGTCGACGACGATCCCGAGCGCTTCGTGGAGCGCTTGTACGAAACACTGCGCGCCGATCTGCCGAAGTATGAGGTCGAGAATAAGGGCTAAAAGCCCTCACTCTCCGGCAAAAGCGCGCGCCATACTCCCCAAAACGAAACGCGCCATTTCCCGCCATCGCGTGAGTGCCTATAGCGAGGCACGGCTAGGCGAGAATCGCCCGGCCAACCAATTCGGGGGATTTCCATGCGCGCTGCGCTGCTTGCTCTTGTGCTTCTTGCCGCCTGCGCCACAGCGCCCGCCGCGACCGATCAAACGCTTGAAGGCGCCGTGACCGCGCAAGCCCCGCGTGCATCGTTCCCGATTCCGCTCGACGCCGGCCAGGTCGTCACCCTGACCACCACGCTCGAAGGCGATTTCGACAGCGTGCTCACGCTCATCGCCCCCAATGGCGAACAGGTCGCAGAGAATGACGACCAGGCCGAGGGCGATCTCTCCTCGCGCATCATTCACCGCGCCCGCACCGCCGGGACCTACACCGCAATCGTCACCGGCTATAACGGCGCAGCAGGCGAATTCGGCCTCAACGTCGCCTACGGCCTCGATCTCGGCCTCTCGCACGCCGCGCGCACGATCAGCGAAAACACGGTGAGCTTCGGCCCGCAACGGACTGAGGCGCGCTACGACGCGACGCTCGCTGCCGGCGACATCTTCGTCGCCTCCACCTTCGCCTTCACCGAAAATCTCGACACCACGCTCTCGCTGCTCGACGCCAGCGGCGCTGTGCTGCGCCAGAACGACGATCGCGGCGACGGCACCTTGAATTCGCAAATCGTCTATCAAATCGAAACCGCCGGCCGCTACACGATCGTCGCCAGCACCTATGGCGGCAATGGCGTCGGCGACGCCGCCATCTCGCTCGCGGTCGACCCGCAAGCGCGCCCGCCATTTGATTTTGCCGCCATCGAAGGCGCGCCGCTCGCCACGCACGAAGGCGCGCTCAACGCCGAGACGCCCTCGCGCGAATACACGCTGCAGCTCACCGCCGGCCAAACCATCCTGGCGCTGGCCGACACCACCAGCGGCGATCTCGATCCGGTGCTGCGCTTGAACGATAGCGATGGCTACCCGGTCGCGCTCAATGACGATCGCGGCGACGGCTCGCTCAATGCCGGCTTTGCCTTCACCGCGCCGCGCACCGCCGCCTACACGCTCATCGTCGAACGCTATCGCGGCGCCGACACCAGCGGCGAATATCGCATCGCGCTGACCAATGTGGACGCATCAGTCGTCGCCACGCTGCAAGCGCTGCTGGAAGACGCCGTCCAACTCAGCGGCCCCGAGCTCCACATCCAAACCGAGGACTTCAACCTCTATTACACGACGGAAGGCGAGGACGCCTCGACGCACGAATACGCCCGCCTCACCGCCGATGCGCTGCAGAGCCTGTTCACGCGGCAAGTCCGCGAAATGGGCTGGGCCGAGCCGGTGCGCGACGAAGACGGCCGCTACCGCGCCTATGTCGCGCAAGCCAACGGCTCGATGGGCTACACCGCGCCGGTGCAGATCGTGTTCGATAATCCCAACACGCCGAACGTGCGCGAGCGCGCCGTGGCGCGCACCGTGTTCGTCATCGATAACGATTTCCGCGGCATGCAAAAGGAAGCGCCGCCGGAAAGCCTGATGCGCGCCACCGCGACGCACGAATTCAACCACGTCATCCAATTCGGCTACGATTCCGAAGAGGGCCTGAACTGGCTTTACGAAGCCACCGCCTCGTGGATTGAAACAACAACGGTCGGCGTCGATCAGGACGCCACCGAATACACCGAAACCGATTTCGCCGCGCCGCAGCGCTGCTGGACTACCAACACCGAAGGCCACGACTACGCCCAGTGGACGTTGCTGCAATCGCTGTCGGATCAACATGGCCCCGGCATCGTCACCCGCATCTGGGAAAACGCCGTCGCCCATGACGGCTTCGACACCATGTCGGTGACGCTGAGCGGCGTCCGCTCGACCATCCCGCAAGCCATCGAGCGTTGGCGCGCACAGAACTTCGCCCGCGACTATGCGCTGGCGCCCGTCTTCCCGCGCGCCGTCCATCTCGCGCGCACGATCACGGAAGTCGGTGAGATATCGCCCAAGAACGGCGTCGAACAGCTCGGCGCGGCTTATGTCGCGCTCGATCTCGACGGCCGTTACACGTTCTCTGTCGATGGCGATCCCAATCTCGAATTGGTCGGCCTCGGCCAGCGCAACGGCCAGATCGAAGTCGTCCGCCTCGGCCGCGGCGGTGTGTTCGATACGTCCGCGTTCGAGCATCCGACGCTGATGGTCTTCCACCGCGCCGTGCCGCAAGCGCCGGGCGACTGCACCGAAGTGCGCTACCGCATCACCACCGCGCCGACCACACGCGCCATGGGCCGCGCCGCCTACCAATTCAGCGCCGCCAACTTCCAGCCACCCGGCTGGGAGCGCGAACCAAGCACGGACGAGGAAGCCGAAGCCGAGACGGAATAGCGCAATCCAGAGGATCGATTGCGTGCAGCGTCCTTCTCCTGATTAAGGAGAAGGTGGCCCGAAGGGCCGGATGAGGTTTGCGGTGGCCGCCGCGAATGACGCAGTCCGATTCTGGCCCTTTGCAGCCGGTGGGCGCGTGCTGGTAATGACGCTGCATGACCTCGCCGCCTAACCACTCAGACGCGCTGCTGAAAGTCACCTGCTTTGTCACGCGGGCTTCGCGATCCACGGTGGCAGAGGTGCTGCTGATCGAACATCCGCACGCAGGCATTCAATATCCCGCTGGCACCGTCGAACCCGGCGAAGAGCCGACGAGCGCGGCCGCGCGTGAAGCGCGCGAAGAGACGGGGCTCGCCGAGTTGCCCGCGCCCCACTTGATCGATGTATTTGAAGAAACAATTCAGAGACCGGCTGCCACTACACTCAGCACGACGCCGGTATATCTGCGTCCCACGCTCGGCAGCGCAAGCTGGGCCACACTCCGGAACGGCATCGGCGTGCAGATTGATCGCGAACAAGATGATTTCGTCCAAGCGACCTACATCGAGCACAATCGGTGGCCCGACCCACAATACATTTCGGCGCAGATTACTGGCTGGGTTCCAAGACGCGCCGTTACCCAGAGGCGGCGGCGCTTCTTCTATCTCCTGCCATTCGAGGGCGAGACGCCGTCGGAGTGGATGGTTGCAGCGGACCATCATATGTGGCGACTATTTTGGGCGCCTGTGGAAGCGCTTCCGCAAATCGTCGCGCCACAGGACGCCTGGAGCCAGTACTTGAGGTTTGGCCTCACCAATCTCTGACGACAGTGTTGTGCCTCGGCGTATGTCCACAAACGGCGAAAAGCAGACCTCGTTTGCCAGTCACCTGGCGCGCCGCTCTGCGCCAGTTCTGCATCCTCCGGCAAACCTCCCCCGGCCCTTTGGGCCGCCCTCCCCTAACCAGGGGATAGATCGCGGCCAATCCGACCGGTCTCGCCCCGCGCTTATACTCGGCGCACATGTCCACACCCCGCTCCGCACCCTTGAGCCTCTGGCGTATCGCTGAAGCGTTTTTGCACACGCTCTACAATCTCTTCGGCGCGCCGGAGGATGTCGCGCGCCAGCACACGCTGACGCGGGCGCCCTATCTGCTGTTGCGCGAATGGCTGCGCGCCGGCGAAGCGGTCATGCGCAAGCTGTTGCTGATCGAAGCGGCGGCTTATCCGAAATGCGCGACGCGAACGGCGCATCGCGCGGCGCACAAACACGAAAGCCGCGCCATCGGCTTCGATCACGATAAGCCGGAAGACTGGCGGGTGAGTTTTCCAACTATGGAGCGCGGGCGTCCTCGCCCGCATGGACGGCCACAAGTGTTGCGGGCGGGGACGCCCGCGCTCCATAATTTCCACTCCGCATGGCCGCTGGCGGAGCGCTACGAGGCGCTCATCCGCGTTTTCAACGATCCGGCGCCATACGCCCGCCGGCTCGCCGCGCGCTTGCATGCGCGACCGCGCGCCGCCGACGCCGTGCTTAAGCATCCCAAAACCGCAGCCGCGCTCGTCGGCCATGTCGCCTTCGATACGCTCTGCGTCGCGGGCGTCGAAAAGTGCTGTCAGGCATGGCCCGAACGTCCGCGCTTGGTCGACACGAGCTAAACAAAACGGCCCCCGCCGCGAAGCGAGGGCCGTTCAGTCAGTGTTTTGAGTTCAGTTTATTCCACGTGGAAGCGATCGGTTTCCGCGCGCACATTGACGTCTTCTTCGCGCAGCGCCTCGATCGCCCGCTGCGTGCGCGGATCGGAGAGCACGCTGTTCAAGCGCACCAGCGCCTCAACGCTTTCCGACGACGCGCCAAACAACCGGCCGAACGCCTCGAACGGATTTTGCTCCGCCGGATAGTAGCGCAGCGTCACACGCGCATCGTCTTCAATGCCCGCCAAGGCCCGCGCCCGCGAAACCGCCACCTGGAAGCCGCCCAGATGATCGACCAGGCCACGCTCCAGCGCTTGCTGACCCGTCCACACCCGGCCACCAGCGATGGCGCGGACTTGGTCCGGCGTCATCTCGCGGCCTTCGGCGACGAGGCCGATAAACTGCACGTAAGCGCGATCAATGAAGCCCGCGAACGCAGCCCGTTCGGCCGGCGTGAACGGACGCTCCGAGCTGAAGCTGTTGATCAGCGGCGAGCCCATCGAGATCGTCTCGGTGTTGGTCGACAGATAATGATCCATCGCCGGGCCAATGATCAGCTTGCCGCCGAGCACGCCGATCGAACCGGTAATGGTCGAGGGCGAAGCGACGATCTCATCGGCGTAAGCGGAGACGTAGTAGCCGCCCGAAGCCGCGACATCGCCCATCGAAATGACCACACGCTTGCCACGCTCTTGAGCGGTGCGCAGCGCGGCCAGGATTTGGTCCGACGCCACAACCGAACCGCCCGGGCTCGACACGCGGAACACGATCGCCGCGACATCATCGTCTTCCGACGCTTCCAGCAGCGCTTCGGCGATGCGGTCGCTGTTGAACACGCTGTCATCGCCGAAAATGTCGCCACTCTCTGGGCCGGAGACGATGGCGCCTTCGCCTTGAACAACCGCGATCACTTGTCCGCCGCGATGGGCCGGGGCGTTGTAATGGCTGATCTCAACCAGCTCCGCCTCTTCGCCGCGCTCAAGCGCTGCACGCACTGCTTCCTCCGGACGGCCAAGGCGGTCGACCAGCTGAAGCTCAACGCCGCGCTGTGCGGTGAACGGCGTCGCCTCGATCGCCGCACGCGCCGCAGCCGGCGTGATGCCGCGATCGGTCGCGATGTTGGCGAGCATGTTGTCGTAGAGACCGCCCATCAGGCTCATCATCGACTCGCGATGCTCTGGCGTGAACGTGCGTTCCGTCAGCGTCGCCGCCGCGGTTTTATAATCTTCGCGCGTCTCGAACTGCGCTTGCATGTGATAGCGCTGCAGCGTGCCGGCGAAGAATGTCACCTCGGCCGAAAGGCCCATCGGCATGAACTCGCTCGACTCCTGCAACCACACTTCATCGCTATCGGCGATCGCCATGTAGCCCGGCATGCCCATGCGGATGCCGTCGTTCTGCAAGTGCGCGACCACGAACTTGCCGGAAGCGCGGAAGGTCGCGAGCGCTGCGCGAATTTCTTCCGCTTGCGCTGCCGGCATGCCGCCCGTGTTGGCGCGAATATAAAGGCCGCGCACGCGATCATCGGTGCGCGCTGCTTCGATGCGGTTCAGCGTATCGAGCAAGGAGGGCTCGCCGCCGAGCGCGGCGAACGGATTGGTCGGCCGCTGGTCGGTCATCGGTTCGCGCAAATCGATGGCCAGCACCATGCGGGACGGATGCGGCGCCGGCGCCGAGGCTGCGCCCAGCATGCCCATCAGCAAAAAGAAGCCGACAAAGAAGAAAAGGAAGCCGCCCACCACGACGCCGCCAACGGTAATCAAAAACTGCTTCAAGGCCCTACTCCCAGGGGTACGCGGAGGAATTTATCGATAAATGATATGGACGGGACCGGAAGGCAAGCGATTTTATCGATTAATGATAAAAGTACGCAGGTCGTGAACCTGCGGCTTGCCATAAGTCTCCGCTGCCACAGCTTATTTCCGGATTCCCCGGTTTAGCGCATGATGGGGCTCTGGAGGGTGCGCCGGATGACTGGCTCGCGTGCAAGACCGGCTATCGCCAGCGATGACTGGATGCATGAGCAACAGCTCCGGGCCGAGCTCGAAGCCGAGGCGTGGCGCAGGCTACGCTCGGATCTGGCCACCCCAGAGCCACCGCCGCCGGTCTATCTCTATCCGGCCCCAGCCGAACCGGCGCGCCAACGCTTCGATCATCACAAGGCCGGCAGCGCGATCCTGAAAGCGCTGGTGCGCTTCGGAATGGCCGCTTTTACTGCCTATTTGGCCTGGCTGGCCGCCGTCGATTCACAACTCGGCGCCTTCGAAATCTGGCTCGCGGTCGGCGGGACATTCGCGGTGACGCTGGCGCTCTCGATGTTCGGCTTCGCCCGCGAACTGGTTCACACGCTCGCCGAAGCAGCGCGCTGGGCGCTGCTGGCGGCGCTGGGAGTGGGCCTGATCTGGCTTCTCTTCAGCCAAATCGGCTGAAACCAAAACGCGGAAGCGGCCGTTTGGACCGCCTCCGCGAAACTTGGTCGGAGTAGCAAGATTCGAACTTACGACCCCCACGTCCCGAACGTGGTGCTCTACCAGGCTGAGCTATACTCCGAGAGGCCGGGCTTATAAGGCCGGCTTTCGGCCCTGGCAATCGGGCCAACCGGCGCTGTTGCATCGGCAGGCGGGCGCCTCTAAGTACCCGGCTCGCGCTTTTGGGGTGTCGCCAAGCGGTAAGGCAGCGGTTTTTGGTACCGCCATTCCTAGGTTCGAATCCTAGCACCCCAGCCACCTTTCGCACGCGAAGCGCGCGAAAGGTGTCCTCCCAAGCCTCGGCTGCGGAGGACTGGCGAAACCAACGCGCAATCGAAAGTGCAGCACGGCGTTTGAGAACAAACGTCAACGATGAAGCGTGGAGCAGGCATGCGAAAGAGCTACGTACCCGGGGATTTTGAATTGCGCGTCGGCCGCTCAAAGAGCGGCCTCGGTTTGTTTACCGACAGCGAAATTCCGAAGGGCGCATGCGTCATCGAATATGTCGGCCCAGTCGTGCCGAAGGACCAAGAAGACAAAATCAACTCGCTCTATCTGTTCGAAGTCAACGCCAAGAAAACCATCAACGGTTCGCCGCGCTACAACACGGCGCGCTACATCAATCATTCATGCCGCGCCAATTGTGAGCCCAACATTCACAAGGGCCGCGTCTTCATTCACGCGCTGCGCAAAATCAAACCGGGCGAAGAGCTGAACTACGATTACGGCGAGAACTATTTCAAAGAATATCTAAAAGACATCTGCGCCTGCCCCAAGTGCGAAGCCAAACGCGCCAATCCGCCTGCGAAAAAGAAAAAAGCCCTCGCCCGCAAAATGGCGACGAAGAAGGCCGGGAAGAGCAAAACCAAAGCCACCAAAGCGAAGAAGAAGAAGCGCGCCGCTTAATCTGGAGCGCGGGCGTCCCTGCCCACTTGGCTGCTTGACCCAAATGCGGGCGGGGACGCCCGCGCTCCATAGGCGCTAAAGTCGCTTCACTTCCGCGCCTTTGTCTTTGCCGAGGATCACGGTCTGCGCCAGGCCGATGAAAAGACCGTGCTCGACGACGCCCGCGATGCCCTGCAACGCAGCGGCCAAGGCTTCAGCGTTCACAATGCGCTTGGCGTGCGCGTCGAGAATGTAATTGCCGCCATCGGTGATCACCGGCTCGTTCGACTTGCCGCTGACCCGAAGTTCAACCTCATGGCCTGCGCATCCCGTCGCCCGCAACGCCTCCACGACCCGCGCTTGTGTCAGCGCAAAACCAAACCGCGTCACCTCAACCGGCAGCGGAAACGCGCCCAGAGTTTCAACCCACTTCGTCTCGTCCGCGATCACCACCATCTGCTTGGAAGCGGCAGCCACGATTTTCTCACGCAGCAACGCCCCGCCGCCGCCCTTGATCAAACGGAACGCCGGATCGACTTCATCAGCGCCATCGATACAAACATCGATCGCGCTCACCTGCGAAATTTCCAGCAGCGGCACGCCGACTTGTTCTGCCAAATTGCGCGTCGCTTCTGATGTCGGCACGCCTTTGACCCGCAAGCCCTGCCGCACCCGTTCGCCCAATTGCCGCACGAAATGCGCCGCCGTCGAGCCAGTGCCGAGCCCAAGCACCATGCCGTCCTTGACGTAATCGAGCGCGGCGTGGGCGGCGTTGAACTTGGCGAGGCTTTCGGTCATTCGGCCTGATCCTTCTTGGCTTTCTCCGCACGCTTCTTTTCGCGGTTCTTGTCGGCCCAGCCTTCGAGATTGGTTTGCCGTCCGCGCGCGACGCCAAGCGCGCCGTCAGGCACGTCTCTGGTGATGACGCTGCCTGTGCCGGTGTAAGCGCGATCGCCGATTTTTACGGGCGCGACGAGCGCTGTGTTTGAGCCGATGAAGGCTTCGGCACCAATGGTTGTGCGATACTTGTCGAAGCCATCGTAATTGCAGACGATCGTGCCGGCGCCGATATTCGCGCCGGCCCCAACGTCGGTGTCGCCGATGTAAGAGAGATGGCTGGCCTTCGCGCCGTCGCCCAGAACGGAGTTCTTCACTTCGACGAAATTGCCGATCTTGGTTTTCTTGCCGAGTTTGGAGCCGGGCCGGAACCGCGCGAACGGACCGATCTCGGCGTTTTCGCCGATCTCGGTTTTTTCGAAATGGCAGAACGCATGAACGCGGGCGCCCTTGCCGACTTTCACGCCCTTGCCGAAGAACACGTTCGGCTCGATCACAACGTCCGCCGCGATCTCCGTATCGTAGCTGAAGAACACGGTGTCCGGATCGATCAGCGTCACGCCCGCTTCCATCGCCGCGATCCGCGCGCGTTTTTGAAAGCCGGCTTCAGCGGCGGCGAGTTCGACTTTTGAGTTCACGCCCAGCGCATCGGATTCTTCGCCGATCAGCACATGGGTTTTGTGGCCAGCCGCACGCCCTAATGCCACCACATCGGTGAGATAGTATTCGCCCTTGGCGTTTTCGTTCTTCACCTGCGCCAGCAACTCAAACAGCAGCTTCGCATCGGCGCACATCACACCCGAATTGCACAGCCGATTTGCCCGCTCACTTTCACTCGCGTCTTTATGTTCGACAATCCGCTCCACCACGCCATCGGCGCCGAGCATCAAGCGGCCGTAACCGGTCGGGTCCGCCGCTTTGAAACCGAGCACGACGAGGCCGCCATGCGCCGCGCGCATCGCGAACATTTCTTCGATCCGCTCAGGCGGCACGAACGGCGCATCGCCATAGAGGATGATGACATCACCATCGAAACCGGCGAGCGCGTTTGCAGCAGCACGTACAGCATGCGCGGTGCCGAGCGGCGGATCCTGAATTGCAGACGCGCCGTCGCCCAAAACCTTGGCGACATGATCGGCAACGGCCGGCGAATGCTTGCCGGCCACGACAATAGTTTTCGCCGCGCCGGTGTTGGAGGCCGCCGCAATCGACCAATCGAGCATGGCCCGGCCGCCGACTTCGTGCAGAACCTTCGGCAAAGCGGATTTCATCCGCGTGCCTTGTCCCGCCGCCAGAATGATCGCCGCACGCGCCCGGCTCATGTGCGCTCCGCTTGTTCGAATCCAGGCCCTGTCTTAGCGGATTGGTTTGAACGGGGCATCCCATGAGCAGCGGCGAACTGGCCGGCGCGACCATCGTTTTCGACCTCGACGGCACGCTGGTCGATACCGCGCCCGATTTGGTGCGCGCGCTCAACGAAACGATGGACCTGGAAGGCCTGCCGCGCGTAAAGATCGAGACGGTCCGGCAAATGGTCGGCCAAGGCGCCAAGGTGCTGATCGAGCGCTCTTCGAAGCTGCATGGGATCACTTTCTCTCCGGCGCGGATCGATGAACTGACCGAAGAGTTCGTCCGCTTCTATGCCGCCGATATCGCGCGCCATTCGAAGCCGTTTCCTGGCGTCGTCGAGGCCATGGATGCTCTGGCAGGCCTCGGCGCGAAATTCGCGGTTTGCACCAACAAGCGCACCGGCCTCTCCGAACAGCTCCTGAAAACGCTCAAACTCGCCGACCGCTTCTCCGCCATTGTCGGCGCCGATGCGGTGGCGGAGCGAAAACCGCATCCGGAGCACTATCGCGAAACCGTCAGACGCGCCGGAGGCACGGTGCGCCGCTCGCTGATGGTCGGCGACTCGGTCGCCGATGTCGCCGCCGCGCGCGGCGCTGCCGCGCCGGTTATCGTTGTGAGCTTTGGCTATAGCGACGTCGGCGCCGAATTGCTCGGCGCCGACGTTTTGCTCCATCGATTTTCAGATTTAGCGCCGGCCTGCCGCCGCTTGCTGGCGGCGCGCCCGTAAACCCGCAGGATGCGGCGCTTACGCGACTTCCATCAAGCCGCGCCGACTAGGGCTTGAGCGTTCCCGCTCATTGGCGTCCCGCTTGGTCGGGAACCCGTTGACCATATCGCTTCGAACATCGGTTCGCGCAGAACGCATGGCCGCAACGAAGCCCGCTTCAATGAGCTTCACATCGACCGTGAACCCACGCTCACGCCAATATTCCTCGATCCGCTGCTTCAGGCGTCTGGCGCCGTCGACGTTGCAGAAATCGTGATCCATTCAGCTCCACCACTTCTCTCGTTCGGTTCCGGGGTTGGGCTCAATGGCCCCGGGACCGGTCACGCGGTAAACGCTCCGCGCCTTGCGTCAGCCCCCTGATCGCTTCGCAGCGGGACCGTTATGGACCCCGAGCGAGGCGCGGATATGGCGGTCTCGCGACAGAGGCGCAATCCGGATCACGAATTCCTGAACGGGACGAAAGGTAGCGGAGGCGGGTCGGCCCAAGGATTTCAGAGGGCTAGGCCGGTCCGTCTGAGCTTGCTCAGACAATCGCGTCGCGTAAGGCCGCTAGGCTTGAAGGAATATTTATGGCGGGCCGACCCGGCGGCAAGGCTTGGAGCGCCGGTGGCTGGTCGATTTTTCGCCCGATGAGAGGCTCGACGATTTCGGCGAACTTCGCGGCATGAGCGGTCGCCGCAATGACCCAGACACCCTCGCCGCGCTCGCTCAACCGGGCATAGGCTTCGGCCGCGGCGGCCGTGTGCGCGCACCAGATTTGGCCGTGCTCCGCAAAGCCGCTTCGGATGCGGGCGGCGATCGCCGCATCTTCGATGACATAAGCGCTGACCGCCTGGCGGAGATCGTCAAGCTTCGGGAAGAGATGGCGCAGGCGTTCGCCATTGCTGGGATCGCCGACATCCATGGCTGAAGCGAGCGTCGCGATGGTTGGCCGCGGACGCCACTCGCCGCCTTCGAGAAAGTCCGGCATCGTGCGATTGGCGTTGTGGGCGAGGACAATGCGATCGATCGGCAAGCCGATATGCCGCGCCCAAACGCACGCGGTGGCGTGACCGAGATTGCCGCTGGGGATGACGAACGACGCTGGAGCGCCAGTTTCGTTCCAGATGGCCAGACTCGACGCCGCGAAATAGCTCATCTGCGGCAACAGGCGCGCGATGTTGATGCTGTTGGCCGAAGATAGCGCAAAACGCTGCGTGATCGCGCGATCGGCGAACGCCTCTTTGACCAGCCGCTGACAATCGTCGAAAGCGCCCGCCACGCGGAACGCACGCACGTTCCCGTCCCAGCATGTGAGCTGCCGCTCCTGCGCGGGCGAGACCATGCCAGCCGGATAAAGAATGCTGACGGAGATGCCCGGCCGATTGTGAAACGCAGCGGCCACTGCGCCGCCCGTATCGCCGGAGGTCGCGACAAGAATGTACAAAGGCCGATCATCGTCGCGCGGCGTGCGTGTCAAGCAGGCGGCGAGAAAGCGCGCGCCGAAATCCTTGAACGCCGCCGTGGGGCCGTGGAAAAGCTCGAGGACGCGGGTGTTGCTGTCGAGCGCCGTGAGCGGGGCGGGGAAGTTGAAGGCGTCGGCAGTGATCTCCGGCAGCGAAGACGCTAATGGGTCGCCCTCGAAAAACGGCGCGAGCAAGCGTGCAGCGAACGCCGGCAAGGCTTCCGGCGCACTGCGATCTTGGAAGCGCGGCCAAGTTTCGGGAACATAAAGCCCGCCATCTGGCGCCAAACCTTGCGTGAGCGCCGCACTCAAGCTTGCGGGAGCGGCGCCGCCGCGTGTGCTGACAAAGCGCATCTCAGACCAGCCGCGCGCCGGGGCTATCGATATCGATCACCCAGCCATCGGTTTCGATGCCTTCGACGGCGAACTGAGATTCTATCGCCGCGCGTACGGCGTCGGCTTGGGCATCGAGCGCCCAAGCGAAAATGCTCGGCCCCGCGCCAGAGATCGAGCAACCCAACGCGCCCTCCGCCATGGCGGCGGCGCGTGCGGGGGCGAATCCGGGAATGAGCGACTGGCGTTGGCGCTCGATGATCACGTCTTCGAACGACTCGCGAATGAGATCGAGATCGTCCGTGTAGCAACCAGAAATAAAGCCAGCGAGATTGGCTGTCTGCCAGACAAAGTCCGACATTTCGACGCTCCGGCTCAACACGCCGCGCGCTTCCCGCGTCGCCAGAAACATTCGCGGATGCACGACAACCGCGCGCACGCCAGCCGGCACCGGAATTTGCTTCACACGCGGATGATCGATGCCGACTGTGAGCACGAGCCCACCGAAAAGCGAAGGCGCGATATTGTCCACGTGCAGCGCGCCGCTGGCGACGGCTTCGCCGTGCATGGCGCATTTCAGCAGATCGAGTTTGCTCAGCGGCGATGGCAGAAGCGCATTCGCCGCTACAACGCCGCCCACTGCGGACGCCGCTGAACCGCCCAGGCCGGAGCCAAGCGGAATGCCTTTTCCGATTGCGAGCGCAATACCAAAACCGGGCGCGGCGCGCTCAAGCAAAGCTTGCACGGCGCGCCCGGCCGTGTTCAGCGCCGCATCCTTTGGCAGATCGTCCACCACGCCCGAAATGGACGTGATTGTAACGCCGGGAGCGTCAGTTATCGTCGCAGTAACGCGATCACCCAGCACATCGACGGCAAAGCCCAGAATATCGAAGCCGACGGCGACATTGCCCACCGACGCCGGTGCGAACGCGGTGGCGCTTTGGGCGCTCACATGCGCGCTCCGAGATAAGAGGCGAGCCGCAGCAGATCGGCGAAGACGCCGCCCGCCGTCACCTCAGGTCCCGCGCCCGGCCCTTGCACGATCAGCGGATTGGCGCTGTAGCGGCGCGTGGTGTAGCGGACGATATTGTCGGTCAGCGCCGTGTTGGCGAGCGAAGCATTTTCGTCCAACTCGACGATGCCGACGCGCGCCTCGCCGGTCGCAGTCACGCGTCCGACATGGCGCAACACTTTCCCACGTGCGCGCGCCGCATCGAAACGCGCCTGCATCTCGGCATCGAACTCCGGCAAACGGCGCATGAACTCCTCGACGCTGACATGGCGCAATGCTGCGGGCACGAGGCTCTCAATCTCGACGTCCGAGAGATCGAGCACAAGTCCCATCTCGCGCGCGAGAATGATCAGTTTGCGCGCCACATCGAGGCCGGACAGGTCATCGCGCGGATCGGGCTCTGTATAGCCCCGCGCTTTCGCATCGCTCACCACCTCGGAGAATGGCTGTGTTCCGTCATAAACGTTGAAGAGGTAGGCCAGCGTGCCGGAGAAGATGCCGTCGATACTGGCAATCTCATCGCCAGTTTCGCGCAATTCCCGCGCCGTGCCGATGATCGGCAGGCCCGCGCCGACGGTGGCTTCGTAGAGGAAGTGCGCGTTGCCACGCCGGCGCGCTTCGCCCAGTTCCTGGTAATAGGCGTAGGCGCCGCTGTAGGCTTTCTTGTTGGGTGTGACCACGTGAATGCCGCGCTCGAAAAAGTCCGCATAACGCAGCGCGACGGATTCGCTTGCGGAACAATCGACGATAACGCTGTGCGGCAGATGGTCGGCGCGGATGTGATCGCGGAAGCGCTCGATATCGAGCGGCTCAGCGGCCGCTTCAAACTGCGCGCGCCAGTTGGCGAGATCGACGCCACGGTCAAAGAGCGCCATGCGCTTCGACGCCGCGATGCCACGCACGCGGAGATCAAGGTTGAACGCGTCGCGCAGCCGGCCTGTCTGCGAGCCGAGCTGATCGAGGAAGACGCCGCCGACTGAGCCCGGCCCGATCACGCCGAGCGAGAGCGTGTGCGGCGAAAGATAAAAACTGGCATGCGCAGCCCGCAACGCGCGGGTGACGTGCGCGGCATCCACCACTGCCGAGATGTTCCGCTCCGAAGCGCCTTGCGCGATGGCGCGCACGTTCACGCCGGCGCGGCCGAGCGCTGAGAAGAGTTTGCCCGCAACGCCGGTCGTGCCGGCCATACCGTCGCCGACAATGGCGAGGATGGCGAGATCGCGATCGACGGCCACGTCCTGGATTTGCCCGGTGCGCAATTCGCGGTCGAACGCTTCGCGCACGATCGCGGCGGCGCGGTCGACTTGTGCTGCGGGAACCGCGCAGCAGATCGAGTGCTCCGAACTACCTTGCGAAATCAGGATCACCGACACTTCCGCTTCGCGCAGCGCGCCGAACAAGCGATGTGCAGTGCCGGGCACGCCGATCATGCCGGCGCCTTCAAGATCGATCATCGCAACGTTCTCGATGCTGGTGATACCTTTAACCGCTACGTTCGTCTGCGGCTCGGCAGAGATGACCGTGCCGCGCTCGTCGGGCGCGAAGGTGTTCAAGATGCGGATCGGAATGCCGCTGGCGACAGCGGGGCCCATGGTCTGGGGATGGATGACCTTTGCGCCGAAATAGGCCAGCTCCATCGCTTCATTATAAGAGAGCGCATCGATCACCGCCGCGCCCGGCACGCGGCGCGGATCGGCCGAGAGAACGCCATCAACATCCGTCCAGATGCAAATCTCGCGCGCCGCTAGCAGCGCGCCGAAGATCGATGCGGAAAAATCGCTGCCATTGCGGCCGAGCGTCGTCTGCGCGCCGCGCGCATCGGCGGCGACAAAACCGGTAATGACAAAGAGCTGGTCGGCGCTGGCGTCGACCGTATCGGCCAGCCCTTTGCGCGAACGCTGCCAATCCACCATCGGCCCAAGCGGACCGCTATCAACGAAGACGATCTGTCGCGCATCCACCCACGCGACTGCCGAAGACACGTTGCCGCGCTCGCGCAAGAAGGCCGCAAACAGCTTCGACGACCAGATCTCGCCATAGCCCGCAACGAGGTCGCGGACATTCGGCGCGGCCGTTCGCGTCAGCTGGACGGCGTGCTGGACGCCGCGAATGTCATTGAGGTCGTTCTCGAGTTCGTCGGCGTAGCGTGCTGCTGCGCTGGGCGAGAGCAATTCTTCGGCGATGTCTGTGTGGCGGCTGCGCAGGGCGGCAATTGCTGCGGTGATGTCCTGACGCTGCTCGGCGAGGTCGACCAAGGCGTAGAGCGCATCGGTCACGCCCCGGCAAGCGGAGAGCACCACAGCCGAACGCTCATCGCGCCGCGCTTCCACGATTTCGGCGACACGGCGGAAACAGTCAGCGTCAGCGACACTGCTGCCGCCGAATTTATGCACCACCCAGGCGGGCTTCCCCGACATAACGTCCTCTTCTGTCGTCTCGACCAGTTAGACAACGCCTCAACGGCGCGCAATTCACCTCGCCCGCGCCGCTGCCTGCGTGAGCGCGCGATCCAGGTCCGCGGTCAGATCGTCCTCATGTTCGAGGCCGACGGAGACGCGGATGAGATTATCGCCAATACCGGCGGCGCGGCGTGCTTCGGGGCTCATGGAGGCGTGCGTCATGGTCGCCGGATGCGCGACCAGGCTTTCGACACCGCCGAGCGACTCCGCCAAGGCGAAGAGGCGCACCGCGCGCGTGAACTCGCGAACGTCCGCGCCAGCGGCCAGTTCGAAGCTCAGCATTGCGCCTGCGCCCTTTTGCTGGCGCTGCGCTAAGGCATAGTCGGGATGGCCTTCGAGCCCCGGATAGTGAACCGCGGCGACCGCCGACGACTCGGCCAAGCGCTTGGCAATGCGCCCCGCCGTCGCTTGCTGGCGTTCGAGGCGAACATGCAGCGTGCGCAGGCCGCGAAGCGCCAGCCAGGCATCGAACGGCGCGCCGGTGACGCCGGTGCAATTGGCCCACCAAATAAGCTCGTCCAAATCCTCCTTCCGCGCCGCCACCACGGCGCCGCCGACGACGTCGGAATGGCCATTGAGATATTTGGTCGTGGAGTGGACGACATAGTCGGCGCCCAGCGGAATCGGCTTTTGCAGAGCCGGCGACAAGAACGTGTTATCGACCGCCACCCGCGCGCCAACCGCTTTTGCCCGCTTAGCGAGTGCTGCGATATCGCTGACGCGCATCAACGGATTGCTGGGCGTTTCGATCCAGAGCAGCGCCGGTTCTTCTTTGAGGGCGGCGCCCACCGCATCGCTATCGCGCAGATCGGCGTAGCGAACGCGGATTTGCTTTTTGCGCGCGCGCGCTTCGAACAGGCGCCATGAGCCACCGTAGCAATCGTGCGTCGCGAGGACGAGGCCGCCAGCCGGGATTTGGTTCAACACCAGATCGACGGCCGACATGCCGGAACTGGTGATCACGGCGCCCGCGCCTTGCTCGAGCTTGGCGATGGCCTCGGCCAGTAGCGAGCGCGTCGGGTTGGCCGAGCGCGAATAGCCATAGGCGCGCTTCTCGTTGAAGTCGGCGAAGCTGTAATTGGCCGAGAGAAAAATCGGCGGCATCACCGCGCCGTACGCGGCATCCGTATCGACGCCAGTGCGGCTGGCGATGGTTTCGTCGCGGTCGGTCACGGTGCGTTCTCCAGGCATTGAGCGATAATCGGGGCGATGTCGGCCGGCGCCTTGAGGAAGGCGTCGTGGCCGTAGATCGAGTTGATGATGTGCAAACCGCTCGAAATCGGCAGCGCGGCGCTGAGTTCTCGGATCAGCGGCAGCGGCACGAGTTGATCCTCGGCGCATGCGATGAGGGTTGTGGGCACGCGCACGGTGTTGGGACCAACGCTGGCGCGATCGATGGATTCGCTCAGCGAAAACCAACGGCGCGGCGCTGCGGCATAAGCCCGGCCGCGCGCTTCGAGGTAGCGATCGATCTCGCCGTGGCCTTCACCGTCGATGCCAGCGCCGAAGCGGGCGTCGAATTCATCGCCGGTGCGATAGGTGATCATGGCGAGCTGCCGAGCGAGGGCGAGGCCCGCCTCGGGCTCGCCTTTCTCCGCGGCGTAAGCGAACACGCGCCGCTGCACGCCGCGCCAAGCCAAGGCTTGCGCCGATTGCCGGTGCGCGGCGGAGATAACGCAAAGCCGCTCGACACGTTCAGGCGCCAGCGCCGCTAAAGCGAGCCCAACCAAGCCGCCATAAGACGCGCCGATAAAGGCGTGCAGCGCGCGAACGTCCAGAGCATCGAGCGCACTTAGAATGAGACGCGCCTGATCGCGCGGGCAGATGCGGAGTTTTGCATCCGCCGTGGGCGCAAAATCGAGGCCGACGAGCGTGAAGCGCTGAAAATCAACCGCGCCCCGCCCAACAATGGTGTCGCTCCACCAGCCGTTCGGGCCGCACACGTCGCGGCCGGCAGAAATGCCGCCGAGCGCCAGAACCAAAGGCGCGCCGCGCGCGCCGAAGAAGCGCAGACGGGTGTGCGTATCCGGCAATGAATCACCGCTTTCGAGTTGGAACCCGGCGGGGATCGAGACGTCCAAATCCTCGATCGCAAGCGGATCGGCGCGCTGGCGCGCTAACGCAGTCATCGCGCCGCCCCCGCCGCCAAGAGTAAGTGCTCGACCTGCCCGCGCCGCGCGACGCCCGCCTCAAGCAGGTCCGAGACCAACGCTCGCGCCTCACCAGATGCAATCCGCGTCAGCCGACATCTGAGGCCCAAGCCATCGCCATCGGGCGCGATTTGAAGTGCGCGCACCTCGGCGCGCGCCGCCGACAAACGCTCCGCAATCGCTGACCATGCGGTCAGGTCTGGGAGCGCCAAAAACAGATCGTGTTGAATCTCGACGCCCGGAAGATCGTCGAGCGCGTACTCCGCACTCGCTTCATAGGCGTCCTGACAAGCTCGCATAGCCGCGCTCCAGCGTTCAAACGGTGCGCGTTTTTGAGGATTGCTTGCGGGCTGAGGACGATGCGGAAACCCGCAATCATCTTCGCTTTAGCTGTATTTTTAACGCGCCCGCAAGCTGAGATCAAATCGGCGCAACGACGTTCATAGTGCAGCGCAGCGCGTCTGTCACCTCCCCAAAACGCGACAATCGCTTCACACGCGCGTGTACGCGGAAGGCCGCGAACTGCCTGAACTTACGGCGCCGCTTTAGCGGGCGCCGCTGACTCTTCAGACGACATCAACGCTTCGTTCAGCACCTCAGAGCATTTTCTTATTGCGCACCGCACAAAAGTCCGTTCTAGTTTTCGACGGAGCACATACACATCGTGACGTCGACCCGTCCTCTCGCCGCCCGCAAGACCGCGACTGCTGTCGCGGTGGACGTGCGCGCGCTTGGCGTCGTCGTACTCAACGTAGTCCTTCTTAGCCTCGCGGTCATTCTTACCGCCGGAGCGGAGTGGCTGAGCGTACCCTGACCCAACCAACAGGATCGCCCGCAACACCCCGCTCCCTCCGGAAGCGGGTTTTTTGTTGCGCGCGGTCGGCCTCGAACGGACCCGAATGTCGCACGAAGAGCCGCCAAACACGCGAAAAGCACATCGCAGCGAAGTCGTCACGCGCGGCCCATCGCGCGCGGCTGCACGCTCCTATTTGCGGGCGGCTGGCCTCGGCGATGAGGATTTCGCGCGGCCTCTCATCGCGGTGGTGAACACCTGGTCGTCAGTCACGCCGTGCAACATGCATCTGGGCGATCTGGCCGAATACGTGCGCCGCGGCGTGCGCGAGGCCGGCGGCGTGCCGATCGATTTCAACACTATCGTCGTCACTGACGGCATCTCGATGGGCACGCCCGGTATGAAGGCGTCGCTGATTTCGCGCGAGATCATTGCCGATTCCATCGAGCTGGCCGTGCAAGGCCATCAGCTGGACGGCGTGGTTTGCATTGTCGGTTGCGACAAGACCATTCCTGCCGCCGCCATGGCGCTGGCGCGCATGGATCTGCCGGGATGCGTGCTCTATGGCGGCACCATCATGCCGGGTCGCCACGCCGGCAAAGAAATTTCGATCCAGGACGTGTTTGAGGCAATCGGCGCGCATGGCGCAGGCTCACTGGATGATGAAGGCCTGCGCGACGTCGAAAAGGCAGCTTGCCCCGGCGCCGGTGCGTGCGGCGGCCAATTCACCGCCAACACCATGGCGATGGCGCTCTCGGCGATGGGCCTGTCGCCTATGGGCGCCAATGACGTGCCTGCGGTTCACAAAAACAAACCAGCCGAAGCCGAACGTTGCGGGCGCGTCGCCGTAGAGCTGACACAACGCGGATTGAACGCCCGCCGCTTCATCACCGCCGCTTCATTGCGCAACGCCGCCATAGCCGTTTCCGCCAGCGGCGGCTCAACCAACGCCGTGCTGCACCTAACCGCAATCGCCGCCGAAGCGGGCATCGCGTTCGGCGTCGAGGATTGCAACGAGGCTTGCGAGACCGCACCCGTGATCTGCGATCTGAAGCCGGGCGGCCAGTTCTTGGCGCACCATTTGTTCGAGGCTGGCGGCACCCGGCTCGTCATGCATCGCCTGATGCAAGCCGGCAAAATCACCGATGCGCCGACCGTCTCCGGCCGCACCATGTTCGAGGAAGCGCGCGAGGCGGTTGAAACCGGCGGCCAAACCGTGGTCCGCACCTTCGCCAAGCCGGTCATGCCGCGCGGCTCCTACGCGGTGATCTACGGCAACGTCGCCCCCGATGGCGCGGTAATCAAACTGGTCGGCCATGACACCGCGCACTTCGAAGGTCCAGCCCGCGTGTTCGACAGCGAGGACGCGGCGTTCGACGCGGTGCAAGCGGGCGCCATCGCCGAAGGCGATGTGATCGTCATTCGCTACGAGGGCCCCAAGGGCGGCCCCGGCATGCGCGAAATGCTGCAAGTCACCGCCGCGCTCAAAGGGCGCGGCATGCAAAACGTCGCGCTCATCACCGATGGGCGCTTCTCAGGCGCATCGTATGGCTTCGTCGCCGGGCACGTTTCCCCCGAGGCGGCGACGGGCGGTCCGATCGCCTTGCTGCGCGATGGCGACATCATCCGCATCGATGTCGCCGCGCGCAGCATCAATACAAGCGCCGATCTGAGCGCACGCACTGCACAGCCGCCGACACGAGAAGCGCCCGTCGGCGCTTTCGCCAAATACGCCGTCCTTGTCGCGTCAGCGTCGCAGGGTGCGGTCACCATTCCCACCCCCCCCCGGCGCAAACCCGCGCGCCGGCGCAACGTGAGGCCTGACGATGAAAGTGTATACGAACGACGACGTGCGCGGCGAGGCGCTTGAAGGCAAGCGCATCGCCGTCATCGGCTATGGCAGCCAAGGGCGAGCCCACGCACAAAATTTGCGCGATAGCGGCCATGATGTCGTCGCCGGCGTGCGCAAGGGCGGCAAAGGTTGGACCAATGCAAGGGCCGACAAAATCGACACCGCCGAACCCGCCGATGCTGTCGAAGGCGCCGACCTGATCGCCTTCCTGACGCCGGACATGGCGCAGGAAGCGATCTATAAAGAAGTGATCGAGCCGAAGGCGAAGAACGGCGCAACGCTGCTGTTCGCGCACGGCTTCAGCATCGTCTATGGCCGCGTCGCGCCGCGGGCTGACATGGATGTCGTGCTCGTCGCACCGAAAGGCCCGGGCGATCTCGTGCGCCGTGAGTTCGTGCGCGGCCGCGGCGTGCCCTCGCTGTTCGCCGTGCATCAAGATGTCAGCGGCAAAGCGCGCGACAAGGCGATGGCCTACGCCAAGGGCAATGGCGGCGCGACCGGCGGCCTGCTGGAAACCACGTTCACCGAAGAAACCGAAACCGACCTATTCGGCGAACAGGCGGTGCTCTGCGGCGGCGCCAAGGAATTGGTGATCGCCGGTTATCAAACCTTGGTCGACGCCGGCTATCAGCCCCAAGTCGCGTACTTCGAGTGCCTGCATGAGCTGAAGCTGATCGTCGACCTTTTCTATGAGGGCGGCATTTCGAAGATGCACGATTTCATCTCCGAGACCGCCAAGTACGGCGCCGTTGTCTCCGGCCCGCGCATCATCACCGATGAAACGCGGGCGCGCATGCGCGAGGTGCTGAAGGACATTCAGTCGGGCGCCTTCGCGCGTGACTGGATCTTGGAAAACCAAGCCGGAAAGCCCCGCTACAATGCACTGCTGAACGCTGACCGCTCACATCCGATTGAAGAAACCGGCAAGCAACTGCGCGAGCGCATGGCCTGGCTCAAACAACCGACCAACGCCTGAGCGATCTGATGACCGCGACCAGCAACATAGCGCAAATTCATCCACCCACGCCTGCCCCGCAGGCTGGGGTCGAGATGACGGGCGCCGAGATGGTGATCCAGGCGCTGCGCGATAATGGCGTCGACACGTTGTTCGGCTATCCGGGCGGCGCTGTGCTGCCGATCTATGACGCGCTCTTCGCCAATGATGACATGCGCCACATTCTGGTGCGTCACGAACAAGGCGCCGGTCACGCGGCGGAAGGCTATGCGCGGTCGACCGGCAAGGTCGGCGTGGCGTTGGTCACCTCCGGCCCCGGCGCCACCAATATGGTGACGCCGTTGGCGGACGCACTATTGGATTCCATTCCGCTCGTCGTCATCACCGGTCAGGTGCCCACGCATCTGATCGGCACTGACGCGTTCCAAGAGTGCGACACGGTCGGCATCACGCGCTCGTGCACGAAACACAATTGGTTGGTCAGCGACATCGATGATCTGGCGGCCATTCTGCACGGGGCGTTTTACGTCGCGCGTAGCGGCCGGCCTGGGCCTGTCGTGGTCGATATTCCGAAGGACATTCAGTTCGCGCAAGGCACGTATCTGCCCCCGGGGCAGTCACCGCGTCGCTCCAAACGCACCACGCGTCAGGTCGATCAGACGAAAATCGCACAAGCCGTGGAGATCATGGCCCGCGCCAAGCGGCCAATCCTCTATACGGGCGGCGGCGTCATCAATGCCGGGCCTTCCGCGAGCGCGGCGTTGCGCGAACTGGCGCGGGAAACCGGCTTTCCGGTCACCTCCACCTTAATGGGCCTCGGCGCCTTTCCCGCCTCCGATCCGCAATGGCTGGGCATGCTCGGCATGCACGGCTCGTGGGAAGCCAATCACGCCATGCACGATTGCGACGTGATGATCTGCATCGGCGCTCGGTTCGACGACCGCGTCACCGGCCGCCTCGACAAGTTCAGTCCGAACTCCATCAAGATCCACATCGATATCGATCCATCATCGATCAACAAGAACGTCCGCGTCGATGTCGCCATCATCAGCGACGCTGGCGAAGCTTTGCGTGCGATCCTCAGCGCTTGGCGTACGCGGCGGGCGCCTGCGCCGTCCATCGACGCCTGGTGGCAGCGCATCGATCAATGGCGGGCGCGCAAGTGCTTTTCATACGCGCACGACACCGACGTGATTAAGCCGCAGTACGCGATCGAACGCCTGTTCGCCGCAACGCGCGGAAAGGACGTCTACATCACCACCGAAGTCGGCCAGCATCAGATGTGGGCGGCGCAGTACTTTCACTTCGACGAGCCGAACCGTTGGATGACGTCCGGCGGGCTCGGCACCATGGGCTACGGCCTGCCCGCCGCGCTCGGCGTCCAAGCCGCGCACCCGGACGCCCTAGTCATCGACATTGCCGGCGAAGCCAGTGTTCAGATGACGATGCAGGAGATGAGCACAGCCGTGCAGCATCGCCTGCCGATCAAGGTGTTCATCCTCAACAACGAATGGATGGGCATGGTCCGCCAGTGGCAGCAATTGCTGCACGGCGAACGCTATTCGCACTCCTATTCGGAAGCGCTGCCGGACTTCGTGAAGATGGCGGAGGCTTTCGACTGCACCGGCATCCGCGCCAACCGGCCCGAAGAACTCGATACCAAAATCGCGGAAATGATCGCGGCGCCCGGCCCCGTTCTGTTCGATTGCCGCGTGGCGCGTGAGGAAAACTGCTTTCCCATGATCCCGTCCGGCAAGGCGCACAACGAGATGATCTTGGCCGACGACCTCGCCGCGACCCGCATCGACGACGCCGGAAAGAAGCTGGTCTGATGACGCATTCCGCCCGCTCCGAAGCACGCACGCTGGCCATCTTGGTGGACAACGAACCAGGCGTGCTGGCGCGCGTCGTCGGTCTGTTCTCGGCGCGCGGCTACAATATCGAAAGCCTCACAGTCGCCGAGACCGACACCGCGGCGCACACCTCGCGCATCACGGTCGTGACGCGCGGCGAGCCCGCCACCATCGATCAGATCAAATCACAGCTCGACCGCATCGTCTCGGTGCGGCAAGTCATCGATGTCACCGATGACGCCGCTGGCGTGCTGCGCGAACTGGCTCTGGTGAAGGTGCGCTCCAGCGGACAGGACCGCATCGAAGCGCTGCGCGTGGCCGATATTTTCCGCGCCAAGGTGATCGACACGACGCTGGAGAGCTTCATTTTTGAGGTCACCGGCGCGAGCGAGAAGGTCGACGCCTTCATCGATCTGATGCGCCCCATCGGCCTGACCGAGATTTCGCGCACCGGCGTTCTGTCGATCCATCGCGGCCCGCATGCGGATCGACTTATGGGGGGCGACGCCGAGCGCTCGCCCGAACCCCTTGCTTCTTAACAATTCTCGGAGCTCCCGCCCCATGACGCAGTTTTCTCTCTCCGCCGCCCGCTCGTTCAAAGTCGTGCAGACGGGGATTAGTGTATGACCGCCCAGTCCAACGCCGCCACGGTCAAGATCTTCGACACCACGATGCGCGACGGCGAGCAATCGCCGGGCGCCGCCATGACGCTCGAAGACAAAGTCGAACTCGGCCGCATCCTCGAACAGATGGGCGTCGATATCATTGAGGCCGGGTTTCCGGCCGCCTCCAATGGCGATTTCGAAGCTGTCCGCGCCGTCGGTGGCGTGCTCCAGAACTCAATTCTGTGCGGCCTGTCGCGTGCGAGCCCGAAAGACATCGAACGCTGCGCCGAAGTCATTCGCTCAGCCCCGCGCGGTCGCATTCACACCTTCATCTCGACCTCGCCAATCCATCGCAAACACAAGCTCAACATGTCGCAAGAGCAAGTGCTCGACGCGGTGACGGCAAGTGTGACGCTGGCGCGCAATTTCACCGACGACGTCGAATGGAGCGCCGAGGACGCGACGCGCACGGAACGCGACTTCCTGCGCCGCTGCGTCGAAGCCGCCATCAAGGCCGGCGCCGGCACGATCAACATCCCCGACACCGTCGGCTATTCGTTTCCGGACGAATACCGCGCCATCTTCGAAGATCTGATCGCCAATGTTCCCGGCGCTGACAGCGTCGTGTTCTCTTCGCACTGCCATAACGATCTGGGCCTCGCCGTCGCCAATTCGCTAGCCGCGGTGCAAGGCGGCGCACGCCAGATCGAGTGCGCCGTCAACGGCTTGGGCGAACGCGCCGGCAATGCAGCGCTCGAAGAGATCGTGATGGCGCTGCGCGTGCGCGGCGAAGACTTGCCGTTCCAGACCGCGGTTGATCCGGCGCACCTCATGCGCGCGAGCCAAACCGTCTCGCGCATCACTGGCTTTCCGGTTCAATACAACAAGGCGATCGTCGGCAAAAACGCCTTCAGCCACGAAAGCGGCATCCATCAGGATGGCATGCTGAAGAACACGCAGACCTACGAGATCATGCGGCCCGAAGATGTCGGCCAGGGCGCGACCAGCCTGGTGATGGGAAAGCTCTCCGGCCGTCATGCGTTCAAAAACAAACTGGAAGAGCTCGGCTACGCCTTGAGCGACAATGCGCTCGCCGACGCCTTCCATCGCTTCAAGGAACTCTGTGACCGCAAGCGCCATGTCTTCGACGAAGACATCATTGCGCTGGTCGACGATCAGATCGCCCATGCGGACGCAGCGATCCAGGTCACCCGCCTGCGCGTTGTGGCCGGCACAGACGGCCCGCAAACCGCCGAGATCGATTTGCTCGTCAATGACGAGCAGGTTTGGAAAACCGCGCGTGGCGCAGGCCCGGTTGATGCGATCTTTAACGCCATCAAGGCTGCCGCGCCGCATGAAGCGACGCTTGAGCTCTACCAGGTACAGGCCGTCACCGAGGGCACGGACGCGCAAGCCACGGTGAGTGTGCGTCTCTCGGCCAACGGCCGCTCCGTATCCGGCCGCGCATCGGACGCCGATACGCTGGTCGCCAGCGCGCGCGCTTATGTGGCCGCGCTCAACCGGCTAGTTGCGCTGCAAGGGCGAAGCGGAGACGCCAATGCCGCCGCCTGAGCCGCGCACGCTGTTCGACAAATTGTGGGACGCCAATCTGGTGGAGCCGGAGAGGGCGGATGCGCCGGCTATTCTTTATGTCGGGCTACACCTCGTGCACGAGGTCACCAGCCCGCAGGCATTCGCCGAACTCAATCAGCGCGACCTCCGCGTGCGCCGCCCCGACCGCACCTATGCCACGCTCGATCACTCGACGCCAACGTTGCCGCCAGCGGCGAGCGGAGCGCGCACTTACGTAACCGCCGCCGCGGCAGCTCAGGTGGATCAGCTGCGCGCCAATTGCGAGCGCCACGGCGTGCGCTTGGCGGATTGGGACAGCCATGATCGCGGCGTGGTGCATGTGATGGCGCCGGAGTTGGGGCTCACGCAGCCGGGCATGGTCGTGGTTTGCGGCGACAGTCATACCGCCACGCATGGCGCGTTCGGCGCGCTGGCGTTTGGCATCGGCACTTCAGAAGTCGCACACGTGCTGGCGACACAGTGTTTGTTGCAACGCAAGCCGAAGCAGATGCGCGTCACCGTCGATGGCCGCTTGGGGCCGGGCGTTTCGGCGAAGGATCTAACGCTTGCGGTCGTCAATCGCATCGGCTTCGGCGGCGGCTCGGGCCACGTCATCGAGTACGCCGGCGACGCCATCCGCGTGCTCGGCATGGAAGGGCGGATGACGCTCTGCAACATGTCGATCGAAGCCGGCGCCCGCGCCGGCATGATCGCCCCGGACGAGACGACCTTCGCCTATCTGCGCGGCCGCCGCCACGCGCCGGAAGACTTCGAAGCCGCCGTCGCGAAATGGCGTGCGTTCGTGACAGACGATGGCGCGCGCTTCGACAGCGAAATCCAGATTGACGCTGCCACTATCTCGCCAATGGCCACCTTCGGCACCACGCCCGACGCCTCCATCGCTATCGGCGCACCGACCCCGTCCGCGCGCGACGACAGCGAACGCCAAGCGCTCCACTACATGGGCTTCGCCGCTGGCGCGCCGACGACGGATCATGCGATCGACGTCGTCTTCGTAGGCTCGTGCACCAATGGCCGCCTTACGGATTTGCGCGATGCCGCTGCCGTCCTGCGCGGACGGCGCGTGAAAGAAGGCGTGCGCATGCTGGTCGTGCCCGGCTCCGAGTCGGTGAAGCAGCAAGCCGAAGCGGAAGGCCTGGACCGTGTGTTCATCGATGCCGGGGCCGAGTGGCGGCTGCCGGGTTGCTCCATGTGCATCGCCATGAACGGTGATTTCGTCGGCGCCGGGCAACTCGCGGTCTCGACGTCGAACCGCAATTTCGAAGGCCGGCAAGGCAAAGGCGCGCGCACCATTCTCGCCAGCCCCGCCACCGCCGCCGCGAGCGCCGTCACCGGCAAGCTCACCGATCCGCGCGCGTTTCTGGAGGCGGCCCATGCCTGAGCAATTCACGCGCCTCACCTCGCGGACACTGGTGCTGCCGCAGGCGAACATCGACACCGATCAGATCATCCCGGCACGCTTTCTCACCACGACGACGCGCGATGGTCTCGGCGCGGCCGCTTTCTACGATTGGCGTTACGGCCCCGATGGCGCGCTAGTGCCGGACGCGCAACTGAACACGATCGATCCAGCCGAGCACCGCATCCTTGTCGCGGGCGACAATTTCGCGTGCGGCTCTTCGCGCGAGCACGCGCCGTGGGCGCTGCTCGATTATGGCTTCCGCGTTATCGTCTCCACCGGCATCGCCGACATCTTCGCCTCTAATGCGCTGAAGAACGGCTTGGTGCCGGTCATCGTTGACGCCGACACGCATGCACGCCTGCTGGCCGATCCCGGCGGGCGCGTGACGGTCGATGTCGAATGCTGCGAACTCATCGCCGGCAACGAACCGCCAGTGAAGTTTGTCATCGATCCTTTTGCCCGGCGCTGCCTGTTGGACGGCGTCGACACCTTGGGCTGGCTCGTGGATCGCCTGCCCGCCATCGACTCCTTTGAAGCGAGAACAGCATGAAGACGTATAAAATTGCCCTCCTGCCCGGCGACGGCGTGGGGCCCGAGGTCACCCGCGCGGCGGTTGAGGTGCTTCATGCCGTCGCCGATCGTTTCCAGCATCGCTTCGTGTTCGACGAACACCTGATCGGCGGCGCATCGATCGACGCCACCGGCGAGCCGCTGACGCAGGAGACGCTGGTCGCGTGTCGTGAAGCGCAGGCGATCTTTCTGGGCGCCGTCGGCGGCCCGCGCTGGGACAAAAGCCCGCGCCGGCCGGAGCAAGGCTTGCTCGAACTGCGCAAAGCCTTCGGCCTCTTCGCCAACATCCGCCCAGTGCGCATCTATGACGCGCTGATCCCGGCCTCGCCGCTGCACGCCGACATCGTGGCCGGCGTCGATCTCGTAGTGTTCCGCGAACTGACCGGCGGCGCCTATTTCGGCGAAAAGCGCCGCGGCGAAGACTTCGCCAGCGACCAGTGCATCTACACCGTCATCGAAATCGAGCGCATCGCCCGCGCCGCGTTCCAAGCCGCGCGCGCGCGCGAAGGCAAGGTGACCTCCGTCGACAAGGCCAACGTGCTGGAGACGAGCCGGCTTTGGCGCGAAGTGGTCACGCGCGTGCACGCGGAGGAGTATCCCGACGTGCGCCTCGAACACGCGCTGATCGATTCCACCGCCATGCAACTCATCCGCAAGCCGCGCCACTATGACGTCATCCTGACCGAGAACATGTTTGGCGACATCCTCTCCGACGAAGCGTCCGTGCTCGGCGGCTCGATTGGGCTGGCGCCATCCGCCTCGCTCGGCGCCGAGGGCCCCGGCCTGTTCGAGCCCGTGCACGGTTCGGCCCCGGACATTGCCGGGCGCGATCTCTGCAACCCGATCGGCGCCATCCTCTCGGCCGCGCTGCTGCTGCGCTATGGACTGAAGTTGCTCGACGAAGCGAGCGCGGTTGAGGCGGCTGTCGAACACGTGCTGGATCGCGGCGCGCGCACCGCCGACCTTGGCGGCGACATCGGCTGCCAAGCCATGGCAGAACTGATCGCCGACGATGTGCTCCGCTCGGTCTCGTTCTCGCACCATGTCCAGATGCACTGGGGCTGACCGCGATGGCGCCGAAGTAACCCCATCGGCGAATCGCGGCTCCGCCGCGGGGCCTACTACGTTCGCGCTAGTGGATGGCTACACGCAAACGGTACACGGATTCAGATACACTGACGCTCGCCAGCACCGGATCCCCTTCGGTCAACCGCGTTACTGCGTCCTTTGGTTAGCGACAATTCACTGCACACCATGCCGCACGGATACTTCATCCTTTGGGCGCTTCCATGGGCCCGATCGCGCCCGGCTCCCCCGCACCCATAGGTCGCATTCTCAGGCCATTGAGGTATGCAAGCCGTTGGCGCTATTGCATGATGGTCAAACGGGACTGGAGGAATGTTTTGGTGGCTAAGAACGCGGGCACGCGGATCGCCTCGCGGACGGCGGGCGAACTTGACCGGCAAATCGGGGCGCGCGTGCGGGAACGGCGTCTTGAGGTTGGCCTGAGCCAGACTCAACTGGCTGAGGCGCTGGGCATCACCTTCCAGCAAATCCAGAAGTACGAAAAGGGCGTCAATCGCGTGGCGGCGGTTACGCTCTATCAGATCAGCCGCGTGCTCAACACACCGCTGATGTCGCTCATTCCGCGCAGCGGAACAGCGGCTTCCTCACAAGGCTCAAATGACGATCCTGCCAACAGCGAGATCCTAATCCTCAGCGCCCGCCTCAACCCGGAGGGCCGGGCGGTCCTGGTGGATGTCGCGCGCGCTCTGGCCCGTCAGCAGAGCCTCTTGAAGAAGCGCTAGTCAGAAAGCAGAACCCGCCTGGGCGGCTTTGACTCAGCGTGAGCCACCGCCATCTAGGCGGATGACGCAGAGTTCGCTGAGCGCAAGACAGTCCAAGAGTTCCTGCTTGGCCACAGGGTCCACATTCACCAACGCGTGGGCGGTATTCTTCGCCGTTGCGATCAGACGCGCCAATGCGCGGAGTGACTCCGCATTTGCTTTGACCGCGGCATTGGCCGCCGCTATCGGCCGCCTCGACTTAGTCACGTGCGCCAACGATCCAGACATACCACATTCTCCCCCCAACTTGCCTCTAGTGCCGCGTGTTTTGCGCCCCTTGCGGAAACGCTTGAGTTCGCAAGATCTATAATCTGTGCTGCACGCGCCCCGTCGAAACAGGGCGTGAAGCAGGCCTTAGCCAAGATGGCGACGTCGATGCCCTGCTCTTGCGCAGCCAACGCACTCGCGAGCCCCGCCCGTGAGAAGACGCCCCCCGCCAACAGCAGTCCGCCCGCGCCATGCTCGAGAATCGCAGGCTCGGCTAAAGCCGAAAGGCCCGTGAGCGCGAAAACAGGTTCGTCCGCAAGCGGTTCAAGGCCTGGCAGCGCGCCGTAGCCGCTCTGGCTCTTGCGCGGCACACGGGCGTAGGCATGCAACACGGGCGCGCCTCGTTGACGCGCCTGGCGCAGTACTGCGGCGAGTTCGACAAGGGCGGCGCTGACATCGCTCGAGAGATGTGCGTGCTCGCGCCTGACGTTGAGGCAGAGCAGCGCAGAATGTTCGACCTTAAGAAGTACAGAGTTCATGACGCACGCAGCATGGGCTGTGGCGAGGCGTAATCGGCGTCGCCTTCAAGCAATATGGCCGCAGGCGAATTGAGGCAGATGGCCTCTGGATGAGGTGGGAGTTCTGCAATCGCTTCCAGGAATTCGCGCTGATTGAGCCAGTAACTCGCGCGATTGGCGCGCGCCCTGAAGCCAGCCGCGCGTTCCCAGAACGGCAGCAGCCTGCGCTCAATGTGCCCCAGCATGAGCCGATAGCCCTTGCGTGAGGCCAGTTCCGCGCCCGCGCGCCAAAGCGCCCGCGTCACCCGGCCGGAGCGTTGCGCACGCTTGACCGCGACGCGCTCCAGCTTGGCGAAATCAGCGTACCAACGGATGCGGCACGCACCGACTGGCTCCTCGCCTTCGAGCGCCAGCAAGTGGGTGGCGCCGGCGAGGTCTGCGCCGTCAAACTCTTCGCCGATCGAATAGTCTTGCTCGCCAATATAGACGATCGCGCGGATGGCGAGCGCCGCCAGCCATCGGTCCAGGCCGCGGACGACCTCGACACGCAACGCCCCGGCCTTCATCAGGCCGCCGCCTTGCCGGCATCCAGCAGGCCCTCGAACGCGCGCGCGCGCGGGAAGTAGCGCGCCAAGGTGGGCTGGTCTGGAACCGGCTCAAAACCCAACGATCCGAAAATCAGCCGCGCGCCGTCATCAGTCGCCGCGCGCGTATAACCCGGCAAGGCCCAGAGCAACGCCTCTCGGATGAGGAGCGAAGCCTTCACCACCCGCCCGGCGGCGCGGTCGTTGCTCGCGACAAAGCCCCACGCATAGCCCCCGGCTGGCGTCTCGCGCGGACGCCAGACGAAATCGAGATTGACGTTCACCGTGTCGAAGACACCATCGTCGAACGCCTTCATGCCCGCCGCGCGCAAAAGGAAGAACGCGGTCAAGCCCGTCACCTTGCCCCCCTCCCGCACCACAAAAACGCTGGAGCCTGTGATGTCTTGTACGGCCTTGAGCATTGCGGCCGACACCACCTCGCCGCCGATGCGCTCCTGCGCCAGCGCCTGCCCCTCGACAATCTCAGCGTCGCTTGCCAGCGTTACCCCGCAGTATGCGGCGACCGCATTGATCATGCGGGGGTTGCTGCAACGACCGGTCGGATCGGCGAAGCGAGAGAGTTCATGCATATCCATGGCGGCGCTCCTCGGCTGCAATGCATCGACGATGGACCGTTCAAGGCGGTTCGGCTGCTTCAAATCTCGCAACATCCTGTTGCGTGGAGTGAGCGGCTAAGGACCGGGGCAAGGCCAACTTGGCGACCACGCTGAACGGGGGAGCGAACCCGCAACCAACGAACCCACTTCATTTCGCAGGCGGCTGGCTCTAGACTGCAACTGGGCTTTGACGGCGAGAGACGGGGGCACTTGGCTAAATCCAAACATCGCGACGAGCGTCCGCGTAGCCGGCTCGACTGGGAAGCAGTGCGGATATTTGCGGCGGTCGCAGAGGCAGGCGGCGTCAATCGAGCGGCCGAGGCGCTAAAGCTGCGCCCTTCAAGTGTAAGCCGACGCATCGATGAACTGGAAACGCGGCTTGAAGTGAAGCTGTTTCACCGGCGTCGCAGCGGCACGGCGCTCACGAGCGCTGGCGAGGATCTTTATGAGCGAGCGCGCTCCATGCAACATTTCGCCGATGACATCGAGCGGAGTGTGCGTGCGCGCGACCAACGCGAAGAAGGGCTCGTCCGCGTCGCATCGCCTGATGGCGTTGGATCGCTTTGGGTGGCGCCGCGGGTCAGCACGTTCCTAGAGCGCAATCCGAGAATCCAGCTCTCCTTGGATTGCCTGATCGGTCCAGCCGCGCCGGATTCGCAGGCTCGTGCCGACATCACGATCGCGCTCGACAAGTCACGCGCTGAAATCGGCGATGACACATCAACGCTCGCTACCCTGCACTACGTGCTCGCCGCGGCGCCGACTTATGTCGAGACATACGGCCTGCCTGCATCGGCAGCCTCCGCCGCCGGCGACCATCGCACGCTCCGCCAAACCGGACAGATTTCGCAGCAGGAAGTTTGGGGCAAGCGCGCCATCGCCGTCGCCAGCCTCGCCTCATTTGCCTTCGAGACCAATTCGAGCGCGGCCATGGTCGCCGCCTTGAGGGCCGGCGCAGGCGTGGCCACTGTGCCCACCTATCTCTTCACGCTCGCACCAGAGCTCATCTTAATCGGCGCGGAGCCAAGCACGCCGATCAAGCTCTGGCTCATCGTGCATCGCGAAGCGCGCAATGCCGCCCGCGTTCAGCGCGTCGCGGAGTGGCTGAAGAGCATCTTCGATACCCGCGCCCATCCCTGGTTTCGAGAAGAGTTCGTAGCGCCCGAAAATTTCGGCGCCGCGCAAGAGCCAAAGAAGCCCGTTCGACGCTCAAAATCCTGACCGCGGGAATGCACGGACTGACTTTGCTGGGATGACGCACACTTGAGCCCGCATCTGTCGTCTTCCGACATTTGCCGTCAGCGCGGACGCGTGGGACTCCACTTCTTCAGCCGATCGCGTGCGATCGAGCGAAAGTCTTGCATCTTCCGCAGGCGTTCACGGTATTTGCTGAGAAACAATGCTGGGCGCGACAGGGATTGAACCTGTGAAACGGCCGCAAGTTTTGGACCGTAAAATACGACACCCTCGATGGGCGCGAGAGTGAGAAGGTGTTGGGTGATTGGCCGGGACTTCTGATCGATCAGGCGCGCGCCGATGCAGGGCTCGTGCGGGCGCGCATCAGTCGCCGACGTGTAGACCCGACCGAGGAAATGCGCCGAACGAGGCGAGAAGCCGAGCAAAAACGCATCGAGGACGCCAAAGCCCGCGAATAGACCTTCACCAGACTGGCGGACGCATACGTGGAGGCGTCACGCCATGGATTTCGCGCGCCGCGTCAGCGGCACTGGAAACACGAAACACACTCTACAAAGAACGAAAGGTCATCGACAAACATCTCATCCCTGCTTATTGCCGATGCATGAATGTGAACGCGTGCACTCCGGTCGAAAAGCAGATGAACCCGACAGGCGCGGACGATTTGTACGGGATCAGACTGAGCTTAGTCTTCTCGCTCCAACTCACACTGGATGACCGCACTGCCTTGAGCGGCGCCCTGTATCCTCGTGTCGCAGGCTAAACGTAGCACGGTGTTACCCCGCATTACCGGGAAGCTCCGCCATAATTCGTGTGCGGAGAGAAAGAGGAATCAGCGTTCAAGACAGAGCGAAGGCGTCGCCTTCACTTTTCCTTGCATCATTGAGATCGAATAGGTTTTCCCAAGCACAAGCTGTTGGCTCGCCGTAACTGCCCGCGAAAATCCCGCGCCAAGCCGAAACTCCGCTTCATCTTATTGGTTTCGGGCGCTTTTCCGTTAAAGCCTTCAGCGACAGCACTCAGATTTTGGCCGCGCGTAAATCTTGACTCTCATGGGGATGTTCGCTAACTTAGCGAACATGAGCACGAAAACTAAGGTCTCCGCGGCGGAATTCCAGAACAATTTCGGCCGCTACGCCGACGCCGCCAGGCAGGCGCCGGTCGTGGTGACGAGGTATGGCCGCGACGAACTGGTGGTGCTGTCGGCGGCAGAATACGAGCGGCTCCGGGCCGCATTCCGGCGGGTTTTGGTGCTGAACGAGATGACCTCCGATGAGGCAGCCGAACTTTTCCAGGCGCTCGCCAATGCGCCTCCGACCCCGGAGTCGGTCGCGCTCGACCGCTTGATGGATGACGACGCCCGAAAGGGCGCGTGACTGATCCGCCGCGCATGATCCCGAAGGCGCCGAAAGCCGGCATGGTTTTGCACTATAGCTTCCTTTGGAAGCATGAGGCCGAGCGCGGTCACGACGAAGGCGCCAAGGATCGTCCTGTCGTTGTGCTCGTCCTCTTGGCGGATGGCGAGGAAGTCGTCGTCGCCCCCGTCACCACACGCCCACCCCAACGAGACGCGCCGCCTGCGATAGAAGTGCCCGCGCGCGTGCGGGCGCATTTAGGTCTCGACGCCGATCAATCCTGGATCAGCATCGCTACACTCAATCGCTTCGTTTGGCCGGGTCCCGATCTACGACCTGTGCCGGGCAGCAATCCGAGCGACGCGCTTTATGGCTTCATCCCGCAGAAGCTGCTCGACGCGGCCAAGCAGAGTGCGATGGCCGAACTGGCAAAGCGCGTGCCTGGCCTCGTCGTGCGCCGCACTGAAAACTAAAACCGGGCGTGTTCTGGTTCGCGAGGGAACGCCATGAATAGAAGCTCAATTCAACACAGACGTTGAGTATTGTTCGTCGTCAACGCGATCTCATCCGAATGAAAGCCTGCTGCGCCCAAGCGGCGCAGCAGGCTTTCGCCTAGCTCACGCCGCGTGGGACTGGGCGGCTTCGGGCGCGACGCCTTTGGAGCGCACACTGCCCTCGCCGGGATCGACGGCAACGAAGACCTTGCCGGTCCAACGGCTGGTGGCCTTGTCCTTCCAGCGGTCGTGACGAAGTTTGCCGGTGACTTCTACGATGACGTCTTTCTTCATCGCCTTGGCGGCGGTCGCGGCCTTGCCGTCATTGATCTCGATCGTGAAGCGATCGGTGCGGTTCTCGTCCTGCACTTCGAGCCAAAGCGAGACGATGTCGATTGTGCCGCCGCGCTGTTCGAAACTGCGCATCTTGGGCGCATCGATGAGCTTGCCGATAATGGTGACGCGATTGGTCATGAGCGTTTCCTCGAAAGTGTTCCCGGCTGATCCCGGGCCGCGGGCGTCGCCCGCGACGGCGCTTGGAAGCGCCCGGCCATGAGGCGGCGCTGGCAAGGTGAAAATGGTGGGGCCCGAGGGTTGCGCGCATGCGCGGCCCCGAAGCCGCGCAAGCGGGCGGGGAGACGATTTTCTCCTTGCTAGCGCCGCCGGCCGGGCGAGACAGGGCGACAGCGTGGGCGACGCTTGCGGCGACGCGGCAGCGTATTGCTTGGAGGAAACCGACGCCCGTGGTGAAGCGTCTCCGCAACCGGAGCTCGCCCATGTGGGCTGCTAAGCTTCCGCGTTGGCTCGCGCCCAATCGTTGAGATCGTTGAAGCCCTCAGGGGCTGATGTCGTCTCCACCCGTAGGCTCGCACGCGCTCGATTACGAAGCGCTTGCGCCGCGCGCGCTCCCGCCAGGTCGTTGTCGATCACGACGATCAGCCGTCGAACGGACTGAACGGCCGTAAAGCGACTGAGATTGTCTGCGGTGAGCGCCGCCCATGACGGGACGCCCAGCATGTGCTGGGCTGTGAGCATGGTCTCAACACCTTCGCCGATTGCGAGGTCGTCATGCACGTCGCCAAGGCGCACGACGCCGCCCAGCAGTTTGCCGATAACGCGCCGCGGTGTCGCCACAGCCGCTTTGGCCGTGCCGTGCGGCGAGAGCAGCGTGACCTGAACGCCCTGCAAGGCGCCATGGCCGTTGGTGATCGCGGCGACGAGCGCGGGCCGTTTTTCCCGATCGTCGAGGCTCGTCATCTGCGGATGAAACCGGAGGGCGGGCGTGTCCCACAAATCCTCAGGAATGGCGCGCCGACGCAGATAGGTTGTCGCCACCGTGTGCGAGAGTGACCGGCTCTCATCCCAGATGCGCTGTGCACGCGCGATCCGATCTTCACTGACCGGCAGCGCCGCAATCTTTGAGGACGACCATCGAGCGCCGTGTTGATCGCTGCTCTGTTCATCGTCGAGCAATCCAAGATCCGCCAAAGCCCGGCGCACGTCGCGCCAATCGTCCCTGGGGCTGAAGCAATGAATGAGAATGCGCCCCTCCTCCGTCTCGGCCAGCGAAACGGAGCGGTCTTTGTTGCTGTGACCCAGTCCCGGAATGAGCGCACGCGTTCCGCCATCGAGCAGGACGCCGCCGCATGCAGCCACGATGCGCTCAAGCCGCGACATAAGCGGCCTCCTCTTCTGCGAACGGCGAAGGGCTCTTGGCCAACAGCCAATCGACTGCAACCTGCGCCTGGGCGGCGGCAGTCAAAAATGCGCGCTTGTCGTAAGCTAGGAGCTTCATCCAGTGACCAATATAGCAAGCGTGATCGTGGATGTGATGCGGCGGCAGCCGCAAGTGAGCGCCCAAGAGGCTTGCGCCGATCTCGGCGACGAGCTCCTCAGCCGCAAGCGCGTGCTGACTGAACTTCTTGCCCATGTCGCGCCCGACGCGGTTGGGCGCCATGGTGGCGTGCACGCTCTCATGATTGAGCGTGGCCGCGTAATCCTCGGCTGTGTCGAAGGCGCCGATGGGCGGCATGCCGATGACATCGCGGCTGGGGATATAGCAGGCGATGTCACGCGTCGCGATACGCCCGATCTCGAGCCGTTCGAACCAAGCCTCATGGGCCGGGATGGGCAGTAGATCATCGGCCGCGGTCGCCGGATAAAACTGCGCGGGCAAATTGTCGATCTGGTGAGCGGAAAAGACGACGTACCACTTCAGAAAGCGAAACGCGTCCTCGACCTCGGCCCCGCCCTCGTCCAGCCGCTTGCGCTTGCCCTGCCCGTAATAGACGACGACCTCACCGCGTTCGCCTTTGCGGACGTGCGCGCCGAGTTTCAAAGCTTGGTTGAAAGTCAGCCAATAGGGCGAAGCATAGCCGCGCTCCATGGCTGCACTCCACAGGATGATGACGTTCACGCCTCGATAGTTTTCGCCGGTGGCGCGGCGCGGCAATACAAGCCCTGTGCGTGCGCCGTCCCAGGGCTTCCGCCATGGCGAAACGCCTGCCTCTAATTCAGCCAAGATCTTTGTGGTGATTTCAGCGGCGACATCGCGGCGCGCGCTATCGCGCACAGAATGCGTGTTCATGGAAATTACTCCGGAAAGAATGACGCCATCGGCAGAACCGACGGCGCTAGAGTTTGATGGGATCAGTTCAGACCGCTTCGGCCTCGTTCTCGTCTGACCTTCATCGAAAGCCTCTTTGGCTTCCCGGCCGCGAGATTGCTTGCCGGGGCCGCATGCGCGACCCCGTTCGAGGGGCCCGCGTTTAGGCCGGCGCTGTCGAGGGCTTTAGAGCAAAGCGTCCCTCGACAGCGCCGGACGCGCGGGCAATGTGGCGCTCGCGCATGCGGCCCCGGCTAAGCTGTAATGAAGGTCCCAGTCGTCTCCGGCCGCCATCAGCAGCGCGGCGCCAAGCGCCTGCTCGATGCGTACGCTGATACAATCTAGACGACTTCAGTGTCGATGAGACCGTCCTTCAGCGTGACGCGGCGCGTGCAGCGGGCGGCGACGTGTTCGTCGTGCGTGCAGATCAAGAATGTGGCCTTGTCCTCGCGATTGACCTCGCGCATTAGGTCGAGAACCTGCTCTGCGGCGACGCGATCGAGGCTTCCTGTAGGTTCATCGGCAAGCACCAGTTCTGGTTTGTTCATCAGCGCACGTGCGATGGCGACCCTTTGCTTTTGGCCGCCGGACAGACGCGTCGCTGGAAAATCCATACGGTCCGACAAGCCAACCCGCGCCAGCAAGTCCCGCGCGCGTCGCCGCATTGGAGCCGTTATGCCGCCGGCCGGCGCCGCCGCCGGGAAGGCCACGTTCTCTGTGGCGGTGAAGTCCGGCAACAGGTGATGAAACTGGAAAATGAAACCGAGGCGCTGATTGCGAAACGACGCGCGCTCCACCTCCGACAGGCCTTCGACGCGCTCGCCCGCAATCGCAATCGTTCCCGCCGTCGGACGAAGCAAAAGCCCGACAATCGACAAAAGTGTCGACTTCCCCGATCCAGATGCGCCCAAGAGCGCGACCAACTCCCCGGGCTCAAGTGCGAGGTCAACGCCTTTCAACACGTTGGTGAGCTCATCGCCGTTGCGAAACGTCATCGCAATCCCGCGCGCCTCTAGAACGGCGCTCATTGCTGGATCGCCTCCAGTGGATCGAGCCGTGCAGCCGATCGGGCGGGGATGACCGACGCCAAGACAGCGCCGAGCGTTGTCAGCACGAAGACGGCGATATAGCCGCCCTCGTTCGGCGCGATCGGCAGCACCATGCTTCCATCGGGTTGAATCAATGTCGCCAGCCACGAACAAAGGGCAAAGCCGCTGAGGCAGCCGATCCCTGCGCCGACCAAGCCAATGAGCAGCCCTTGCAGAACGAAGACCCCAGCGATGAACCGGCGCGAAACCCCGAACGCGCGCATGATGCCGATTTCGCCCCGGCGGCGGTTGGCCGAAAGGCTCAAGGCGCTGGCGATGCCGATCAGCACCGATATCAATGAGAATATCTGGATGAGCGTTCCGGTCTGTGCTTGAGCGGTTAGCGCGCCTTCAAGACTTGCATTCTTCTCTTGCCACGAGGTCGCGCGCAGCCCCGTGGCCTCCGCCAGGAAGGCCGCAAAATCACGCGCGCGAGCGGGGTCGGTGAGCTTGAGCTCAATGTTGGTCACGCCTTCGGGCAGCAAGAATAGCGGCCGCGCGGTCTGAAGTGAGAGGTACGCGACCCTCTCATCGAGGCTTTGCAGACCGGTCTGGAAAATGCCCCGCACAATAAGCAGCCGGTCAACACCGCGGTCGGTTCGAAAAAGCACAGGTTGGCCGGCTGACAAGCCCAAAGTCTCGGCCAACCGCACGCCGATCAAGATGCCGTCAGCGCCAAGGCTCGCATCGCCGCTTATGATCTCCGTGCTGATTGACGAGATAGCGTCAAGTCCGGAGGGATCGATCGCGGTGACCGCGACTGGCGCGACCGCTTCCCCTTTGACCAGAAACGCGCTTCCGGAAATCTGCGGGCTGATGGCGGCGACCGATGGCTGGCTGCGCAACAGCTCAACGGTAGACGCCCAGGCGCGAATCTGGCGGCGCTGAAAGGTCGAAACGATCGCGACAGATTCAACATCCGCGTCAGGGCTAGGTAAGACACGCGCCACGCGCGTTACGGGCTCCAGAGAGACATGGGCGCTATTGGCGGTCACATCGTCGGTCAGCCGTATAGCCAATCCCTGAATGAGAGCGGTGATAAAAACAAAGGCCGTAACGCCTAACGCAACGCCCACAATCAACAATGCGGTTTGAGATGGATTAGAAAAGAGATAGCGGCGGGCGACGGTGAAGGCGAACACGAGCGCTAACTCCCCGGCGTCGAAACGCTGGGCTGCACGCGGATGCGTACCTGGGCCCCTGGCCTGGTGTCGGCCGGCGCGAGCACAATCCGATCCCCCGAAGCGAGACCACTTTCGACGATCGCGTTCAAAGACGGCCAATCGGCGGTTTCGATCGCGCGCACGATGATGCGGCCATTCGCATTGACCACATAGACCTTTGGTTCCGTGCTGGCGTCGATGATTGCCTGGCGCGGCACTGCAATCCCCGCCTCGCGACGGTCGACAATGATCGTTACATCGACAGACCGTCCCGGAGGGATGTTCGCCGCCTCGACTGGCGCAAGTTTGATCAAGCGCCCGCCTGTCGCCGGATCCACGCGCGGCGACACTTCGGTGATGCGAACTGCAAATATCTCGTCGGACCCCGAGAGCGCCGCGCGCGCCTCCATTCCAGCACGCAGGACATCGGCATAGGCTTCGTCGACATCTGCTTGAAGTTCTACGCCGTTGCGAGAGCCGAGTTGAAACAGAGTCGTTTCTGGAGAGATCACCTGGCCGTTGTCGATCGGGCGCACCAGGACGATGCCAGCCATCGGCGCTCGAATTGTGAACTCCCGCGTTTGTGCGGCGGTGGCGCGCCGATCGGCGGACGCGGCGGCGAGACCAGCTTGCGCCGAGCGTAGCGTCGCACGCGCTTCATCGAGCGCTGCGGCAGAGGCAAAGCCCCGATCCGCCAACGTTCGCGTCCGGTTGAACGCCAGTTGCGCCCGGTCGAGTTCGGCGCGTGCGGCGCGTTCGCGCGCGCTGTTGGCGTCGGTTTGCGCTTGCTCCACAGTCGAGCGGACGATGGCCAGAGGTGCGCCCGCCGCCACCACATCCCCGTCATCATGCAACAAGCGAATGACCTGACCAGGATTCGGTGAGCGCACATCAACGAGATTGTCCGGCCGGACGCGTGCGACCACAGAAAGCACAATCTCAACAGGTCCTGGTTGAATTTCAACAACCGCAATCTCGGGAGGCCGCAAGAGCCGCCAGCCAAGCCCCGAAAAGAGGAGAACGCCGGCCAAGAGCGCACTAAGCACAACAGGACGGCGCTTGGGATCGGAGAGAAGAGCCTCTGCGCGGCGCCGCAAGGCATCGGCTATCTGACGCACACTACCTTTGAGAGGCGGCGGCGGCGGCGCAGCGACGCTTACGTCATCCGTCATACATACACTTTCAGCTCGCCGCGGCGCACGGAGAAGGTCCTCATCTCGCTGCGTGGGCAAACGCTCGTTCGACCCTTAGGCGCATTCACGAGGGCGAGCACGCGGGGACGCTTCTGGCGCGAGCCTCTCGCCCAATCGACCTGCCCACTCTCACGCCGTCCGCTCAACCGGAATCCAGACCTCGTTGCGGCGCATGAACCATAGCGTCCATGGCGGATCATAGCGCGCGAGCGAGGGAGGACCCGCGGGGCGAAGCTGCTGTCGCGCCATGAACGTCCTTAGCGCTTCGGTCTGGCGCTCGACATCAGCCGGGCGCGACAATCCTGAGAAACGCACCACAGCGTAGCGCGCCGCTGGCATTGGAACGAGGCGCACGCGCGCGTCGTTCGGCGTTGGCAGCGTCTCCAGCGTGTAATTGCTGGGCATCGTGAAGCGGACGATCCACGCGCCCTCCTCTCCCGATTGGGTGACAGGCGCCGTCATCGCGATCGTCTCGCCCGATGCACGCTCCTGCACCACCGGCGCTGTCATCGCGATGCTTTGGCGGCGCGTGTTGCCGCCGAAGATGTAGCCAGCCAGCAACCGAAAGCCGGCATTGGACGCCTGGTCGCGACTACCCGAGACGCTGACTTCCGCAACAACGAGCGCGGGATAGTCGCGCACTTCGAATTCGCCCTCGTGAAACGCGACGATGAACGCAGGTTCCTCAGTCGCCATGGCCTCGCCTCCAAACATCAACAAGGCGCACAACAGGCGTATCACTAGATTTCTCATGGCGCTGTTACGTGCGTCGGCTTGGTTTGGTTCCTTTTGGCGACCGTCTTGGTCGAACACACATGGTGCAATCGCTGGTCATGGTGGTTCAACCGGCGAATTCTCGACTTCGGCTGGCGCCGGAACCGCCGTGCTCGGCGTCGCCGCTTCCGCGTCCGCCGCAGCGGGCGCGCATGCGCTGTGCGCGAGGCCTTTCAAGAACGCGCGCCGCACCATGCCGGCGAAAATGGCGGCGCGCAGGACGCGCTCCCTGCCCGCAGCGCCAGAGATCCTGCGCACGATGCTGCGATACGGCAGTCCAACTATGCCCCCGATCGCCCCCGACAGCAGAGCCGACCCGTCAAGATCGGATTCATCTTCGTGCTCATCGGTTGCGTCCAAGTCCGGTCCCAAGACGAGATCAAGCGCCGAAATCTCGTTCAGGAGCGCGCTGCATTCCAGATCGGTCGGCAACCCGTAGGGCGCGTCGGCGGCGCGTATCAGGACCTCCGGCGGATTCTCGCGGGTCCAACCACTGTCTCGGAACGGCTCTCCGATGGCATCGCCGACCCGGTGATCTCCGGTCCGATGCGCGTAGGTCGTGGCGGCGCAACCGGTTGTCGCCAACACGCAAAGCGCAAACGCGATGGAACGAAAGCTGCTCACGAGCGGCCCTATTCGCCGCTAGGGCTGGGTAGCGGGATTGTCGTCTGTGGCGTCGTGGATCGCGTCGACCGGATCGTCGTTCTCACGCCCGGTCGCTTGATCGATCGCTTCGCCCGCATTCTCCAGGGCGCCATCGCCGCGATTGATTTCGCCCTGCGTGGCTTCCTCGATGGCGGAATCCATATCCTCGCCCGCCTGCTCAGAACTGCCTTCCTGGCTGCAGGCGCCAAGTCCGGCAAAGGCAAGCACCGCCACCGCCGCGAGCACTGTTTTGAACTTCATGCGCTGCTCCTCTTCAAACAATAGAGAAAGTCTAGCGCGAAAGCGGCGACGTCCAGTTGATTGAGCGCAACACCCTTGGCCTCGCCCCCGGTTAGCTTGCCCCTTGAAGCAGAGGCCCAAAAGCCCTGGGCGTTCGAGCGAGGGAGGAGAGCATGCTCTACACGATTGCCGTGATTTTGGTGGTGCTTTGGCTCTTGGGCCTTGTCTCATCCTACACGATGGGTGGGTTCATCCATGTGCTGCTGGTCATCGCTATTGTTGTGGTTTTGCTGCGCGTCATTCAAAACCGGCGCAGCTGACACCAAGACCGCCCGCTGGTTCAACGTTACACCATGTGGCACGCGCACCAACGACCGGTTCTCGCCCAGGATCGGCAAACCCACATAGATGCGCGCGCGCATGACATCATTTGAGACCAGTCGCGCTGACACCCGGTAGGTTTGCCCGTCATCGGGATTGTAGAACCAGCCGTTTCGCCATCGATCGGCGCTCACCGGATGCGTCCCGTGGCACAGCAAGCCGGACAATGCGTCCGCACATCAAACCATTGCACTCAAAGGTCTCCACCGCGACCCGTGCGTCCATGAGCCAAACACCGTGAGGCGTCGCCGGCTGAGCCAAGGCGTCAACGGCAAGAGCCCAGACACAAGCCGCAAGCGCCACAAGCGAGCGCCACCGATAGAGGCTCGGTCGGTGCGCGAAAATCGCACGCGGTCTCAGCTCGACTAGCGTCGCTCCGACCATCATTCGACCACGCTGCCTTGAGGCCTGCGCCGCGCCTACTCGAGCGAACCAGCGATTGCGGCGCGTTGGCGTATTGGATCCCAAGGAGCGCCCCTGCATCTTGATTCCAATCAAATCGCACCACCCGCATCGGGCTAGGCTTTGCGACGGCGGGGCTTGCAAAAATGGAGCTTCAAATGAGCAAGAACAGGATCGAAGGCGCCGCCAAGGAAGTCATGGGCGGCGCAAAGCAGCAAGTCGGAAAAGCCGTGGGCGACAAAAGCCTGGAGACTAAAGGCGCCATCGAGAAAACCGCCGGCTCGGCGCAAAAGGCGGTCGGCAAACTCCAAGATAAGTTGAGCGACGCTCGGAAAAAGAAGCGCTAGGCCCCGTTTTACAGAAGGAGGGCAGTATGAACCTCTGCACCCTGCGCCGCGCGCTGCTCGTCGGCGCGTTTTTTCTCTTTGCAGCCGGCTGCGCCAGCACCAATGGCGCCTCTGCGCCGGCGAACGCGCAAACGCAATCGGGGCCGACTTACGAAGAAGGTGAGATCGTCGCCGAGGTCGCCGATTTTTTTGGCATCACCGCCGAAGCCGCAAGCGAGATCGTTGAGGAGGCGTTTCGAGAGAATGGCCGGCCAACCGGCTACATCCGAGGCGAGGAAGTCTCAGGCGCGCTTGGCGTTGGCTTGCGCTATGGCAGCGGCGAGATGCAGCTCAGGAACGGCCAAACGCGGCGCGTCTTTTGGCAAGGACCTTCAATCGGGTTTGATACCGGCGCCAACGCGTCCAAGGTGTTCACACTCGTCTACGGCCTCACCGATGGCGACGCGATCTATCAGCGTTTTCCCGGCGTCAGCGGCAGCGCCTATTTCATAGCCGGCATGGGCGTCAATTATCAAAGACGAGGCGATGTGACCTTGGCGCCGATACGAGCCGGCGTCGGCTTTCGCCTCGGCGTCAATGTCGGTTACCTCGCCTATTCGCGAGAGCGTCACGTCCTGCCGTTCTGAGTTGCGACGCGGCGCTTTTAAAGATGACGACGACCCCTGAGGAGGCGCCCACTCGTCCAAGCATGGACGCCACCATCTTGATAGCGACGCTCTTAACGGGCGCCGCTATCTTTCTGTTACGCGACATTATCGCCCCCCTCGCGTTGGCCGCGTTCCTTCTTATCGTGGTGAGCGAACTCGCGCGCCGGATCAAGCGCGCGGCGCCGAGCTTGCCGCGCGGTCTGACGCTTGGACTTTCGCTGGCCGTCATCGTGGCGGCGTTTGCCTTGATCTCCTGGATCATCATCGACAATCTCACAGGCTTGCTGGCCAATGCCGAAGCTTACGTCACTCGGCTCGATAGCATTCTTGCGACCATCGGCGATCGGCTAGGCCTTGCCCTGCCCCCGAACATCGAGAGCTTATTAGAGCGCATCGATCTCTCACGAGCGGCGGGCATCATGCTGACCTCGGTGCAGAACGGGCTCAGCGCAACCATGTTCGTGCTCATCTATCTCGGCTTCATGATGGCGTCACGACGGAGTTTCGGGCGCAAAGTCGCGGCCTTGAGTTCAAAGCAGGAAGGCTTTGGTGAAGCTGGCGACGTCCTCGAAAGAATTCGCAGCGCCGTCGAGAGTTATGTTTGGGTGCAGACGGTGACGGGACTGATGATTGCCGGCGCATCCTGGCTGGTGATGTGGTCCCTTGAATTGCCGCAACCCCTGTTTTGGGCGCTGGTGATCTTCGTCGCGAGCTATGTGCCTATCGTTGGCGGGGCGCTGGGGATTTTGGCGCCGGCGCTGTTTGGCCTGTTGGAATTCGACGATCTGGCCAAGCCTTTAGTGCTGCTCTTCGCCTTGCAGGCCATCGGCGTCTTTGTTGGGAATGTGATCCAGCCACGCATGCAGGGCCGCATCCTTAACATCGATCCGGTCGTTGTTCTGCTGTCGCTGGCGTTTTGGGGCGTTTTGCTGGGCGCCACGGGCGCCTTTCTCTCGACACCGCTTACGGTGACTGCCATGGCGATGTTGGCGGAGTTCAAAAAGACCCGCTGGCTGGCGGTCTTGCTCTCAAGCGACGGCAATCCCTATCCGACCAAGCCGAGCAAGAGGGTGCGCGGGCGCTGATAACGCACGATCCGCGACCTCACCTTTTCAAACGGCGATCGCTATTTGGTCTGCAGCGCGGCCAAAATATCGTTTTTGCTTCGGCCGATCAGGTCCTTGTGCAATTCATCCACTAACGCGGCCTTGAGTTGCTTACTGTAACGCCGCCTCATCTCCCCCAAGGTCCGTGGCGGGGCGACAATAACCAGATGCTTGATCTCACCATCCGTCGCCTGCCGGTTCAGCCAATGCACAATTGCGGCGGCATGCGCGTCTTCCTCCAGCAAGTGGCCTGGATTGGCCGAACTGGAAAGATGGCGAGCCCCGCTATCCTTATTGTGTTCATCAAGCGCTGGCGCATCCATTGCTAAGAGCTCGGGCTTGGCCTCGTTGCCGCCATTGCGATAGAGTTCAAGCTGCTCGCCATCGATGACTGCAATGACGGCGCCGTGCGGCAACAACATTCTGCGACTCCTGTTTTGACTTCCCGTGAGCGCCAGCTGGCGGCGATCAAAAAGACCGCCGCCGGCATCCGGGCGCATTAGATTTGCACCGATACGCACGCGGGTCGCTTCGATCGGCTAGTCCACCACCACCCAAACGCCGTTTGGTTGTTGGCAGGCATGACCCTGGGTTTGGCGTGTCCGTCTGTTGATCGTGACGGACTGGCGGTAGGTTGCGCAGCGGAAGCCATCCGGATCTTCGTAATATTGATCGACATGGAAGCGGCCAGAATTGCCGTTGCTCTGGTTGCGCCAATTGTGGTCGCTATTGGGACGGTTCGAATTGAGGCCGTCATAATAGGTGCGATAGGCATAGCTGCGATCAGTGCATTCCATATTGTTGGTCAAGACCGCACCAATGGCGGCGCCCACCACCACGCCGGCAATCGTGGGGCCGGTTCGATTGTTATCGCCGACCGCATTGCCGATCAGCCCGCCAATCAAACCGCCGGCGATAACGGCTGCCGGATCGGGGCCGTTGCGGCACTGCTGGTAGAAGGTGTCGTCATTGTAGCTGTAGGTTCGCTCGTAACGTTGACGCCATCTTTGATCGCGATCGTCGTTATCGGCCCCAGTCAACCGTGACTGGCGAAGTGCGCTGGCGCGTTCATTGATGCGGTCAAGCAAACAGCCACGGAGATAGCCGTCATATTGACGCCGGCCGACATAAGGCTGCGCCAGGTAGCGGCAATCAGCGTCGCGATAGGCGATCCATGACCGTTCGGCCGTACGCAGCGCTGTCTCCTGGCTGAACCAGTTGCGCGGGCGATTGCGCCGCCAGGCGCGATCGGCGGCGCGGGCCTCTGCAATGCGGCGCTGATATATCTCAGTGAGACGCCGGTCAGCGGCGTCCAGGTCTGACTGAGACGTGTCGCGATAGCGGTACGACGACTCTGCATCGCCGCGGTATCGATCATCTTGATTTTGCGCGGCCGCCGGCGGCGCAAAAGCGAGAAGTGATAGGCCGACCAGCGCGAAAATGCGCGCGTGCAACGTGAGCGCCGATTGGGCCGCTCCCTCCATTTGTGTCACTATCATTGAAGACGTCCTTTTTTCGGAAACGTCCCCGCCTTGGCGCCACACTAACGAAGGCGTTCAGCCCCTCCTTGATCGGCATCAATCAAACGACCGCGTCAGCGCGCGCGCGTGACAGGCTATGCTCCACCTCGCGCGTTGAGAGGTTCGCGGGCGTCCGCGCCGGTGGGCGTGGCCGTTCATGCTGCGCTGATCAACCCGGCTTCGATCCCAGCAGATCTTTTAGCAGCGCGGCCATCTCCGCGGGCTGGAATGGCTTTCTCAGCACCGGCCGGTCGCGATAGGCCGTCTCAATGCCCGTTTCGCCATAGCCGGTTGAGAAGAAGAACAGCATTCCGCGCGCCGCCAACGCATCGGCGACCGGGTAGCTCTTTGCGCCGCCCAAATTGACATCGAGCATGGCGATATCAAAAGTTTTGACCGCGAGATGCGCAAGCGCGGCCTCTACGGTTGCGGCGACGGTGATGGATTGGCATCCGAGGTCGGCCAAGATGTCCTCAAACATCATCAAATTCAGCATCTCGTCCTCGACCAGCAGTACAGATCGCCCGGACAAAAGCAGTTCATCCATTGTGTGCGCTGCGCGGGTCGGGGACGTCGAGTGTGCAAACAAGACCTTCCGGCCGATACTCAAGATGAACCTCGCCACCCAGTTCGTGCGCCAACCCCCGCTCGAGCACTTGCGAACCAAAGCCTCTGCGAATGGGCGTGGCCACAGGCGGGCCTCCCTCTTCACGCCAAGACAAGACGAGCCGCTCTCCCTTGGCGGACGGTTCGATCGTCCATCGAATGTCGATGACGCCCGACGCATTGGAAAGCGCGCCGTACTTGACGGCATTGGTCGCCAGTTCGTGAAAGGCGATCCCGAGCGCCAGCGCCGCCTTGGGCGGCACACGTATATTTTCTCCGGCAACGGCCAACCGCGCGGGGCGCGCATCGATCAGTCCGAACGGCGCCAACGCCGCGTTGATGAGATCAAGCAGGCCCGCACCTTTCCAATCCTCCCGTGTCAACAGATCGTGCGAACGAGACAACGCAAACAGCCTCGATTCAACCGTATCGCGGAGGGTTTCTTGATCGGTTGAGGTGCGCAGCGCCTGCCGCACGATCGATTGGACGGTTGAAAGGGTATTCTTGACCCGGTGGTTCAACTCATCGATCAACAGTCTGCTGCGCGCTTCATCTTGAATGTGGGGCGTGAGGTCGACGAATGAGCCAAAGTGCTGAACCACAGCGCCGGTTTCGTCGCGGACGGCGCTGATGAACATGGCGGCCCAGAACTCCGTGCCGTCTTTGCGGCGGCAATGTTGTTCTGAAACGCTTTCCCCACCGCCGGCCAATTCGGCTTCGATTTGCGCCAGAGCGTCGGGCCCGGTCACATGGGCCATCAAGAAGTTGAAGCTCTTGCCCAGCACTTCTTCGCGGCGATAACCAGTAAGAAGCAGAAAGCTCTCATTGGCGAAAATGATCGGATCACCAGGCGCCTTCGCATTGGTGAACACCATCGCCATGCGCGTCGTCTCGGCCGCAGTCACGAAGGGGCCGAGGTTTTGGCGAAAGCTCTCGACTTCCGCTTCTGCGGCGGTCTGTTCCGGCGATTTTTTATCGACGATCGCCGTCATTGAACGGGTCGGGCGCAACAGTGTGACGACCAGGAGGAGAACGACCCCAGCCACAGTCGCGCCCAGGATCGCGGCGATGAGACCATCGTTTGCTCGCATTCAAAGCGAAAGCTGCGTCCGCGGCTGAGCTGCTGAGGCGAGCTTGACGCCTGGGTGCGACGCGCACTGCATAGAGCGGGCATGTGTTGACCCTTGCCGAGAGATCGTCGTCGGGGCCGCCCCCGGGCAAGCCGACGCTGCACCCGCGGCGCGCCCGTCATTTTGCGGCAAATCAATTATGTCCGGTTTCAGACTATAGACCGCGCCGATCTTATGCCGATTTCCCGCGCCCGTTGGCGGCGGGGCCCACCAAACGCGCCAAGCTCGGCCGGCTTTCCAGATCAAAAAGACTTCTCGTTCCAGCGCTTGAGCGCCCCCGCGGGTCCGATAGGCGGGCCGCGCGCAGTCGATCGCATGTTTCATGCTTCATCACCCCGGCGCTCGCGTAGTCTGAAAAATCAGAGGGTGCTCAGCACATTGGGGCCATCGGTCACCATGGTTATGCGCACATGCGCTTTAAATGTCGTGGGCTCGCCATCCAAGATTGCCGGGATCGCCCCAACGGCTCTTATTTCCCCGCTGCGGGCCCAGGAGCGTTCGATGGCGGCATCGTCGCGCCAGCCGCCAAACACCGAACGCATGCCGACGCGTATCAAATCGACAGGTTGCGCCGCATTGAGGCGAACCCATTCAAGGCTCTGCGCTTCCACCTCGCCGCGATAGGCGGGGCAAAGCACGCCCGCCGCCTCCGCTCGTGTGGCCACCCCGCCCAAAGGTCTAACCGCGATCCGGCGCGCAAATATGCGCGTGAACACCTGGTTCAAGCGCGCCATCATCAGATCCAGTCTCCCCGACCGGGCGGCCTCTCGGGCTCGCGCAAGCAGGGTCGGTGCGCCGAACATGGCGGCGACGAAGAATTTTCGTCCGTTCGCCTCGCCACCGATCAGTTTCACGATACGCCCGTGCGCGAGCGCCGCTCGCAACGCCGACGGCCATGTGACGACGCCGTAAAGCGCATGCGGCAAGAGGTTTCGCGTACCTCCGGGCAACAAGATGAGCGGCGCGCCGCCCTTAAACAGGGACGCCGCCTTGCTGGCTGTCCCATCTCCGCCCAGCACGATAACGAGGTCGGCCCGGGCGGCGTCGGCCTCGCAAAGCTGATCGAGATCAGAGACCACCTTGGTGGCGCGCACGCTTAAGGCTTCGATCTCGCCCAACAGCTTGTCTCGCCCGCCTTGCCCGACTGAACCCGCCGCCTCATTCACAATCACCAACGCCTGCAAATGTGTTCGACCCTCCGCCCAGGGGCGCGAACGCGCGTTTTGACGTTGTTCCTGCACACCCAATGGCTCCGGTTGCCCAGTTGTCATGCTACATAGGAAGCGTCGGCCACCGTAGCTGTTGCGCTCGCGCAAGCCTTCTGCCCCGCGCCCATCGTAGAGAGGCGTGGCGCTCACCCTTCCGACGACGCTCAAGCACGTGAGCCGTTCGTCTTTCGGAGATTGCGACATGGCGTTCAGCGATATTTTGTGTCCGGTGCTTTCACTAGAGGCCGACGAACCCGCCTTGGCGGCGGCCGCCAGTGTCGCCGCGTTTGGTGATGCACGGGTCACTGCGCTCATGATCGCGCTCGAGCCGGATCCGGCGCATACGATTGCAGGCGCCGCCGAGGAGACCGGCTTGGTCGCGCAGGCGCGTCTGCGCCAAGCGTTCGAGGTCGAAAAACGCAAACTTGAGGCCCATGCACACGGACCGCGCGGATTTGAGGTTCGCGAACTTGGGCTGAGCGCCCGGCGCGCGGGCGAACGCTTAGGCGCCGAAGCGCGCCAAGCCGATCTCACGATAATGCTGCGCCCGGGCGCAGCGCCCATGGAAGACTTGCGCATGGCGATGGCGGAAGGTGTGTTATTTGGCTCTGGACGGCCGCTCTTGCTCATCCCGCCGGCGTGGGAGGCCGCCGCCATCGGCGTCAATATTGTCGTCGGCTGGAACAATAGTCGCGAAGCGGCGCGAGCGCTTGCCGATGCGGCGCCGTTTCTAGACAGAGCCGCCAGCGTCACAGTGGTTTGCGTGTCCTTGGGCGCTGCGCGCACACAAGCGGACGCATCCGCTCAGGCGCTTGTTGCGCATCTTTCCAGACGGGGAAAACGCGCACATGTGCGTCACGCTGGAGAATTCGGGTTCAGCGATGGCGCGACATTGTTTGGCCAAGCTGGCGCGCTCGGGGCCGATCTTGTGGTGATGGGCGGCTATGGCAGCCCGCGCGTGTTGGAGGCGATTATTGGCGGGGTCACGCGCGAAGCCATGAAGACCGCGCCAATACCGGTGCTGATGTCGCACTGAGCCCGCGCCATATGGCTGTGGCCGCTTGATCCGCATCAAGAGCAGGACCTCAACAGGCCCTAACATCTCGCCATCCATAAGGAGACGAACATGGCCAAAGTCGGAAACCAACTTATGACCGAGCTGTCGGATGATCACGACGTCGTCGTAAAGGCGCTGGGCCGCATGACCAAAAATCTCGGCGAACACGGCGATGACGCGGTTGCGGAATCGGCTAAGGCCTTTGTTCACTCAGCTGCGGCCCTCGCTGAGAAGATCAAGAAGCAGTCGACACACCTCGCCAAGGCCGCCGGCGAAGAAGTGCGCGAACACCCGATCGCCGCGGCGGCGCTGGCGGCGGCGGCTGTCGGATTGCTCGGCTATGCGGTGACCCAAGCTGGCAAGCGATAATCGTCGGCCCTGACGAGCGGGCCTCGACGCTCAGCAGCGCCAATCAAGGCGGCATGTCTTCAAGAGCCCCTTAGGAGTTGCATGCGCGTTGAACTGATCGATGCGATATCAGCGGGGAAAGCGGGCGTCGCGCGTAGCGAGGGCGCCCGCTTCCTGGCTGTGATCGTCGCATTGTGCCTCGGCGGCTGCGGCACGATCTCTCGCGATGACGGCGCTGCCTTGCGCTTGTCGGAGGCTGCAGCTCTCCTGCCCGCGGGCGCGCAAGTGCTTGCCCGTCAGGCGCCGCAAGATTTGGCGCTGGCCGAGCGCGTCCCAGCGCAGCCGCCAACAGAAAGCCACGCTATCCTTGCGTTGTCGGGCGGCGGCGCCAACGGCGCTTATGGCGCGGGCGTCATCGTCGGCTGGTCGCAAAGCGGGGACCGGCCGCACTTTGATGTGGTGACCGGTGTAAGCACTGGCGCGCTCGCCGCGCCGTTTGCGTTTCTCGGACCCGATTGGGACGATGAGCTTCAGCAAGTCTATACAGACGGCGGCACGCGCGGTCTGGTGGACTGGCGAAGTGTGGCGGCGTTGGCAAGCCCCAGCCTGTTCAGCTCGCGGACCTTGCGCGAGCTGCTCGACCATCACATCAGCGCTGAAATGTTGCGCCAGATTGCGGCTGAACACGCAGCCGGGCGACGGCTGCTTGTGGTGACCACCAATCTTGACGCCGCTCAGCCCGTCATTTGGGACATGGGCGTCATCGCCACGATTGGCGGCGAACCAGGCTTGCTTCTTTTCCGCAGAATATTGCTGGCCTCGGCCAGCCTGCCCGGCATCTTTCCGCCGGTCCTGCTGCCAGGCGTCTCCCCCGCGGGTGTTACAGTCGAGGAGATGCACGTCGATGGCGGCGTCAACCTGCCATTTCTCGGCGTGCCGGAGGCCTTGCCTTCGCCGAGCGCGGCGCTGCGGGACGGCGCCCAGCACGTCCTTTTCGTCATCGTCAACGGGCAGGTCACGGCCCGCTACCGCGCGACCCCTGGAAACCTCACCGGCATTTTGAGCCGCAGCTTTGACAGCTGGAGCAATGCCGCGCTCCGCACCGCGCTTGCAGAAAACGCCGCTTACGCCAACAGCGTGGGCGTAAGCGTGTTCATCACCACCATTCCCGCCAGCGTCGATGCCTCCAGTCTAGATTTCGACCCCGACACCATGCGGTCGCTGTTCGAACTCGGAAGAACAAGCGCGGTCACGGGCCAGGTATGGTCGCGCGTCAGCGCGCCCGTAGAGTAACCAGACAAACCGAACGCACAGACCAACGGGGCTGGGCGGTGACATGCGCGGTCGAGGGGCCATCACTAAACAGGCGAGCGGAAGGCGTCGCATATCATCGACGTCGATCAGCCCCCCCGATGCAGTGGCAAGGGATGCAGCACATGCTTGAATATCAAATCAAGGCGCGGCGCATCGATGCAGACGGCGCCAGCGCAAAGACCAAGGCTGCAACGATCACGCTCGACACCAGCGCCGCCGGGCGCGCCGATGCTTTCAACCCGGCCGAACTGCTGCTCGCCGCCATCGCCGCGTGCATGATCAAGGGCGCAGAGCGCGTCGCGCCAATGCTCCAGTTCGACTTACGCGGCATGGAGGTCCGTCTCCATGGCGTACGACAAGACGCACCGCCGAAGATGATCCGCATCGATTATGAGATCATCGTCGACACGACCGAAACCGATCAACGGCTTGAGTTGCTGCACAAGAATATTCGCAAATACGGCACGGTATCAAACACCATCGCCGCGGCCGCCGAACTCAACGGCGTCATCAGGCGCGCGGCGGATGTCTGAGCGCGAGCTAGAAGCGAGCGACCGCACCCACGCGCAGTAAGGCGCGTGACGCTCTGCCCAAGCGATCAGAGCGTCTCAATGACGTCTTGCAACAGCGCCCGAACCGGTCCTGCTATATCGGCGAGGGCGGAATTGCTCACCGCCTGCATGGACGCCACGGGATCGACAGCCGCGATCTCGACTTTTCCTGTCGCATCTTCACGCACGATCACGTTGCACGGCAGCATGGCGCCAATCTTTGACTCGGTCTGCAGCGCCCGATGGGCGTATCCCGGATTGCAGGCGCCCAAGATGAGATAAGGCGCCATGTCGGCGCCAAGCTTGGCCTTCAAGGTCGCCGCCACATCAATTTCACTGAGCACGCCAAAGCCGTGCGCCGCGAGCGCCGCCTTGGTGCGCTCAACCGCCTCAGCGAACGGCGCCTCGATGACCTTTGAAAAATAATAGCTCATGGCTGAACACCTCGCCGGCAAACTTTGTGATGGCGATTGGCGCCCGCGGGCTTCTGCTCGGCGCCGCGAGCGAGCCGCATGGACGCGCGCCTGTCATTGCGCTCAATCAAGGGGCGCAGTTTGAATGGCGCCTTACTGGACCAGAGGCGCGCTCATTGCTCGCCATCATGCCCTGGAGCCCGCGATGATCGCCGTCATGCACCGTTTGAGGGCTTATCACGCCCTGCTCGCCTTCTTTGCGATCGGCGCCTATCTCAGCGCCGAGTGGGGCAGAGTTCATGCATGGCTTGGATACAGCGTCGCCGCCATGATCGTGCTGCGCTTGGGCCTTGCACTGACCGGCGCGCCGCAACTGGGCCTGATGCGGTTTTATCCGCACTTCGATGGCTTGAAGTTGGGCAATGCGATGACCCATCCGGCTGTCAGCCGAACGCTTTTGCTGGCGATCGCCATCAGTCTGCTCGGCGTGACCGGAACCGGGATCGCGATGGACCAAGGACGTGCGCTGCAATTCTCTGGCGCCTCAAGGGTCGCCGCCTCCGCGGTCAACGGCAACGCACGCAGCGCGGAACAAGGAGACAGACGCGAGCATTCCGACGCACAAGAGCATGACGACGAGGACAGCGCCCTCTCCGAAGTGCATGAGTTTTTGGGCAATCTACTTGTCTTGGTGGTCGCCCTGCACGTCACCTATCTGCTCATTTTCAAACGGCCAGTGGCGCTCTTCATGCTGTTTCTGGACCGGCGCAAATGACAAGGGTTCGCTGTTGCGGGCCTTGGCGCCCATAAGGGTTTTCAGTGACATTGAGCTTTGCACGGGTCGGCAGACCCAGCGGCGCATCACCGCCGCCGTCAGACCTGCAACACGGCGCGCAGATGTTTGATGATCATGGCTCCTTCGTCGGCGCGAAGGACGAGCACCCGGACCGCGCTTTTGGGGTGGTGAATTTCATCGGCATTGGCGTCGTTTAAAGCCTGGTCAATGGAGACGCCCATCCAAGCGCACGCCGCCCCGACGCGAGCGCGCACGACCGGCGCGCGCTCGCCAATGCCGGCGGTGAAGACCAGCGTGTCTAGTCCGCCAACCGCCCCGGCGAGCGAGGCGATCTGGCGCTGGATCGCGTCGATGAAGAGCGTGACAGCCTCCGCCGCTTCTATGCGCGGACTGGCCAACAAAATCTTCAAGTCGCCACTCTCGCCGGACACGCCCAACAGTCCGGACTGGCGGTAAAGCACATCGCGCACCTGCGCGGCGTCCATGCCCAGCGCGTCGAGCATATAGAGGATAGCGCCCGGATCGAGATCGCCGGGGCGCGTCGCCATGGGTATGCCGCCCAAGGGGGTCAGACCCATGGTTGTCGCCACGCTGATCCCGTCCTTGAGCGCACACAAACTCGCCCCAGCGCCCAGATGCGCGATCACCGCGCGTCCGCCGCCGCCATAAGTGTGTTTCAACACCTCTGCTGCGTGTTCGTAAGACAGTCCATGAAACCCGTAGCGTCGCACGCCGCGCTCGCCCAAGCCGCTGGGGAGCGCAAACAAGCGATTGATGCGCGGCTGCGTCGCATGAAACGCGGTGTCGAAGCATCCGTATTGGCAAAGGTCGGGGGCCCTGCGCCAGACACATTCTATCGCCGCTAAGCTCGCCGGTTGATGCAGAGGGGCAAGCGCCTCTAGCCGGTGGAGCGCCGACACCGTCTCGGGCGTCAAGAGCGCGGGCGCGACAAAACCATCGCCGCCGTGAACGATGCGATGCCCTACGCTCAAAAGCGTTGCGGGATCCAGAAACGAAAACACGACATCAAGAGCGTGATCGATTGCGCTGCGCAGGTCTGTCACGCGCGCCGGGCACGGAATGGTTGAGGGCATCTCGCCTGCGCGCCATAAGGTCAGCTGCGGCGCGGCGACGAGATCAAAGACTGAACCACGCAGAAGTTCAGGGCCCGACGCGGCGGGGTGAGCCGCAAACTTGACGCTCGACGAACCGACATTGAGCGCGAGGAGCCAATCAGACATCAGCGCAGTCCCGCCTACCAAAGCGCCAAGGGCGCGCCGCGCCCAAGCGCGGCTGCTTCCTCGTCCGGCGTCAACACATCAGACGCAGGCACGCCGATCAAACTGGCGGCTGAAACGAGAAGATGCGCCCACGTGCATCGGTTCGCGAACAACATCCCCATCGCGTCAAGCGTGCCGCCGCGACTGAGATAGCCATGTGCGCGCAACCGGGACGGACCTTCATCAATCCGGCGCATCATGCCTAGCATGATCTCGGGCCTTGTATGGCTCACGATCACGCGCGCGACGCCGGCGGGGAATAAAGCCTGGAGCTTCTCATCGGACAGGGTCACTCGCGCCTCGAATTCATCGCGGGGCTGGCGTATTCGGCCGGGCTCGATGATGGCGGTCGTGCGCACCCGCCACCCTTTCCCACGCAATCTCGCGGCCGCTCTTTGCGCCTGCGCCAGCTGATAGGCGCCGATCGCTACGACTTGAAGCTGGGGATCATCCTCTTGCTCGACATCGGCTGCGCCATGATCCAGCGCCGTCGCGGCGGAGGCCGCATCGAAAAGTGTCGGCAGGGGGCGTTTTGGCGCAATCACGCAAGCGATCACGCCGCGATCAGCATACACACGCCTGAGGCATTCGACCGCCGATGCCGCATCGACGGGAAATAAGACCCGCGAGACATCGGACATCTCTCCCAGCAGCGCTTCTCCAATCGTTGGATCTTGGTGAGACTGCTGGTTCTTGCCGTTTTCCCATGTGTGGGATGTCGCAATGAGCGGGACGCCAATCCATTGCGGCGGACGTCCAACTTCAATCTGCTGGCGCGCAAAGACGATGTCTTGACGCAGCGCTCCCAGCATCTTCATCGCGAACGCTTCATAGGTCACGGCCAGGTTGAGCCCGCCCTTATTGCCGAGCGCTGCGCCAATGGCGGCCTCCTCATTGAGGACGGTGATGATGGCGCCGTGGACCGCCTCCGGGCCATCGGGCTCTGGATGGTTGACGCGATGCTTTAGCGCATCGAGAACGGCGCCCATTTGGTTGCTCTTCAACTCGTCGGGATTGCCCACCCGAAAGCGCAGTGAGGGATTGGCGCGGGCCAAGGCGACAACCCACGCATCCATCGCCGCCATCGGAGAAACCGTCCCGGCTGCCGCGATTGAGGGCGGCGGCGGCAATACGGGGGATAAAGGGTTGCGGGTTGCGAGCGGGTTGTCGCGTTCCTTTTCCCGCCGCTGCGCCTCGTGTGCGGCGAATACAAGCTGGGCCGCCGCCAGCTCGCTTGCTGGGACGAACAATCGCCTTGCTGCATCATTAAACGAGGCGCGCGCCGCCTCATCGAGCCGCGGCGAACCCTCGAGCGGCAAATTGTGAGCGCGGTTTGTCCCCGCACCCGGAAAGCCAAACCCCTTTTCCGTTTGGGCGATCACAAACGGCAATTTGACTGGATAGGCGCGGCGTCCGTCGCGGATGGCGGCGGCTGCGTCCTCCAATCGGCCCTCGCACTCAAGGATCGCCCACACGAAGGCGGCCGGATCGCGTCCGTCGATTGCGATGGGATCAAAGCCGTTGACCTCAAGATACCGGCTCAGCCAACCGACCCCGCCGTCTTGAGCAATCTCGGTGCGCTGCTCGATGCGGCGCCCATTGAGGATCATGATTGGCGCAACCAGGCCGCAATCTTCGGCGCGCCACCAGCGCTCGGCCCAGTCGCCGCCGCGTTGTTCTTCAAAGGCGCCGTCGCTCAAAAATGCAACGAGGCTTTCGCCAGGCAACGGCATATGGACGTACTGGATCTCGGCAAATCCCAAATAGCCGCCTTCTGAGAGGCCGCCGGCGGTATGGGCGTTCACATGACTGCCAAGGGGCGCGCCCGGCCGACCGGCGGCGTCGATTTCATAATTGTAGAAATCAGCGCAAAGCCTCGAAAGGCCGGCCTCATCGGCGCCGTAGCGCGCCGCTTGCGCGGGCGTCAAATTGTCTACTAACGCGTTCGCCGCTTCGATTGCCGCGACGCAATGGCCCTGCCCCAAAATCCAGGCTCTTGTCTTTGCAGTCACGATGTTTGCCGCGAGATAGCCGACATAGGCCGGCGCCACATTCAGCGAGCCGCCGGTATGGCCTTCCGGCGCGGCCTTGAAGGCTTCTGCCGGCAGCGCCGCACCAGTGGAATCGACCCGGCGCGCATAGGTCATGTGCGCCACGACCCACATGGTGGCGTTCGCCAACCGATCAGCCGCCGTCAAAACAGCATAGATCTCCGCTTCACCTGCGCGCGTCTCCGTCAGGCGCGCAACCAGCTCTTGAATGCGCGCGCATGTCTGTGGCGTGTGCTGGATCACGCCGTAGCCTCGCGCCCATGTCTCAAAGTTTGGACCATCGGTCATGGCTATCGCGCACTCCTCCAACGCGCCTCCGCCTTTGCTGCGCTAGTGCGACACGAGCAGAGGAATGTGCGTGGTGTTCAAGATTTCCTTGGTCGCGCCGCCCAGCACGAATTCTTTCAGACGCGAATGGCCGTAGGCGCCCATAACGATGAGGTCGGCGTCAATGTGGCGCGCCTGGTCCAGGACAATGCGCGCCACCGACTGGGCCCCCAAGTCCACTTCCACAAAGTCCGCCTTCACCTCGTGGGCGGCGAGCAAGTCAAGAATGGGCGTTTTAGCGTCTTCCATGGGCATGGACTTTTCGCCGCGGACCGTCAGCACACGCACCGTGTGGGCGGTTTTCAAGATGGGGAGCGCTTCGCAGACGGCGCGCGCGGCAAACTTGCTGAAGTCCCAGCTGATCAGAACCGAATCCAGTCTGAGGGCGTCTTGGCGCTCATGGGGGTAAAGCAGACAGGGACGGCCCACGCCGAAAATCCAATCCTCAACATCGAGCCGCGCTTCGATCCCCGCCTGCGGCAGACCCAGAATGCACAAATCGCTTGCCCGTCCACGCCACGTCATCGCGCTTGGCGAAGACGGCCACTCAGCCGTAACCGGAACAATAGCAACATCACACCCCAAAGCGGCCGCCGTCTCCCGGACGGATTGTTCGAGTTCGGCCGACTTTGCAGCGGCGTCGCGCTCAAAGTCGGCCGCCATGCCTTCAAACACGCCGACTGCAAGCACTTGGTTGGGCGTGCGAACACGCAGGCGGGGACTAGTGACAGTCAACTTTGCGTCAAAATAGAGTGCTGCCCGACACGCATAGTCGATCGCACTTGGTGAAATCGGGGATGGATGCGTCGATAGCGTCAGGTGAATGGTTCGATACATGGCGATCCCTCGATTATCGCTGTTGGGGTCACAAGGGTGCGAGGGCCCTTTGAAAACGCAATTTCTAAAGCACGCCTCCGCCACGCCGCCGGCAGCCAGACAGTCTAGGCGCAGCGCGCACCGCAGTCTTGCGCAAACTCAAGCCGCTGGGGGCCGCGGGTCCAGTACGGACTCAGTCGAACGCTTGATACTTCAGCCCTCGCTGGCGCGCATCCATCACAACACGGGCGCGATCCCGCCAGGGCATGGCGATCGCGCGCGCCGGTCGTGCAGCGTGGAGCGCCCTGCACGACCAAACTTTCAGCGCGGCATCCGCTTTTCGCGGCGGCGGCAGGCCGTGCGCGCGGAACATTCCAAGCTTCGAAGCGTCAGGCCAAGAGCGGCGGGCGACGAGGAATAGAAGATGAGAGTTCTGATCACGTCACTGCTCTTTGCGTTCGTGTTGGGCTGCACCTCGCCGCCCAGCCCGCCCAGCTCACGCGCCTGCGCCCGATCTGAAGCGCCGGTCGAGGCCAATTTGGAGGAGATCGCAACAGCGGCGGGACAACGCATCGCCGCGACGCCGCGCGTGCTGGTGTGCAACCATGCCGGCCTGGCGGGTTCGGTGGACTGTGAGGCAACCGGTCCGGGTTTCATCGCCGTCCGATCAGCTTCGCGCCAAACCGTTTTTGTGCTGGAGCGCGGAGAGCGCGCCACGCTGAACATCGACGCCGCAGGCGCGGTGTGCCGCATCGTTCCGTGACGCTTGGGCGGGCTCCCTCAACGCCATGAACACGCGCGGCTGGACCGCTGTCAGTCGCCCGTGCTCTCGCATCTCTCCTGGGATTGTGGGGCCACGCCGGGCGCGCCTCACGGCGCCACGGACGGTCGCCCGCGGACGGCGCGAGAAACTCGAACGTTGAGGACGATCGCGCTTGCCTCACGCCTGCGCTTTAGCAGTCTTCCAGCACGCGCCGCTCAACCGCCTTGGCGCGACTGGATGGTGTTGAGATAGGCCAGTAAATGGTCGATCTCGGCGGGCGTTAAGCGAAACTCCGGCATATCGGGATGGCCGACGAGTATGCCTTCGGCAAATGCTTCCTCTAAAGAATTCACCGGATAGTCTTGCGACAAGGCGCGAAACGGCGGCGCCATTGGATGACGGCTTTCGCCGCTTGGCCCAATGGCGTGACAGCTGGCGCAATTTATCTCGGCAAGCCTGCGCCCTTCTGCAACGTTGGCTCCAGGCAAGGTCTCGGCGGGCCGCCCGCGCGGCGCCGGCTCTTGAATCGATTGCAGGTAGGCGATCAGCGCCTCAGCGCCTTGGGGATTGAACTGAAAAGCAGGCATGGGGTGGGCGACCTGAATGCCGGCGATCAGTTCTTCGTCCAAAACATCGCCCCGGTAGCGCGACAAGAGCGTGCGGAAATGCGGCGCGCGGGGATCGGGGCTTTCGCCAAAGGCGGCGATCGCATGACACGCAGCGCATTGGGCTTCGGCGATATCGCGTCCGTCGCCCGCGAGGTTTTCTGCGCTTGCGACAGGCGCGAGTGGCGGCGCAGCGCAGCCCGTGACGACGAGCGCCAAGCCGGCGCTGAACAAAGCACGGATCATACTGGCCTCCTCAACACGCTTCGTGGCTCTCTCATGGCCTACCCGCTTGTCTCAAACATCCAGTCTGGCGACGCAGACACAGAAGATTACGCTTCAACGGGCGTGTCATCAAACAAGTGTTGCGGCGCCGGCGCCGCCGCCGCACAATGGGCCATGCGCAGCCAATTTTTACTCGTCCCGTGCATGGTGATCGCTCTTGCCAGCGCCGCTTGCGTCGCACCAGCCCCGGAAGCGCCACACGCATCTGGCATCGACGCAGGCGAGGCGGGTAACCCGGCCTTGGGCTTCACTTATGCCCAGCAGACCTGCGCATCCTGTCACGCTATTGCTGCTGGCGAATCTTTGTCGCCCAACCCGGCCGCGCCCGCTTTCGATACGATCGCCAACACGCCCGGCATGACTGGCATTGCGCTCAATGTCTGGCTTCACACGCCGCACCCATCGATGCCCAACTTCATTGTCGATGCTGATCGCATTGACGACCTCTCGGCCTATCTGGCGACGCTCAAGACAAACCAATAGCGCGCCCTTAAGGCCGGCTGTCTGCGGCGGCGCAGTCAAGCGGCTCACTTGATCGCTATGGCTTGGGCGCACGACAGGTGTTGAGGCCCAAGAGCGCATAGGCGGGACAAAAACCAAAAAGACCGGTCAGAAGCGGCACCAGCCCCAGCCATCCCCATAGCGTCTGGGGCCCTATAAACACGAGCGATATGAGTGCGAGTCCGGCGACCACGCGGATGATGCGGTCCAAAGCGCCTTCATTGGTTGGCATTGCTCTTCTCCTACTCAGCAGCCTTCAAACGCGGAAGATGCGGCGTCTCGGCGATCGGCGGCGCATCGAGCGGCCTCTCGTCATCACGCATGACGATGTAGATCGCAGGGATCACCAGCACCGTGAGCAGCGTCGAGGAGGCCAGTCCAAACAGCAGCGAAATCGCCAGCCCCTGAAAGATCGGGTCAAACAGGATGACGGACGCGCCAATCATGGCGGCGAGCGCTGTCAGCATGATCGGCTTGAAGCGAATGGCGCCGGCTTCGAGCAGAACCTCACGCAGCGGCCGATCGGCGCTCTTGGCGTGACGGATAAAATCGACCAGTAGGATCGAGTTACGCACGATGATGCCGGCGAGGGCGATGAAGCCGATCATCGATGTCGCCGTGAACGGCGCGTTAAAGAGGATGTGGCCAATGACGATGCCGATCAAGGTCAGCGGGATCGGCGTCAAGATGACGAGCGGCAGTTTAAAGCTTTTGAACTGCGCCACCACGAGAATGTAGATCGCGAGGATCGCGACGGCGAAGGCTGCCCCCATGTCGCGAAAGGTGACGTAGGTGATCTCCCACTCCCCGTCCCAAAGCAACGAAGGCGCAGTCTCGTCGGCCGGCTGGCCGTGCATCAGGATTTGCGGTTGCGGCAGGCTTCCCCAATCGTGTTCGCGCACCAGGCGTTCGACATCGAGCATGCCATAAATTGGCGCCTCATAGGCGCCGGCGAGTTCGGCCATGACCATCTCGGCATAGCGGCCGTTGCGGCGGAAGATGGGGTATGATCCGATCTCTTCATCGGCGGTCACAAGCTCGCCAAGCTCAACCAGCCGAGAGCCGTCTTGGGCGCCAGCCACCGGCATCGACGCCAGGCTTTGCGTCCACGACCGCGCCGATTGCGGCAATCGGACGGAAATCTCGATCGGATTGCGCCCTTCGCCGCGGTGCGAATAGCCGATCACCTCTCCCCCTAAAGCCACCGCCACAGAATCCATCATGTCGCGTTCGGAGACGCCGAAGAATTCCAATTGCTCACGGTTGGGCGTGAGGCGCAGGCGCGGACGGTTCACGCCAAAGCCATTGTCGATGTCGACGAGATAAGGCACCTCATGAAAGATGTTTTGGAGTTGGCGGGCGACATCGCGGCGCGTTTGCGCATCGGGTCCATACACTTCGGCCAGCAATGTTGCGATCACCGGCGGACCGGGCGGCACTTCAACCACGCGCACCACCGCCCCTGCCGGCAAACTCAAGTCGCGCAAGCGCTGGCGAAGATCGAGCGCGATGGCGTGACTGGTGCGGCTGCGCTCGCCCTTTGGTAAAAGCGTGAGCTGCAGATCGCCCAATTCAGGCCGCTGGCGCATATAATAGTGGCGCACCAGACCGTTGAAGTTGAACGGCGCCGCTGTCCCCGCATAAGCGTCAACAGACACCACCTCGGGCACAGTCGTCGCGATAGCGGCCGCCTCGATCAGCGCCCGCTCCGTGGCTTCAAGCGCTGCACCTTCCGGCAGGTCGATGACCACTTGCAGCTCGGATTTATTGTCGAAGGGCAAGAGCTTGACGCGCACGGTGCGCGTCGCAAATAGCGCGCACGCCACCAAGGTTGCAACGCCAACTATGACCAAAAACTTCCGCGCGCCTTTACGCGAGCGGACGATCGGCGTTGCAGCCCGGCGGTAGAGCCGCCCGAACACGCCTTCTTCGTCATGGGGTTTGCCGTGCCCGGCGAGCGCGCCCTTGGGCGCAAATTTGAGCATCAGCCAAGGCGCAATCACCACAGCGACGAAGAACGAAAACACCATGGCGGCTGAAGCATTAGCGGGGATCGGCGCCATGTAAGGGCCCATCAAACCGGAAACAAACATCATCGGCAGCAACGCCGCGATCACTGTGAGCGTCGCAACGATGGTTGGATTGCCGACCTCGGCGACAGCGGCGATGGCTGCATCGAGGCGCGAGCGGCCATCTTTCATGGCCCAATGGCGGGCAATATTTTCGATGATGACGATGGCGTCGTCGACCAGAATGCCAATCGAAAAAATGATCGCAAAAAGACTGACCCGATTGATCGTGTAGCCCATCAGATTGGAGGCAAAGAGCGTAAGCAGGATGGTGGTCGGGATGACGACGGCGGTGACCATGGCTTCGCGCCGGCCGATGGCAAAATAGATCAGCGCAACAATCGAAAGCGTCGCAAGCCCCAGATGGAGCAGAAGCTCGTTGGCTTTTTCGTTGGCCGTTTCGCCGTAATTGCGTGTGATGGCGACATCGACGCCCTCAGGGATGAGCCCCCCTTCAAGCGCATGCAAGCGCGCTTCGATCTCCTGGGAGACCAAAACGGCGTTGGCACCGTCGCGCTTGGCGATGGCGAGGCTCACCGCCGGCGCCATACGCTGGCGACCGTCTTCGCGGGTGAAGCGCCAGACCCGCGCCTGATCCTCGCGCGGTCCTAATGTCACCTCGGCGACATCGCGCACATAGACGGTGCGGCCATCGCCGGCTTGTACGGTCAGTAGGCCGATTTCGGCGGGATCATCGAGCGTCTGCCCGATTGCGGTTGAGGTCGCGCCGTCGCGGCCCCTCAAATCGCCGCCGGGGAAAGCGCGGTTGGCGTTGCGAACGGTTTCGATCAACCGCCCCAGCGGCACGCCATAAAGCGCCAAACGGCCGGGATCTGGCGCCACTCTGATTTCTTGCGGCCGGCCGCCGACAATGAAGGTCAGGCCGACATCGTCCACCTTCATCAGTTCGCTCTGCAGTTCGTCGGCGAGGCGGTAGAGCGCGCTGTCATCCCATCGGTCGGCGGCTCGAGCACTGGGCGAAAGCGTAATGACCATGATCGGCACATCGCTTACGCCGCGTGCGACGATTCGAGGCTCTGGAATGCCGATCGGTATGCGGTCGTAATTGGCCCTGATCTCTTGCTGGATGCGCACGATCGCATCGTCAGGATCGGTCCCAACCAAAAAGCGCGCCGTCACCAGGACGCGGTCATCCTCGGTCTGGCTATAGACGTGCTCGACCCCTTCCACGCCCTTGACGATGGTCTCAAGCGGCTTGGTGATGAGCTCGACGGCGTCAGCGGCGCGCAGACCATCCGCGCGCACGCTGATGTCCACTAAGGGCACCGAGATCTGCGGCTCTTCCTCACGCGGGATCGTGAACAAGGCGATGAGCCCAACCGCCAACGCTGTCAGAAGAAAGAGCGGCGTCAGCGGCGAGCCGATTGTGCTCTTGGTCAGCGCGCCGGAGACACCGAGTTTCATGAGCGCGACGCCGGCGGTATAATGACATCGCCGGACGCAAGCCCTGACAGAATCTCGACACCATCTGGCGCGCCTGCCATTGGCACGGCGCTGCCGCGCTGAACCGGGGCATCGATCGCCGCACCGCCAGCACGGACCAGGCGCACATAGTCGACGCCATATCTGGTCTGGACGTAGCGGCCTGGTATGACGATCGCCTCGCGCTCGCCTGCTGGAATGAGGACACGCACGCGGCCCCCCACGAACTCGCCTTCCAGACTCTGAGCGTCCAGATCAGCGGTGAAGCGCCCGTTCTCGATGGCGGGATAAACTTGACGCACGCGCACCGTGCGGACCGCGCCGGCGCCCTCAAGGTCGAGGAGCGTTATCTCTTGCCCTTCGCGTACAAACGCGGCTTGGGCTTCGGGCAGCTCAAGACGAAGGACGCGCGCGCCCGTTGCGATCGCGATCACAACTTCGCCCGGCATGACCACCGCGCCCTGCGGAACCGGCGCACGCGTCACCTGTCCGTCAGCGGGGGCGAGGACCCGGCCCTGCGCGTTGGCTTCGACAAGAGCGCCGCCCTGCGAGCGCGCCGCGCGCAGCTGCGCCTCCGCGGCGCGTGTTTCGGCATTGACCTGATCCATGCGCGCCGGCGAGAGAAAGCCCCGGTCGAACAGAACTTGAAACCGCCCCTGGTCAGCGCGGGCGCGTTCAACCGCCGCTTCGGCGGCCGCGACGCCAGCGGCCCCAGCTTGCGCCTCGAGCGCCAGCCGCTGATCACTGATGATGGCGAGCACTTGACCGCGGCGCACAGTATCGCCCTCGCGCACCAAAAGCCGGCTGAGCGTGCCGCCAATCCGCGCCCGCGCATCGCCCACGTCGCGGCTTGTCAGCACCGCCGACACGGTCTTGTAGTCAGGCACGGTCGAGCGCTGGACAATGAGTTGGCCGACGTAATGCGACGGCGGCGGCGCCACAGCCGCAGGCTCGGGCTGTCCACACGCGCCAAGCAGCCCCAACGCCGCCAGCATTCCGTGAACGCCTCGCATGGCCAACTCCCTCGCTTGAGCCTGAGGCGCCAGACCGTGACTGACCTTGCGTTAGATCAAGGCGCCTGGCCCCGAGGCTGCGATCTTTAACCAACGCCTCATTGCAATACTTGCATATATACGCATATTCTAATATGTGTGCAACGGCATAGCGGGCGCCGGAGGACAGGAAAATGGCGACCATCGCAATTCTCGGCGCCGGGCTTGGCGGCGTTCTGGCGGCCTACGAGATCAAGGCTGAAGCGCGCGCCGCCGACAGAGTCGTGCTCGTCTCAAAGGGCGACACGTACCACTTTGTCCCCTCCAACCCTTGGGTGGCGGTACACTGGCGCAAGCGCGAGGCGATCGAAATCGACCTGCCGCCAGTGATGAAGCGCAAGGGCGTCGAGTTCATGCCCCAGGGCGCCAAGCGCGTGCATCCGGGCGAAAACCGCCTTGAGCTCAATGATGGCGCCTCGCTCACTTATGACTATCTCGTCATCGCAACCGGGCCAGACCTTGCCTTCGATGAGATTGAGGGCCTGGGGCCCGAGCGCTTCACCCAATCGATCTGTCACGTCGATCATGCCGAGCGCGCCGCCATCGCGTTCGATGCTTTTTGCCAAGCGCCGGGACCGATTGTGGTGGGCGCTGTGCAGGGCGCGTCCTGTTACGGCCCGGCCTACGAATTCGCCATGATCCTCGACACCGAGCTGCGGCGCCGCAAGCTGCGCGATCAAGTGCCGATGACTTTTGTTACGGCCGAGCCTTATGTCGGTCACCTCGGTCTCGACGGGGTCGGCGACACAAAGGGTTTGCTTGAGAGCGAGATGCGCGAACGCCACATCAAGTGGATCACCAACGCCCGCGTGACGAAAATCGAGGCGGGCAAAATGACCGCCGAAGAACTCAGTGAAGACGGCGCCGTCAAAGCCACACACGACCTGCCGTTTAAATATTCCATGTTGCTACCCGCCTTTCGCGGCGTGCCCGCAATCATGGGCCTCGAAGGGCTGGTCAATCCGCGCGGCTTCGTCTTGGTCGACAAATATCAGCGCAATCCAACTTACCCGAACGTGTTCGGCATTGGTGTGGCCGTGGCTATTGCGCCAACCGGCAAAACGCCCGTCCCCGTCGGGGTGCCGAAGACCGGTTTCATGATCGAGTCGATGGTGACGGCGACGGCCAAGAACATCGGCTCATTGCTGCACAACAAGCCGGCGGAAGAACAGGCGACCTGGAACGCGGTCTGCCTGGCCGATTTCGGCGACGAAGGGGTCGCTTTCATCGCTCAGCCCCAGATCCCGCCGCGCAATGTCAATTGGTCGGCGCACGGCAAGTGGGTGCATCTCGCCAAAGAGCAGTTTGAAAAGTACTTCATTGGCAAGCTTCGCCGCGGCCAAAGCGAGACCTTCTACGAAGCGCTCGCCCTCAAAGTGCTCGGCATCGCCAAACTCAAAGAGACGAAACGATGACGACAATCACGGCTTGCCCGGCCTGCAACACCGGCAATCGTGTGGCCGGCGGCGATCCCCACGCCGCCAAGTGCGGCCGCTGCGGCGCGCGATTGTTCACGGGCGCGCCCATTGATGTCGATGACGCCGGCTTCGCAGCGCATCTCAAACTCAGTTCAACGCCGGTGCTCGTCGATATATGGGCGCCGTGGTGTGGCCCCTGCCGGACGATGGCGCCCATCTTTGAAGCGGCGGCCAAACACATTGAACCTCGCGTCCGCTTCTTGAAGCTCAACGCCGACGAGACCAAAGCGCCGGCTCAGCTCGGCGTGCGCGGCATCCCCGCGCTCATTCTGTTTCACGACGGGCGCGAGATTGATCGCCGGGCCGGCTTGATGAGCGGCGAGCAATTGAGCGCATGGCTCGACCAGGCGCTTGCGTCCATATCGACCATGGAGAGTGAATCATGACCGTTGATCGCGCGGTGTTTGCCTTCGCCGGACTTGTTGTTTTGACCAGCCTGGCGCTTGCGGCCTGGGTGCATCCCTATTGGGTGCTGTTGTCGGTCTTTGCGGGCCTCAACATGGTGCAATCGGCATTTACCGGCTTTTGTCCGGCGGCAATGGTCTTTAAGCGCTTGGGTTTCAAGCCGGGCGTCTTGTTCAAATAGCCGTCACTTGGCGCCGTAGAGTTCGCACAGAGCGCCCACCAGCTTTTGAGCGGTGGGATTTGCCAGCTTATAGAATATGTTTTGCCCCTCGCGGCGGGTTGAGACGAGGCCGTGCGCGCGGAGCTTGCCCAGATGTTGCGACAGCGCCGACTGGGCGAGGCTCACATGTTCAGCAAGCTCGGATACCGACATCTCCGCCTCGCTCAGTCGGCACAAGATGATGAGCCGCTGATCGTTCGCGAGCAGCTTCAGCAGGTCCGCGGCTTCACCCGCCCGGTCCTCCAGATCGCGCATCGCGCGTTTGCTCTTTGCCTTGGTCGCCATCGCTTACTCCCGCGACAGATATTAGCATTATCGCATGTCTTTCCTAGCCGGCGGAGACAATCGAGCGCGCCGGCGGCGCCCGCCGCTCAGGCGCGGCCGGTCGCTGTTGAGAGAGATCAACTTTGTCTGAAGCCAAGCACGTCACACTCCTTGGCTTGTCGCGCGAGTTCCCAAATGGTGCATCGAGTGTTGATTATGTGCGCCGCATTGGCGGCGACGGCCTGCACTCTGGCGCCGGCGCCCGACGCCCCGGCCGCGCAGATCGAACCCTTGTGGTCGTTGGATGCGGCCGACGCGCTTGCAGCGCTCGCGCTTTCCGTCGAGGCCGAGGGGCTTGCCCCCTATGAGCGTGCGACGGCTGAGCTCGCCGCCTTGCGGACGACTGCGACGACGAGCGCGACCGATGCGGCCGCGTTCGACCGCGCCGCCGATGCGCTTTTTCTCCAGTTGGCGGCAACCTTTGCGCAAGGGGCGGTGGATCCCGCACGCGCCGACCCGGCGTGGCTCATAGCCCGTCCGGCCGCCCCCGATGTCTCATCATTGCTGGTCGCGGCCCGCGCCGACAGAGCGGCCGTTCTCGGGCTCGCACGACTTTTGCCGCAGTCCCCCGACTATGCGCTGCTTCGCGCTGAACTTGACCTGGTGCGCGCGCTGGCGCCTGGCGCGCTCGACGCGGGCGGGCGTTCGCGCGAGGCGCGGATCGCAAGCGTGCGCGCCAGTCTCGAACGGTGGCGCTGGCTGCCGCGCGATTTGCCGAGCTCTCGCATCGAGGTGCGCATTGCGCAGTTCCAGGCCGTCCTGCATCAGAACCCCGCGGCAACTCGCGTTCACAACGTGATTGTTGGCGCCCGAACGCGGCAGACGCCGTCCTTCGCGGCAGTGATCAATGCGGTCACATTGAACCCCACGTGGACGCCGCCGCGCAGCATCCTGAATAATGAGCTATTGCCCCAGTTTGCGCGTGACCCCAATGCTGCCTCACGTGGCGGTTATGATGCGATCGATGCAGCGGGCGCGATTGTCGATCCCGCATCGGTTGATTGGGCGGCGCGACCTTTTCCTTATCAGGTGCGCCAACGCGCCGGTCCGCTCAATGCCTTGGGACGGGTGAAATTCGAGATGCCCAATCCTCATGCCATTTATCTTCACGACACGCCTAGTCACGCTCTATTCGCACGGGACCAGCGCGCGCTCAGCCATGGCTGCGTCCGCGTGGACGATGCGCTTGATCTCGCCGCGGCGGTTTTGGCGCCGGCTTATTCAGCGTCTTCCCTTCAAGCGACGGTCGAGACCGGTCAGACAAGATCGCTGCCGCTCGCAGCGCCGCTTCCGGTCTATGTTCTCTATATCACCGCCTCGAGCGACCACGGCGCCGTTATGTATGCTGAGGACATTTATGGGCGTGACGCCGCCTTGATTGCCGCCCTCGACGCGCCGGCGACTGAGGCCGAGGCGACAGTCTTTGCGCCATCGGTCAGTACGTGCGTGGGCGCCTAGGGAGCTTGCGCTGCGGCGCGCCTTATCTTTGGAGCCAGGCATGGTCGCGAGGAGCCTCATTTGCGAGGCCAATCAGGGCGCCGAACAGCGATCGGCTTTAAACGCCGCGCGCCTCGGCGGCGGCGACATGGCGCTTCACAGTCACGAAACTATCCGGCGTCACGGACATGGAATCTATGCCGCAATCGACCAAGAACTCGGCAAATTCTGGATGGTCGCTCGGCGCCTGACCGCATAATCCAACCTTCGCGCCCACTTCATGCGCCTCGGTGATAACCGTCTTGATCATCCATTTCACCGCTTCGTCCTGTTCGTCGAACAAAGCGGCGAGCTCTGCGGAGTCACGATCGACGCCCAATACCAATTGCGTCAGATCGTTGCTGCCGATCGAGAAGCCGTCAAACCGCCGGGCGAACGCTTTCGCTAAAATGACGTTGGAGGGGATCTCGCACATCACATAGATTTCAAGCCCGTTTTCACCCCGGCGCAGGCCGTTAGCCGCCATCACGGCGAGTACACGATCCGCTTCGGCCAGAGAGCGGCAAAACGGAATCATGATGACCACATTGGAGAGCCCCAATTCGTCCCGAAGTCTGCGCAGGGCTCTGCACTCCAGGGCGAATCCATCACGATAGCGTGGAGAATAGTAGCGCGACGCGCCGCGGAACCCCAGCATCGGGTTCTCTTCTTCAGATTCGAATTCGCTGCCGCCGATCAGATGTGCATATTCGTTGGTCTTGAAATCGCTCGTCCTCACGATCACGGGCTTTGGCCACATGACCGCGGCAATGCGCGCGAGTCCTCGTGACATTCTATCGACGAAGTACTCAGCCTTGTCGTCGTAGCCGCGCGTCAGCCCCGCGATCGCCTGCTTTGCCGCCTCGTCTTTCAGATCATCGAAGCCCAGCAGCGCCATCGGGTGGACTTTTATGTGGTTGCTGATGACGAATTCCATACGCGCCAACCCGACGCCGTCGGCAGGGAGACGCCACCACCTGAAGGCCGCGGCTGGATTGGCGAGGTTCAACATGACTTGGGTGCGCGTGGTTGGCAGTTTTCGGAGATCAATATCGACAATCTCGATGTCGCAAGCGCCTTCATAGACGAAGCCTTCTCCCCCCTCTGCGCAGGATGCGGTCACGATCTGGCCGTCGGCCAAGACGTGCGTGGCGTTGCCTGCGCCGATAATCGCCGGCAACCCGAGCTCCCGGCTGACAATCGCGGCGTGAGAGGTCCGCCCGCCATGATCGGTGACGATCGCGGCCGCGCGTTTCATGATCGGCACCCAGTCGGGATCGGTTGTTGTGGTGACGAGAATGGCGCCATCGACGAAACGGCCAATGTCGGCTGCGCTCTCGATGCGGCAGACAGGCCCCGAGGCAACCGCGTCGCCAATGCTCAGTCCCTTCGCCAGCACTTTACCCTTGGAAAGCAAGCGATAGCGCTTAAACGTGTCGGCGCCGCGGCGCGACTGCACCGTCTCGGGACGAGCCTGTACGATATAAAGATCGCCGGTATTTCCGTCCTTGGCCCATTCCATATCCATAGCGCATCCGTAGTGCTGCTCGATCGCGCAAGCCCACCGCGCCAGCAGGAGAATTTCCTCGTCTGTCAGCACGAACGCGGCGCGCTCGGCCGAGGACGTCGTCACTATGCTGGTCGGACAGTCCCCGCCCTCGGCGTAGATCATCTTGATCTCTTTGCCGCCGTGTTTCTTTTCGACGATTGGCTTCAACGCGGGGTTCGCCAATAAGGGCTTGAACACCTGGTATGCGTCAGGGTCCACCGCGCCCTGCACGACGGTTTCGCCGAGCCCCCACGCCGCATCGATGATCACGATCTTGTCGAAACCAGTTTCGGTATCGACCGAGAACATGACACCCGCGCCGGCCAAGTCGGATCGCACCATGACTTGTACGCCCACCGAAAGCGCGACCTTGAGATCATCCAAGCCCTGGGCGATCCGATAGCTAATGGCGCGATCTGTAAACAACGACGCGAGGCATCTCTTGCAGGCGTCAAGCAGCGCCTGCTCGCCCCGAATGTTGAGGAATGTCTCCAACTGACCGGCGAAGCTGGCGTTTGGGAGGTCCTCCGCGGTTGCGCTTGAGCGCACAGCGACATCGACATTCGCGCGTCCGGCGCGGGTGCAGAGTTCATGGTAGGCGCGTGTGATCGCCTGCGCGATCTCGACCGGCCACTCTCCCCGCAAGAAAGCCGCGCGAATCTTTCCACCGGCCTCATCAAGCGGCATCTGGCCTGAAGCAAAATCCCTAAGCGCAGCAACGATTATGGGCTGTAGTCCGTTGGCCTCAACGAACGCCCTATAGGCATCGGTCGTCGTGGCGAAGCCCGGCGGTGTGCGCACGCCCTGCCCGCCGAGCGTCTGGACCATCTCGCCGATCGAGGCGTTCTTGCCGCCAACCTTGGCGACATCGCCGCGCCCGACACTCTCAAACCACGCCACGTGCTCTGACGCACCCGCCATCGGTCATGCTCCACTGCAATCTCTTATCAATCACCCACCGCCGGCCGTTCGCTATTGCGCTGGGTCAAGTCCCCGAGATGGTGGGGGTCTAGATTGGCGGAATAGGAGAACCGTTCATGGCCACGCAGAACCAGACCGCAACCGACATTCGCACAGCGACGCGCGATGACATTCGCCATGTGCTTGGCGCCATTGACGACAGCCTGGCGGTCAAAATTCTGTCCAAGAAGCCATCCTTTGCGGACCTGAGCGATGCGGCAATCTGGGTGCGCGGCGACGGCGACGCGGTCGCGCGCGAGCAGCTGGAACTCAGCGCCACAGCACGCGCAATAGCCGAGGTGCTGGCGCGCGACGCCGAGAGTGAGCCGACTGACGAGGCTTGAGTTTCAGACCTTCCAACAGCCCGCCGCGTGAGCGTGCCGCGGAAAAATTGGAGTGTGCAATGAGCCAAGCTGTGCTTGATTTCTGTGAAGGCCTGAAGGCCACACTGCTGGGTCTCGAAGACCGCCTTGGCAAGGCCAAGCGAAGCCTGGACAGCGGGGCCACGCAATTAGGCGGCGAGGCCAAAAAGCAGATCGACGAAGCGGCTGAACAACTTGAGGCGTTCAAGGTGCACGCCGGACTGATGGCGCAGGCGATCCGCGCTGATCTTCCAACACAGACTTCCGCCATGCAGGAAAAGCTGAAAGAATTTGGCCAAGAGGCCCAGGTGGCGATGAAACATGCCGTCGTGTTTCTTGCCGAAACCGCCTCCAAGGGGGCGGAAGGATCTGCCGAAGCACTCCTCGCCGGGGCAAAGAAGGCCCACGCCGCGGCTGAAAAGCTGCGACACGAAACGGCAGTGAGCGTGATTGAGCCGGCGAAGGCGCCGGCCTGATCGATGGCGCGGCGCGCTGCGTTTCAAAAGGATGACGTGAGGTTCGACCACCGGCTCGAACCGTTCGTACGTGTGCACCATGCCATGCAGGGGCGCACCCGCCTGCGGCTTGATCCCCTGCGTGGTCGCCCGGATCTGCTGGGCGCCCTCTCTCGGCGCATTGCAGCGCGGGAGGGCGTGCGGGATGTGCGCGAGAGCCCTTGGTCTGGCGCGCTCCTCATTGAACACGATGCGGGCCTCTCCGCGGAAGCGCTTGCTCGGATCACCCGTGAGATTTGGCGAGGCGGTCTCTCAGCGCCCGCGCCGGGGGCGACAAAGGACTCTGCGGATAAGCCCTGGCACGCCATGTCCAGCGCCATGGTCCTCGGCGCGTTCGCAAGCCACAGCATCGGCATAACGGACAGCGAAGCCAGGGAGCGCCTCTATCGCATCGGCGAGAACCGCCTCGCCGAACCACAGCCGCCAGCGGCGATGGCTGTGCTTGCTGATCAATTCAAGTCAGTGCCAGTGGCGTTGCTTGGGGGCTCGGCAATTCTATCCTTGGCGACCGGCGGCGTGATCGACGCGGCGCTGACGCTGGGCGTGATCGCACTCAATGCCAGCATCGGCGCGTCGACCGAAAGCTGGACAGCCAATCTCATTCGTAGATTAGCGCGGCAGACCGACCCTGACGCGGTGGTATTGCGCGATGGCGTTGCGGCTGTTGTGCCAAGTTCGCGCATCGCTCCAGGCGACTGCATCGTGCTGAAACCGGGCGCCGCCGTCCCCGCAGATGGCCGCCTGATCAGCGCGGAAGCGCTGATGATCGACGAGTCTTCCCTGACGGGAGAGAGTTTTCCGGCTGAGAAATCCGCGGAGACACTCGTGGCGCCTAACGCCGCTCTCGCAGCGCGTCGCACCATGGTCCATCGCGGTGGCGTCGTGACCAATGGCGCAGGCGTCGCAGTCGTGACGGCGACCGGCGCCGCGACGGAAATTGGCCGCGTGCGCCACATGTTGGAACATGCCCAGGCGCCTAAGCCGCCAATGGAACGTACGCTCGACGAGCTTGGTGTTCGGTTGACGATCGCGTGTTTGGGTGCATCGGGTCTTCTGGCCGCGATGATCTTGCTGCGCGGCGCACCATGGTCGGCCGTGGCCAAGAGTGCGGTAGCGCTCGCGGTTTCGGCCATTCCGGAAGGTTTGCCGGCGCTGGCGGCTTCCACCAAGGCGATGGCGGCGCGCGCGATGTCGCGCGAAGGCGCCTACGTGCGCAACGTGAATGTGCTGGAGACGGCCGCAAACGTGGACGTGATTTGTCTCGATAAGACAGGGACGCTGACGCAAAACCGCATGCACGCAGCCGTCGTGCAAACACTCCTCAAGCGCCGAGACATTCAGGAGACTGGACGCGCTGCGCCCAGCTTCCGTTTGCTGGCCAAGATCGCCGCGCTCTGCAACGACGCCGCGCTTTCAGGCGCGGAAGGGCCGTCAGCTGGTTCAGGCACCGAGCTTGCACTGTTGCATCTTGCCGCCGCGGCCGGGTTGGACGTCGAGACGTTGCGCACCGCCCATCCGCGCCGCGGCGTTCTGCAGCGGTCTGAGACGCGCCTTTACATGGCCACCGAACACGCGACGGGCGACACGACACTGCTGGCCGTCAAAGGCGCGCCGCATCAGGTGCTAAGCTTGTGCGTATCCGTTCGGGCCGGCTCAAGACTGCGGCCGCTGGACGAGACTACGCGCGCCGAAATCCTTGCGCAAAACGAAACGCTGGCGCGCGAGGGTTTGCGCGTGTTGGGCGTAGCGCGCGGATTAAACCATACACTCGACGACGGCGAGCCACGAAACCTGGAATGGCTCGGGCTCGTCGGACTACACGACCCGCTGCGGCCGGGCGCGGCAAAGACCATCCAAACCCTGCAACGAGCCGGGCTGCGCACACTCATCTTGACGGGAGATCAAGCCGGGACCGCGCGCAAACTCGCCGAGGATCTTGGTTTTTCCAATGACGGTGAGATAGACGTCATCGACGCCAGCGCCCTGCGCGGCATGGCCCCGGAAGCGCTCAGGCATGCGGCGCGGTCGACAGAGGTGTTCGCGCGGGTCAGTCCCGCCGACAAGCTCGCCATCATACGCGCGCTTCAATCCGACGGGCGCATCGTCGCGATGACCGGCGATGGCGTAAATGACGGGCCGGCATTGCGGTCCGCTGACATCGGCATCGCCATGGGCAAGTCCGGCGCCGACGTCGCACGCGATGTCGCCGACATCGTCATTGCCGATGACGACCTAGCGAGTCTAACCACCGCTCTGGCGCGGGGCCGGGCCGCCGACGAGAATCTCCGGCGCGCCGTGCGCTTTCTGCTGGCCACCAATGCGAGCGAAGTCGCCCTGCTCTTGGCCGAGGGTCTGCATGGCCCCGACGCGTTGGAAACGCCAGCGCAGCTTTTTTGGCTGAATCTCATGACGGATGTTTTTCCAGCACTGGGCTTGGCGATGGCGCGGCCGGCGGCCGACATCCTTAAGCGGCCGCCGCGCAACGTGAGCGAGGACCCCTTCGGTAAACGCGAGATCGGCGCCATCGCAGCGGATGCACTGCGCATCGCGGCGCCGGCCGTGATCACGCATGTTCTTGGCACAGCGCGGCATGGGTCCGGTCCACGGACGCGAGGCGCCACTTTCCTTTCGCTTGCAAGTCATCAGCTCGCACATGCGCTGCGTCTACGGCCAGGCCGCCCCCCCAGCGACCTGTTCGATCGCCCGATCGAGTTGGGTGTGGCAGCATCCTATATTCTGCTGGCGGCGCCCTTTGCCTTCGCCCCCCTGCGGCGCATCCTGCGTATTACGCCGCCCAAGCCGCTTGAAGCGGCGATGATCGTCGGCCTTTCGCTCGCGCCGCTGGCCACGCGCCTGCTTCGACCACGCAGCGGGATCAAGCTTTCTTGAGATCGGTCGCGACTGGGTCAGCGGCGCCGGGCGAGTTGCTCGCTTGGTCGGCGCGCGCTTCAGCGACAAGGTCCTCCACATCGTCGGCAAATTCCGCCGCTGCGGCGCGCGCTTGCTCGTAGAGCCCAAATCCGCGACGGAGGCCCTCGCGAATGAAAGGGCGCGTCGTCCGCAGGATACGGGGCGCGGCCACGATTGTGGCGACCGCTAATGCCCCACAGCCCAAGAGCAACGCTGTTGCGAGCAGTCTGGCGCCAAACCCCATTTTCACTCTCCGGACTTCTACGTCACAGGCCTGATAGACGGCAAATCCGGCCAGACGCTTGCCTTCGATCAAGTCGTCACAGCCCTTGGCGCACAATGATAAAGTGATGACCGACCACACTGACCAGGGCGCTCACGCCGCCGCCGAGGACAAGGCGTTGTCTTTGCCGACGATGCGTCTGGTAGCGGCTGGCCTGTTGGTTCTGATGGGGCTGCTCTACCTCCTGGCCCTTTCGCAACACGACCAAGGCGCGGGCTGGGGTTATGCGCGCGCCTTCGCGGAAGCCGCCCTTGTCGGGGGTCTAGCTGACTGGTTTGCGGTAACCGCAATTTTTCGCCACCCCCTGGGGCTGCCTATCCCCCACACAGCGGTTATCCCACGCAGCAAAGAGCGCATCGCCCACACCTTGGGCGAGTTTGTCGCCGTCAACTTCCTTGCCCCCGAAGTGATCAGCGCACGCTTGCGCAACCAAGACCTCGCCACCTCTCTGGGTCGGCAATTGGCCGATCCCGCCACCGCGCGCCGCGTCGCCGATGGCGTGATGGACGCGCTGCCGGCGATTTCCGACCTGCTCGACGATGAGGTCGTGAGCGACTTCATGCGCCGCCAAATCGGCGATTTCAGCAAGGACGAGCGATTATCCGCCGCAGTCGGCCGCGGCCTTCAATTGCTCACCGAGCACGGCCGCCACCAAGGCGTGCTTGACGCGGCGTTATCGGAAGGATGGCGCGCTTTGGAGGAGCACGAAGCGGCTATCCGCGCGCAGGTGCGGGCGCGCACGTCATGGGTATGGCGGTTGATTTCGCTCGACGCACGCGCTTCCGACGCCTTGATCTCGGCGATCGAAGACACGCTGCGCCAAATTGCGGCCGAGCCCGCCCATCCGGCCCGCACGCGTATCACCCAATTGCTGCAGAAGTTCTCCGACGATCTGCAGACCTCGCCAGAGTTGCGCTTGCAGATCGAGCAAGTGGTTGGCGACATTCTCGCCCACCCGGCGGTCGCCACATATTTCGCGGATGTCTGGCGGGCGCTAAAGGCAGCGCTTCGTTCGGGTGCGGAAACGCCGCAATCTTCGGCGCGCCTAGCTCTCGCCGAAGGTATTGAACGCTTTGGGGCTGCCTTGCTGGACGACGCCGTGGTGCTAGAAACACTGAACCGTCGCTTGCGGGCCCTGCTCACCGAAATCTCCGGCCGTCATGGCCGCGATGTCGGCGCTCTCATCTCCGAAACAATTCGCAGCTGGGATACACGGACGGTGGTGGAGAAGCTCGAACAGAGCGTCGGCCCCGATCTTCAATATATAAGGATCAACGGGACGGTCATTGGCGGGTTGATCGGCGTGAGCATCCATCAACTGACGCAGTGGCTGACGTGACGGCTCTAGTGGGCGAGTAAAAGCGCCAGTTTGGATGTCGCGAGCAGATCGCGTGTCACCCCGCCAAGCACGAACTCGCGCGCACGCGAATGTCCATAAAACCCCATCACGATGAGATCGGCGTCGAAATCGAGTGCTGCGTCGGCGATTGCGCGTGCAGGCTCGCGACCAAGCCCGTCCAGATTGCTGACCTCGGCCTCTATGTCGTGACATGCAAGGTAGGCGGCCAGTTCGCGCCCGGGCGCTTGGCCGTGCGCTGCCGCGCTGGGCGGCGCGTCAACCGTCACGATCCGCACCGCCTTGGCGGCCGCCAGCAATGGCAAGGCGGCTGTGACCGCCCGCACCGCCTGCGCCTTGGCGTTCCAGGCAATCAGTATGCGCTCGCATTTTTGCGTGCGGTGCGGCGATGACGACGCCAACAGCAGCGGCCGTCCCGATTTGAACAACACCTCCTCTAGGAGCGCGCGCCGCGCCTCGTGGTGTCGTCCACGCGCCGAAACGATCAGGTCGGCGACGCTGGCGTGAGCGACGATTTCGTCACGCCCCAAAGCGGCTTCGGCGGTTACGTCGCGCACTTCAAAGGCCTGCGACGATCGCTCCAACCAAGCCATGATCTTGGCGCGCTCCAGCGCCGCGGCGGACTGGGCGCCCTTGACCAGGTCCAAAAGCACGTCCGACAGCGGGCTTTCGGTGGGTGCGAACTCTGAGCCTTGCCCAATTGACACAATCAGCGCCGTCGCGCGGGCGCCAAAGTACTGGGCCAGTTCAGCGCCGGCGCTGAGCGCGGGGCGATCGTCTTCCAGCGTGATCACCGGAATGAGAATTTTTTTCAGAGCCATGACGGCTGCGCATAGGATTTGAAAGACGGGCGCACGTGCAAGCGTCGGCAGCAATACCGTTGCAGTGGCGGGGGCTGGACCGGCGCGGGCGCGTCCATACAAAGTCTCTTTGTCAACCGATCGGCGCCTTGGCGTTCAGTCAGTCCGGCGGGGGGCGGCGGACCACCTTTGCGTCAAGGCGCCGATGCCGGCGCTGCTTGCGGCACCCATCCACCCTAGCGGGCCCTGGCGCCAACCAATTGATCCCGCGCAACCAGGCGCGATGCGTGTCGGCGCGGGCCTCGTCGGCAGCACTGGCCTTAAGCGCCATGTGAAGGACGAAGGCGCCAGCCCATACCGGCGCGCCAGGGCCCAACCGAGGTTTTTCACACTAGGGTCTGTCGCGCACGGCGCGGACATCCACCTTTGCGTCGGCAAGGCGTAAGTACAAGTGTCGGCGCTGCGCCAGCGGCCACCAATCATAGAGAAAGATCTCGATCGGTCGCCAATTGGCGACCCAGCCCAAGATGATGAGACCCTCGGCGAAAAAGCTTGAGACATCGCCGGGTCCAAACGCGCTGCTCACCAATCGCCCACCGAGGACACACCCGCCCAAGACGGTCAAACCAATCAGTAGCGACACGCGTCCAATGCGAAACATCTCGTGGAGATCCCCGCTCATGCGTTCGGCGCGATAGCTAAAATGACGCCGCAGCGCGCCCGCAAGGCCTGCCGCGGCTGAACCCTTTGTCTCGTCTTGCGACACGTGGACAACGATGCGGAAGGCTTGGTCTCGGGGCAGCTCTCGCGCCCAGCCGACGATGAACTCTTCTGCGCTTCTGGCAAGATCGCGCGTCGGGATCGGGAATGGGTCGAATGGATCGAAGAGCTGGCTCAGGTCATCGAGCCGAAGCTCGATTGCAGCGCCGCCCTGCAGTTCAAACACCGTGTCGCTCATGGGCCATTCCCGCTCGGGCCGCTCTTATGGTCGCAGCGACCGCTAGGCTTCAATCAATCTCGCCAGCGTGTCCGAAACAGAGATGGCGTTGGAGGCATGAGCGATCGTATCGGTGGTCACCACGCGTTCAGTCAGCCGAGCGAGAGTGTCAAAGGCGCCTGCGGCGAAGACGGCATGGATCGCCAAGCAATAAGGCCGCGCCATCGCCCGCGCGGCCAGAAGATGTGATGCTTCAATCATAGTCCGCCCAGAAGAGATTATATCATCGACGAGAACCGGGCGCCGGCTGCTCCACGTCGCCAGGTCCGGCATTTCCACGCGCACGTGTTCATCGCCGGTCCGGTGTTTGCTCGCGACCACATGCGGCGCACCCGCGCGGCGCGCGACCTCGGCTGCCCATTGTTCGCTTTCCTGGTCTGGCCCGATAATCAAGGGTGCGTCCACGTTCCGCCCAATCCAGTCGCCAAGCAATGGCGCAGCCGCGCCAACGCGTGTCGGGATGGAGAATACGTCTTTTAAATCGCCAATGCGATGAAGATGGGGATCGACCGTAATCAGACTATCGAAGTGTTGCGATAACAGGCGGGCAAAGTGTGTCGCCGAAACCGCTTCACCGGGCTCAAAACGCCTATCCTGGCGCATATAAGCAAGGTAGGGCGCAACCAGATGAACGCTCTGCGCCCCACATTCGCGCGCCGCAGCGGCCGCAAAGATGAGCGTCAAGATTTTCGCATCAGGGTTTGCCAGCGTGCAGACGATATGGACATGCTTGTCGCGCACGTCGCTTGCAATGCGAACGTAAGCTTCTTGGTCCGGAAACCGCCGCCAGTCGAGGACGCCCAGTTCCGCATCAAGACGCCGCGCAAGCGCGCGAGCCATCGTCTCGTTGTCCGGCATTGGCAGGATGACACGCATGGCGCTCAAACTTCTATCTCAAACATGTCCATATTCGCGGCGGCGAACGCTAATGCATAATCCAGTTCGCCTGGCGTCTCGGCGTGCACGATCACGACCGGCGCCCCAGCTGTCACGTAATCCCCAAGCCGCGCCAGGAGCTCGACGCCCGCCGCCTTGTCGTCCGGCGCGCCGGCAAGTTTGGCGAGGCGCGAAAGCTTGCGGTTGTTGATGTGGGTGAGGATGCCCGAATGAGCCGCCGCGAGCGGCCGCGTCAACGGCGCCACCGGCGGCTCGCGCATGCCCCCTTGCGCAGCGCAGATGCGCTGGAACTTGACCCAAGCGCGGCCGCTCGCGAGCGTCTCCTCCGCTAGAGCCGCCCCACGCCCCTCGGGTGCGGCGGCTGCCATTTCGAGCACGGCCGCGGCGATCGCCAAGGCGCGGGCGCGCAACTCTTGCGGCGCCTGTGGCTCGCCCTGCAGCACGGCCAGAACGTCGCGCGCTTCCAACGCGGGACCAATGCCGCGTCCGACCGGCTGCGCGCCATCGGTTCTCAATACGCGGGTCTTCAAGCCGAACGATGCGGCCACAGCAGAGATATGCGCGGTGAGTTTATCCGCCGCGAGATCGGTCCGGACCTTCGCCGTGGGACCAACGGGGAGATCGAGAACGACATGAGTGGCGCCGGCGGCGATCTTCTTTGACAAGACCGAGGCGATGAGTTGGCCTTCAGTATCGATCTCAAGCGCACGCTCGACGCGGATCAAGACATCATCTGCGGGCGACAGCCTCATTGCGCCTCCCCAAGCAATGCAGGCGCCCTCCGCTTCTACAACGCGCCGCATGGCCGTGACATCAAGATCGATAGGCGCAAGTGTCTCCATCGCATCCGCCGTGCCCGATGGCGAGGTGATAGCGCGCGAGGATGTCTTGGGCATGATGAGCCCACAACTGGCTGCGATCGCGACAACGATTGGCGTTGTGCGATTTCCCGGCAATCCGCCAACGCAGTGCTTGTCGCTCACCACGGGCGTGTCCCAGGAGAGCCGATCCCCTGCGTCGGCCATCGTCCCGGTCAGATGCGTGATTTCCTCCAGATCGAGGGGAGAGGCTGAGCAGGCCGCAACGAAGGTGGCGAGGTGGATGTCTGCGTAACGGCCGGCGACGATGTCTGTGATGATCGCGCCGAAGGCGCGTGCATCTAAGCGGCCGCCATAAATTCGCCGGCGCACGTCGGCCAATGATTCCACTGTCGGCGCGTTCTGGACCTCGACAACATCGCCGGCGTTTAGACCAAGTCGCCGCCACGCGGCTTCTGAGAGCCCGACCTCGCCGGCAAGCAGCCATGCGTTTTCGATTTGATAGAGCGTGGCGATCACCTCGCGCGCGCCGGCCCGCACCAACACGCGCGCGCGCGGGCCAAGTCCCTCTGATTTGCACACATGGGCGTCGGTGCGCATCAGCACGATCGCCTCATCCTGGGTCAGAAGCCGCAGCCGGCGCGCGCGCAGCGGATGAGCATTTCCATTCATGTCAGATCGTAGCTCAAGAGCGGGTCAACCACGCACGCTTTCCATTTCAGTTCGCGCTCGACCCGGGTGCGGAGCGCTTCAGAGGCCGCCGCCTCCCCGTGGACAATGAAGAGGCGACGCGGCGCCTGCTCAAATCCCGAAAGCCAGCGCACGATTTCATCGGCGTCAGCGTGAGCGGAAAGCTGAGGCAGGTTGGCGATCTGGGCGCGCACTGGAAGCCATTCGCCGAACATTTTGAGCTCCGTCTCCCCGGCCAACAAACGCGCGCCGCGCGTGCCCAGAGCCTGGTAGCCCGCAAACAGAATGGTGCTTCGCGGATCGGGCGCGTAGGTGCGGATATGGTGCACCACCCGACCACCCGTCGCCATACCACTGCCAGCGATGATGATTTTCGGCATGGGGTTGGATGTGATCGCCTTGGAGGCCTCTACGCTGCGGGTGTAGGCGGCGACTGCACAGGACCCTTCGATAGCTTCGGCGTCGAGCTTGTGATCGTCGGGATGGGCGCGCAACAACTCGGTCGCGCTGATCGCCATGGGGCTATCTAAGAAGATGGGCGTCGCCGCCAATCGGCCCGCGCGCTTGAGCAGCCACAGGTGATGAAGCAGGCTTTGTACGCGCCCGACGGCGAAGGCGGGAATGACCACGGTGCCGCCGCGCTCAACCGTGCGCTCGATGATGTCGCCGAGTTGCGCCATGGGATCGGTCTTGGCGTGGGTCCGCTCGCCGTAGGTCGATTCAACAATGACATAGTCCGCATGCGCGACCGGTTCTGGATCAGGCATGATTGCATCGTTGTAGCGGCCGAGGTCGCCGGAAAACACCAGCGTCATGGCGCCGACCTTCACCTCCGCGGTCGCAGCCCCGAGGATGTGTCCGGCGCGCCGGAACGTCAGACCGAAATCGCGAGCGATCTCGAACTCGGCGCCGAACGGGGTTGGCTTCAAGTGTTTCAGCGCGCGCTCTGCGTCTCGCATCGTATAGAGCGGGAGCGCCGGCTTGTGTTTGGAAAAGCCCTTGCGATTGGCGTACTCGGCGTCCTTCTCGGCGATCTGGGCGCTGTCTTTGAGGAGAATGTCGCAAAGCGCCGCGGTCGCGTCGGTGCAGTGCGCAACCCCCAAAAACCCCTCTCGCACCAGCTTCGGCAGATAGCCGCTATGGTCGAGATGCGCGTGCGTGAGGACGACCGCATCGATTCCCTCCGGCGGCACGGCCAGCGGCGCCCAATTGCGCTCGCGCAGATGTTTCAGCCCTTGAAAGAGTCCACAATCAACCAGCACGCGCGCGCCGTCGGCATCGATCAAATGCTTCGATCCGGTGACGGTTTCGGCCCCGCCAAGACTTCTCAACGTCAGCTTCACGCGCGCCTCCCTAATGCGCCGAGGCGCCGCAGCGGCCAATGCCAGGCGCCGCTGACGAGACCTACGCCAACTGCCAAGATGAGGTATTGAAAGCTCGGCGCCGCCACGTGAAAGATTTCCGCCAACCAGGGGATTGCGACAACCATCGCCAGCACGACCGTCAACACCCCGGCGATGGTCCAGTAAATGCGCCGCTCGGGATCGAGCACGCGTCCTTCTGCGCCGACCGCATCCACCAGCGCCAAAGTGAGATTAGCGACGACAAGCGCAATGAACGCCGCCCCGCGCGCTTGCTCCGCGGAGAGAGTAGCCACAGCGTAGACGTAGAGCCCCAGGACGGCAGCCAAGATGACGAGGCCCTGCAAAGCAGCACTGAGCAATTGCCGTGGGCCAAACAACGCTTCGTCGGGCTTGCGCGGCGGGCGCTTCATCGCCTCTTTGCTGCTGCGTTCGCCTTCAAAGGCGAGCGCACAGGTCGGATCGATCGCAAGCTCCAACAACACCACGTGCATTGGAAACAAAAGCTGCGGCAATCCAAGCAGGATCGGCAAGAGCGCAAGACCTGCAATGGGCACATGAATGGCGGTGATGTAGATCAAGGCCTTGCGCAAATTTGCAAAGATGCGCCGCCCCATGCGCACGCCTCCGACAATCGAGGCAAAGCCGTCGTCGAGAAGCACAAGGTCAGCCGCTTCGCGCGCGACATCGCTACCTTTGCGCCCCATGGCGATACCAATGTGAGCGGCCTCAAGCGCGGGCGCGTCATTGACGCCGTCGCCCGTCATCGCCACGACTTCGCCATTGGCGCGAAGCGCCTCGACGATGAGCAGCTTCTGATCTGGAGCAATGCGCGCGAATACGCGTCCCTGCCGCATGTGCTGGCGCAGTGTTGGGAATGGAAGCTCTGCTAGCGCCGCGCCCGTCATGACCCCGCTTGCGACATCGATCCCGGCGGCGGAAGCAATCGCCAAAGCGGTGGCGGGATGGTCGCCAGTGATCATGATAACGCGAATGCCGGCGCTGCGCGCCTCCTCCAACGCGCCAGGCACATCTTCGCGCAGCGGGTCCAGAAAGGCGATGAGCCCTACAAATTCGAACGAAGCGTTCTCCGGCATCTCCGGAAAGGCGCTCCCGCCTCGCCACCTGGCGACGCCGAGGACACGCAAGCCATCCTTCGCAAACGCTTCGATAATCTCTTGCAGTCGGGTGATCGTCGCATCGTCGAGGCCGCACAAACCAAACACGGCTTCTGGCGCGCCTTTTGCGGCCGCCACGCGGACATCGCCGTCGCGCCACAGCTGCGTGACCGCCATGGTTTCCGGGCGAAGCGGCCAGCTTCGCTCGATCGCGCCCGCCGCGACCGGCAATCCGATCGCGGCCGCCGCTTCATGAATGCCGCGATCCATCGGATCGATCGGCCGCACGCTTGACGCAAGTGCGGCCTCCGCCACCAGAGCGCGCCCTTCTTGCCCGAGCGCCGCATCGACGCTGGCCACGCCGTCTTTTGTCCAAACCCGAACGAGCCGCATATGATTTTGCGTCAAGGTGCCGGTCTTATCGACACACAAGATTGTCGCCCCGCCGAGCGTCTCGATGACAGCGCTCCTGCGCACCAAAACTTTGTGGGTCGCGAGCCGCCAGGCGCCCAGCGCCAGAAAGACCGCAAGCACCATTGGAAATTCTTCCGGCACCAGTGCAATCGCCGTTGTAATGCCCGCCAGCGCGCCGGCGACCCAGTCATCGCGAAAGACGCCGAACGCGAGCACCACCAAACCGCAAAAGGCGAGCGCAAACAGCCCAAGCAGGCCAACAAGCTTGCCTGCCGTTCGCTGCAACGGCGTCGGTTGTTGATCGATCTCGGCCAGCGAGCGGCCAATGCGGCCAAGCGCGGAGCGAACGCCGGTATCGGTAACGCGCGCCACGGCTTGGCCGCGCACCACAAGCGTTCCTGAAAATAAAAGTGGCGACGCCTCGTGCGGAGGCGCGGAGACTTCGGCAAAGACCTCACCAGCAAGGGCTAAGCGCTTGGAGACGGGGGCGGACTCTCCGGTCAGAGCCGATTCGTCCACACTTAGAATGTCGCCTGCGACCAAAACGGCGTCGGCGCAGATGCGATCGCCTTCGCCAACCAGCATGATGTCGCCGGGTACAACCTCCCGCGCCGCGACCTTTCGCTGGACGCCGTCGCGCACGACGCGGGCGTGAGGCTGGGCGAGATCGCGCAGCGCCGACAACGCCCGCTCACTGCGCGCCTCTTGAAAAACCACAAGCGCAATCGTGGCGCATGCGCCCAAGAGCAGAAAGACGCCCTCGCCAAGACTGCCGAGAAAGAGATAAAGCCCCGCCGCGGCGAGCAGCAGCAGGAACATCGGCTCACGCAAGGTCTCAATGGCGATCCTGGCGAGCCCGCGACGCCCGGGGCTCGGCAGTTCGTTTGCGCCCCATTGGGCAAGCGATTGCTGGGCTTGCGCCTCGCTTAGGCCCATGAGGCTTTCTTCGGTCACCGGACAGATTATCCCGCACTCTCACTGCGATCACGGCTGCGCAGGCTTATCCCAGAAGGAACCCACGCCAATGTCGCTTATCATCGGCCGTCGCAAAAGGCATGGACATGAGAGCAGAGCGCGCATCAATCTCACTTGCGCCCGATCAAGGATCGTCTGAGCAAACCGGGCATGAAACATCATGATCAACGCCGCGCCGTCCGATCAGCCTACGCCGCTCTTTGCTCTGCGCGGCATTTGCCGAACTTATGGCGAGGGCCAAACAGCGGTTCGCGCCCTCATTGACGTCAACCTCGACATCAGCGGCGGCGAATTGATCGTTTTGCTGGGCCCGTCAGGCTCAGGCAAGTCCACCCTCCTCAACATTCTGGGGGGTCTCGATCGTCCGAGCGAAGGCGCCATCCAATTCCGCGGCGCTGCGCTCACCGGCCTCAGCGAACAAGCATTGACCCGCTATCGCCGCCAGCACGTCGGCTTCATCTTCCAATTCTACAATCTCATTCCCAGTCTCACGGCGCGCGAGAACGTCGAACTTGTTGGCGAGATCACCGATGATCCGCTGGACGCCGCCGAAGCGCTTGAGCTGGTAGGGCTTGGTCAGCGCCTCGATCACTTTCCATCGCAACTGTCCGGCGGCGAGCAGCAGCGTGTCGCGGTCGCACGCGCTATCGCCAAGAGACCGGCCGTGCTCCTATGCGACGAACCGACAGGCGCGCTTGACGTGAAGACTGGCGTGCGGGTGCTGGAAGCGTTGCAGGAAGTGAACCAACGCTACGGGTCGACAACCTTGATCGTCACCCACAATGGCGATGTCGCGCGCATGGGCGCGCGCGTCATTCGCTTTGGCGACGGCCGTGTCCGCAGCGTCGAGACCAACACTGCCCGCGTTCAACCCTCCGATCTGGTGTGGTGAGCGATGCGCGCGCTGGACAAAAAACTCTTTCGTGATGTCTGGCGCATGCGCGTTCATGCTTTGGGCGTAGCACTTGTGCTCGCGTGCGGGCTCTCGGTCATGGTCATGGCTGTGGGCATGCGCGGCTCGATGGAGCGCACCCGCGCGGCGTATTACGCTGAACGCCACATGGCCGATGTGGCCGTGTCGGCCGTGCGCGCGCCAGAGCGCATAGCCGAGCTTTTGGAAGAAGCGCCGGGCGTCGAGACGATCGAGACGCGCGTGAGCGGCGTTGCGTTACTGGATCTGCCCGGCGTCTCCGAGCCGCCATCGGCGCGTTTAGTTTCGCTCCCGATCGAGGGGCGGCCGCGCGTCAACGATCTAACGCTTGCCCGCGGCCGCTGGCCAGATCCCGCACGCGCCAATGAAGTTTTGCTGAGCCAGGCTTTTGCCGAGGCCAATAATCTCGTGCTCAACGACAGGCTCGACGCCACACTTCACGGCCGGCGACAGACATTGCGCATTGTCGGCATCGCCAACTCGCCTGAGTTTGTCTTCGTCGCAGCGCCCGGTGAGCTTTTTCGGCAAGCCAAACGCTTTGGCGTCATCTGGATGAACCGCGAGGCGCTGGCGCGCGCCTACGATCTCGACGGCGCCTTCAATGATGCTGTGTTATTGCTTGGCCGCAACGCCAATCAAGCCGAAACGATCGCCGCCATTGATCGCATTCTCGAACCCTATGGCGGCATCGGCGCTTATGGCCGCGATCGCATGGTGTCAGACCGCTTCCTCAGCGAAGAACTCCGCCAGCTCTCCACCATGGCGATCTTTCTACCGGCGCTGTTTTTGATCACGGCGGCGTTTTTAGTAAACATCGCGCTTGGCCGCGTGATCGCAACTGAGCGCTCCAATATCGGCCTACTGAAGGCGTTCGGCTATTCAAACGCGGCGGTCGCCTGGCATTACGCCAAAAGCGCGCTCATCTTCGCCGCCATCGGCGCCTTCATTGGCTCAGCCGCCGGCATTGCGCTCGGCCGCTCAGTCGCCGAGCTTTACCGCGACTATTACCACTTTCCATCGCTTGAGTTCTCTGCGTCGCCCGCGACCTTCATCGGCGCATGGGCGGCGGGTTTCGCCGCGGCGCTCACCGGGTGCATTTTTTCAGTGCTCAAGGCGGCGCGGCTGTCTCCGGCCGAGGCGCTGACGCCGCCGCGTCCGACCACCTTCTTCTCGGCTGGTCCCACGCTTTCCCGCTTTGAAGCCAGTCTAGACGCCAAGTCGCGGATCATTATGCGGCGGATCGTGCGCTTTCCCCGCCGCGCCGGCACCACCGCGCTTGGCGTTGCATTCGCCATCGCGCTGCTTGTGGTCGCGCGCACCATGCCGGCTGAAATGGACTATCTGCTCGACGTCAATTTCGGCGTCGCCAATCGCCAAGACGTGTCGCTTACCTTTACCGAGGCGCGCGACAGCACGGTCCTGCATCAAGTCGAGCGGCTGCCAGGCGTCGTCTATGCCGAGCCTTTCCGCCTCGACGATGTGATCTTACGTCACAATGGCCGCACCGTGCACGAGGCCGTGTTTGGCGTGCCCGAGCATGCGCGTCTGAGCCAAATCGTGGGCAGAGGGCAAAGGGTGATGGCGGCGCCGGCGACGGGCATCGCGCTCGCGCGCGCCCTTGCGCAAAAACTCGGCGCCCAACTGGGCGATGAGATCCGGCTGGAGCAGACGCGCGGCCGGCGCATCGCCACAAGTGTGCGGGTGACAGCGATCGTCGAGCCGATGATTGGATCATCGGCCTATATGGAGATCGCCGCGCTCTCGCGTCTGATGCGCGAGCCGGGGCGGATAAGCGGCGCGCACCTGCGTATGGATACGTCGCGCTACGACGCCTTCAATCGCGAGATCAAGGAAATTCCAGGCATAGCCGGCGTAAGCTTCGTCGGTCAGGCGGAGGCGTCGATGCGGAGCGAGTTCGAGCAAGGCATCGGCGTCATGAACTTCATCTATGCCGCGTTCGCTGCGATCATGGCGGGCGGCGTCGCCTTCTCGGCTGCGCGCATAACTCTGGCCGAACAGGAGCGCGATCTCGCGACGCTGCGCGTGCTTGGCTTTACGCGCCTTGAAGTGTCTTACATTCTGGTCGGCGAATTGATGGCGCTGGCGCTCATCGCCATCCCGGCGGGTCTGGCGCTCGGCACATTTTTGTCGATCTGGCTGATGCAGCTCTTCCAAACCGACATGTACGCCTTCCCGTTTGTGTTCAATCCGGCGGGGTATGCATTCGCCGTCGCGTTCACGCTTGGATGCGTTGGCGCCGCTGCGATGGTGGTGCGCGCCGGTATCGACAAACTCGATATGATCGCTGTCCTCAAAGCCAGAGACTGATTTCATGCGCCTGCCCTCTCGCACAGATTTGATTGCAATGGCGAAGGCGCCGCTGAATTTTACTGTCGCACAGCGTATGTGGCTCGGCGCGGGCATTGCGGTTGCGCTCATGCTTGTCTGGCTGGCATGGCCGCGGCCACTGAGTGTGGAGGTCGCCGTCGTTGACCGTGGCATCGTGCGCAGCGAGGTGATCGATGAAGCGCGCACGCGGATCCACGACGTGTTCGTGGTGGCGGCGCCCGTCAGCGGCGAACTGCAGCGCATTGAGCTGGAGCCCGGCGACGCGGTCGAGCGCGGGCAAGTTGTCGCCTCGATCTTGCCGGCGGATCCCGCACTGCTCGACGCGCGCGTCGCCGCGGAAGCCAGTGCAGGCGTTGCCGCCGCGCAGGCCGCGCTCGCCGCCAGCGAAGCGGACTTACAGCTGGCGCAAAGTGATCAGAGGCGGGTGGCGACACTCTTTGCCCGCGATTTTGCCTCACAAGCAGCACTCGACGCCGCCAATGCCGGCCTGCGCGCAGCACGCGCGGCGGTCAACGCACGCCGGGCCGAGGTCACGCGCGCGCGCGCGGCGGCGAGTTCTCCGTCCGCGCGGGCGCGGCGTGCGACTCCCGTGATCAGCCCGGCCGCCGGTCGCGTGCTTCGCGTGCTGCAACAAAGCGAGACGATTGCGCTTGCGGGTGCGCCCCTGATTGAGATTGGCGACACCAGCCAAATCGAGATCGCCGCCGAGTTCTTGACCCAAGACGCTGTACGCATGCAGGCAGGCGCTTCAGCCCAGATTGAAAACTGGGGCGGCGATACGCCAATCCCGGCTCGCGTCTTCCGCATCGAGCCTTATGCGCGCACCCGCATCTCGGCGCTCGGCGTTGAAGAGCAGCGTGTCAACGTCATCTTGCATCTTGTCGATCCGCAAGCGGCGCACCCGCTCGGGCATGGCTTTCGGGTCGATGCGCGCGTCGTCTTAAGCGAGCAACGCAACGCGGTTCGCGCGCCCACCGATGCATTGGTGCGCGACGGCGACGGCTGGGCGGTGTTCGTGGTTCAGGGCGGGCGCGCCCGCCTCACCCCGATCGCGTTGGGCGATGGCGGCGACGATTATCGCGCGGTGTCATCTGGACTGCGCGGCGGCGAGCAGGTCATTCTCTTTCCTGGCGACGCCATGGCCGATGGCGCTTACGTGCACGCAATCGAGGCGCGCAGATGAGCGCTGGCATTGGCCTATTGAGGTCAGCCTGAGCGCACCGCCGCCCAGACGATGTGCCAGATCAGGTAGTAGCCGAGCCGAAAGGCGTACATCGTGATGAATCCGAACCGCCGCAGCAGGTAGACCTCAGTGATGCCGAAACCGATGAGCTGGAGCGCGACGAAAGCTGCGCCGCCGCCCTCTGCGCTCAGCCCCTGCAGCATCGCTTCCGGCAGGGCTGACAGCGCCATGACGGTCCATGGTCGTTGTCGTGAGAACGCCGGGAAGGCCCAAACGATTGCGCTCAGTGGAACAAGGTGGAGCGCAATCTGCGCCACAAAGCCCATGGCAGGATAGTAGAGCAGCGCCCATGGCAGCGGCGCATTCCTCCCGATTGGAGCAGCCGCGAAATGGTCGATGGCGATTATGACGCCGCCAAAAACCGAAATAAACGCCGCTGTTGCAAACACGGCTTGCAGGCGCGGCGCGCCCCAAAAGCGCCCGCGTCTCAAGCTCGGTGCAATAGAGACCGCGATCACGCCGAGTGCGGCGACGCAAAGCGGCGCCGACACGGGTCCAAGATAATGGGCAAACCAGCCGCGCAAATGAGGCTCAGCCAAGCTTGCCGCCGCCGTCGCCGCGCATGCGACCAACGCGACGCCAAAGGTGAAGCGCCAAGCCCGCGCTCGTTGGCGCTGCACGCGCTCTACCCTTTGATCGAGCGCCATTCAGCCCAGACCCCGCCTTGGTGTCGTCGGTGGTGACGGCCAAGCATGTCAGGCCCAAACGCTTCGATGTCGACTGGCGTCAAAGGCGGGCCGGTTCGGTCCATGCCATCGGTAGATGCGCTATGAACCCTGATCCTATCCTATTGGTTCGCAACTGAGCCTTTGAACTGGCCGACACTGGCGCGTTTAAGACCTGGGCGTGCTGTGCGGGCGCCCGGCGCCTGAACGGGTCGCCATTGGAGCCACGCGGCGCTGCCGCTGCCGACCTCTTGCCTGGGCCCAGACCGACGCCATGAAGGCAAGTCGACGCGCAGCATCTGTTTTGACGGCGTTTGCGAACCGCAGGCCGCATCGGTTGGATCTGTTGATCGTGGTCAAATCGCCAACCGCGCCGTCAGCCAAACTGGGCAATGCACTCGACCTTGCTGAGCTTCGCTGATCGTCAAGCGCCGCGCTACACAAGCTATCCGACGGCGCCAAACTTCACCGCTGCCGTTGGCCCCGACGAGGTGCGCCGATGGTTGAACGAAACGCCCAGCCAAGCACGCCTGTCGCTCTATGTGCACGTCCCCTACTGCCGTGAAATCTGCTGGTACTGCGGCTGCAACACGTTCGCGGCGCCGCGAACCGATTGAAGATTTCATCGCAACGCTGAGCGCCGAGATCGACCTCGTGGCGTCTGAGCTGGGCGGGGGACGCGTCACCGAGCTTCACTGGGGTGGAGGCACGCCCAACATCCTAGAGCCAGCGGCGTTCGCACGCCTGTTTCAAGCCCTCTCGGCGCGCTTTGATTTCTCAGAGCTTGCCCACCATGCCATCGAAATCGATCCTCGCTGCTTGGACGCCGATACCGCCCGCGCTTACAAGAGTGCGGGCGTCACGCGCGCCTCTTTGGGCGTGCAAGACCTCAACGAACACGTGCAAAGAGCGATCGGTCGCATTCAGCCTTTGGAGCTGGTGCAACGCGCCGTCACGATATTGCGCGCGCATGGCGTCGATGACCTCAGCATTGACCTTATGTATGGGCTGCCAGCTCAGCGCCTTGAAGACTTGGCGAGCACAGTGCAACAGGTCGTTGCTCTGGCGCCCGCGCGCATCGCATTGTTCGGCTACGCCCACGTGCCGTGGTTCAAAAAACGCCAGCGCATGATCGACGAAACACTGCTTCCCACCGCGGCGGCGCGCTTCGAGCAGGCCGCTGCGGCCCGCACAGCATTGGAAGCGGCGGGCTATAGCGCCATCGGTCTCGATCACTTCGCTTTACCTGAAGATGAGCTTGCAATCGCTGCAACAGAGCAGCGCCTGCGCCGCTCCTTCCAAGGCTATGTTGCCGAGGGGCCTGGCGCGATTGTGGGCTTGGGTCCCTCCGCCATCTCCACACTGCCACAAGGATACGCGCAAAACGCCGCCGAGCCCGGCGCATGGGCGCGCGCGATAGCCTCTGGCGCCTTGGCGACGGCGCGTGGCCACGCGCTTTCGGAGGAAGATCGTATTCGGCGGCGTTTGATTGAGCAGATCATGTGCGACTTTGTCGCCGACCTGGGTCCGCTTGGCGGACGTGAAGGCTGCGCCAGCGCGCTTGAAACGCTGGCGCCCATGATCGCGCTTGGCCTCGTGCGCGTGGTGGACGACGCAATCGTCCTCAGTGCTGAGGCGCGCCCCTTGTGCCGTCTGGTTGGCATGGCGTTCGATGCCTATGCGCGACCAGAAGGGAGGCAGCGCCACGCGGCGGCGATTTAGGCTTGACCCTTAAAGGGCTGCGCGAAGGCGCCGCGCACGACCAGCGAGGTCGGTGTCTCTCAAAGTATTGCACCCCGGCGCGCCGGTCTGGGAAGCGTCTTTTGATTCAACGCAATCACAATCTTGATGGACACCGCTTGGATGGCCCCTGGCGATTTCAGGCGCCCGAAGTCATGCGACCAAGCCGTTGGGGTTCATTTTGGCTGAGGCGAACACGATCGGCATGACCGCGCCGTTGCGATGGCTGGCGCTGGGCTTGCGTGATTTCGCAGCTACGCTCGTCGCTTCTTTGATCTATGGGACAACAATTGCACTGGTAAGCTTTGCGATATGGCGCGCCCTTATCGCGTCTGACCTCGCCTTCTGGGCGCTCAGTCTGAGCTGCGGCTTCGTTTTTATCGCGCCACTCCTGGCCATGGGCCTTTACGAAGCCGGCCGTCGCATCGACCAAGGCGAGCGGCCTGCGCTGAAGCATATGATCATGGTCAAAGGCGCGCTGCGGGCGGACGTCTTTTATCTGGGCCTTGCACTGGTCTTGATCTATTTGTTTTGGGGACGCGTCGCTCAGCTTGTCTACGGGCTGTCCACCTACCGTCTGCACACGACTGTTTCTGACTTCATCGCCTTTGCTTTGGGAACGAGCGAAGGGCATACGATGCTCATAGCTGGCACGGTCATCGGCGGCGCGATGGCCTTCTTCACGTTCGCCATCACCGTGGTCAGCGCGCCGATGTTGCTGGATCAGAAAACCACCGTGTTCGAAGCGATATTCACCAGCGTCCAGAGCGTGGCCAAAAACGTCTGGCCAATGCTTTTGTGGGCGGCCTTGATCACGGTGCTGCTGCTTGCGTGCGCGGCGACCTCTTGGCTCGGGCTCGCTTTGGTCTTTCCCTGGCTCGGATTGGCAAGCTGGCGTGCTTATCGCGACCTCGTTCACGCGCCTGCCTCAACCGACCCAGTGCGCTTGACTTGAAGTGGGACGCAAAAGCGCCCTCCGATCAGCTAGCGTGGCCGCTATCGGCCCCGCATGGGCCCGCGGCTATTTCGTTGAAACCAGTCCTTCGAAGAAATACGCGACCGGCGTTTCCAATATAGCGGCTATGTCGAACAGCCGGCTTGCGGCGATCCGATTGACGCCCTTCTCATACTTTTGCACTTGCTGGAACGTGATCCCCAGCCGGTTCGCAAGCGCGTCTTGGCTCATGCCCAGCGCGGTCCGCCGGGCGCGTACTCGTTCGCCGATCCGCACATCAATCGTATTGGGCGCTCGCCCTTGGTTTTGCTCAGCCATGAACGACCCGCACTTATCTCTTCGTCGACGACGGCGATGATGTACTCAACCCGTGTGGTGGAATTGAGCTTGATCAACACGGCCGCCGGGGCGCCGCGACCTGTGAGCATTGACTGCGCCGATGTTTGGCGCCCGTTTAAACATCGCACGTTCAGAGCGCATCTGCGGCTCGCTACCCAGAGCCCGTCTCTGGCCTTGCAATCGCGCACATGTGGATGCCGGCGCAAACCGCGCGGGGCCTCTCATCGCAAGCACAAGCCTCGCACTCTAACGCTTGCGGCTGAAAGCGCGCCGCATGGGCGGACCGCTTACGGTCTAACTGAAGATGTCGGGTGAAACGGCGGCGACAGACCAGCGGGCCGCGAAGGCGCGTGCAATCACGCCCCGCGCGTCCCACCGCGTGCGCGACCCGCCCTGCTCAAGCACGCCCTCGGCGCGGGCCGGCGGCTTTAGTGCAAGCTGTAGGTTTCGATGCTCAGATCGTCGAGGTCTCGATAGATGGTCGCGCGCCAGTCTTTGTCCGGTTGCGCCAGCATGCGGCGCGCCAAGGCTTCAAGCTGCGCCTCAACGTCGAGCGCGCCGTCATCGGCGGCGAGTATGGCTGCGCCCAAAGCGCGCTCGGCGAAGGCATAGGCGTTGCGACCGGGGCTTGCGTCAAACACATGCAATTTGAGCTTACGGAGCGCCACGTTCAAAGATGGAGTGGGGCCGCTTAAGTCTTGCCGGCGCCGCTCACGCAAGTGAAGAGCCTTACTCAGTCTGCGATTGGGGCCGAAATAACTGGCGACATCAACCCATGACGTATTGAAGGCGCCAGTCACTGAACCGGCCGTCCATCATCGACAGATAGTGCAGTAGAACGAAAGGCTTGAAAGGCCGCAAGCATGCGGCCGTCGCCGAGCCGGTCAGCGAGATCGAGCGCTGCATCCACGCGCATCCTGGTCTGCGGCCGGTTGGCGACATCGCCGCCTAAACGAACAGCCAGGCCGACCTGCGCTAAAAGTAAGCGCAGGTCAGGCGGCCCTGGTTGCGCTCGGTTCATGCGTCGGCGATGCATCAAGTGTGGCCGCTGCGCGATGCGCCGGCATGGTCCGACGTAGGTTTCGTGATCTACCCATTGCATGGCGCCGCCTTAGCAGATCAGTCTTAATCCACCTGCGCAGGAAGAGCGTCAATCTGACGTTTACCGAACCCTTGCGAAGGCCCGCCACGAACCGACGTCGCGACCGACATCGCCGCATCGGACGCACGCATGAGGCTGCATCAGCGCGGACCTGCTCACTGGCTCGAATTGAATTTCATCTCACTGAAGGAGACGCCGGCCAAAGCGCGCGCTTTACGTCGAAGGGGTCTCAGGCGTCGTGACGACCATGTGAGCCAAGACGCTGCGCAGGCCATGCAGCTGGTCGAGGAGGTTCAGCACGACGCCAACACCTTCGGCGTTGACACCCATATCTTCGATCAGGTCCCGGATCAGGTGCGCGCGCGCTAGGTCCGCCTCGTAGAACTCGTGCGCGGCCCCACTCCCGCCGGGGATCAGCCACCCTTCTTCGATCCAAACGTCGAGCGTTTCACGGTCAAGTTTTGTGTGAACCAGAAACTCTGCCAAGGCAAAAGTCATAGCCCCATATCCTTGCGCGGATCATACTCGCCCCCCGGCGCCCAACCCGAAACGAATGCCTCCAACGCGGCGTCCGGCGCGGGCGGCAACACCACCTTGAGCGTAATGAATGCGTCGCCGCGCCCGACCGCGCGCGGGGCGCCTTTGCCTTTCAAACGCAAGATTGCGCCCGTGTTTGATCCCTTCGGCACGGTCAACATCACCGGCCCAGACGGCGTCGGCGCTTTGATACGCGCACCGAGCACCGCCTCTCCCAGAGAGATGGGGAGCTCGACATAGATATCATCGCCGCGCCGCTCAAACAGCGGGTGCGGCGCGATGGTGAGTTCTATCAGCGCATCGCCAGCGGGCCCCTCGCCTGGAGACGCCTCGCCTTTGCCGCGCAGGCGCAGAATTTGCCCGTCTTGAATGCCGGGCGGGATGACGACGTCGATTACATTGCCGTTCGGCAGGGTGAGCCGCTGGGTGGCGCCATTGATGGCGTCGGGAAGAGCGATGGCGAGGCGGTAGTGGACATCCGCGCCAGCCGCGCGGCGCGCGTTCTCAGCTTGCCGGCGAAGCAGTTCGGCGAAGATGTCGTTCGTATCGGCAAAATCGGCAAAGCCCGAGCGGCTCCGGTAGCGATCATCACCATCGGCGCCAGCAGCGAAGTCCTTGTAAAATCTCTGCCTGGGGCGCTCGGCGCCGGTTGCGTCGATCTCGCCGCTGTCGAAGCGCTGTCGCTTGGCCGCATCAGAAAGGAGATCGTAGGCGCCAGCGACCGCTTTGAAGCGCGCCTCGGCGCTTTTATCACCGGGATTGAGGTCAGGATGGAGCGTTTTCGCAAGTCGGCGATAGGCTTTGCGAATTTCATCTGGCGTTGCCGTACGGGCGACACCCAAGAGCGCATAAGGGTCTGTCACGACCTCTCCTCCGGCGCCGAGCGGCGTCTCGTGCGGGGGATAGAACACCGCGAAAGGTCAAACGTGTTGAGGCCGCTCAAGCGCGCGCAATGGACGGCGCAAGGCTTGGGCGGACGCGTTGGCGAGAGGTTCGGTGACGGCCCGCCCAAAGCCGCTGGGCGATCGGTCGCGGGGGCCATGCGAGATTGGCGGCGCGTCGATGTTCAATGTCCGGCGTCGGACCTAAGCTGAGGCGAGCGTGGGCCATGCTAGGGTTAAGCATGCATTTTCTTGTCACCCGCGACCCAACCGGCCTCTGGGGCTGGACGCTCCGTACCGACGACCGAAGCGCGATTGCAAACAGCGTGACCGACTACGCTACACGCGCGGCGTGCGAGGACGGTATTGACCTTGTCAGGATCACCAATCGCGGCACGCCGATCCGTTACACGCCGTAGAGACGTCGGGCGCGAGCGACGATTGCTTTAGCGACCCGCAAAGCAAGCGCCTCGCGCCCACTCAAGGCGCCGCAACTGGCGACGCCTCCATAAACTGCATGGCGGCCAATTTCGCATAGAGCCCGCCGCGGGCGACCAGGGCTGCGTGATCGCCCTCTTCCACCACGCGTCCAGCCTCCATCACCACGATCCGATCAGCCTCAAGGACGGTCGCCAGACGGTGGGCGATGACCAACGTTGTGCGCCCTTTACGCGCCTCGGCGAGCGCTTTTTGAACATAACGTTCATTTTGGGCATCGAGCGCGCTGGTGGCCTCGTCGAGCAAGAGCACCGGCGCGTCGCGCGCCAGCGCCCGCGCCAAGGCGAGGCGTTGGCGCTCGCCTCCCGATAGCGCCTTGCCACGATCGCCGACGCGGGCGTTCAATCCCCCGCGCGGCTCTAGGAACGACCAAGCTTCGGCGCGGCGCGCGGCGTCTTCGAGGGCGGCTGCGCTTGCGTCGGGCCGACCGAGCGCGATGTTTTCGCCCGCCGTGCCGGAAAACAGATGCGCGTCCTGCGACACATAGGAAAAGCGCGTGCGCCAAGCGCGCGGATCGGCGTCGCGCGCTTCGACGCCATCGAGCAGCAAGCGACCCGCTTGCGGATCGTAAAAACGCAGCAAGAGACGAAACACAGTGCTCTTGCCGGCCCCGGAGGGACCGACAAGGGCTACGGTCTCGCCGGGCTGCACCGTCAACGAAAACTCCCGCAGCGCCGAGCGCTCGCCCGCACCAGGATAGGCAAAGCAGACTGAATCGAACTGCAGCAAGCCGCGGCCAGGTTTCGGTAAAGCGGCCGGCGACATCGGGGCTGCAATGTCAGGCGTCTCGCCCAGGATTTGCGTCAGCCGCTCGGTCGCGCCCGACGCTTTCAGCACATCGCCCCAGACCTCCGACAGCATCGCGCCATTACTCGCCGCCAAAATGGCGAACAGGACAAATTGCGCCAGCGCGCCCGGCGTCATGTCGCCAGCGAGCACCGAGCGCGCGCCTAGCCAAAGCACCAAGGCAACGCCTAAAAACATCACACTGATCGCACCGGCCGTCAGTTGCGCGCGGGCGCGAATACGTTTGCGCGCAGCCTCGAACGCTTTGTCTATTGCGCTGCGAAAGCGGGCGCGCATGTCGTCTTCGCGGCCAAACGCCTGCACGGTGTCTATGGCGTCAATGCTTTCAGAAGCTGACGAGGATGCGTCGGCGATACGGTCCTGGGCGGCGGTTGCGAGCGTGCGCACGCGGCGCCCAAACAATAAAATGGGTCCCAGCATGGCCGGGATGATCAAGAGCAACAGCCCAGCCAATTGCGCATTGGTGATGGTCAACATCACCGAGGCGCCAATCAAGGTAATGGTTGAGCGCGCCGCGATTGAGGCTGTCGAGCCCACCAAATTTTCCACCATCGCTGCATCAACTGTCAGTCGAGACAAGACTTCGCCGGTGCTGACGCGGGTGAAGTAGCCAGGAGATAAAGACAAGAGATGGTCATACACGTCAGCGCGCAGATCGGCGACGATGCGCTCGCCAATCTTGCTGACGAAATAAAAGCGCCCCGCGGAAAAAACCGCCATTAACAGCGCCACGACGCCGAGACCTATAAAGGCGCGATCCACGGCGGCAGGATCGCCGGCGACAAAGCCATGATCGATCACGCCGCGAAACGCCAGCGGCACGGCAAGGCTTGCGCCCGCGGCCAAGAGCAGGAAGACGCCTGCGCCGACGAGGTCAAGGCGATGGCGTCCGAGATAGGGCGCCAAACGCTGAAGGGGGCGAACGTCGCGCGCGCGCGGGCGCTTTTGTTGAGCGATGCTGATGCTCGCTGCGTGCTCAGCGCCGTAGCTTGGGCGGTCCGTATCCGTTTGGGTCATGCCGGGATGTGGCATGTGCGGGGCGCGCCGCCAAGGTCAGGCGCAAGGGGGATACGACTAAAGACCCGTCGGCGCGCGCCGGCGCGCTCCGTTCAAACTGTCCATTTCTCCAGCTCATCTTCCGCCGCTATCAGCGCCAGCCCGTAGGCAATCGAGACCAACTGATCGCCGGTTTCGATTTTGGCTTTGCCAAAACGCCCTTCAAAGTGCGTGCGCACGGCGGGCACGAAAGATGTGCCCCCGGTCAGAAAGACACGATCGATGGCGCTTTCATTGAGCCCTGCATCGCTGAGCGCGCGATCGACGCATCTGTGGATGGCGTCGAGTTCCGGCGCGATCCAAGCCTCGAACTCCGCACGCCTGATGGTGCGCTCGATGGCGACGTCGCCGACGTACAAGGAAAATGGCGCCGCCTCCGCGCTTGAGAGCGCCATCTTCGCGGCGGATACGGCGCGGTACATGGCGTAGCCCGCATCGGCGTCTAGGAAATCGAGGAAGGCTTGGATGCGCTCGGGGTCCAAGCTCGAGCGCAGCAAGTGCTGAAGTTCGCGATAGTCCCGCGAATGGCGCATGATCGAGAGTTCGTGCCAACGACTGAACTTGGCGAAATAGCCGTTGGGCACGGGCAGCACCTTGCCCCAACTTGTGTATTCAGAGCCCTTCCCGAACGCGCGCGCCACCACTTGATCGATGATGCGATAGTCAAAGGCGTCGCCCGCCACGCCAACGCCGGCGTGCGCCAGCGGCGCGTAGCGAAGGCGGTCTGGTTGGCGCGAAAAGCGCACGATCGAAAAGTCGCTCGTCCCGCCGCCAAAGTCGGCAACAAGAACAGTGGCGTCGGCGTTCAAACGCTGAGCAAAATAGTAAGCGGCAGCGACCGGCTCATAGACGTGATGGATGTCCTCAAAACCTAAGCTTCTGAGCGCTGCTTCGTAGCGCGACCGGGCGAGGCGCTCGTCGGGCGCGCCGCCGGCGAACTTGACGGGGCGCCCGATAATAACGCGCTTGGGAAACTCGCGCCCCGCATGCGCCCGCAACTGGCGCAGAAAGCTCGATAACAGCTCTTCAAAACCGAGCCGGCGGCCATAAATCAGAGTGTCAGTGAAAAGCGGGCTGGCGGCGAAAGTCTTGAATGACTGAATAAAGCGGCAGTCACCGGCCAATTCGAGAAATTGATCGATCGCCCATGGCCCTGCATCGACGTGCGTTCGACGCCCCGCAGCGTCATCGGTTTGCCAAAAGCACAAGACCGAGCGAAACGCGTCGAACGCTTGACCCGCGTGTGCAAACTGCATTGCTTCGGCCTGGCCATCCGCATGGATCGTTGTCGCAACTGTGTTGGTGGTGCCGAAATCGAGGCCGATGGAGGCGATCACGAGCAGCCTCCCAGGGCGAGCGCCCCGGCGATGACCAGGGCCAGTGTTGGCAGGGCAGCTTGCTTAAACAGCGAGGATGGCCCGTCAAGATGACCTGCTCGACATGGGGTTTACAGGGGGCGCCAGCGCGCCCGCCGGTCACGCCCTAGGGCGTGCGAGGCGCATAATCGCGCGCGCCCCAAAGATCGTCGGGGCACGCAAGACCCCATATCCCGCGTGATGCCGCGCGCGCCTCGGCCTCTTCGTCAGCATAAGCGCCGCCGCTATAGCGTGGCCAATCGCGCGTCCAGCCTTGCTCTGTCGTGTGCTCGGCGAGGTCGACGCCTCCGGCTGTGCAGGTCGCAACCTGCCGGTCGCGATCTCTCCCGTTTATGGTGCAGCTTACTGTTCGCGCGCCAATGAAGTCAGAAAGCGCAAGCGAGGCCTGCTGATAGACATTGGCGTCTCCGCAGCTTTTGCCGCGCTCAGGCGCATCGACGCCATGAATGCGAATGGCCTGGCCGTGGATCTCAATGGTGTCGCCGTCAGTGACGGTGGCAATGCCAACAATCTGCTCGCCGCCTGTTGGCTGAGACACAGTCTCATCCGGCACGGCCCCGCCGCCGACCGGGCCTGCGCCTTGCTCACACGCGCCAAGCGTCGCGATGAACACAATAGCGACGGTTTTCACCCACAGACCCATCATTGCTCCGCTTGATTTCGTGTTTCGGCACTCAATCAGACTGACACGGCGCCGTTTCAGAAGGAAGCGAGTGTGGAGCAAGATCATGATCGGCGACGCGCGGGCTTGGGGCGCGGAAGCCATGCCGATGTCGTGGCATGGCGCACCCGCCGCCACCGGCGGATAGCTTGCGACGCCAAGCACTGCCGTGATGGAAGTGCTGGCTCTTTGGCGCGCGCCGCGCACGCCTGTCTCCTATTGCAGAGGTGAGTCCAGCGTAGCTGGGCCATGCGGCCGCACTGGTGAGACGCAGACGCAAAGCTGTCGTTTATGCCGGTCGATTAGTGACGCTTATACGGTTGGCGGCGGCCACCACATCGCACATTCAATTGGCCGCGCACGACCTCATCCGCGAGGGCCTGAGGCGCGTCTGGGTAACCTTGCGCCACAAGCGCTGTTTCAATCGCGCGCCAGTTTTGATGCAATCCAGAATCGGCAAGTTCTCTCGCAGCGGCTTTTACACTCTGTCTGCGATCGTCGGCGGCTGCTTTTCTCGCAGAGTGCTGCGTCGCCATCGCCATGGCGCGCTCTGCGTAGGCGGGGTCGGTTGTGGGCTTCATAGTAGAAGAAGGCTGGACGATGCGATCGGTTCCCTTTGGTGTCACTTTGGCGTCCCTGACGGCGAAATCGTCTCTCTGGAGGCTGACAGTTTTTTGTCGCCCGCTCGAGCTTCACCCGGCGCGCGGCGCCAACCGGCTCACGGTTCGCGCTAAACGCCATTTATGCCGCCAGTTCACGATCAGTGTTATCGACATTGACCCGGTCTCGGCCTTCTCGCTTGGCGCTGTAAAGTTGCGCATCAGCGCGCGCGATAAGCTCATTGGGCCGCTCGCCGGCGCGATGGCGCGCAATGCCGATCGATATGGTCACAGCACCCAGGACTTCACCAGTTGAGCGCCGGGCAAGCTGTTTGGCTTTGACGGCGCGATTGATCGCTTCGCCCGCGGCGACAGCGCATGGCAGGGACGCGCGCGGCATGATGACCGCGAATTCTTCGCCGCCATATCGTGCGGAAAACGCATCCCCCTCCCCATGAGCGCGCAGCACTTGGGCAATGAAGCGAATGATCTGATCGCCGACGAGATGACCCCAAGTGTCGTTGAAACGCTTGAAATGATCAATGTCGCACAGGAGCAGACAGACATTGCCGCCATTGCGCTCGATCTCTCGGCGTAATGTCTCATCAAAATACTTGCGATTAGCGAGCCCCGTGAGCCCATCGGTCAGAGCCTCCAATTTGACGGACTGGAGCGTCGACTGAAGCGTTTCAACCTGCCGCGACGAGGCCGCCATCTGCGCGGACAGTTCACGGTTCTTTGCCGCCATATCGCGTGTTGCGACCGCTAGGTGACGAAGCAAGGTCTGCGTGCTCGCCCGATCGGCGCCAGATTCGAATGTCTGCACCGCCTGCTCCAGCGCCTCTGAATAAAGGCCCGTGTCATCGCCCGCGTCGCGCAGACTGGCCGCGACTTCGGTCAGTTCGCGCGCGATGGTTTCGCTGGCTTCGATGATCTCAACCGACAGCCGCGTTGAGCCGAAATAGCGTTCATAGAGCTCTTCGCTGAGCGCGCTTGGCGCGTCGCCCAGAGCGAGGCGGCGATCGATCTCCTCGCTCAAAGCTGGCCGCGCCCCCGACAAGTGCGTGGCCCAGAGTTCGTAATGGAATGGCGTTGTGGACAGCTTCACCTGCGCGAGCCGGTCGATCGCGCCCCGCGCCAGAGCAATCCCATCGGCGCCGTCGAAGATCTTGTTGGCGTCCATGCCATGCTCTCCTGCGCGATGGAGCAGAACGCGAGGTGGTTAAGAGAGCGTTAAGCGCAAGACGATCGCCGCCCCGGCACGCCCATCCGAAAGTTCCCGGAGACAAATCCACGTGCGCGTATGCGCAGAACGTGGAGATATACTGTCTCGCAACTTCACTTCGTGGCCAATTGCGCTGGCGGATGTTAGGCAAGGCTTTGGCAGATTCGCATAAGCCAGAGGTCTTTGATGCTGGGTAAGCTCCTATTCGCCGCCGCCCTCCTTGTGGCGGTTTGCGCCTGTCATCCGACGCGGTCAGCAACGGACGCCGCACCCGCCGCGAACTCGGCCGCCGCCGCCCTGAGCGACGAGGACACCGGTCAAGTCGCCGATCGTGCTGCAGCGGGATTTCGCCTGGCGGAGGCGCGCTGCGCCGGCTGTCACGCGGTTGCTCCGGGCGAAGTCTCGTCCCATTCGGATGCGCCCCCGTTCGCCTCGATCGCCCGACGGCCAGGCCTTACCGAGGCGACGGCCTCAACATGGCTCGGCACTTCGCACAACTTTCCCGACGAAATGAACTTCGCGTTGGAGCCCGGCCAAGCGCAAGACCTCGCGGTATATTTGCTGACGCTGCGGCAAACCAATTCGGATTGACGCATGTGGCGAGCGCACCCGCCGAGTGCAGCTGCGCATCACGATGGGCCAAGCGATCTCGGCGAGTGACGACATTTTGCGCACGGGCGACGCCAGATACTAAGCGTCGCACTTCGGGCGACCCTCACTCGCGTGTCGGCGCGCCAAATCTCTGCCGGCAATCGCCCCCCGTTTAAGAATTTGCCGGAAAAGCACTGCTGGCGCGGGATACGCGGTCGCACCCGAGCTTTGCATTCAAGGCGGCGACCGCGCCGCCTTCTCAAGCCGCTCAATCTATACACGCGCTAGGCACGCGCGCGGCGCGAACATTATTTGGCGTAGGACTTCGTCCTCTCGCGCGTGATCGCACTTGCATTTCATGATGCGGGCCACGTGACTTTGAAGAATGACCCACGTCGTTTGGCCCCTTATGGGTCTGTTAAGGCGCGTCAGCCAGCGCCCTGCGTGTGACGAACCGGCACGTCAGTCCCTGCGCAAGTATTGAAACGGCGACAACGCAATAGGTCAAAGCGAGGACAGCATCGGCGCCGGGTCCCTCTGGCAACGAGAGCGCCAGCGCAACCGAAATTCCGCCCCGTAGCCCGCCCCATGTCAGCACCTTCCAAGAGCCGCTCGGAAGGCGGAACCAATCGGAAAACGCCCGCGCCGGCAATCCGGCGGTCATCAGCCGCGCAGCCAGCGTCACCACGATAGCCAACGTGCCCGCAATCCAAAGTTCGGCGGTGAAGACAACGAGCAAAACCTCCATGCCGATAAGGACGAAGAGCACTGCGTTGAGGATCGCGGCGAGCAGCTCCCAGAACATGTCGAGATATCCCCGCGTCGTTCTCGACATGGCGAGAGCGCGCCCCCTGTTGCCGATGATCAGGCCGGCAACCACCATGGCGAGCGGTCCCGACACTTCGATCCAGGTTGCAAACGCGTATCCGCCTATGACCGCGGCCAATGTCAGCAGCACTTCGAGTTGATAATTGTCGACGCTTTTGAGCAGGCGAAAAGTCAGATAGCCGAGCGCGAGGCCAAACAAGAGGCCCCCGCCCGTTTCGCGCAGCAGCAATCCTGCAGCCTCAATAGGGGTCGGCGTCACGCCACTGACGAGCATCCCTAAGAGCAGGGTGAACACCACAACACCGACGCCGTCATTAAAGAGCGACTCTCCGGCGATCACTAGTTCCAGATCTTTCGGCGCGCCGGAGGTCTTAAGGACGCCCATCACGGCGATCGGGTCGGTTGGCGAAATCAGCGCGCCGAAGAGCAGGCAATAAAGCAGCGGCAGCTGAACGCCTGCAAACGGCAAGAGCCACCACATCGCGACACCAACCAAGACGGTCGACACCAAAGTGCCGACCACGGCGAGCGCCCCCACCTGAAGGCGATACCTCTTAAGTGCGCGAAGATCGATGTGCAGCGCGCCGGCAAATAGGAGAAGCGAGAGCATCCCCTGCATCAGCACGGTCGAGAAATCCAGTGATCGCAACAACGCTTGTTCGTAGAGGAGAAGGCCGCGCCCAACCCCAAGCGCATTAAAACCGATCAGCATGAGCGAAAGCGCGAGCGCCCCGGCCATGACGCCAATCGAAGTCGGCAGCCGGAAGAAGCGGTGGTTGATGTAGGCCAGCAACGCCGTCCCAACCAAGGCGATGGCGGCGATGTCGAGCATAGCTATGGCGCCGGTCCTACGACGCTGTCGGCGCCTTGCTTGAATCTCGCGTGTGTCCGCTGCCGATCTACGCGACACGGCTCAGCCAACACCTCTCCAAGCCGTAGCGCCATTTGAACCGCCGCCAATCGCAAGAGAAAACGGACTAGCAGCCAATGGAGGTTGGCGCACCTGCAAGCAGTCCGAAATGTGCGACCTATGTGTGTCGCGCCGCCCAAATGATGATTGGCCTCGCCATAAGACGCCAGCTAGGGGCGTAGTGGCAGGCCACTGTTGTCAACCTTGATCGAAGTCAATGCGCGCAGACGCGCCCAGGCGCTCGCTCCATTCCCGGCCCGCCGCGATAGTTTCCCGTCGCGTCCGGCGAACTTGAAGCGGCTCCTTCACCCAGTGGAGGGGCCGCCCGTCTTCAACCGCCCGAAGTGTCTCGGCGGTCCTTGGAACGTCTAGGCCGCAATGATCGTTGCATCGATTGTTCTGCTCCACAGCGTGTGACACGGCGCCATCGCAGTGTAACGGCCTTTGCCAGTCAGTCTCGATGGGAGCGTCGCATGAGGTCGGTGTTCATTCTTGTCTTTGCGGTCGCACTGGCCGGCTGCGGTGTCCCGGACCAGGCGCAACGTCGGCAAGCACCGCAACAGGGCGAGCCAGCGCCAGCGGCGGTCGATGTGTTCGCCGCGCCGAACGGAGAGTTCGAGGCGGTCGAGCCGACGGTGTTTGGCATCATCGGGGCGCCAACGGTTTGGGACGCGCTTTCACCGCTCGGTCAGTCGTTCGAACCCGAAGGCGCCGATCCAGCCCTGACCGTGCGCATCCGCGTATCCGGCAATGACCAGATCGCCGAAATTCTCCGCACCGATCTCGCTGACGACGCGATCGACAGTGAGCACATCCGCATCGAGTTTCGGCGCGAGCCGGAGGGCTGGTATCCGACCAACGCCTACCTGCGTCACACCTGCCGCCGCGGGGACCCAGAAGTCTGGACACGTGCGCCGTGTCCGTAAACTACGACTGCGGCGCACGTCTTTGCAGCTTCTTGAACAGGAGGGCAGATGTTTGCTTGTATGGAACGCGCGCTTGGATGGAGACGCATTACCCGATGCGATCCGCCAACGCGTGGCGGCGAACGGCTTGCACTTGCCCGCTTCTGTCCAGCCCGTTTACGTGGACGCCTACCTCCATCGAGATCGCCAACGCCTTGACCGTTTCGCGTACTTGATGGTCCCGAACGCTGATTCCAATTGCCGAAGCGCCCGCTGACTTTGGTCACAGTCCGCTTCGACACGATCCTGGTCGCGCATCGACGCTCTCCCAGCTTGAGTGGGGCTGGCGCCGAATTCAATCTCCACCGAAGTCGCTCCGCGCGGCGGCTGCAAAGCATCGGATATCGGTCGAGAAGGTTCGCACCACTGCCACAGCGGGGCCGAAGAACTGCGCGCCGTGTACGCAAGGCTTGACGAGGGCTTGCAACGCCAGGTCCACGGCGTGGGTTCAGCAATGCGCCCGCTCTCCAATCGACACATTTCCTCAACGGGGCGATCGCGCACGCAGCAAGTGAAGCATGGCAAAACTGAGCGGGCCCGGCTTTCACCGGGCCCGTCCAAGTTTCCAACAGCGAGGCCGATTAGCGAAAGCTGATCGTCACTGCCGTGCGGCGGTTCAGAGGCTCACGCACGCCATCATTGGTCTGACGCGCGAGCGCGCTTTCGCCGCGCGCTTGCGTTTGGATCGACCCGGCGCCGATGCCACGCGCCACGAGGGCGTCGCGCACCACCGACGCGCGGCGCTCCGACAGCGCTTGGTTGTAGGCGGGCGAACCAGACGTGTCGGTGTGACCGACGACGATGACACTGCCGACATTGCACTGACGCGCGCGGGTGACCGCAGAATCGATGGTTTCGAGCGCGGCTTGGTTGAGAGCGGAGCGGTCCCATTCGAAGTACACGACAAACTCAGAGGTCGGACATGTGGAGGCGACGGGCGGCGGGGGTGGACGCGTGACGACCGGCGGCGGTGGTGGCGGTGGCGGCGGCGCGGCGGCCGCAAAGCGATAGTTGACGCCAACGCGAATGCTATCGGTCTCTGGCGTGATGCCTTCGTCATAACCATCGGCCGGGAACGAAAAGCGGGTCTGATCGAGTTCGTCGTGGCGAACTTCGATGAAGCCGCTCCAGTGGGGGCCAAAGCGAGCTTCAGTGCCGAGGCCATACGTCCAGCCATCGACGTTCTCGTTCACAGCACCCGTCGTTGGCGCCGTAGCGTCGACATCCATGGAAACCCATCCGGCGGTTCCATAGAGCAGCCACGAGGGTGAGAGGAGATAACCGGCGCGACCACGGACAGAGTATTCCGAGTTGATATCGACGCCATTGACGTCGCCGCCAGTGCCATCGTCATCGCCTTCGCGATCGCCCCACGTGGCCTGCGCCTCCAGACCCAAGACCCAGTTTGCGCCGAGTTGCCAATTGTAGCCGCCTTGGACGCCGTAGATGGCGCCGCTAACGTCAGGAGCGTCTTGATTGGTGAAGATGTAGGGGCCGCCGACATTGCCGTAGGGCGAATCCGCTTCGCCGTCCGTGTAGCCGGCGTGCGCGCCGACATAGAAGCCCTGCCAATCTTGGGCCGACGCTGCACCAGCATTGGCAGCGAGAGCCGTCGCAGCCGCAGCTGCGATAATCGAGATACGCTTAGGCATATTCCCCTCCCGTGTTGCAGACATCACAAGCAAGTCGTCAGCAGCGTAGTCGCCTCAGGCCCTTCTTAGAACACCTCGAAACGCGAAAACCTCGTTTCTCGCGATTTCGAGCCCGCGCTTAGTTTTTCGCCGACGCCCCTGACGACACGCAAAATCTCGTCGTAGTTGGGGCCCACGCTCATCCGATAAGTCGTGGGTGAGGCCCTTTAGTCCTTGCGAAGGTCGGCGAGACGCAGACACCGCTCACCAGCCGTCCAGGCATCAATAGCCCGCCCAGACCGCCGTCCCTTGACGCAAATCAATGTGTGGCTCCTGTCGGCCTTGCGCCCCACTTAGGGCTCTGTTGAGGACGGGCGCAGATCGAAAGACAAAAGACCGTCGATCATTGTAAGCCATCAATCGTCTGGCCGCGGCGAGAGGAATTGTCCTCCTCCTCAATCCGGTCTTTGCTGGGCGTTGTAGCAGCGGCGGTTGGAGCTCTTTGATGCACGATCTGGTTATCCGAGGCGGAACAGTGGTCGATGGCTCGGGCGCGCCGCGCTTTGTGGCCGATGTCGCGATCGACGCCAGCGTCATCACCGCGATCGGCCCTGATCTCGGCCGAGGCAAGCACGAGATTGATGCTGGCGGAAAGATCGTCGCCCCAGGGTGGGTCGATATTCACACGCACTATGACGGCCAGGCCACTTGGGATCAGGAAATGGCGCCGTCATCGTGGCACGGCGTCACCACCGTGATCATGGGCAATTGCGGCGTCGGCTTTGCACCGGCAAAGCCTGACAAGCACGATTGGCTCATCGGGCTTATGGAGGGGGTCGAAGATATTCCAGGCACAGCACTCGCGGAAGGCATGACCTGGAAGTGGGAGACGTTTCCAGAATATCTTGATGAATTGGAGCGCCTTCCGCGCACTGTGGATGTCGGCACGCACGTGCCCCACGGCGCCGTGCGCGCTTATGTGATGGACGAGCGCGGCGCTCGAAATCTCAATCCCACTGAGCATGAAATCGCGCGCATGTCGCAAATCGTAGAAGATGGCCTGCGCGCGGGCGCGCTTGGCTTTTCCACCTCGCGTACGATCCTACACAGATCCGTCGAAGGCGAACTCGTGCCGGGGACCACGGCGACAAAGGAAGAGCTGATCGGCATCGGTCGAGCCATGGGCCGGGTTGGCTACGGCGTGTTTGAGATGGCCTCCGATCTAAAGCGCGCGTGGAATGAGTTCGAGTGGATGGGCGAACTCAGCCGCGAGACTGGTTTGCCAGTCACCTTCGCGGCGCTTCAATCGATCGCCAAAGAACTGCCGCTGTCCGAACAAATCAGCGAAATGCGGGCTCAGAACGCCAGCGGCGCCAACATCATCGCCCAGATTGCTCTGCGCGGAAACGGCATCGTTATGGCGTGGCAAGGCACGGTGCACCCGTTCCGTTTTCGCCCCGCGTGGCTCGAAATCATGAACCTGCCCTGGAACGCGCAGCTTGAGCGCCTCAAGGACCCCGCGTTCAAGCAGCGCATGATCACAGAGGACTGCGTTTTTCCCGAAAGCGACCTGATCGGTCTTATGATGATCATCGCAAACGGCTGGTCGGTGCAATACGAAATGGGCCCGGGTTTCAATTACGAACCGACCCAGGACGAAACCATCATGGCGCGCGCGGCCGCCGCAGGGGTCTCGCCACAAGACTACGCCTACGACCTGCTGATGCAGGGCGACGGGCGGGGCTTTATCTACTTTCCGATTCTCAATTATGCCGATGGCAATTTAAACTTCCTCGAAGATCTGCAGGAAGCCCGCGACACGGTGAATTCTTTATCCGACGGCGGCGCTCATTGCGGCACGATCTGCGACGCGGCCTCGCCCACTTTCATGCTGCAGCACTGGGTTCGCGACCGCAAAGGCAAGCGCATTACTTTGGAAAAGGCGGTCAAACGCCAATCGCGTGACACCGCCCTGCTCTACGGATTGAGCGATCGCGGGCTGCTCGCGCCTGGCTGTCTTGCCGATATCAATGTGATCGACCTCGACCGGATCACACTGGGCAAGCCTTGGCTCGCCTTCGATCTGCCCGCCGGCGGCAAAAGATTGCTGCAAAGGGCCTGTGGGTACGAAGCCACGATCAAGTCGGGTCAAATCACCTTTCTCGATGGCGCCTATCTGGGCGTACATCCGGGTAAGCTGATACGGGGGCCACAAGCATCTCCGATGACAGTGGCGGCGGCATAAGGCCCCGCTACCCGACACGCAACGAATTGCGCCGCTGTCAACGCCACCACTCTCATTCTCGCCATGCAATGCCGATCCGGAGCACGCCTCCTCGCTGCTAAGCAAGCGCGAGCCACGCGCGTTCGGTTCACAAGATCGGGCTGTTCGCCTCCGCGCAAACCACTTTCGTGCTGAGCGGCGGCGGCCACAATACAGCGATCGTAAGCCCGCCAGCCAAGCCTCGCGCCTATTTCCGCATCAACAAGGAGCCCGATGCATGGCTCAGAGCTTGGTCGGTCAAAGCGGGCTCTTGGTGGCCAGCCTGGAAGAGCTGGCTTGAAGACCGCACCACGCACGAACTCCCAGCTCCGCGCACGCTCGGCGATTCTTCTGCGGGGCGCTCCCCACAGGCATCCGCGCCAGGCCTCTATGTGCGTCAAACCTAGTGAGCAACATCCCAGTCGCCTCTTGGCGCCCGCGAGACACCCCGAAAACCGATGAGTGAACCCCTCCGCGCGAGACGGCGCCAAACTCTGTCGCAAGTGCTGGCGTCATCGCCGCCTTGACCGCCGACCACGCCGGACTTCTTGCCCCAATTCCTGGCTGAGAACGCGGACGCCGCTCAGTCGTTGACATCAATCAAGCCCAATTGCGCGCATCGCACTGCAGCTTGCGTCCGGCTTCCCACCGCTAGTTTCTGCAGCACATTGTTGACGTGAAAATTGACCGTGCGCTCGCTTGTCGACATCACGACAGCGATGTCCGCGGACGACTTGCCTCGCGCGACCCAGGTCATCACTTCCGTCTCCCGCGGCGTTAAGCTCACAGCCGGCGCCGGCCTTGCTGGCGCGCGCAACCTGTGACGCACCATCTCGATCAATAATTCAAAGTCGATCGGCTTGGCGACAAAGTCATCGCAGCCCAATTGGCGCGCGCGGAGATGGTTTTCGCGCTCGGCGTGCGCGGTGATAAAAATAAACGGCACGGACGGCGCCTCCGCGCCCAGCTTCCGCAACTCGCTGATGACAAAGAAGCCGCTGCCGTTCGGCATCTCGATATCGCAAATGATCAGATCGGGACCTTGCGCGAACTTTTCTACGCCTTCGACGCCGCTGGTCGCGACGATCACTTGGTAGCCCTCTTCTGTTAGAACCTCAGCAAGCAATTCGATCGTGTCCTGATCGTCTTCAATACAGAGAACTTTGGGCGATTGTTTCATGTCAGCGCCGGCTCCAAGATCTGAGGCAGCTCGATCGTCGCGGTCGTACCCAAGCCGGTTTTGCTCTCGAGCGAGAACGAGCCGCCATGACCGTCGATAATGCGATCGACAAAGTAGAGACCGAGCCCCATGCCGGGCTTGGACTTGCTGGTTGAACCTCGGTAATAGGCTTCACGGACACGCGGCAACTCGTCCGCCGGCACACCCTCGCCGGAATCCGCAATGGTCACCTTCACTGCGAGAGGCGTTCGTGTCGATGAAACCACGATCGGGCTCGCCGCGGAAGAATAGTGCATGCTGTTTTGAAGTATGTTCTCGAACGCCTGCTGGATAAGCACCTCATCGCCGCTCACTACGGCAGCTGCGTCATCCAGGTTGAGTTCGAAGGCTCTCTCTGGATATTCCTCCTTCAACGCGTCCACCAGGCGATGGATCAATGCGTGGACATCAATCGCTGTCTGCGTCACCGGGACGATCCCGTTCCCCAGAGAAGAAGCCAGCTGCACGCGCTCGACGACCGATTCAATACGCGTCGCCGCAGCCCTTATCTTGTCAGCGCGCGCGAGGACATCCCCCGGCGTTAGCTTGTCTGCATGCTTGGCTAGACGCTGGGCATGTCCGCTCACCGCGGTCAGTGCGTTGCGAACTTCATGGGCGAGAATGTCGGCGAAGCGCTGCTGTCGTTCCAGGCTTCGCTGCAGCGCCGTGCGCCGTCCAGCCTCCACCACCACCAGCGCCGCCGCCAACCATTGCGTACCGACGCCGATCGCGCGGTTGATCAGCGTCGACCAAGAAGCCAGCTCATCCGCAGACAGCGTAAACGAGCCCGCTAGCGATAAGATCGTGGTCGCGCCAGCGTAGAAAAGTGGCCTTGGCCTGACCTCCAGAATGCTCAAGAAAACCGGGATCGTGTACGCAAAACTCGCCGAGACGTTTTGCGGATGGGTCATGATATCGAGCACGAAGATGACGCCGATCACCAGCCCAATCGCTGGCCAAACCCTGGCTGCGCTGAAGAGTTCGGCCGGCGCCTTGCCGCTTAGGTCACGCATCATCTCCCTCCTGCCCGCCAAGAGTGAGGCGGATCGCAGCTGCGCGGCATCGCCGCATCCTGTCTAGGTGAACAGGTGCGCCTCACCCCCGTTGCGGGCAAGTTCGCGGAAGTCGTCGACGACGTTCAAGGAGCAAGCTCATGCCCGCACATTACGCCCGCTGCCCTGGGGACCTCGGGCCAGGCCCGATGCCAGCGCTTGAACCACATTCGCGCCGATTCTCCGGCGCCCTTGAGTAAGGACTCTCGCCATGCCGCGCGACAACACGACCGAACAAGCACCTACGTTGGACGCAATGTTCATGCTCTTTCCCAAGGCGTCGGAACCAGCGGGCCAGCACATCGCCGCGTTCTGGCAATCGCAGGAAAGAATTCTGGAAGCCATGGACGACTTCGCCGCCGGCTGGCTTGCGCGCCGCCATGCCGGCGCCAAAGCTGCGTCAAGCGCCGCACTTTCCATGTGCGCGGCGCGCACGCCCATGGCGCTCTTCAGCGCACAGCAAGAATGGGCGACCGGCGCGCTGCAACGGCTTTTCGCCGACCATGCCGCCGCACAAAGAGAATGGATGCGCGTCTGTAGCGCAATGAGATCAACGGCGACACCGTCTGAAAGCGACAGCCAAACAGAAGAGCAACACGCTTCTCCCACCACCCCCTCAAGGCGCGCCAAAGCCGCGTGACTGCGCAGGTCCGGCGCACGGAGTCTCCCGCGTATGGAACCGACATCCCGCTTCATTCGCGAACAGAACATCAAACGTTATGAGCGCCTCCTGGCGACGGAAGCGAACGAAAAACAACGAAGGGTGATTGAGCGCTTGCTGGCTGACGAGCGCGCGGCGCTATCGTGCGAAGACGAATGCTTAGATTCGCCGACATGACCGCGCCTGTCCCGCTCGGCCTTTGCGGCTGCGCCTTTCAATGTCGGCGATTGGCGACCGGAATTGAGTGCGAGCGGGCGGACGCGAATACGGCGGCGGCGATTATCGTCTCCGGCGCGGGCTTGCCTGCACGGGCGCTTCCGCGCTGCGCAGGCCTGAGTCACGGCCGGCCGCCGGCGTCTTCGCACACACGGCAGCGCCGTGACGAACTGCGTGCGAATCCGCGAGACGCCTGAAGCTTGATCGAGAGCAAAATCGGGCGTCGCCCGCTGTGCTGTTGTACGTTTTTGGGAGACGTTATCGATGAGAGACATCCTGCTGCACCTCGACAGCTATCCCGATCCCACGCCCACACAGGCGATTGATCAGGCCGTGGCGTTTGCCGCGCTTTTTGATAGCCGCCTCTCCGCCATGACAGTTCAGGCGCTGATCCGCCCGCCGAGCAACCCGCTCGCCAATGCTTTGATCGGGATCGCCGCGATGGCGGCCGAGGAGCAGGCAAAAAGCGCGCGCTGCTGCAAGGAGATGAGCGCCCACTTCGAACTAAAGGCAAAAGCGCTGGGGGTTTTTGAAAGCCTCGTCGTCACGCAAGCCGAGTTGCCGTTTATCGGCCCTCAGGTCGCCGCATACGCCAAGACCCGCGACGCATGCATCGTGCCGATCGCCAACGACGGCGACGGTCAGCGCGGGGTCGCCGAGACGGTGGTGTTTGAGTCCGGCCGACCGGTCATCCTGTTCCGGCCCGGCGTCGCGGACTTGCCCCAGCAGAGCCTCGGCACGGTGGTCTTGGCCTGGGACAATAGCCGCACCGCAGCCCGCGCGATGGCGGACGCGCTGCCGCTTTTGCAGCGCGCCGCGCGGGTCAAAATCCTGACTGTCGTCAACGAAAAGGCGACAGCGACCGCAGGCGTTGGCCGCGACGCGCTGCGGCACCTCACCCTCCACGGCGTGAAAGCCGAGATCGAAGAGGTCGACAGCGGCGGCAAGTCGATCAGCGTTACGCTCGATGCATATCTCGGCAGCACGCCGTGTGATTTTCTCGTCATGGGCGCCTACGGCAAATCGCGCGTCCGCGAGTTCATTCTGGGCGGCGCTACCGCGCACGTCCTGGCGAAGATGAAGACGCCGCTGTTTCTGGTTCACTAGCCGCGGACGGGAGAGCACCGCATGCCCATCTCAACCATTGTGGTCGGCGTCGATCATTCCGACCGATCGGACAAAGCGATGCGCAAGGCCAATGAGATCGCCTTGTTTCACGACGCAGGCGTGGTCGTCGAATACGCCCTCGATGTGGGCTCGTCGCAGAAGCTGCGTGGCTTGCTGGAGCGCGTGGCTCTTGAGGAAACTGAGGAGCGCGCGCAATTGATCTTAGGCGATCAAGCCGCGCGCTTTGAGGTCAAAGCCGCCGCAGGGCGTCCGCATGAAATCCTGCGCGATGTCGCCAAGCAATGCGGCGCCGATCTCATCGTCCTGGGCGTTCACCGCAGAGACAAATCGCCGGCCGTGTTCGCGGGCTCGACGGCGCGTCGGCTCATCAATGACGCCCCTGCCCCGGTGCTGGTGGTTACGACCGAACCCGCCGGCGCCTACCGGCGCGTCCTGGTCGGGTATGATGATAGTCCTGCATCGCGCGCTGGCGCACAGTTCACGATTGTCACAGCCTGCATGATCCCTTTTTCGTCGCGCCATGAAGAAGACTTCCTGGTCAAGCAGTTCGAGGCCGATGCACGCCGCATGGTCCTTGAAGCGCTTGGTCGCGACGGCAACGCTGGCGCCGACAAGATCGCGATCATCGCACGGGTTGGCGAAGCGTTTGGCGCGATCATGGATGCTCAGCGTGAAATTCAACCCGACTTGCTGGTGCTGGGAACGTCCATGCCCGCCATGTACCGGCAAGTTTTCGGCGGCGGCATCGTCGATTTGATCGCCGCCGATCCGCCCTGCGACCTTCTCGTGGTGAAAACCTGACCCCCGGTCTCGGAGGCACGCCATGAAACGCATCCTCGTCGCGACCGACTTTTCCACCCGTTCGGACCGGGCGACAAGGCGCGCTACATTGCTGGCGAAGCGCGTTCAGGCGGATTTGATCCTGGCGCACGTCCTTGACGATGATCAGCCAGCGCGCAAGCTCAAGGCCGAGAAACGCGAAGCCGAAGACCTCTTATCACAGCTTAGCTTGTCCATAAACCGCGACGACGGTCTATCGTGCTCTTATCGCCTGGCTGAAGGCGAAGCCTTTTTCGGCATTCTGCAGACAGCGCGTGACGCCCAAGCAGATCTCATTGTCATTGGACCACACCGTCGTCAGCTGCTTCAGGATATCTTTGTCGGAACGAGCGCCGAGCGGATTATACGAAACAGCGATATTCCCGTGCTGATGGCGAATGGCGCGCCCGCGGGGCAATATAGAAGAGTAATGATCGCGACTGATCTGACCCCCGCTTCCGCCGATGTCGTTCGCCAATTTCAGCGTCTCCTCACCCCTCACCTGCACGCAAGTGAGATCATGTACGCGTTCCCAGCGCCCGCTCAGAACCAGATGCGACGCGCGATGCTGGACGAGGCAGCGGTCGGCGATTATGTCGCCGAGGAGGAAGACGCCGCGCGCGAAGGGCTCGCCAAATTCATGCGCGAGGCGGACGTGTTGGACGCAAAGCCCGTGCTCCAGGTCAATGAGACGAAAGCTGCGCACACAATCCTGGCGGCGGCAACCGCCTCAAACATCGATCTCTTGGCCATCGGCGTGCGTTCGCACACAGGATTGAAAAAATTGCTGCTCGGCAGCACCGCGGAAAATATTCTCGCGTCGGCGCAAATCGATATTCTGGCGATCCCTCCAGGTTGAGGACTAACAAGTCTCCAGCGGACCTCTAGAGAGCCCATACGTTTTCACGTCGCCGCTCAAGAGCTTGAACCCGCCCTCACATCATCGAGCGCGGCCGCCAAAGCGCCCGGGCGAATCGCCGCGATCGCGCGGCGGAACTCAACCGGGCGGGAAATCAGCGGCGTCCGCCAGACTTCGTCGCCGGTCCCGTGGACGCTGACGCGCCCATAATTCAATAGACGCCCCCAGAAACTCTGGTCGATTTTGACCGCCTCGATGCTGCTCAAAATGAGGTCGGAGGTCTGGCGGTGAAATATGCCGGTTTTGAAGACGAGGCGCCGGTTGGTGAGCGCGACCTCGGTGCTTGAGAGAAAGAGCACGTCGCGCACAAAGATATAAATGCCAATCAGCACGACGCCGAGAATGATGAGCGCAAGCCATGCCCGGAGCCACAGCACCCAATGCAGGCGCGCGCGCGCCTCAATGGTCTCGCCGGGCGCCAGGGCCCGTTCCACATAGGATGTATCCCGTTTGGTCATGGACGCGTCTGCGGTCAATGAGAGAGCAACAAAGGAACGGGCGAGGTCCGGGTGAGCGCGCGCGTGACGCCGCCGAAGACAAACTCACGAAGTCTCGACTGACCGTATCCGCCCATGACGATGAGATCGGCGCCGATATGGCGCG
>LNFM01000761.1_pt1 | contig 155124 bp, 175 predicted proteins | sample 596031 | NCBI WGS metagenome assembly LNFM01 (sample SAMN04254537, study PRJNA301005) | activated carbon metagenome | isolation source: dual media filters at the Ann Arbor, Michigan drinking water treatment plant | place: USA: Ann Arbor | reverse complement strand
CGCCTTCAGGACCGCCGCTGCTGGCGCCGCTGGCGACGGCAGCCGCCCGCAAGCCGATTGAAAAACCTGAGCCGCCGGTTGCGCCAAAGGCCGGGTCGACGGTTGTCGAGGTCGGGCCGCCGCCGATCGCGTCGAAGGTCGCTCAGCCGGCTGCGCCGGCTGCGAAGGATAGCGCGCCAGGGAGGGATACCGCGACAGCCAAAGGGCCGCCGCCGTCGGCGACCAAACCGCCCGCCCTGCCGCCCATGACGCCAGCGAATGCCGAGACCGACGATGTCGAACCCGGTCGAGGTGGCGGTTCCAGTGGTGGCAGCAGTCGCAGTTCCCGCCGTCGTGCGGCCGGGCCGTCGCGTGCCACGATCGCCGCCAACGACGATGTGCCGTCGATCGGTGGATTGATTTACGCATTGCAGCAGAAGCCCTCGCAACGGCCGATGATGGCCGCGGCGATCGCGAGTGGCGTTTGGGCGGTGCTCAGTCTGCTCCTCGGTTGGGCGATGTTGGCGCCGGAACTTCAGCGCGCGCCGACGATTCTCGAGATGCTGTCGCGCCCCACCGCGATCACGCTTCTGGCGACCATCCTCATACCGATCGCGCTCTTCTGGTTCCTCGCCATGCTCATCTGGCGGGCGCAGGAGCTGCGGCTGATGTCGTCGGCGATGACCGAAGTCGCAATCCGCCTCGCCGAGCCGGATCGCATGGCGGAGCAGCAGATCGCGTCGGTCGGTCAGGCCGTGCGGCGGCAAGTCTCGTTCATGAACGAGGCCGTGTCACGGGCGCTGGGACGCGCCGGCGAACTCGAAGCGCTGGTGCATAGCGAAGTTTCGGCACTGGAGCGCGCCTACAGCGAAAACGAGCATCGCATCCGTGGCCTGCTCACCGAACTTTCCGGCGAGCGGCACGCACTGCTCAATACCAGCGAGCGCGTCAATCAGGCGCTCAAGGAAATCGGTACCGAGATCCCTTCGCTCGTCGACAAGCTCGGCCAGCAACAGATGAAGCTCGCCGGCTTCATCGAAGGCGCAGGGCAGAACCTGATCGCGCTCGAAACATCGCTCGCCTCGACGGCCGAGAACGTGTCGAACAAGCTCGGCGATCAGACATCGCGGATCGAGACCGTCTTCGAGGACTTCACGACGACGTTGTCCGGGGCCCTCGAGCAGCGGACCGAGAACCTGCGCCTGTCGTTCGAGCGCATGACGTCGACCTTCGACGAGCGCTCGCGTGCCATCGACGACGGTATCGCGATGCGAACCGAGAACCTGCAGGCCGTGTTCGAGCAGTATGCCGGCGCCCTCGATGCAACGATGGCCAATCGGCAGGAAGCTATCGATCGCCAGCTCATCGAGCGCACGCGCGTTCTCGACGACGCGTTCTCCGAGCGTCTGCGGCTGTTCGACGAATCCATCCTGCGCTCGACGCTGGCGATCGACGGCGCCGTTGCCGACAAAGCTCTTGCATTGACGCAAGCGCTCGAAGGCCACGCATTGCAGATCGGCGACGTACTCGGCAGCCAGGCCGAGGCGTTCGACGGTCAGGTGCTGCATGGTGTGCAGGCCGTCCGCAAGGCGAGCGAGGCCGTGACGCGCCAGTCGATGGCGGCGATCGAGGGGCTCGCCAATCAGGCCGACATGTTGAAGCACGTGTCGGAAAACCTGCTCAGCCAGATCAGCGGCGTCACCGGCCGCTTCGAGGCGCAGGGTCGCGTCATTATGACGGCGGCCGACGCGCTCGAGGGCGCCAATAGCCGCATCGACCGGACGCTGCAGGCGCGCCAGTCCGATCTCGTCAACACGCTCGATCAGCTCGCCGGCAAAACCGGAGATATTGACCGGGCGATGCGTGGCTATTCGACTCAGCTCGAAGGGTCGATCAATGAAGCCGAGACACGGGCGAAGCAGGTCGGCGAACAGTTGACGCGCGGCGCCAAGGAGCAGGCACGGCTGGCGCTCACCGAAATGGACCGCCTCCGCGTCTCAGCGGGAACCGAGACCGATCGCGCACTCGATGAGCTCAGGGCGAAGTTCTCGAACGTCACACGCGAAGTCGACGAGCACATCGGGACACTGTCCAGCCGCTTCAACGCGACATCCGAGGACATGCGCATTCAGGCCCGCGCCGCGCTCGCTGATCTCGAAGCCGAACAGGGCCGTCTCAAGGATCAACTCGAGCGGTTGCCCGAAACGACGCGCGCCAGCACCGAAAGCATGCGCCGCACGCTGCAGGACCAACTCCGCGCCCTGCAGCAGCTCTCGACGCTGACGACGCGCGAAACGTCGCGGCGCGATGTCGTCCCGCCGGCGCAACTGCCGTCACCCTCCGCCGCTCAGCAGGCCGGATCGATGGCGCGCCAGCACGCCGCGGTGGTCGAAGCCCAAGCCGCGCAGGCGCGCGCGCAATCCGCCGCTACGGGTGGGCGCGAGGGTTGGAAGCTCGGCGATCTCCTCGCCCGCGCGTCGGAAGAAGAAGCCGGTCGCGCCCGCACCCCGACCAGTAGCCATACGGCTGGTCATGCCAGCGGACATGCCGTGAACCCGGCACCGAGTCACCCGACCGGTCATGCCGCTGGCCAACAAGCCGCCAATCATGCTGCCGCGCGCCCGGGCGCCACCGACGACGTCGGCATCAACGTACCGGGGATTGCGAAATCGCTCGACGCGACGACTGCTGCGGCGATCTGGTCGCGCTTCCGTACCGGCCAACGCGGCATCATGGTGCGCAGCATCTATTCCAATGAAGGCCGCACGATCTTCGACGAGATCCAGCGTCGCTGCCGCAGCGAGGCACCGTTCAAGGCCACTGTCGAGCGCTATCTGGTCGACTTCGAGCATGTACTGCGCGAAGCCGATCAGCAGGACCCGTCAGGTCGACTCACACAATCGTATGTCGTATCGGATGGCGGGCGCGTTTACCTATTCCTCGCGCACGCGGCCGGGCGGTTGGCATAGCGCGGCAATGCTGGATCGCCATCGGCCGCGGAGATCGTAGCCCATACAGCCCGCTCAGCGGAACTTGTGACGACCTCGGACGTTCTTGCGTCATGCAAACCAGTTTCGAGGTACGGCCATGACGCTTGGTACAATCCTTCTCATCGTTCTTATCATCGCGCTGCTCGGCGGCTTCAGCGGCATCGGCGGCAGGCCGTTCTACGGCACCGGCTATTACGGCGGTGGCGGCATCGGCCTGTTGCTCGTGATCGTGCTCGTGCTCGTTCTGATGGGCCGCATCTGAAGCTACACCGGCCGATCGCCCTTCTGAACTTTCAGCGTGCGATTGTCGGCGGCAGGCAGCATGCGCGAGGGATCGCGCGTGACGATGCAATCGAGCACTGTCGGCGTCGAAGTGTTCTCGAGACCCTCCCGGATCGCCCCCGCGAGCTTCTCGGGATCGCTCACGCGAATGCCGTGGCAGCCGAAACCGCGCGCGATCGCCGCGTAATCCATCTCGACAAGATCCGATGATTGATAACTGCCGGGGCCGTACACCGCGTGCTGCAGCGCCTTCACGTATCCCGACGCCGCGTTGTTGAAGACCACCGCCACGAAGCTGGTGCCGAGGCGCCGCGCCGTTTCCAGATCGCCGAGGCTCATGTTGAATCCGCCGTCGCCGGTCAGCGCGACAACCCGACGCTTGGGTCCGGCGCCGAGTTGCGCGCCAATGCCGCCAGGGACGCCATAGCCGATCGACGCAAAACCTCGGTCGGGCAGGAAGTGGCGACCGGCCGCTTTAGTGTCGAACATCAGGCCGCCCCAGTGGCCGGCGAAACCACCGTCAGCGACAAGGATGCCGTCGGCCGGCATGACGCCGTTGAGTTCGTGCATGAGGCGACCGACGTTGATCGGCACTTCCTTGGATTCGAGCCGATCGGCAGCGCCACGGCGCCACTCCGCCATCCGCTTTGGCAACTCCGCGAGATATCCCGCGCGGCGGGCGGCGGCCACCTTGCCGGCCCCCAGTGCTGAAGCGAGATCGTTGAGCGACAGCCGTGCATCTCCCGCAAGTGCAATCGACGTACGCGTCGTGCGGCCGATCTCCTCCGGGCATATCTCGACGTGGATGATCGGCTTGTCCGCAGGGATCAGCGAGAAGCGCTTGGTCGCGATTTCGCCGAGCTTGCAGCCGACGACCAGCAGGCAATCCGACGTCGCAATGAGTTCGTTGGCAATACGATCGTAGCGCCCGAACAGCCCCGCCGAATGCGGATGTGAGCACGCAATCGCGCCTTTGCCGGACATCGTGTGCGCGACCGGAATGCCATACGCTTCCGAGAAGCTCTGCAGCGCCGCGTACGCTTCCGAGATGTGAATGCCGCCACCGGCGAGGATCAGCGGCCGCTCGGCACGCGCGAGCATGGCGGCTGCTTTCTCGACGTCCGAGCCATCGGGGCGCGTGCGGCGCGCTTGCGCCTTCAGCGTCGCCTCGTCGACCCAGAAATCGCCGGCGTCGAAATTGAACTCGCCGTGCGCGACGTCCTCCGGGACGTTGATCAAGACGGGGCCGGGCCGGCCACTCGTCGCGACGGCGAAGGCGCGGCGTACGTGCTCGGGAATGCGCCGCGTGACCTCGGCGCGGATCACCTCCTTGACTGCGGGGCGCAGGATTTCGAGCTGGCGCGCCTCCTGCGTCATGTTCTTGGTCGCGTGCTCGCGATTGGCGTCGCCGGTGATCACGATCATCGGCAGGCCGGCGTTGAGGCTCTCGACAAGTCCGGTGACGAGATTGGTGGCGCCCGGGCCGAGCGTGCCGTCGACGACGCCCGGCTTGTTGGTCACCTTGGCGTAGGCGTCAGCGGCGAAGGCGCCATTGCGCTCGTCATTGATGAGCTGGTGCTGGAGGCCGAGCGCGCGGCAGGCTTCGTAGAAGGGTAGGAGCTGGAAGCCGCCCATTCCGAACATCGGACCGACGCCGCTGAGCTTCAGCATTTCGGCTAGCGCCTGGCCGCCGGTCATCCGGCGCATCGAGTTGGCGAGCGGAGCGGTCATCGGAATGCCTTTCGCGAGGGTGGGAATGATACGGTATCGCAGACGCGGGCGCGCCTTGTCGACCGTGAGCTATTTTGCGGTGCGAAGAATTCTTATGTCGAGGCGCGTTGAGCGGCCGCCAGCATGGCGTCGCAGAACGCGATTGTCGATTGCCCGATCCGGCCGCCATGACGGACCGCGGTGGCGTTGACCGCGCTGACGAACCCGTCGTGATAGGTCGACAGGCCGTCACCGATACGGGCGGAGAACGCCGACACGCAGGCGCCGGCGATGCCGCGCGCATCGAGCGCCGGCAGACGGGAGACCCCGGCGCCATCGATGCCCCAGCCGGCGTCGTTGTAGACGGCGGCGAACACCGGGACTTTGATCGCGGTCTCGGGGCGGCCGCCGAGCAGGCCGCCGTGTGATGCGGTGACGATGACGCGGCCGGCGTCGGCTGGCGTCACAAGGCTCGCCGAGTCGATCACGATGACCTTGGCGCCGGCAATGCTCGCCGACGCGACTTCGTTGCGCGCTTCATCTGACTTGGGGGGCGGCGGCGAGGGCGCGAGCGGTGCTGCGGCCAGGCGGTCGAGCGCGGTGCGGCACGCCATGCCCGGTGCCAAACCGAGTGCGGCCGCCGGCGCATTCACGATCGACAGCATTCCCTGCGCCGCGCCGTGCTGCCCGTCGCCGATCCGCGCCGACGTATGCGAGACCGCCGCCGCCGGCACGCCGAGGCTGGCGAGCAGATCGAGCCCGGCGATCCCCGCCTGCTCGCGGCCGATGCCGGCGTCGTTGAGAATGATGGCCGAGACGCCCTTTGCCGCCGCGTAGGCTGCCGCGTAGAGCCCGCCGTGAGACGCCGCATGGACCACCGCGCCGAGATGCGCGGGCTCGAGGTGGGTGACGCTGTCGATGATGATCGTCGGGAGCGAGCCGCTCGGCATCGGATGGATCCTCGGACGTGGTCCTCAAAACGGGAACGCCCAGGCGAGGTGCCTGGGCGTTCGAGTTTAGCCTAACTCCGGCGCGCGGACCCTTACTTGGTTTTGGGCACGTCGCTGGTCGCCGGCGCATCCTTGACGCGGGCCGGTGGCTCCGGAATTTCACCGCGGATCAGCTTCAAGGCGTACTGAAGCTGCGTGTCCTTCTCGGCCTCGGTCGGAACATAGGAGTTCGAGCCCGACTCTTCCTTTTCCTTCTCGCCCTCGCCCTTCAGATGGCCGCGCAGGCTCGCTTCACCGCGCGGACGCTCCTTCGAGGCTTTGGCCTTCAGCTCCTCGGGCAAATCCTGCTCGACCACGACATCCGGATCGATGCCCTTCGCCTGGATCGAGCGGCCCGACGGCGTGAAGTAGCGCGCCGTCGTGAGACGGATGGCACCGGCCCGGTTGAGCTGGCTGCCGAGCGGGATGATCGTCTGCACCGAGCCCTTGCCGAACGAACGGGTGCCGATCACCAGCGCGCGATCGTGATCCTGCAGTGCGCCGGCCACGATTTCGGATGCGGATGCGGAACCGCCGTTGACCAGCACGATGATGCGCTTGCCGTCGGTGATGTCGCCGGCACGGGCATTGGCGCGCTGCGTCTCTTCCAGGTTACGGCCCTTCGTCAGCACGATCACGCCGCGCTCGAGGAAGTCGTCGGTCACCGAAATTGCCTGATCGAGCAGTCCGCCGGGATTGTTCCGGAGATCGACGACGTAGCCCTTGATGCCCGGGCCGATCTGCTTCTTCAACCGTTCGAGCTGCGCGACGAGGTTGGCGTGCGTCTGTTCGTTGAACGTGCTGATCTTGACGTAAGCGATGTCACCTTCGGCGCGCGATCGGACCGCATTGATCTTGATGACGGCGCGCATCAGCTTGATATCGAGCGGCTCTTCGCGGCCCTTGCGCTGGATCGTCAGCGTGATCGGCGTGCCGACCTTGCCGCGCATCTTCTCGACCGCTTGCTCGAGCGAAAGCCCGACGATCGTTTCGTTGTCGAGATGCGTGATCAGGTCATTGGCCAAGACGCCGGCGCGTGCGGCGGGCGTGTCGTCGATCGGGGCGACAACCTTGACGATGTTGTTCTCCATCGTCACTTCGATGCCGAGGCCGCCGAATTCGCCCTTCGTCTGCACCTGCATGTCGCTGAAGTGCTTGGCGTTGAGATAGGCGGAATGCGGGTCGAGGGAGCTCAACATGCCGTTAATGGCGCTCTCGATCAGCTTCGTATCGTCGGGCTTTTCAACGTAGTCGTTGCGGACACGCTCAAGCACATCACCGAACAGATCGAGCTGCTTGTAGATCTCGCTGTTGCCTGTGGTCGCTGAGTAGGTGCGCGTGACGTTGAACACCGTCGTCAGCCCGGCGAAGGCCGAGAGCGTGACGAAGGTCCAGAATGCGTAGTCCGCTTTGCGTTTCATTCTTGCACCCTCTAAGAGCGTACGTTCCACCAAGGTTCGGGATCGATCGGTCGATTTTCCTTCCGGAACTCGACATAAAGTACTGGCGCATTGCCGTCGGGTTTCGCCGCCGATGAGCGGGGAGCCGCACTCATGAACCCGACCGTTTCGCCCGCGAGGACGAACTCGCCAGCTTGTACGTTGATTTCAGATAGTCCAGCCAGAAGAATATGATACCCACCATCGGCATTGATGATCAAGAGTTGGCCCCAGGTGCGGAACTCACCGGCATAGATGATCCTCCCGTCGCAGGGCGAACGCACCTGGGCGGAATGCCGCGTCTCGAAGACGGTTCCCATGGATTGGGCGCCAAATTGTGTCTTGTCGCCAAATCCCAGGACGCGCTTGCCTTGTGCCGGCAGCGGTAACGATCCTTTGGCTTGCGCGAAAGGTACCGCCGGCCGCATCGGCGTGGGATCGAGCGACGCAACTTCGCGACCTGTCGGCCTGAGTTCGACGATCGACGGACCGGGTTTTGCGCCACCGGGCAGCGCAACGACGGCGGCGCCTGCGTCTTTCAGTTGTTCAGTCGGAACCGAACTTGGGAGATCGGCCGGCAATACGGGCGGGGATTGAACCCGTCCGCGCCCTGGCGGGCTCGTCGAGGGCGCCGTGTCGAGGCGCGCAATGAGCGTGGTCAGGTCTTCGATGCGGCGTGCTGTTTCCGCAGCGTGGCGTTTCGCGGCCTCGAGCTCTGGCTGGTGTTGGACGAGCGACTGGCGACGCGATTCGATGAGCTGCGCGAGGCGCGTGCGTTCCTGCTCGTGACTGGCGGTCTCGGCCCGCAGCGCGGTACTCTGGATTTTGCTGGCCTCCATGACCTTCACAAGCTCGCCGAGCCGGCTCGCCAGCGCTGTCGCCTGCTCCGACAATTCCGGGAAGGCGCGCGCCAGGATCATGGCACTGCGCACCATCTGCAGGGCATCCTCGCGCTGCGTGATCATGACCGGCGGCGGATTGCGTCCCATCCGCTGCATGGCGCCGAGCAGGGTAGCGATCTTGCCGTGGCGCTCAGAGAGCGCCTCGCGGATTTTGCGCTCCTGCGCCGCCAAGCCGGCCTGCTGGCGCTCGATCGCTGTCAGGCGTGCTTCGCTGTCATGAATGATGCGAGCGGTCTCGCGCAGGCTGTCGCTCAGCCGCTCACGATCCGCCTGAATCTCGGAGATGCTCTTTTCGATGCCTTTGGTGCGCTGACGGCTGACGTCGAGGTCGCGACGAGATTTGTCGAGTGTCTCGCGGGTTTGCTCTGGTGTTTGCGCGGCAGTGCGACCGGCGCCCTGGGCCTCAACGGCCGTCGATCCTACGGCCAATTGGAGCGCGATCGCCCCGGCAAGCGCCACCGCCACGCGGCCGACCATACCGCCAGCAACCAAATCAGCGGCCCGGCGCAGCGGCAGCCATCGCGGAATGCGCGTCAGCCGGTGTGCGGTATGCTGATCCTTCGCCAAACGTGGCCTCTCATTTCGCACGTCCTCGCATCGGCGGTGCGGATGCAAGTAGTGCCATGATGATTGCGGCATTTGTTGTCCCATGCAATGCCGCATGTCTCGTTAACGCGACGCTTTTGTGCGCAAAGTCGTGAGCAGCGGAGCGGCGCGGCTCACGGTATGTTGATGGCTGTCGGATCGACGGCATACCGTCGCTGCCGCCATTTGGCGCATCGGCCATTCAACTCGGCGATTGCTACCAACCGCCCGGTCGCTGAACCACCAATGCCACAGGCCTTGAGAGCCGCCAGGAGCCCCGATGAATACCGCCCTCTTTCACTTTTCGACGCTGGCGATCCTGGCCGTGTTCGTCGTGTTGCTCCTTGGCCTGTGGAACATGCTGCGCGGGACCAGCCCCAGCACCAGCCAGAAGCTCATGCGCTGGCGCGTCGGCCTGCAGTTCGTGGCGATCCTTGCTATTATCGCCTACTTTCTGCTCAGCCGCTGATCCAGGAACTCATCCATGGTCGTTCTGAACAAAATCTACACCCGCACCGGGGACAACGGGACGACGGCGCTCGGCAGCGGGGAGCGCGTCCGCAAGGACAGTCTGCGCGTTTCTACCTACGGCACCGTCGATGAGACCAACGCCGCGATCGGCATGGCCCGCATCCACCTTGGCACCGCCGCCAAATCGGATGACACCTCGGTTGATGTCGACGCGGTGCTCGGGCGCATCCAGAACGACCTTTTCGATCTCGGCGCCGATCTGTGCCTTCCCGATCGTGGCAAACCGCTCCCCTACGAGCCGCTGCGGATCGTGCCCGAGCAGGTTGCGCGCCTCGAGCGCGAGATCGACGAAATGAATGCCACTTTGAAACCGCTGCGATCGTTCGTGCTGCCGGGCGGCACCCCGGGGGCCGCCGCGCTTCACGTCGCGCGCACTGTCAGCCGTCGCGCGGAACGTCTGCTCGTGCAACTCGCCGCCGAGCCCGACGAGCCGGTGAGCGAGGCGGCCATCCGTTACCTCAACAGGCTCTCGGATCTGCTGTTCGTCGCCAGCCGCTATGTGAATGATCGAGGTGGTGGCGATGTGCTCTGGGTGCCCGGCCAGAATCGAGGCGAAACGCGCGACGGTGGCTCAACCAAGAGCTAGATTTCTCTGATGCCCAATTCCTCATTTTGGCTAGAATAACTGCGATTTGACGATCACCCGGCCCCGTCGGACAAGGAACTTTCCATGGTCTTCGTACCCCTGCGCGACGAAAACCCTCTGCGTGTCATCCGCTGGCAGTGGGTCACGATGGGGCTGATCGTCGCCAATACCGTGATCTTCGCACTCACTGTCTATTTTCAGAACTTCACCAACGCCGAACAGTCGATCGCCGGCAGTTTCGCCGAGGTGCCTGTCGAGTTGCTGAACTCCGGCTTCGGCCCCGCCCGCGGCCGCTACGATTCGCTGGCGGTGCCTGAGCCGCTGACACTCATCACGTACCAGTTCCTTCACGGAAGCCCGCTTCATCTCGTCGGCAACATGCTGTTCCTCTGGGTGTTCGGCGACAACATCGAAGATGCGACCGGGCACTTCAAATTCCTCGTGTTCTACCTCCTGTGCGGCGTTGCCGGCGGTCTCGCGCATGCCGTCATGTCGCCGGCGTCGCAAGTGCCGCTCATCGGAGCGTCGGGCGCGGTTGCCGGTGTCATCGCGGCTTACCTCGTGCTCCATCCGCGGGTGCGCGTGTGGGTGCTCGCCTTCCGCTTCATTCCGCTGCGGATCAGCGCTATGTGGGTGCTCGGCGCGTGGGTGGTTACGCAATTCGTCATGCTGTTCATTCCCGACACCGGCCCTGTCGCGTGGTGGGCGCACATCGGCGGGCTGATCGCTGGCGCATTGCTGATCGTGTTCATGCGACGGCCGGGAACGCCTCTGTTCGATCAGGCCCGTCCCGCGTGATCGGCAGCGGGGGCGCGAGGCGAGAACTCGGTCTGTCGGAGCTGACGCCGGCCGCGTTCGCGGCGTACGGCACGGTCCTCGGCAAACCGTTGCCAACGGCGGTCAGCACGACCGCGTACAAAAGCATCAAGTCGGACTTCTGGCGCGAGCATGTCTTCGCCGCTGGCGGTTGCGATCCCGAAATTCTGTGGGTCACCTATCGCGATACCGAACCGCGCATCGACCGGCTCGAAATGCACAAGTTGACCGAGCAGGCGGTCATTCCCCTGACCGGCGACATCATCCAGATCGTCGCCGCCTCGACCCCTGCCGGCGTTCTCGACATTGCGACGGCCCGTGCCTTCCGTGTGTCGGTCTGCCAAGGTCTCTGCATGCGGCCGGGGTGCTGGCACGCGACACGTGTGCCCGCCAACGAGGCCACTTGCATCATGCTGACGCGGAGCGCGACAACGGCCGACCTGATCGATCACCTCAAGTCCGGCGCGCCGCTCGTCGAAAGCGCATTCAGCGATGTGGCTCTCGAATTGACGGAATGAGAACATGGTGGGCGGTGAGGGGATCGAACCCCCGACATCTTCGGTGTAAACGAAGATCAGATGTGTAGCCCTGGCGGGTTTTGTAAGGGTTTCAACGGCGTCGAGTAGGCTGATCTAGGCCGTGTTCGGGTTGCGTTCGCGGAGTTTAGGTTCAATAAACCCAGGAGCGCTTCGGTGGGCAGGAAGTACGATATCGTCAAAAGGCTGAAAGCAGGGCGACCGAAGTTGTTGCTGGGTGATCAGCCAGCCCCGACACAGCTTGAGATCGAAGCCGCCGACCTCATCCAAGAGCTTGGCGATGCGCTGACACAGGCGCGACCATTCCTAAGCGCAGGGGCGTGGAGAGGCAGCCCAGACGAGGTGGCCGTGAAGATCGACGCCATCCTCTCCAAGCTCAAAGGGGCGTGAATCGTCTCTTAGCCCTGATGGTCTCTGTTAGGGGGAGTTATGGATGACAGCAGCGGCGCACGGCGCCTCGCTCAATTGCTGCGCAAATTGTAGAGAAGGAAGGAAGATGGGCGACCATCGCATCAGCCTAAAGGTCCAATTCGAGATGCACGGCCACAAGGCGAAGATCGACCAGTGGGTGAACCACACGCCTGACTATCCGGAGAAGATTGCCGCGTGGGTAGAAGAGCAGATCGAAATCGCCATGGGCAAGTATCTGGACAAGGAGTGGGAAATTCAGAAGCGGACCGACGCCGAGACTGAGCATCGCGAACGTGAAGAGCTGAATAGGCTGAAATCGAAATATGAGACTTAGCGCGCGCAGCGCAGCGGAAGGCCCCGTGGGCCGACGCGTCAACACCTAATCTCTCGCTTTAATTATCTCCGCTAATTGTAGGGGAAGGGAAGATAGATGGATTGGTTCTGGAATGCATTTTGGGCGTGGTTCGGCTGGAACATCGCCGCGCCTTTGGCCTTGCTCATCGCGCTTGGGATCGTCGTCCTTCTGCTGTCTATCCCGAGATTTATTCGCCAGATGCGGTGTCCTCATCAGGCGGTGCGCGAGACCATGGCGTGCCAAGCGATTTGCCTCAAGTGCGGCAAGGATCTCGGCTTCATCGGCACATGGCGGGAGCAAGCGTCTCTATCTCCCGCCAGCAAGCAGGAGGCTCGATAGCCGAGTGAACTCCATCGTCCAATTCCAGCCAACCGCAATCGACGGCAACCGCCTGATCGAGTCCTTCAAGCGTGGGATGTCTCCAAGAACACTGGAAGCCTACGCAGGGGATCTAGAACACTTTGGCGGGTTCTGTGGGGAAGCGCCGGGAATGGCTGTCAGCGGGCTTCTGGCGGTCTCACACGGGCAAGCAAATGGGCTTGGGCTCGCGTACCGGGCTTCGATGATTGAAGCGGGGTTGGCGCCGGCAACGATCAATCGACGGCTATCTGCGATCAAGTCCGTTGTGAAGTTCGCGCGGACGCTTGGGTTGACCGACTGGCAGCCAGAAATCGACGGCGTGAAGTCGCAGTCCTATCGCGATACCGCGGGCCCAGGCGTTGATGGATCACGAGCGCTTTTGAAAGCAGCTCGAGATCAGGCCGTCGGTTACGATACGGGATCGGTTCAGATCGCGAGAGCAAAGCGCGACGTCGCCATTATTCGGATGCTGTTCGACATGGGGATGCGCCGGGGAGAACTCGCCAGCTTGGACATGGAGCACGTCGACCTGGACGGGCGCAAAGTCTGGGTAATGGGCAAGGGCAAGCGCGAGCGTATCCCGATGACGTTGCCGATCGAAACCACCAAAGCGCTCAGAGAGTGGGTTGACACGCGTGCTACCATTTGCCTGCCGCACGACAAGCCGGTGTGGCAAGCGTCTTTCAGGGAAGGGTATCTGGGAGTTTGTCTCGACGGCAGGAAAACGCGTCGGGATCAAAGCAGCGCCCCATGGACTGAGGCACGCGGCAATTACGGCCGTTCTCGACAAGACGAACGGCAACATTCGAGTAGCACAAGGATTTGGCCGGCATTCAAAGCCGGAGACGACAATGCGGTATGACGACAATAGAGCAGATGTGGGCGGCGTAGCAGCTCAGGAGATTGCAACGCTTCTATCGGGAGATTGAGGGATGACGGGCGGCGCTCTTATGATTCTCATTGAGCCGGCTGACGAGGCCAGCATTGATCGCGTTCGCCTCACTCATCTTGGTCCGTACCGCGCAATGTCAGCGTACAAAGGCGACGAGATCAAAGGCGAGCGCGACTGGCCTTGGATCGTGGTTGGGAAGCACGGCGTCAATTGTTTTGGCCGCCTGTGGCCGAAGGAGTACGCGCAGAGAGTCGCAAGCATACTTGGAGGGGAATAGGTGCGCGAATTGAATGGCACCATGGCGGCGCTCTCTGCTGGAGCAGCCACGTACTCGGCTCAGACCGGCGACGCTCCTGCGTGGGTTGCGTTCTATGTCGGCGTCACGGTGCTTTGTGCGCTCGTTTGTTTGAAGCCCAAGGATTGATTTTCTGGTCACTACGCGCGTGCGCGCGCGAGGGAGGTGAGGATGACAACCATAAATGAACTGAACATCTACAAACTCAAGAGGGCGTGCGCCGAAAAGGTAGCCGCCATCGCTGCTCTTACTGGCAAGCCAACTAACGAAGTCCAGATCGAAGCACTGAGGAAGGTCGTCGCCCACGACTGCTCCGGCGCCGATCTCTATCTGTTGGCGCGGCGCTACGTGATCTTGGAACAAATGCTTCTCGTCGCCCAAAGACATGCGGGCGTGCCTATCTCTGGCCTATCTCTGGCGTTCGAAAACCTCTTTAACGGAATGAATGAGGCGCGGCAGGCCGTGGAGGCGTTGCTCAAGCGCTTTGAGGGAAAGTTCGGGGCTTGACACGTGCTGTACATTCTATGTGCGGGCTAAAAATATTTGTGGGTTCACGCGCTCCGTTTGTTACGCGTTGTTCGTTTTTGACGCGCGTTGGTAGCCCTTGGCCTTCGTGGACATATCGCGCGAATAGGCGTGTAGTTGAGTTCAGTATCTGACGAGCGAAACCGATCAAATAGAGCGGGGTACTTATGAACTACATGCCGGAAATGTTGAATGAGCGGAAGGTCAAGATCGCCATCACGGCAGCGATGAATGCATTCTCCGACGCCAATGGGGACGAGGTCGAAGGCATCCGCCTTTTGATTGCCGCTGCGCGCAAGGACCGCGACATCGCCGATGGAATTGCGATGGGATTTTACAGACACGTCGCCGAGCAGATAGGCGGCGATCGAGACGGAGTAAAGGCGGGCCCCGTAGCATGTGCCACTGCGGCCGAGGCCGTCCTGCCCGCCTTTACTCCAACCAATAGCGGCGCGAAGGGCCATGTGAAGCCTGCCCACGATAGGGGCCTAGTCGGTCATGCCCCCGCGCCGCTACCTGAACGTGGAGAGGAAGGCCAGGCGCACTGTGCGCCGCAAGGTGCCTTGCTCGAGTTGCCTTCCTCTCCACTACCTCTTTCAAAGAATACCGGAGGCGTGGGCCGCCCGCTCGATGCTCATCATGTGAGCCTGCCCCGCCATGCCCACCCTCCGGTTCCTCTCCGCAAGCCATCATCGATTGAACTGATGGCTGCCCGCAAGGTGGAGAAAGCTGCGGCGAACACCATCTTCAAGACGTTCATGGTACGCGGCCGGTCGATCGGCTCCTACACGTTCGGTGAATTGAAGCACACTGAGCACCAGGGATTGATTGAGGCCGCCGTATGCCGCCGCATCCGCCGCTACGCGCCCATGACCTACGACAGGGCCTTGGTCAGCGCAGTCATCGACGAGAAGCTGCTCAAGAAGTTCATCGACGATGCCACCAAGGAGGTCGAAGATGCGGCCGCATGAGAGTGAGGCCACCTTGGCCACGATAAAGCGTGCGCACCGCAAGATGATGCGTGAGATGCGGGTGCGCACGAAACTCCATCTCGTCCTGTTGTCCTACCTGCGTGAGCAGTTGGGCTGGGAACGCGACATGGCCGAGAAAGACCAAAAGACAATCAGAGATCGGGCAATGGCGATGGTGGACTGCGCCATCGCAATGAAGGCAGGAAAAACGCCGAAGAAAATCGATCCCGAGTTTGACGAGTTCGCCGCGCACATCAACGCCATGCTGGCTGCGCGTGAGCCGTTCGTAAATGTTGAAGCTGCGCAGATAAAGATCATGGAGAAGGCCGTCCAGAAGTTGCCAATCTGGACGGATTGGGCCGAGGGCGTCCGCGGACTGGGGGCCAAGTCTCTCGCGGTCGTCATCGGGGAAACAGGCGACCTCTCGGGCTATCCATCACACTCGCACGTATGGAAGCGGTGTGGCCTCGCAGTGATCGATGGCAACCGCCAGGGCGGTTTGCGGAAGGGCTCAAGCGCCGACGCCTGGATTGAGCACGGCTACAACCGGCAGCGCCGCTCCATGATTTGGGTTATCGGCGACACGATGATCAAGGCGCAGGTTCGGAAGGTGAAGGACGCTGAAGGCGAGGACACCGGGGCACGTGAGGCCATCGGCCCGTACGGCGAAGCCTATCTGCAGCGCAAGAAATATGAACTGGAGCGCGATCCCGACATGAAGCCCATCGTGGCTCACCGTCGGGCGCAGCGCTACATGGAGAAACGCCTGCTGAAACATCTTTGGCAAGCGTGGCGGCGGGCCAATGGCCGAATGCTCGAAAGGGCCAGCGATCTATTGCCCGCCGCCAATGAACACAGGGATGCCGCATAGCGGCTAGGCGGCGGGCCAGAGTAAGGTTGTCGGCGAAAGCTGACCCAATGACGACTGCCCGCCGCCGCAGATATCCGGGAGATCACATATGCCCGCCCTGGACATGATGTACCTGAAGGCGCTTTTGATCTTCGTTGGCATCTTGGCTTATCTGGCCGTGGTGGTCGTCAGTTGGATTCATCTTTCGCTGATGAAGTGGCCACCTAGCCGCTGGTACTTCTTGTTTGCCATACTGCTGTGGCCTGTCGGAGTTCCATGGTTTCATTGGCTGGGCCGGAGATATCGGCGAGCGTCAGCGAGAGACGCCCAATGAGAGATGGACAAGCTGCCACGCTGTTGGTCGGGCTCGCAATCGTCGTCGCCGCCTTCTTCGGGATGCTTTGGTTCATTATGCGGAGAGACCCTATTTCGGAAGGTGTACGCGCGCACGTGCGCGAGGGGATGAAAATGCAGGTAGGGCCGCGGCGCAACTCCACGCGACGCCCTACACACCCCGGAGCGATCTTGCGGGAGGATGTGCTTCCCGCCCTCGGATTGACGCCAGAGCAGGCCGCAGAGGCCATGGGCGTGGATCCGGAAATAGTCCGGTGGATTCTCGCTGAGACGGCGTCAGTGACGCCAGAGCTTGCAGAGGCGATCAACAAACTGGCCGGCAACGGGCCGAACCTATGGCTGCGGATGCAGGAGGCACACGATCGCGCAAAGGAGGTTACATGAGCGACGACAAGCACCACTTCGTAGGGCAGGTCATCGACCACATATCTCTGAACATGATTGTCGTCTGGGATTTGGATGGCGGTGGCTCATACCGAGCGGTGCGCGCCGGGCCGACTGATCAGTTTCCAATCGGGTCTGTCGTCGACTGCTCGATGTCCGATCCGACCGGCTTTGTGGATCAGATGAGCAAGGCCACCGATGAGGCCGCAAACGACCGACGCGCCAAGTTGCTCATTGCGCCGAAATAAGGTTGCCTTATCAACCGACTGAAATAGCCATTATCGTCGGTCTAACTGCGCAAGTGTTTAGTTTGTGAGTGAGTGGATGCAACTCGCGGAATTGGAGAATTGGCATGCCCGAGGAAGAACTTGTTGAAGGCAAAGATCGCACGGCGACCGAAATAAAGTTGGCTGAAAAGGCCATGGCCGACCGAGAGCGTGCATCCGCCGCGAAGATGGTTGAGCCGTTCGCGGATCGCGCGCTAGAAATTCTCAAGTCGAATGGGATGCTCCCCGCCCCTCCCCAGAAACAGGAGTGAGCCGATGAGCAACGCTGGAAAGGTCGCGATCATCACACTCACGATAATGGGGTCTGGCTTCGTTGTCGCCCTTGTGACGCTGCCGATCTTTGGCCCCAAGAATGCTGTCGACGTAGCTACGCCTTTCGTCTTCGGCGCGCTGTTGTTCTTCCTTGCTGCACTCATCTATGAGGGTTGGTTGAACCGCAAAGGAAGGAAGAGACGATGAAGAAGCCAGTGACCAAAAGGCCAATTGAAGAACTCACAGCGGGAGATGGATTCCGCCAGTCAATGCTCCCGAAGGCAGATCATCTTGATCACTCCGGGGTAGTGTCTCAGTTTGAAATTTGTTCGACTTGACTCGATTGGCCGCCGCCCTATCTCCATGATATGCTTAGCGCTATGAATTACTACGTATCGCACATGTCGCCGCATAGGCGGGCGCGGGTTCACAAAGCCTCATGCCCTGACTGTCGAGATGGACGCGGGCAGGAAGGCCAGCATCGCACCGGCTCCGGCGCTACGGGCTGGGACGGCCCATTCTCCACGCTCGCTGAAGCTGAGCAGTTCATGGCCGCGCAGTTTCCGACTTTCAAAGACACCGGGAAATGCGGCCGCTGCAAGCCGGGAGTAGATTGATGGCCAAAGGCCCCAAGGGACAGAAGAGGCCGACTGACGTGATCGGCAACGCCGTAAAGGTGATGCGGATAGCTACAGGCGAGGAAGAAGATGCCGTCACAGAGGACGGAAAGGATAAGGCTGCGCAGTCCCTCGGACGGCGCGGCGGCAAGGCGAGAGCGGCGAACATGACTGCTGAGCAACGCTCCGCTATCGCAAAAAAAGCTGCCAAATCAAGGTGGAACAAGGGCGACGCATAGCGACGCGCATATTTAGATGTCAATTTGCGGAATTTTATGTCACCTTAAGCGTACGACGATTCGTCCGCTGAGGTGGAAATATGGCTCGCCCTGACAAATCCTTCGTGAACCGTGTGATCGAGCAGAAGGGCCGGGCCGCCGCCCTACGCCGGGCCTACGAACGGGCTTGGGATACCTTCGAGGAAAAATTCGAGGACAGATCGTGGTGGCGTCGGAAAGGAACTCGCGCCGGCCTTATCTGGGAGTACGCGGTCCAGTACGCAATTGAGGAATTGCAGGACGACGTTGAAGTGATCGAGCACTTCGACACGGTGTCATTCATTTTCGACGGCGCAGTCTTGGTGCGACTGAAGAAGGGTGACTTCGAGCTAAAATCCCGAAATTACCCGACTGCACTCGCTCAACTTTTTCACGAGCCAGAGGCTGATCTATTCGGCTTCGCTGGTTATCAGCGCGTGGAAGTGGTCTACGTGCTCAATCAGTTTGAAACAGCTATCGATTGGCTTTGTGTCGTCGGGCGCGAGGGCAACAAGATCCTTTGGCACTTTGAGTTGGAAGCCACCTCCGCAATTGTCGAGACCCTGCCTCTGGGGGATGCACCTCACGCGTCGAGCACCGCCGATTTGGCCAGCCTCAAAAAGACTATCCCTGACAAAACGCAGGCCGATAATGAGAATGAGTGATGCTAAAGCAGTTCAATCCATCTCTTTTGCTTCTGGCGAGGCATTTTCGCGACCTGAGCCAAAAGGATGTCGCTGACGCCTGTGGCCTAAATCAGGGGCACTATTCGCGGATTGAGAACGGCCTTCTTCCAGAAGGACCAAGCGCAGAGAACGTTCAAAAGCTGTCTTCTTATTTGGCGTTTGAACCAGATTTCTTTTATCTGCCCCATGAGATTGCGGGGCTGCCTCTAAGCGTGCATCCGATGACGCGGAAAAAAGCGAGCCTTGGGGAGCGCACGCTTCGGACAATTCAGTCCGAGTTGAACGTGCGAATGATCCACATCAGGCGATTGCTAGAAGCGGTCGATCTAAAGTCTGAACAGGATCTGCCGTGGATCGACGTAGATGAGGGTGGCGGGCCTGCGGAAGTGGCCAGGACTGTGCGCCGTCTCTGGGGGTTGCCCGACGGCCCTGTCCGCAATTTGACGGAAGTCTGCGAGCGAGCGGGCATCCTTGTTATTTGGGCGGATCTTGATCCCGGTGTTGACGGAGTAACGATGCGAGTCCGGGACCTTCCCGTATGTGTTTTTTTGAATCGCAACGCTCCGGCCGACAGGATGAGGTTTTCGTTGGCTCACGAGTTGGGTCACGTCGTGATGCACAAATTTCCTACAGATACGATCGAAGACGAAGCCAACGCTTTTGCTGGGGAATTTCTTGTGCCGGAGCGAGAGTACAAGCACCAACTTATAGGCCGGCGAATTACACTCGAGCTTCTCATTCGCCAGAAAGCCTATTGGAAAGCCTCAATAAACTTCCTTCTGCTGCACGCGTCTCGTATTGGATACATAAACAAAAATCAAAGTGATTACTTGTGGAAACAGCTTTCAATCCGAGGCTGGCGCACACATGAACCCGCCGAAACTGACTTTCAAAGGGAAATGCCCGCGCTATTTCCCAAAATCATAAAACTGTACGCGGACAATCTGGGTTATTCCCCGCCTGATCTTTCTAAATTTCTCGGCATTGCGGTGGGCGATGTTCACAGGCTGTATGGCGACTCATTCGGCAAAGGAAAGCTCTATGTCGTCAGATGATGCTTGACGCCAAGCATAAAAGTTCATATATTGTGGGTATGAACAAGCTGCCCATAGAGAAACGCGTCCAAATCCTCGCCATGCTCTGCGAGGGATCGTCCATGCGGTCGATCTCGCGGGTCTGCGACGTGTCGATCAACACGGTCGCCAAGATCCTCGAGGACGCGGGCAGCGTCTGCATGACCTTCCACGACGAGAAGGTCCGCAAGCTTCGGTGCAAGCGCGTTCAGGTCGACGAGATTTGGAGCTTCTGCGCCGCCAAGCAGAAGAACGTCCCCACGATGAAGGCGCCCGTTGATTTCGCTGGCGACGTCTGGACGTGGACGGCGTTGGACGCTGACAGCAAGCTGATCGTGAGTTGGCTTGTCGGCGACAGGGATGCTGTTCATGCCGAGGTCTTCATGCGGGACGTATCGGCCCGGATCGACCAGCGTACGCAAGTCACCTCAGATGGATTGCGGCTCTACGTCGAGGCGGTAGACGCAGCATTTGGCGGCTTCGTCGACTACGCCCAGCTTGTGAAGGCCTATGGCCAAACCTCGGAAGGCCAGCGGCGCTACAGCCCGCCGGAGTGCACTGGCGCGACCAAGGTCCGCATCAGCGGTCGTCCGAAGCCGGAGCACATCAGCACGAGCTACGTGGAGCGGTCGAACCTCACGCTGCGGATGCACAATCGGCGCTTCACTCGGCTGACCAACGCCTTCTCGAAGAAATTCCACAGCCACGTCAACATGGTCGCCCTCTACACGGTTTGGTACAACTGGATCCGCATTCATAAGACGCTTCGCACGACTCCAGCCATGGCCGCGAACCTGACCACCACGCTCATGGGCTTTGAGGACATCGTTGCGCTGATTGACGCCGCCGCGCCGAAGCCGGGTCGGCCGAAGACGTACAAAAAACGTGCAGCGATCGAACCTAACTGATTCGCGGAATTTAAAAATAAACTAGCGTTTTCCAATGATTATGCGCGAGGGAAGGCCTCAAACTTGACAAAACGTCCAATTCTCACTATTAAAGGATCCATCCCCGCTGCCGGTACGCCGTCAGCACCCGGGGGGCACGATCCTCCCGGAACTACCATAACGAAGGCAAGCGCACCAACTGGGAAGCCTGCAGTTGGAGTAACCGCCGAGCGCAAAGCTCGGGCGGCATTTTTCGTTGATGGTTTCAATCTTTATCACGCAATCAATGATTTAGGCCAGCCTCACCTCAAGTGGCTGGATCTCTGGAAACTCTGCACCCTTTTAATCGATCATTCTAAGGAGGAGTTGGTGTTGGTGCGTTGGTGCACTGCCTCCAACCCTGATTTCCCAGCAAAGGTCGCTAGGTTTAGCGCCTATAAGAAGGCCCTCATCAGCACTGGCGTCGCAATAAGCGAGGGGCATTTTGTGCACTCTCCGCTTCACTGCCCGACGTGCGGACCCTATTCAAAGCCGACCGAAAAGGCTGGCGACGTTAACGTGGCAATTCACGCCGTTGCAGAGGCGCTAACGGGGGGCGCAGATGTGGTCTACTTGGTCACCGCAGATACGGACCAGGCAGCAACCTGCAAGTTTTTGAGGGAGATTTGCCCCGAGGTTGGGATCGTAATCGTTGCCCCGGTTGGACGGATACATAGCCAGCACCTGTTAGAATATGCGACGGGCGATCGAACCATAACGGAAGACGCTCTCATTGAAGCAATGTTCGCGAAGAACGTAACGGCGCGCGGAAAGCACGTGGTCGATCGGCCGCGCTCGTATGATCCTCCCGCGGGCTGGAACAAGGACAAGGCCTTGCGCAAAGCGAACCCAACTGTTCCGTCTAAAGTTGAGGTGGTCATCAAGAAGTCGCGTAAGCCGAAGCTTCCGAAGACCTAGAGCCTATCGATTCTTCAAATTTCAAACTGAGACACTACCCCGCCGCAGTATCGCTTGATTTGACCCAGGGAACAAACGGCGCCGGTTTTTTCATCCAAAGAAGTAACCGACACCTACACCGCTGGTAAGCAGCGGTATGAGGTTGATTTGTCGCATTGTCAAGCGAGGCTCGATCACTTCTTCACGATTCCTGCGATAGCCTTTTCCCGTGCCTTCACGGCCCTCTGTAGCCCATGCAGTCTCCCGACGGCAGCACCGTAGGCAGCAGACCAGCAATCGCCGCGACGGGCCAATTCAAAGCCCGTATAGCCCGGTCTATCGGGAAGGTCGCAGGCGGGCGGCTTCATGCCAGTCATGAGGCCCGGCGCGATCGGCGCGAGGGTGACCGGCTTAACGACGACGTTGTCGCTAGCGCAGGCAGGAACGAGAGATAACAGGGCAAGTATCGGTAGCAGGCGCAGGCTTCGCGGTAAGCGCCAGTTCAGCTTTGCGGAGTGCGGCATCGGATTCCCCCAAGGTTTTCAGAATTTCATCGTCGGGAAGTTCGGCGTTGGCCTTCTTGATCGCGCTATCGACCTTCACGCTGGCCGCAGCGATATTTGCCCGCCACCACTTGTCTCGCTTGTGCGCGGTGTACCAGCCGTAGCCAAACACGAGGCACACGGCGATCACGAGCATGATCAGCACCGTCAATAGATTGAACCGGGGCGGATCCACGTAGACGGTCTGAAGCCGTTCGACGACTTTCGTTGTCTTGCTCTTTGCAGCGTCTTCTATGGCTTCTAGGTCAACGGCCATGGGTGTCCTCCATTAAGTAGCCTTGCCCGTTTACGCTTTTGATGATCGGGCCATCAGCTTCGCGCAGTTTTTTGCGGAGCTTGCAAATGTGAACACTCAGGAGGTTTTCCGGGTTTTCGCTCTCGCAGAAGGCGTCAGCGCCGACGGCGGTCATCAGGTGATCTCGCGTGACAACGCGCCCCTTGCTTCGGTGCAGCACCCCGAAGATTGCTTCCTGAGATGGCGTGAGGCCATAACCAGAAATCTCATAAGTCCCCTTGCCAGCGACCAACGCCTTTAGCTGGCGAACTTCTTCCTCAAGCTCTTCGCAGCGATCACACATGATCATCTCCCTCTATGCGCGCCGCTCTGGGCGTCCTTAACCCGCTGCTCTACGATCCGATCGAAGAGCCAATAGACGCCGTAGCAGGCAAGCCCGAACGCACCGACACCCATGATCCAAAGAATCCCGCTGGGGGGAATCCACGCTGCGAGGTCTACGCTGCGCCCGGCGAGGCTCTTAACTTTCTCGCCTTGGGAAATCGCGAAATCGACGCCACCAAGGTCGAAGGTTTCGTCGAGCTTCTTGGCGCCAGCGCCGCCCGTTCCGCCCCAGCCGAGCCACTTGAATACACGCTTGCCGAGGCTTGCCTTCGCGATCGTCTGCGACCCACGCGCGGCTAGTTCTTTCTCGGTGATTTGATCTCTTTCGCCAAGGTCTTTGGGCGGTGCTTTCTCAAGTGTGGCAAGCGTTAATGCGCCAACCTTGCCATCGCGCAACAGTCCGTGGTCCTTCTGAAACAGGATCACTGCATCTTCGGTGAGGCTGCCGAACGATCCATCGACGTTGCCGGCGAAGTAGTTCTTCTCGCGCAGCAGTTCCTGAAGCTCCGTAACCTTGTCGCCCTTTGAGCCGACGGCGAGAACACCGACCTCGGCTTTCGCCATCTCGTAAACACCGTCATCCGGCCATACAGAGATCGCCTTGGCGTGCCAGCGCTTGCGGTTATCTCGACCGTTGGTGATCGACCACTTGCCGGGTTGGCCGGTATTGAGAACGGACGACACGTTCTCGAGGTCGTCGGCATCGGCCCAGCGATTGAGGTTCTTGAGATGCCACTCCGCGAAGGCAACACGGATGCCAAGCTCGGGGTCATGCGCGAGCTGTTCGGGATGGGCGACGAGGTCGAACTTGCCGCCGCCTGGCTGGCGTGCGACTTCGGCACCGGCATCGCGATAGTTGTTCAGATGGGTTGTCTGGGTCGGTCCCCTGCCGCGGAACCTACCGTCGCCTGGTGGACTTCCTTCCCTGCCCCCGTAGACAACCGCTGCAAGCTCGTTCGGCTTGCCGGCAAGGTAGCTTGCAAGCGCTCGCTTCGAGCCGTAGGAGCGCCACTGAGGCTGCTTAAGAGCCAGTCCCAAGCGGTAGTCGAACACCTCGATAATGCGAGGCGCCCGATAGTTCATGTTTTCTTCCATGGGTGATAGCGCAAGGCCGTCTGTCTCAGCACCAATCACGGGGCCGCAGAAGTGCACCCACCTACGTCGATCAAACTCGTAGTGCTCACACAATACCGGCGCGAGTTCCGACATGGCATCGATCCACGCAGGAAGAGCACGCGCGCCAAAAAACCGCTCCAAATCGGAGCGCTTGGGGGAGAAGGACATTTATGGATTCCTTGAGGGCTATTTCCGCTTCGGTCTGGCGATGTGATCGAGTGCGCGCGCGGCTTTGATGCGCGCCTCCGCTTCCTGTACCCGAGCAACCTTCTCGGCGATCTGCTTGTCAGTAAGGCCCTCTCGGCGATCACGCCTCCGCATGTCATCGAAGGCTGCGCGGTCGCTATCCTCCCGACGTTGGCTCATGCGAGCCGATTGACGATCGATCTTACGGTCCAACTTCTGTCGGCATTTTTCGAGATTCTTTGGCGGCATGGTTCACCTTTACGGAAGATAGGTTGGCTCGAAGTATTTGGATCCTGTACCTTGGATCAGCATATTAGCGGTGCCTGCACCGTAGATGATCGGGGCCTGGACTCTCGTTGCCAAACAATCAGCGGTTTCGAGAACGCCGTATTTCATCAGCGAGTCCGTGGAACCAAGCGACCCGCCGCTGATTGATGTCCGCGCGTTGATGCCTGACGCTCCAGACGTGAAAACGTAGATGCCGCTGTTGCTGACGATGTGATCTTCACGGTTTGGTTGGCGCGCGATGTTTCCGTGCATTCCAATATCAAGCACGACGCCGTCACCGCCGAGAACGTCACAGATTGGAAATGCGGAAAAGCCACAGTCATTCACGGAGTTGGTGGCGAATAGACCCTTGCCGAGCACGGAGCCAGGATAGGCGACCATGGCCATGCCTATTTCCTGGGAAACCCCTGTATTGGCGTTAGAGACGTTCCCCGAGCAAATCCAGTCGATCCCGACTGCGCCGTTGATTGCCATGACATCGAAATTGTCGCCGACGCAATCCTCAAATTCGTTGTTGAGGATACGCCCGCCACGGGACATGCCAAACGCCATGCCGAACGATGTGATGTGACCGCCATAGACATAGTTGCCAATCGCCTCTAGTCGCGAACCAGCGAGAATGGCATTGTGATAGTTCGGCGATGGTCCGAAGAACTTATTGAAGCGCAGGAAGCAGCGATTGTAATTCGCCCACTCGTCTTCATCACTGTAGAAGCCACTCTGCGCGTAGTTGTCGAAGGTGCAGAACTCGGCGCCGCAATCGACTTGCAAATCATCGCCGGCCAGGTACATGCCGAAGCGGCCGCAGTTCTTGAACTTCACATCCCGACAAACGACCGAATTGGACGTGCCGAAAACACCGATGCACACGACTGCGCTGTAGGTCACAGGGGAAACGTCGACCGTTAGTCCGTGGCCGCCTATCACCAGCCCCTCGCCGGCATAGTCCTCGGTATACATCATCGAGTTGAACGTGTTGGCGCCCGTGTACTTCAGAGTGCCAGGGCCATAGATTCTGCGAACGGTGTTCGGTATCTGAAGGTCACCCAGCAGATACGCCCCATCGGGGACATAAATATCTGGCGCTCCAGAAGCGAAAGCCGCGGCGAAATACGACGTTTCGTCAACCGTATCGGTGCCGAGCGCGCCGAAATCCTTAACGCTCACGCTATCCGTGAGTTTGTCCTGCACCGTCCTTGAAACGGCACTAGCGCCGTCCTGAAGAAATGTGTCGGCGGCAGCGTCGGACTCGATCACCACCGACGTCGTGCCGATGGTGATCGTGCCGGTCGTCGTAACGACGTACCGTCCGGCTTGCGTTCCACTGTTCGCGTAGACCTGAGTTCCGGTCACGACGTCGCCGATGCCATCCCAATCGGGCGCACGACGCCACGCGCTGGAATTAACTTCCCAGATGCCGTTCTCCGCAGCGGTGGTCTGATCTTTGACCAGCACTCTGGTGGCTGGTGTGGGAGCAACCGCGGCGGTTACGGCAACGCCGTCAATCGTCTGCTCGCCCGAGAGCGTGATGTTCGCAGTCGTCGCGACGAGGCACGGAACCTTGATGGCCTGGCTGGATCGTACGCCATGCAAGCGATCGGTGATGTTTGACATAGGCGTGTCTCCACGAAAAAGGGCGGCCTGTGAGGACCGCCCGTTGGGCTTTCAGGGGATGTGTTGGTTTCAGAAGGCTTCGACGCCCTGCTTCAGGACGCGTTCTCTGTAGCGGGGCCATTCACGCTGGACGGACGGCCAGTCCTCTATCTTTTTGTTCTGCTGGACGTCCTGCATGTGTTCGTAGACCAACGGGCTCGAAGCCTTCAACTCGTCCCAGATCAGCTTCGGGTCTTTGATCTGCATGTGCTTGAATCCTGGACGCTCGAGCAGGATCATCGTGTTGCGGGCTTCGATCTGCTGAGCGCGCGTGAGGATGTCCACGATCTCACGCTTCTTCTCCGGCGTTAGATGGATTTCCTGAGAGAAGTCGCGCACCTTGCGGCGGCCTTGACGCTCCTTCGGTGCGAGCCTGTCCAGGATGATGTCATCTTGCACGCTTCGAATCGCATCCATGGAGCTATCAAGGCGCGTCAACGGATGCTCGCGCTTATCCGACTTGGACCCGTGGTACTGCGTGAGAGCCCAAACCTTCTGATCCTTGTCGAGACGAGACAGCCAGATATCCGCATCGGCTGGCCGCTCGCCCTCTACGCGATCCCTGTAGCCCGTAGCAGCAACGGTCATCTCGCCGCCAGCGCCTGTGGCCATATTCCAGAACTCTTGAACCGACCTAGAGAGCCGAGCCGAGTCGGTCGTGAAGCGCCGCACAACCGGAATATCCGTCGCTTTCTTGGCCGGACCATCATTGAGGTCGGCCGCCCGCTTCGCATCCTCGTAGAAGCCCATGGAATCGCGGCCCCATGAACCGCCCAACGTGGTCATGAGATGGTCGAGTTTCTTCGGAGGCAGGATCATGGCCTGCGGCACGCCCGCATCGGCCATCGCCTTGGCGAAGTCCCTAGATACCTGACTCGTGTAGGCGTCGAACTGATCTTGCGGCGGCTTGTTGGCGAGGTACGGACCAACGATCGGACGCCCGCCAATCCTGGAATTGAAGGCAACGCCAGTCAGCGCATCAATAGCCGTGATCCCCATCGGAGGCGCGACGAGCTCGAACGCAGCCCGACCGAGGCGGCGAACCCAACGATCGTCGCCCCCCGTCTGCGCATCATAGATAATGCGCAAAGCGATGGCCGGCATGTCCAATTCAAAGACGCCCGGCAGACGAACGTCCACGCCGTTGATGCGGATGAAGCGCTCCTTGAACTTCGCTTCGTCGCGAACGTCATCCTCATCGTCACCCATTGACGACATGCCAGCCAAGATCATCATCACGGTGATCATCGTCAGGCCGGCCCACCGGGCATAGGACTTGTACGACTCGGAAAGCTCCGCCTCTTCGTCTTTCGACAAGATGTCGCCGGTCTGATGCTTCCAGACGATGCCCAGGCGCCGCTCCAGGACGCCCTTGAGGGCCTTGGCGCTATCGGTGCGCACGATCTGTCTGGCAACGCCGCTGCCCCGTGGGCCCCACGCCACGCCCTGCTGAAGCGTCTTAGTCAATCCGTTGACTGCGGACAACCAGAACGGTATCGCGCGCGCGACGGCAAACGTCTTGGACCCACGGCGGCTCCAGTCGAGATAGTCGCGCGTGTCGAACACGGCCTGAAACATCGCTTCGGACTGCGACAGCGACGGATCATAGGCGATGATGCGCTTGTAGGCGTGGGCTGCGACACCGAGGCGGGCCGCAGTTTCCGCAGACTCGACCATCTTGAACACTTCGCCATGCCGGCCAGCGTAGCCACCGATCGCGCCGCCAACAGCAAAACCAGTCGTCTTGGCTGCTGCCAGTCCGACCAAGCCGCCGACGGGGCCGCCGAGAAGGAGACCTGCGGCACCGCCAAGAATGCCGACCAAGCCAGCACCGAATGCGCCGCCAACGATCGTGCCGCCGAGTACGGATTTGAACTTGATCTCGGTCCCGAGCAGATCACGCACGTCGCGCTGCTGCGTAGCGGACTGAGCATTGATATTGATGCCGCCTGCGATACCACCCATCTCGTTGTACTGCCGTTGGAAGTCGGCGGCCGGGACGCCTCCCACGTCGCCCCTACCCAGCAGGATATTGGCGCCGCGAATGTGGGTGAGGATCGGCGCGGCGCCGGTCACCTTCCAAGCGGCCCACATATCACGGAAGATGTTGGCGCCGATGAAGTCGAACGACGTCGTGACGCCGACGCGGAGCATGTTGGCAGCCTTGCCGAATATGCTCGTCCAGAGGTCTTGGTTGTCCATGCCAATCGCGTTGATGGCATTGGCCATGTCGTAACCCAACTGGGCATCGGGCAGGCGCACGGTGATGCGCTCGCCCCTCTCCCACAGAGGCAGCGATGCTTTTTCGCCAGGACCGAGGTTTTCCGGTGAGACGAGAACCTTGATGATGTCCTTTGACGAAAGGTTGAGTTCGGCCCGCTGCGCCAGCATTTGGGCGTCGATCGTATTGAGCCCGGACCTGATACCGATCTCGACGAGGCGATCAAAGTTCTGCTGTGACGGGTCGAGTTGCCCGATCTCGCGCTCGAGACGCTCAGCAATGGCGCCACCGCCCGGCCCAACCCGCTCAGAGAGTTGGACCAACGCCTTGACGAAGTTGTTGAAGGCAATGCGCTGCGCCGTCCGGTAGGCATCCTGCGAAAGGATGGCCATCGGGGTGATGATGGCGCGATCTGAGCCCTTGTACTTCTTCGCTTTCGTCCACGCCATGGAGCCAGCGTATTTCGCGGCGGCGCCTTCGACGTCCGACATATCGCGCTGGAAGGGCACGTACCAATCCTTGCGCTTCGACAGGGCTGCGAACTGCTCGTCCGTCCAGAAACCGGCCTGGTGTTGGACGGTCAGCAGCGAAAACGCGAACTCGTGCACCATGCGGGCGGCTTCTTGGAACTCAGGCGTGCCGAGCTCATTGATGATGCGCTCGTGCGTGCCCTTGTCTTCCTTCGTTGGCGGGTTCTTGGGCCTGGCTTCCGTGAACTTCCGCTCGCGTTGGACGTTGGCTTCCATCGCATCAAGCTGGGTGCGCTGGTCACGGAGGCGCTGCACGCCGTCACGGCGCTGCGCGATCTCCGGCTCGAGAAGGCCGATCTCAATGTCGAGTTCTGCCACCTCCTCGACCAACGCCTCAGCCTCTCGCAGCAGCCGCTGCTGGTCGCGTTCGGCGATCTGAACCGACCGACGGCGGCGCGGCGCGGTATCGGCGTCCGCCTGCGCGAGATCGTTACGCAAGCCATCAAGGCGTTCTTGGGTGTTCTCAAGGCTGGTTTCGATCCGGCGCAGCATCCGGCGCCGGTCGCGCAACATGGCCTGCGCACGGGTCAGAGCGTCCTCACGACGGTCAAGTGTGGCCTGTTCCTGCTGCGACTTGGCGGAGAGCGTCGTGCGCGCTTCACCCATACGCTGAAGCAGGGAGTCGTGCTTCGCGATGGTGAGATCACGATTTTCGAGCGCGTTGTATTCCTCGATGGCCCGGAGTGCGACCAGGTAGGAGTTGAACTCCTTGAAGCGCTTCTTGCTCCATGTGCGCCCGCCGAGCGCCTTTTCCAGGGCATCCTTGAGGCTGGGCCCGATGATGCGCCCGGTCGATAGGTCAGAGACGCCCTTCTCGAGCCACACCCGCCCGCGATTGTAGGCACCCGCGAACATGCGAATGATCTTGTAGGGGTCTTCAGCATCTTTGATGGAAAGCGGCCTGCCGTCGGCATCCACCATGCCGTTGCGTTCTGCTATATCGAGCAAGCGCCGCACTGCCATCTGGATCGGATGCAGAGCGTCGACCAAGCCTGAATAGCTTGTCGACAGCCAACCGGACACCGTGTTCATCAGGGCATCAGGAACACCGTTCGGGTGTTCCATGATCTCCTTGACGAAGCCGCTCTCGTAGTCCGTAACCATATCGGCCGTAACCTGATCCAGCGGCGCCGACTTGACGTAGGTCTGGTACTGGTCGGAGACCTCTTGCAGGCCGACCAAGAGATCGGGGCGCTCCGCCTCGAGCAGATCGTCGAACTCTCGGGCGAAGGTAGGCGCCTGCTTTTCGGCCGCGGCACGATCGAGCACGTAGGACCGGAACCAGTCGGCGAACGCCTCGGAAATCTCCGAGCCCGATGCAACGGGGCGGCCGGTCAATTCCTGCGCGCGCTGCGCCTTGAGCGTGGCGAGTTCGTTGCCGAGCAGGGTTTCGAGCAGATGCCCGCCCTCATGCGCGAGCGTCTTGATATCGCGGGATTGGCGGATGGAGATGTTGCCCGTTTCCCGATCATACTGCCCGGTTATATTGGACGGCGGGCGGATGCGCATGGTGCGCTTGCCCTGACGCAGCGTGGTGCCCCATAGGCCCTGGTTGACCGTCATCCCGAGCGACGTTTTCAGATCGGAGATGATCTTGTTGAGGCCTGGGGAGTCTCCCTGCTCTGTGGCTTGTGGAGGGGTTGGGCCGCGAGACGGGAGCCAGTCGCGGAAGGAAGCGCTGATGTCGGGGGGGGCTCGACGGCTGCGCTCGCGCAATGCGTGGTCCAGCATAAGAGCGCGATCGTCGTACTTGTCGAGGCCCATGCGGTCGAACGAGTCTTGAAGGATTGCAGGATCGCGCTTGGCGTAGAGACGGATGAAGTCTTCCGTCATGCTGGTGTCGCCAGGGTGCAGAATGGCGCCCGCCGAGCGCAAGTCTGCTTCCGCAACGTCCAGCATGATCGTGCCGATGCCCTGCCCGTGACGATCTTCGTTGACGTCAATGCGCGTCACGGTGCCCGCGATCGGCTGCTTACGCTCCAATCGATCGAAGTTACTGGCGAACATCATGTCCGCAAACTTGGGCTGAAGATGCCGCGGTGCGTCGATCATCAGATCGCCAAGGCGGGTCTCGCCCTCGTAGATTTCGTAATTGATGCCGCCGCGCTTGGATGCCAGCGTGCGTCGGACCTCGAAACCGCCGACCGTCTCTACGGGCTTATCGGTGGCAATCTGGCGATAGTCGGTTGCGACGGCATCCGCCGTCTTCCGCAGCCCCGGAATCCAATCCCGGATGGACGCCATCGCCTGCCCACTGCCATCAGGCATTCTGACGATCTGCTGTGATTCAGGAACGTCGTAGTCTAGCCATGGGGCTCTGTTTGCGCGCTGTTGTGGGGTGAGGGAAAGGCGCTTTTCGACCGTGCGCGCTTCCACCTCGCCAGACAGGCGCTGATACAGAGCATGACGAATTGATGCCTCGTCGTCCGGATCGCGATTGTCGATTTCCGTCCAGCCATTGCCGACCATTGGCGTAGAGCGAATGCGCTGCTGTTCCGCGCGGATTTCATCTGGCGTGACATAGCGCGGGCTTCCGCCTCGAGCAAAGCCTTCGATATCCTGCAAGCCGTGCTGGCTTTCGTGCAGCGTGACAGAGCGGCGGTTCTTGGCCGCTTTACCAATCTCCATCGTTGACGGCAAGATGCCGCCAGGCGTGAAGCTGCCGCCGTTGCCTGGAATCCGATCGAACTCCACCTCTGCCATCTGAGGATAGGCTTTGAACAGTTCCTCGTGGGTAAGCTCTACCTGAAGCAAAGAGAAGTCAGGGCCGAACGCACGGAGTTTGCTCTTGCTGTCGTCGATCTCAAACCGCCAGCGGCCATCTACGCCCTTGAACCATCCCGTCTGCTTCCAGATGTCCTCACGCGGTTCTCCTGCAGCATCCATCTCTTTTGCTGCATTGAGGGCGTTAAGGTCTGCGGTAGTTGCACGTTCTCCGGCAAAGGCAGCCATGATCATGGGCGGGGCGCTGCCATCATCATTCGAGAAGCGTCGCTTCAAATCGGCGCGAAGTTCAGCCTCTTGCGCCTCCACGATTGGACGAAGCCGATCAATCTCGGCTTTCATCGCCTCGCGCATCTCTGGCGGATCGCTCAGCGCGTTGTTGTATTTCGCCGACAGGATGTCGTACTGCGTTGCGAGGTCTTCGCCAGCGACGGCAATCTGGTACTGTTCCGACATCAACGTCTGGAACTTCGTGCCCCAGACTTCGCCGATCGCAGGCCGTGGCCCGACAGCCATCGCAATGACGCCATTCTCCCCCATCCATTCACGGGTGGACTCGATGCCTTCAGCGCGCTTGGCTTCAGCTTCCTCAAACTTCCTGACAAACTCACCAGCCCAGATGGACTCAAAGATGTCATTGGCAGAACGGAAGCCGAGACCGTTTAGAGCATTCTGGATCGCCTCAAGGAAATCCCTGATCTTCATGAACACGCGCTCGATCGGGGCGGCGAACTGACGGCCATCTGCCCAATCCGCTGCTGCGTGGGCAACGGTTTCCTCGATCAGCTTGTCTTCGTTGAATTTGACGAAGTCACCGTAACGCGAGTCCACCTCATAGAGTTCGCGATAGGTGAGCTTTCCCGCCTGACCGATCAGGGTATCGTAGGACTCCTGACTGATCTTGCCATCGGCAATCAGACCATCAAGGATGCGGGTGGCTTCCGCCTTCTTCGGACGGCGCTTGGCGATGCCAGCGAGGGCTTCCCAGTCCTTGCCCTTGAGGATGCCCATGCCGCGAAGGAGGTGGATTTCCTCGTGCGTGAAGGTGCGAAGAGCCGTGTCAGGGCCATACTCAAGCGATATCGCGATCACCTTCTTTGCCGCGCCAGCGTTTATGCCGAACTCGACACGGGCGGCCTTTGCGGACAGAGCCGCGCCTTCCAGCGCTGCAATCTCGTCGCCGACATCGAGCCGGAGCGCGTCGCGCACGGCGAGAAGGGCATCATTCGGTAGCCGTTCGGCCAAGCGCTGGAATGCCGTCTCAAGCATCTGAGCGTCGAAATCCCGCACCCTCAGATTGCTTGGCGAGACTTCCGGTGAGAATCCGTGAAGGAGGGCTGATGTGAGGTCATTGCCACGGCGTTCTGCTGCTGAACGGATTGCCTCTACCGGATCACCCGATACAGGCTCTCCAACATACAGCTCCGCAAGCTGCTGGCGCTCACCAGCGTCCAAACGTCGATCTGAAGCTATTGCCCCTAGGGCTGGTTCAACTGCCGTTCCTGACCTTGCTAGGGCTTCGTAATGGCCTTTAACAACTGGGTCATCAATAGATTGAAGCGTGCGGATCGCGTAGGAGTCAGCAGGGGGAGCGGCCGGGCCTTCGTATTCCTTGAGGGCGGCTTCAAACTTGGCGAGGCTCTGTGCAACCCGCTCAGTCTGTTCGTTTGGCGGCGAGCCATACTTGCTCATCCAGTCGCGCCACGCACTAATTCGGTCGCGGACCATCGTTGGGCCGTACTCGCCGCCGTCGATCTCGATAACATCGCCCGTTTCCATTTCGCGGGCGTCGATGATCAGTTCGTCAACCTCTTCCAGCGTCCTAGCGATGGTGTCTCGGGCATCATCCAGCCTGTCATTGGCTGGCGTCAATTCCTCGTCGTGGATCGTGTCAACGACGTTGTAGGCTTCGTCACCCTTCGTGGCGGCAAGTTCAGCAAAGCGGTTGGCCCAATCCTTGAGCGCAACCAGTTCGCCCCCAACATTGCCGACCTCTTCCGATAGGCGGTCAAGCGCGGCCTCATCCAGCGTGGCCACGTCCACCTTCAACAAGGCGTCCGCACGCTGCGTCATCGTGGCAAGCACGACGGCGTGCGAGCGCTTCATGTCCGACAGGAAGTCGACCGCCGAACTTTCTGGATCATCGGGAACACGGTCAGTCTCTTGCTTGATCGCGGACGGACGGCTTAGGATTGTCTCTGTGTTATCGCCATCGTCTACGACTTCGGTATCGCCGCGCAGCTCTTCAATGCGCTCCGCGATTGCTTCGCCAAGGTCGCTGATGTCATAGATTTTGGAGTCGGCTTCATCAGCAATGGCCGTCAGTTGATCCGACAGTCCTTCCAAACGAACCTGCAACTGGTCGCGAACATTCTGGACGTCGTCCGCGAGCTTGTAGCCAACCTGTGAGCGGTTCTCGACGATCTGTCCAAGTTCCGACAGAGCGGCCTGATAGGCTTCAAGATCAGCGATTGTCGCATCGGAAAGATCGACCTCGGCTTTTTGTTCGACGACCTCGGCAATGGCGTTCGCGTCGGCCGTGAAACCCGCCACATGCTCCGCAACAACCTTGATCCGCGAGCCACGCTGGACGGCATTGACCTGCTCTACCAGTGTCAGTGCTCGGCTTTCTACCGAGCGAATAGACATGGAGATGTCGGTGACGTCAGAGGTATCCCGGACAGGACGGGTTTTGATGTCGAGTTTGCGCTTCAGAGCATCGACGGAATCGGCGAATTTCTGTACACTGGCAGTAGCGCGACCACTTGTCGCATTGTCTTCGCTGCTTGAAACCCCACGTCCCTTAGTGGAGGAGGTATCAGAAATGGACGAACCAGTGGTACTGCTTGACCGGGATTCCGGTCGTTGCTGGGTCATCGACCCAGATCCCGGCGCTTCCAAGTTCCGGCCCGCAGCGGACGGTGCTTGGCTCCCCAAGGGCGAGTATGTTCCGCCCGCGGCCGACGATGTCGCCGAGAACTTCGCCGCCATCTCCGGCAAGGAAGCCGAAAGCCTGCTGATGTCGGCACGAGCGTCGTCTAGTCCTGAGTAGCCGGAGTTACGCAGCCCCGCCTCAAACGAGTCAGTATAGAGGCGGTAGCTGCTGGCGATATCGGCTTCGTACTCATCCTGCTTTTCAGTCCGCTCCGCTTCCGTCGAGTTCCGCCACTTCTCGAACAGGAGGTGGCCTTTCTTTTTGGCGACGTACATCTGATCGAAGATGATGTACCATTCGACCAACTGCCCGTTCGGTGCTCTGAGATCGAACCCGGCAAACCGCCATCCCCACTCTTTCGGCTGAAGCATCTTCGCGGTATCGATCTTTACGATGCGATACCCCTGCGACAGCATGAACTCTGCCGCCTTCTCGATCTGATCGAAAGACGTGATCTTGGTCTGGAACCGAAGCGTGTCGCGGATATGCGCGATCGTGTGCCAGGGCTTCGTCGCCAGAATGCTCGGGCGGCTCGCCTTGGAGACGATGGTCTCCGGCTTCTTGATATTGGAATTTGACGTGGTGCCGATCTGGGCATCCATCGCCTTGAGCTGGCCGTCGAGGGCGGGCTTGCTCTGCGCTTTCAGTTCCGCGATCTGGCGAAGCTGATCGGCGACCGGCGCGTTGCGGTCGATCGGATTGACGATGTCCTGAAGCGGAACGGACTCCTCTTCGACGACTGGCACTGCCACAGGTGCGGGCGTGGCTTGGGCAATCTCTGCCTTCCGCAACGCCTCGATGACGTCGCCCTTCTTGCGCATCGACTTTGAGGGCTTGCCGGTCAGTGCAAGGTGAACCTCATCGAGAACAACGCGGGTCGCCTTCTTATCCTCAGCCAGCTTCTTCAGCGCCACATTGCGCAAACGGGTATTGGTTCCGGCGCCGAGTAGGGTGGCGGCGTGCTTGTAGGCTATGTCGTTCTGGATGCGCTCAAGGCGCACTTCCGCTGCCCGCCCCATCGGGACAGATGTTGCAGCGCGGGCAACTTCAGCTTGGGGAGATGAAACCTGCTTAGCCTTGCCGGTACGAACCGGCTGGCCTTTCCGCATCGTAAGCCGTCCATCAGAGACGGCTTCAGCAATCAGCGCTTGGGCTTGGTCTTCGGAGATGCCTGCGGCTTTGGCCCAGTTTGAACGACGCTCTTTGCTGGCGAGGACTTCGGAGAAGCGGGAGCGGACAGCATCGTCGATGGCTGGGGCCGATGGCGCGGCGGCGGTCTCTTGGGCGGGCGCTGCGATTGCCTGAACCGCTGCCCGTGCTACTTCCTCAATCTGGGGGGCGGCTTGCTGGATCGCTTCGGTGAGGGAGCGCGGGGCGTTCCGGGTTACATCGGCCGATTGTCCCGTCTGGGTTACAGGAGCCGCAGGAGCGGCCCCTTGCGCGGGAGCTACGGTTGCCGCTTCCGGGGCTGAAACGGCCTCTGGCGCCGCTGTGGCGGGCTTGGGCGATGCCTTGAAACCGCGACGCGACTGGCTGGCGACGTCAAACTCGGTGCGCAGATCGTTGTACGCTGTTTCCACCGCTCCGCTATGGGGTCGGCCGCGAGTCTCGTCGGCCTCGATAATCCCCCTCGTGCGCGCCCGGTCAATGGCCTGCCAGTCGCGCTTGGCGGCGGCTACAGCGGCTTCCGCTTCCTCGCGCGTCATCTCGCCCATGCTCATACGGCGGGCGAGGTCGGCGTACTCCTGCGATTTGGCGGTCGCGAACTCGATCCAGCCTTCAGGCGTGGTCGGCGCTGGCTTTGCGGCCTGTGCGGCTTCCTTGGGTGCAGCCGGGGTTTCCCCACGGAGCTGCTGAAGCAGTCCGACCTTTTCTTGGTCCGTCAGTTCATTGAAGCCACGCTTGCCCGTTGCGGCAAGGGCGTCGAATACCGGGGCAAAGTCCGGCACCCCATCCTTGTCGAGCTTGAGAAGGGGGGCGATGTCCTGGAACGTCGGGACAGGAGCGGGCGCCATGGTCTCGGCAGCCGCGCTTGGACCGGGTTCAGCGCTCGGGCCAGCGGGCCTATCCGTCGCTGTTTCGCCCGGCGCCGACGGTGTTTCAGTTTCCAGATCCCTGAGAAACTGTTCAGCGTCTGCAATCGCAGGCTCGGATTCGACCGGGCCACGGACAGCGCCTTCACCGGGTTTCAGACGGGGCGTCGGGCCTTCCTGAGACGGGGCAATCGTGCGTGTGTCAGGCTCGATCGTCGCGCCGGACTCAGCAAGCGGCTTGGCGGCATCCGAAAAGCCCTTGAGGCGGTCTGCTTTGCGGCCTGCGATCTCAGCCTGGATTGCGCCGGGCGCAGCCAGCGTTTTGCCGCCGATGAACCCGAGAGCCGCAGCGTTCGCAACCTGCCAGCGCTTTTCATAAAGCGCCTTGCCCATGTTGAATAGTTCTTCGGAAGCACGGTCCTCGCCGACCTGAATACCGGCCGCCGACGCTGCCGCCGTGATCTGAACCATCTCCTGCATGGTTTCAGTAACGGCTTCCTTGACACCGATTTCCGCCATCGTGCGGGCGATACGGGTCAATGCGTACTTCTGAAGGCCTTTCTTAACCGGCGCGGTTAGCAGCTCAGCGGGGACAAGCGCATCGAGGGCGGCAACCGTCATGCCTGCTGTCCAGCCGTAGCTTTCCAGCAGCTTGGGATCGGTAATGCCTTCTTCTTCAAGCGTCTTGCGCACCTCACCAACGCCGAGAACAGTAGAACCTAGGAAGAGGCCCGGAACACCAGCAACGCCATAGCCTACCGCGATCGGCGCGTAGTAGCCGATAACCTGCCCGACACCCTGCTGAACGTAATCGTTCACGTCTCGCGCAAATGCCGAGATCGACTCGGTACGGATCTTCGTGAAATCGTCGATGCGGGCTTTGGGAAGCTGGCGCGTTATGCGCTCGGCCTCGTCAGAGTATTGCTGGCCGCGCTGCTCCAATGGCCCGGCAAGCGCCTCGTTCGCTGCACCGCCTTCAAGACGCAGGGACGTGGCGCTCTGGCGCATGGTCGCGCCGAGCATATCCTTCGTGCCAACGCCAGCACGGCCAACGGAGCGGAAGAACTCGCCGCCCCAAAAATCATCCTCGGGCTTGACCTCGGGATGCTGCGGGCCGAACTTCTCTTCCTTGTCGCGCTGGAACTTTTCTTTGTAGCGGTCGAGGATTTCGCGCTGCTTATCGATTGCGGATTGGCGCTGACGCTCCGATTCCACATCGCCAACCGAGGTATCGATCAGCCGCTTGGTGGACTCCGGCAAGCCGAAATCCATTGGTGCGGCTGGCGTCTCTTTCGCAAAGCCAAATCCCGAAAGCGGCTGCTCGGCAGGGGTATCCTGCTCGTCAAGCGCATCGAGCTGGGCTGCGAAATCGATGTCTTTATCGACCATTCTTGGATTCCTCGGAGCACATGCTATCGTTCACGCCAACTGAGGGAGGCGCGTGATGAGCGTTTGGATGTCGGTGATGCTGTTTGTGGTCGTGCCGGGCGTCGTGGCCGCCTACTGGCTGACCTTTAGGAAGCGTTAGGCTTCCGAGTCGTTCTCGATCCGCGAGCTTAGGCGCTGGATTGAACCGAGCAACGTCCAGCGGTTTGCGCCCTTGACGTAGAAGTTGTTCGGCGTGCCGTCCCGCGACGTGATGGCAATAGCAATGCCATCAACCTGACCGGACATAACCAATTCCTCTACCTGCATGAGCGCTTTGACCACGCTGTCGTCAGGACCGTGGTTGAACGGCAATACTTCGCCCAGATGCGAACCTGCCCGCATCTTGATCCGCTGTTTCGCGCTCATGGGCTCTCGGCCTCCCCTTCGATCATTCTGGTGATGAAGCGCCGCGCGGCACCATCTCCGAACTTGGCGTCGAATGCTGCTCGCGCTTTGGCGGGATCAGCCGCCATCTGCTGCATCAGCAGTTTGATGTGGCTTTCACTCGGCTGGCGCTGCTGCGGCGTCTGGGGAGGTGGCTGGCCTATGGCCGGCAGACCCTGATTCGTGCGCGGCAGAATCGGCGGGATCGCATCCAACCGATCGAGCTGCTCCACTCGACGCATGTCCTGAGACGTGATGTCCTTGCCGAATGCCCGCTTGGCGAGAAGATTGAACCGTTCTTCCGTCGCTGCACTTTCCTCGAAGGCTTGGCGGCCCCGGTTCATGTACTGGCGCATGTTGTCGGCGTTCGGCTTGAACGTCAGCGTGAGCGCATCGCGAAACACGCGCTCGCCCATCTCCGGGCCAAACGCATCCGACGCCCTTTTTGCCGCCGTCATGAGCGCTTGGCGCTGCTGCTGACTGCTGAGTTCGGCGGGATTAGGCATGTTCAACAGGCGTTCTGCCTGCCGCTTCGATAGCGTGCGCTGGAACGTCTTAGGGATACCGACCGCCTCTTGTGCCTCAAGTCGCGCCTCGATCGTCGACTGAGCCGCCCGCTGAGCCTGCTGGGCCGTCATTTTCTGGATATCGATGACCGGATCGCCGTCCTCGCCGATCGATATGCCGACGGTGCCGATCGCCGCGTTCTCCATCTCGATCGCGCGCTGAACGCGAGGATGCGACGCCACCGCCTTGGCAGGATCCGACCGGCGCTCCTTGGAAACCTTCTCCCATTCCGCGAGCGCCTTCTGGCGCACCTTGCCGACGACACCGTAACGATCGTCCGGGGCACCTTCGCCGATCCGGGCAATATGACCGTCGATTTCATCTTCGTGGATGAACTTGATTGGCTTGACCGAGTCCCGGACCATGATCGCGCGGTCGCGCTCTTGCGACAGCTTCTCGCGCTGGTTAGGCGTCAACAGCCGCTGAGCCTTATCGAATGCCGTCTCGCCGCGCTCGTCGCGCAGTTCTTCTTCGCCGTTCTCAAGCCGTTCGATATCTGATTTGACGTCGGCTTGGGTCTTGGCTGAAAGGGCAACGCGTGCCTTGTTGATGAGGGTCTGCCGCTGGCGACCTGAGACCATCCGGTATTGCGCGCGGGCGGGCGAGTCCTGCTCGATCTCCGTCGCTTCGCCCCACGGGATCAATCCAAGGCCGTCGTCCTCGGCATCATCGGCCATCGCCTCACTAGCGCCCGCCTTGGTTCCCGCCAGTTTCAGGGCATCACGCTCTTCGCTCTTGTAGCGGTTGAGGACGGATTGCTTGGTGCGCCCCGGCAGATCCCGGAGACCAGCCACATAGGCCGAACGCGCCTGATAGAGCGCCCTGATCTGCTCCTGCGGATCGTCGCCAGCCCCTGCTGCCGCCCCGATAATCTTTTGAGCCCCGCCGTGCTGCACACCGATCGAGAAGATGGCTTCCTGCACACCGCGGTCGGTCGTGTCGAACCCGGCCGATTTGGCCGCCTCGAGTGCCGGCTGATAGTGCGTCCTGGCATAGAACTCAAACTGCGCCTTGCCGAACCCATCGGGATCCGCGCGTGCGATCTCCTGATACGTCTTGTTGAAGGCTGGCGACCCAACGACTTGACGCGCAAACTTTGCCGCGTAGGGCTTGCCTTCCGGGCTGCGCAGGAACGCCGGCATCGAGTCTTTGGACGAAAGCTGATGCACGCCGTAGGACGGCCCGCCCGGATCGCCCTCGCCCGTTGACACGAACGCTGGGCCCTTGCCGCCGCTCTCGTACTTCGCAGAGACCGAGCCCAGATCAGGCGCCCCATAGGCGACCTTGCGCCGTGTCTTGCCGCCTGGGATCATCCCCAGGTCCGTCAGAACGCCTGCCGCATCGCCACCGTAGATACGGGCGTCGGCGTCAGAGACGATTGCACCGTCGATGAACTGATCGCGGAACTTCTCGACCAGCTTGGGAGAGAGCAAGCCCGTCGATTCTCCGACCTTGATCGCCGCATCCATGTCCGCGAGCACCTGCCGGCGCCGTTCCGGGTCGTCCGTCTCGGCATAAGCCCCCTGGTGGCCTTGAAGGATGTTGCCGATCTCGACCTCTTTCTCCTGTCGGGCGAGGGCCGTGCCGCGGTTCATCACGCGATCGAGGGCCGCGTTGCGCTTGCCCGTCGCGCGGTCCAGCATCCACTTTTCACGCAAGCCGGGATCGCGAATGCCTTTTGCAGCATCCATCATCGTTTGGTTGGCTTCCGCCCCAAAACGAGTCTCGTAGGTGCCGTGGTCGGTGTCCGTATCGTAGGCACGCTCGCGCTCGCGCAACCTTGTATCGAAATCAGCGTCCGCCCGGATCAGGTCCATGCCCTGTTCCGCTTTGGTGATGGCCTGACCTTCCTCTTGAAGCGCGGCGCCAAAACGGGAAATCCCGCGAAAGGCTGCGCCCGTATCCGGCGCGTGCACAACCGGCGTGGAGTAATCCGTGCGCGGTTGGATCGATGTCTTGTCAGGGAGACGGGGCATCTATGCGATCCTCAGCCGTACGCCACTTTGGCCGCCCACGGATCCGGCAGTTTCTTGCCAAACCCGCTCAGCCCCTTGCCCGCCGCGTCGAAGATCGAACCGACGAACGCCGCATTGCCTTCCTGCTTGTAGGCCTTGGCGCTCGCCATCAGGGATTTGCTGCGGTTCTCGCCCGACGCGATCTCGCCCTGCGTCGCCTCGTAAGCGACCTGTTCCGTGTCGCCGATCAGGTCGTAGATCGTCGGCGTGGTGACGCCGCCACCGCTGCCCGCCGCGCCTGCGATCTGCGCCGACTGAACGCGCTCGGCGCGGCGCTGCTGTTCCTGAGCTTTCTTCGTCGCGCCGACCATTTCCTCATTGGCCTTGACCTTGGCCTGCTTGGCTTGGAAGTCGCCCTTGTTCTTCGCGGCGACACCGCCGGCCACGGTACTGCCGATGACCGCTGCCTGGCCCGCTGCTGCCAGCGCCGTGCCAGCGCCGATCTCGGCTGCCGTACCGGCCGCGAGCGCCGTCGCTACTGCTGCGAGTTCTGCCATTTCCACAATTCCTTGCCATTGATGGAGAGTTCGGTTCTCTTGAACCCCAACCGCGACAGCAGCACGGGGTTGTGGCTGATCGCGAAGACAGGCCCGTCGTTGTTCTTGAGCCAGCGCCGCAGCGCCAACACCATACGGACACCGTGAACCTTGGCTTCCTCGGTGATGTCGAGCGACACAATCGGAAACCCGCGAAAATCCGCGAGCGTGCCCATAGCGAGCATCATGCCATCCTCGACCAGGACTTCGGCGTATTGGACGATCTTCGATTTCTCTTCGTCGTAACCGGAGTAGGCATCGATCTCGATCGCCGTTGCCGGCCGGATGACAGCCTCAGACGCTTTCATTGGTTTCCACGTTCACGACGAGGGCGGACAACGTGCAGTGATAAGGCGCCTGGCCCTGCATGCAGACGCGGGAGTCGGTGTCCCATGTTCCGTCCATCGGAAACACGGGCTCGTCGTAGGTATCGTGGGTTGCTTCAGAGATCGTCGTGCCACGCTCAATCTGGGGCATCGGGTACATATGATCGAAGTCGGCGCCGTACTCGATTGCATCCTTGTGGGTATCGATGAGCAGAACACCCATCGCGTTGACCTTCTTGGTCTGCAACAATGCAGTGCCGCCCCGCGCGCCGTATGCGAGCTTGGCGGATTTATACCTCCAACCGTAGGGCAGCCCGACGCAGACGTTGGTGTAGGTGGCGCCGAGCGCGATAACCCCGGAGCCATTGGCGGAAAGCCCGGTTAACGCTGTGCCGACGCCGCTGAGATACCCCCAGCCAACGAGGCCCGTCTGGTTGGCGAGATGCGCCGCTGTGACGCTCGATACCGGGCCCGCCGCGGTGACAAAGCTGTCCGCCATCTTGTTCCATGTGCTGCCTCGAGCCTCGCTTGGGAGAGCCAGTTTCTCGATGTAGCGCACAGTCGAACTGTTGATGGTGCGCTTGACGATGACATATGCTCGATCCTGCGACGCATCGGGGAGCATGCAGATATCTTCGATCTCGCCGTCAGCACCGTCCGAGATCAGCCGGACATAGGCGGCGACTTCCTGCTTGGGCTCGTAGAGCAAGACCGGGCACTGCCCGTCGGAGCGTTTGTGCCAGACGTAGGTCTGCGGATGGCGCTGGACGGCGAGCCCCGTTAATTGCTGGCTCGATGTGCCGGCGATATCCTCGTTGAGGGCTGTGATTTCGTTCGCTTCGTAGGAGCCCGTAACCTGACCCTGCACGAGTTCGTAGACGCGGCGCCCACTTTCATCGATCACGATACCGCGGCTGTCGACGCGAATGGGATTGACCGCAGAACAGCGTATCGTAGACACGTCCTTGACGGTGGTGCTTGTCGGCGCAAGCTGTTCGTTCAGCGCACTTGATCGGACGGCTGCCACCTGATCCGTCGTGCCGATCAGCATGTGATCCAACGGCATGATCCAGCGCGTCGTGCTGGCACCTTGACCCGTTGCAATAGCCCGCTGGATTGATCCCTTTTCACCTTCGGTATCAAGCCCAAAGGCATAGTAGTTGTCCGACTCTGAAAGCCAGAACTTGTCGTCGCGTCCGAAGGCTAGGCGGCCATCGATGATGGCGACAGCGGATGGCCAGCCGGCGCGGTCGGACCAGGCACCTTCGAGCCAGCGCTTGGTCGACGTGAAATTCCCGAACGGCCGCAAGACTTCGACAAACACAGATGTTGAACTGAGGTAACCAATAACCCGGCAGACGCCATATCGCGCGTCACCTGTGTAGCCGATGCTGATGGCAGCGGAGCCCGAGGTGTAAGCGGTGAAGGCGTAGCGATACCAGTGCACGACGTTGTCGAGACTGGTCCCAGGCGTGTAGGTATTGGCGGCATTAACGGTGTGAGTGTAGTGTGTTCCGGACGAAACATTGACGAATGCTTCATCCTCGCTCGTGTAGGAGCGCTGGATGTTGATCGTACCTACCCACGTTCCTGTGATCGCGAAGGCAAAGTCGTTGTCGGTGCCTATGCCGTTGACCCGGATCGCCTCCGTGTGCTCACCGAGCGCGCCAAGGGAAACGGTGATGTTGGTCTGCTCATGAAACAGGCGGAACAGGCAACCGACGTGCTCCGGCTTGAAGAACGGCACGTCCGACGAAAGCGTGGTATTTCCGACCTGTTCGCTTGCGGTCAGTTTGACGTCGCGATAGGCCGCCAGCATGAACGGGCCATCGTTGGCGCGATACTCGATGATCGACCACGACCGGGCATTGTTGTTACGCTGAATGCGCCGCGGCATCCATGCCGTGTGGACGACAAACAATTCGTCGAGTGATTGCGCGTAGCGAATCTCGAAGAGCTGTGCCGTTGTCCATGGCGCGGGGAGGACCACAACACCCGCGCTCTCGACCTGGATGCTATCGACAACGCAGCGGATATCCTTCCGCGTGGAGAAGTTGACATAGTAGGTGCCGGCTGGCGTGAAGGTGAGCGAGTGCGTTCCAACGCCAAGCTCGGTTTCCGACACGTAGTCGTCATCACCTGACGTTGACCCGCAGCGGAAGGCAACCGTCCCTATCGAGACGATGATCCGCAGTGCGTGCTCGGTTCCGGCATTTGATGTTGTGACGGAGCGCTCGCAGGTCGCCGTACCGCCACGCGCCGGGCAGACCATGAACAGCGCCCCGGCGTGGGTTGAATTGATGTTCGCGGTAGCGCCGCCAGTCACCGTCAGAGTCCAGCCCGTGCCCGACGCGAAATCGCCATTGGTCACACTCGACGTAACCGAAGCTCGCGTCAGGTACTCATCATCGATGACGATACGAAGTTCGGCGTTTGAGGCAATGAGAAGAGCCGTGTCGCTTGCCGATTTGGCGAATGGGATCTGCCGGCTTTCAGCATTCGACGGCGTGGCGCCGATGTATTCAAACCCAGGCCGGAACTGAGCCTTGCCCACAACGGATGGAAGAATGTTCTCCTGGATCTCTGCCGCGAGACGCGTGCGCGCCTGATCGATGCGGGCAAGTCCAGCCTTGCTGATCTCGCCGACGTTGAAGGCATGGATGTGGGCGTTGACGCGGGCCATGTCAGATCAATCCCAGAGACCGCGACCGCTTGTGCGGCCGTAGTGGCGGGCGGTAACGAGGCGTCCGGGCTGCATCTGGTCGGATGGCTGTCGAAGGGCGTCCTTGGAGCGGGCATCCATCAGGGCCAGCTTGCGATCCTTCTTGGCGTCGTCGATCGCCGCCGCCGACGCTCCGATGCTGGGCCCTGCACGGACGGCAAGCTCGAACTCCACCGCGCGTGTGAAGGTCGCCGGCCAGCGCGTCAGGTCGAGGCCATACGATGCCCCGTTCGACACGTACATGAGGTAGAGCACGGATACGTCAGCGAAGAAGTGGGCGCCTTCGTCAAGAAACTCGTTAAGCGCTGGGTAGAAGCGCTCCGACGCAGAGATCTTCGTCAGCCGCACCATGTCGGAGGGGTGTTCGAAGGCATTGCGATACCCAAACGGCGTAGTGACGTCGGGATCGGGATCGATCAGGACCGAGCGCTGGGCGAAGTTCCACAGGCCCTGCTCGATCATGTACGCAACGGTATCGTCGTAGATGAGATCGAGGGCGTGCCGCGATGGCGTGTTGTCGGTCAGCGTGGCCAGCTTGCGCTCCTTGAGGATCGCGAGTGAGCCATTGAACAATCCGAGTTTGGTCGCCATTTCAGCACGCCCCTATCGATCAGAGTTCGATCTTCATGCGCTTGGCGTAGGCCGCGAGCTCCTTGTCGGCCTTGGCCTTGGAGTCCATGCCTTCCTTGATCGAATGGCCGTTGAGGCCGATCAGGCGCCACTGCGTTGCCGCGGTGTGGTCGACACGTGGCACAGGCTGGCCATTGATCAGGCGGGGCATCGTCGCTGCGCCGAGCGCATCGGTGGACTCAGCCGCCGCCGACATGACCTCGCCAAAGCCGGAGCCGCCGAGCCCGGCCGGAAACTTCGGCCAGAGTTCCATGTGGGCGCCGCCGCCGTTCTCAGTCTCTACGCACTTGAGCGTGACATCCCACGAGCCGTCGATTGCAACGACGCGCACGAGATCGTTTTTCACGATGCGGGTGAGAGACCAGTAGTAGGGGTGGAAGAGGTCGGAGAACTCGTGGTTATTCGGCAGGCCGTTCACGTACCAGGAGCGGTATGCGAAGTCGTTGCCGTTCATGCGAACGTAGTTGGCCGGAAGCAAGCGGGCACGCGCCTTGGGTGCTTCGACTGGTGCTACCGCAGCCGGAGCCGCGGGGGTTGTCGTCTCAGACATTCGGTGTTCCTATCTTGGAAGGGAGTCGATGAGATAAAATCGGGAAAGAAAACGGGCGGCCCGCAATGAGCCGCCCGCTTCGTTGTCGTGCTGATCTGAGATCAGGTCGCCGCGCTGATGGTCACGGCGCCATCAACCGTGGCGGTGATCACCGAGTGCGTGGTCTGCACGTAGGAATTGTCCGTCTCAACGACGAACACCACGTCACCGAGGCGCATGCCGAGGGCATAGCCATTGGTGAAGTAGCCGACGGCATCGACGTCGGTGTGGACGTCTGCGCTCTTGTAGAGCCAGAGCGAACCACCAGCGCCGAGGCCGCCGCCCACGCGCACGGGCGGGAGGGTTACTGCGTAAGCCATAGTTCTGTTCCTTTCAGGGTTTGGGTGCTGTCAGGATCAGCCAGCGAACGCCGAACCGTCGTGGCGCATGATGATGCCGCCGACGTTCTGGAGTTTCTTGGCTGCGTGGAAGAGCGACGCACGGCACCACGACGAGTCCTGCTTCTTGTCGTAGTCGGCTTCGATCTTCTCGGTCGGCATGTCGGCCGCGTGGCCCATGGCGTCCTGATGCCACATGACGCAATACTCGTCGGCCGTACCGATGCCGGTCAGGCCCGTGTGCAGCATCCAGTTGACGCCAGCCCAACGACGCATCTTGCGAACCGGGCCCTCGAACGGCTTGACGTCGACGTAATCCGAGCGGGTAAACTCGGGGATCGCCATCAGGTAGGCGTTGAAGCCGGGCGTCACCGCCGCGAACATCTTGTCCGCCTGGTCCGTCTTGACGTTGTTGTTGCCCAGGATCGCGATGGCCTTGTTGACCATAGCGAGCGAGGCGGTCGTCGGCGAACCAGTGGTCAGCGTGAACGTGTCAAGCTGAGCAATGATGTCGTCGTCGATGTCCACGTTGAGCTGGGTGATCGCATCCTTCTGCATGATGCTGATCTGGTTGCCCTGCGACTGGAACATATCAAAGCGCGTCTCTTCAGACGTGCCGTGGGATTCCTTGAGCGTCGCCGTGTGCTGGTTGCGGTCAGGGGTCTGGTAGGCGATCTGACCGTTAACGCCGCGCGTGGTGGCGCGGTTGTTGCCGGAGCCAGCGACCAGGAAGGTCGCAATGTTACCGTTGGTCATGTGCTCCTGGATGCAACCGACGCGAAGAATGCTGTAGTCGCGCTCGTAGGCGGCCACAGTCTCTTCGCGGAACTGCGTGACCGTATAGGCCATGGTGTGTTCCTTTCAGAGTTTGGGATGTGGGATTTGCCTTCGGGCCGCGTTCTGTAAGGGTGGCCAATCGCTGAGCCGCATGCCGGGGTGGCCGCTCGAAAGCGGGGCCGGGGCGTGCTACGGGATCGGGGCTTCAGTGTTGCGGTTTACGCGCGCGCATCTGGTGCCGGGGCTGCTTGCGCAGGGTGGCCGACGATGCGTGCTTACAGGTGATGATGTCGGGTGTTACTTGCGGCTTCCGCCCTTCTTGGCGCGGAGTTCAGCAAGCTCTTTCCGACCAGTGCGATTGTACTGGTCGGGATCGTCCTTCATCATCTTGACGAGTTCGGCCTCGCGGTTGTTAAACGCGGCGACCTCTTCTCCCGTCTTCAGCCCACCTTCACCATAGCGACCTATGGCTTGGTCATCGAGCCAACGGGAAAACGGTTTGAAATGCTTCAACGGCGTGCCGTCCGGCAACTCGAGGTCGAGCATCACCTTTGCGACATCATCCGAGATGAACTTCGGGTCTTTCAGCAGCCTGTTGACGAGATTGTTCATCGGTTTGTAGAGGGCGCCATGTTCGGCGCGGCGCGCGTCCTCGTGGGCTTCCTTCGCGGCGATGCGGGCGAGTTCACGATTCTCGCGGGCTTCGTTGACGATGTCGACATAGAACTTCATCGTCGTCTCGAAGGCTTTCTGGCTGGCGCCGGCTTCGAGCAGCCCTTCCTGGAGCTTGCCGACCGTGGCCTTATCAGCGTCGTTCCATTCGTACCCGGCAACCGTCGGCAGCTTGTAGCCCGAGGCATCCTTGGGGATGCCCTGCGACTCGCGCCATGCGGCGACGTCCTCGGGGCTCGCATCCTCATCGGGAGCGGCCTTCTTGTACTCGCCGGAGCGGATCTTCTGCTCGGCTGCCTGCCATGATTTGATGATGTCGCCTGGGCTCTTGCGGCGCTTCAACTGGGCCAGGAGCTTATCGTCCTCGCCAGCCATGCGCTCGCGCCAGTCATCCGGCCAGTCGGCCTGGACGGTGGTGGTTTTCTTCGGCGGTTCCTTGCTGTCAAAGGTATCGTCGGCATCGCTCTCGTCGTAGAGGCTCACGCCATCGTCGGACGCGTCGGCTTTGGTAGGAGCCTTCGTAACCGGAGTTCCCTTGTCGGCCCCTTGAGCGGGCGCTGGGGTGGCTTTGCTGTCGACTGCTGGCGTCGCCTTGACCGCGCTGGTATCAGCCGACGTTGCATTGGCGGTATCCACCGCGCTTCCATCATTGGGCATTGGTCTATCGGTCCTTGGTTTTCGATTTCGCTATCTTTGCGAGTTCAATCTTCTTTGCCCGGTCCAATGCAGCGACCGACATCAAGTGATCGATCTGCGCGTAGACCCAGCGTTTCCCCTCGGCAAAATCCGAGGCACGGCGACCATCCTCACCGCCCAGTCGGAAAGACTGGTCCTTGTCGCCACACACGTACTGCAGCCACGCAACGACGGTCTGCTGCTGACCTTGGTTGGCCGTCCCCGTGAAGAGGGCGCGGAACGCGTAAATCACGGCTTCATCGATATCCGGAGCATCGACGACGTTTTCTCTGGGTTCCCAGGCCATAGGCTATGCCGCTCCGTACATGGCTTGCAGCGCGTCCATCCGAGGATCGGACGGTGCCGGTAGGGCCTTCTGGCTGCCGATCGCATCGAGCACGCCACCCTCCTGAAGCTTCTGGCCGGCCTCGCCCACCTGGCCCGCGATCTCAGCGGCTTGGGCAGCCTGTGCCGCAAGCGCGGCCATCTGCTGCTGTTGCTGTTCGGCCTGCTTCGCCGCTTCCCACTCGTCGTCCGTCATGTTCCACGTCGCCGGCATATCCGTGCCGGTCATGGCGTCGGACAGTGCCTGTTCGAGGTTGAGGCGGGACGTGGCGCCAAACTCTTTGCCCGTGGCGTGGAGTTTCAGCGCCTCGCCGAATTTCTCGACCATCATGCGGTTGCTGGCGGTCTGGATCGGCGACTCGAACTGCCACTTGATCTCGGCGGCGCGCAGGTCTGGCGTGAGTTCGAGATCGTTGAACTCGCCCAGCACCTCGAGCTGCGCATAGATCGCATCGAGCAGCTTGGAATTGTACTCGTCTTCCATGGGCTCGAAGAGCGGGAGCGCCTGGCGGACGAACTCTTCCAGCCGGCGTCCCACCTCGAAGGCCGTCATCTTCTCGCCCTCGACGGGCGGAAGCGTCAGCTTGTCGATATAGAAGGCCTTGGTCAGCATCTCCCGCAGATCCTGGCGGAAGGCGAGACCGGCATTGAGGTCGTAACGGATGTCGATGGCCTGCAGCAGGTCGGAAACCTTGCGCTGGGCATCTGCCTGAACGTAGGTGACGCGTCCTGCACCGAGGTTGACACCGCTTGACGTCGACTCGTGATCTGCCACCATTGGCGGATCGATTGCCTTCTCTCCGGCTTCAAGCAGGATGCGAGCAAGCTGCTGGATCAAGCGTCCATCGGGGAGCGCAATCGTGGTTGCAGGCGAGAAGGCATAAGCGCTGCCGTCAAGGCGGACCCACCGCGGGATAACCAGCGGGAACAGCAGCCGCGGTGCCTCGTCGATGACGTGGTTGTTGTCCGAGTCGACGTAGCAGGCGATGAACGGAAGCTTCTTGCCCCCGGACTGGCGGCGCTTCTCGTCGTTATCCTTGAAGCGGCTGGACTTGCGGTAGTCGTATTCTTCCGTCGGCAGGATGACGATGCGATAGTTGAAGGGCCGGTCAGGCTCCTTCTCGCACGCCCTCTTGACAGACGGATGGAGCGACTTGTCACCAAACTTACTGCGCATCTGCCGCGCCGACATCTTGTCCTTGATGTGCGCGTGGTCGATTTCCTGCTCGGAATTTTCCAGCCAACAGACGTTGGCGAGGTGGAAATTCTTCAGGAACATCCGGTCGCGGGTTTCGTTCTCGTCGACCTGGATCACGCCTTGGCCGAACGTCATGAAATCGTGGTCGGTCTTCTTGGTCGCGCCGATAAAGCCTGACTTGGAATGGTACATCCGGCGACGCATCCGGTTGGTGACTTCCTCGAGGACGCGCTTGTTGCCGGTATCCTTGTCGACGCGCTCGATGCCCGTGATCGTCTTGTACCAAGGCCTATCGCGAGGGCGGAGCATGGCCGAGACCGAATCGCCCAACATGCGCCGCAGAAGCTCGGGGTAGCTGTCGTACTGGTGATCGCCGAAGTTCTCACCGATTTGCGGCTCACGGGTGAAGTGCGCGCGCACGGAAAAGAAGTTGTCGGCGGTCTCCTGCCACAGGCCCATCAACGGCTGTCGCTTGGTGAACTGGCGGTCGCCAATGTCGAGCAATTCCTTGGCGCGGGCATCGGCCATGATCAGGTGCCCGATCCGAGCTTGGTGCCGACGTAATCACCCATCGAAGGAACGCGAGACGTGGACTCGCGCCCACCTTCAGCCGAGCGTTCCTCGAGTTTGCGGCGGCGCGCTTCGAGAGCAGCCGGGCTGTCCTGATCGGGAATCGGGGTCGGCTTGGCGATCTTTGGCGATTTGAACAACTCAGCCATTGGTCTATCCTCTTCTCGATTTGACGTGTGAGTGGCCGACGTTGGCGTAGGAGGAACGGGCCTGATTGCCCGAGAGTGTGGCCTTGAGCACCGCGGCGGCGCCTTCGGACCAGCACATCACGACCACGTCGCCCTTACCGGGAGAGCGACCGAGACGCTTGCGCAGGTTCTCTTTGGGTTCGACTTGGATCACGCCACGCTGTTCGAGCGCCTTGGGATCGAGGCAGGGGGCTGTCAGATCAGCGGTCAGTTCAGGATCGGGCGGCAACGCGATGTCAGATCCGCCCTCTTTGGTCGGGTCCAGAGCCTCGCGGAATTTCCAGAACGTCTCGCTTCGCTTGTTCGCGAAAGGCAGGCCGGCGTCCCTCGTCTTGCCCCTGCCCGCCGCGGCGCCGTTGTAACGGATGTAGGGCACCGAATTGTCATTCAGGCGCTCGATGACAGCGCCCGCGTAGCCACCGCCTGCATCGATGACGACTGGGGCGTTGTCGCGCCTGTTGAGAAATATCGCCGTCGTCGCGCCCTGAGCGCCGGCCGTCTTCTCGCCCTTGGCGCTGATGATTTCCGAGTACCAGTTCCCGTTGCGCCAGCAGAGCTCTTCGGCATCCTTGCCGCCGCCAGCAGGGTCCAGCGCCATGGCGGTCATCTGGAACCCCTTACCGCCGTCAGGGCGCCAGCGCGCTTGAGCCTCGATCACCCACTGGGTCGGGATCACCTGAAACTGAGCGTCCGACCGGGCGGCCATGAAGTTGCCGTCGCGCACCGCGGAGCGCAGCGGTTCGGGCAAGGCGTCCAGCTTGGCCTGGTAGTTCGTGCGAACGAGGAACGGGTTGTCCTTCAGTGCCGCGGGGATGAATGTCCGCGACGTGGGCTGCGCCGGGTCCTTTGCGCCCGGCAACTGCACTGGTTCAGGACCGGCCACCTCAACATCGCTGCCGTCAGGAGCGGTAACAAACCACCTCAGCTCCCCTTGCTTGGCAGGGTTGGGGTGCGTGATATCCAGCCACGGCCGGAACATCCCAACGATCCAGTCGCCCGATGCGTCGATCGGCGGGTTGCTGCCCAGCACCGCGCGGCAGCGTTGCTTTGGATCGACCGACCGTAACCAACCTAGATGGAACCTGACCTGCTGCTCGAGGAACTGAACGGCCTCGTCGAAATACTTGTAGTCGAAGGCGTGGCCCTGCCATGCCTGCTCGTCGCCCAAGTGCTGGTTGGCGCCGAACTGAATGTACCGGCCGTCATCCGTGCGAAGCAGGGGCGGGGGCGAGCCGTTGTAGCCCGTCCGTGAACCGTTAATTTCGAGCGCTCGCTCTGTGAGCGCCGAGAGGTTGGAATACTGCCGGCGTAGGACTAGGGACCGCTTGTGCGTAGTGAACGCTAAGCCGAGGCCAAGATCCGATTTCCCGCCGCCACCCTGACCACCGTACAGAAGCACGTCGGCTTTGCAGTCGAACGCATCGGATTGGGGGCCGGGGTTAGGAATCCATTTGAGACCTTTGGTGGCCTCGTCGGCCATCCGGTCGAGTTCCTTGCGGTCGTCGGGAGCGAGCCCCTGGATACGACCGATCAGGTCATCAAGTAGCAGCGTCATCTTTTGCCGTTTCGCTGCGGCCTACAGCGCGCCCAAGCATGAAGGCGACCTTGCGGGCCGTCTCGAGGTCCGTCGTCTCCTTGGTCTCAATCGGCCCACCATCGGGCCCGGAAACCTCATGAGCGGTCTTGTCGCCGTAAATCTTGGGCAGTGCCTTGCTCAGCAGCCACTTGCGGGTGTCGATGCGGAGTTTTGAGCGCGCGATGTGTTCGTGATCAACAACGGTAATCGTATCTTCGCCGCGCTTGCGTTCCATCCAGTCATTCGTGCCGTCATCCGATATGTCGACAAGATCATCGGCCATCTTGAGATAGCCAAGCTCCCGTGCGCGCAGGTATTTAGGCGAAAATGGGTGGTCAACATCTGATGCCCAGGCTCGAACTCTGCGTTCATCTGGCATGTTGGGACGTTGGCAAACTTGGTTCAGTGTCATGCCACTGGCCAACATCTTGCAGATGGCGCGACCCAGTGGCTCCGTGTACTTCGTCTTGCGCCCGCCACCCTTCCATCCCTTAGTGAACCGTCCTGCGGTATCTCTACGCTCTGAGCGAGGGGTGTCGACGGTGGGCTCGACAGGGGGATCAATGAGCACCTTTGGCTCCGTGATCGGCTCTCCCTTTGCCCTCTTCTCCGCACGGTCAGAGGCGGCCTTTACTGAGGCAGGAGACGGCTTGCGGGCCATGGGGTGATCTCCTTACGCTGCCAGCCTTAGACCGGCGCGCTTGGCACGCTGGCGCTCGGCGTAGCCGCGGCCGGGACGATCGACCCATACAGTCGTCTTAACCTCGACGATCTTGACCTGGTGCACGTTGCGGCACTTGTGGATGTGACGTGTGCGGAAGGAGCCGCCGTCGAGGACGTTCTTGATGGACATGGTGAAATGAAGAGGGCCCGGCTTGAGACCGGGCCCTTCCCTTTGGTTTGAGTGGGTTAACGCAACTGAGTGCAGCGGATGTAGTCGATCTGCAGCGTTTCGGCAGCAGCAGTGGGCCCAGCCTTGATGCCCGCAACTATATGGCACGCCTCGAGGCCGGAGAGGGTGATCGGCTGCGGCGTGCCACGGACCCAGGCCGACCCCGTGTGGAAGTATGGCGTGAGGTACGACGTCGTCGCAGCGCCATCGAAGTAGAAGCCGCAACGGTGCCAGGTGTCCGTAACCGCAGTGGCGAAGGCGCTGAGGGTGCTCTGAGTGCCGGCGTTGGAGGTCTCGAAGTTGACCGTCATCGCCGTCTCAGGAGTCTTGAAGATCAGGGCGCCGTCATAGGAGGCGAGCGGGCCGGCCGCGTTGGCCTGCATGCCACCCGTGGTCAGGGTATCCATGAGTCCGAACCACCACGTCGATTCGAGCACCGTCGCCTCGGCGACCTTGAAGCGCGCCTCGAACCACAGCTTCTTGCCGGCGGCAAAGGTCCAGTTCTCGGCAACAGAGCTGAAGGCGTGATAGTCGTTGTCCGCGGCTGCGGTAACGACGTTGTATACACCGCCCGGAACATCCTGGAATGCGTTCGTGCCGGTGCCCGCGTCGTCAAGCGACGTCCACGCCATGACGTCCGACTGCGTGGCGCTGGCCGGCTGAAGGAAGTCGTCGAACAGGTGGTAGGCATAGATGGGGTCTACGCCAAGGCCAGGGGCGCCGCGCCAGATCGGCGAGTCGTCGCCGCCCGCGATGAGGCTGCCGTCGAGGATGAGCTGCCCGTGAACGTGGCCGAGGCCGAGGCGCTTGCCGTGAATGGACGTGCCGATGAGGTCGATAGACATGGTGTTCTCCACTTCGTGCTGTTGCTGTTGCTAAGGAGATGGACGCACGGGTTACTGTCCGCTGACGGCGATCGAGACCGCCACGGTTGGGGGAGTTCGTCGGTGTTTCGGTGTTCAGTGGCTGTGTTGCCACTTTCCAGTGGCCTTCAATTCCGCGATCATTTCGGGCGGGAGATCGAAGGTGAAGATGTGGAACAGTTCCCTTTGGGCGACGGGGCGGCAGAAGATGAACACCAGCTTCCTGTCTCGAGGGTATTCCTGGACGAGGATCTGGCGGTCGTCGAAGGTGACGGGGAGAAGCGCACCTTCAGCGTGGAAGACGCGGGCGGCATCCTTGCAGGCTTCACCCCACAGAGACGTATGCTTCCAGTAGTCTTTCTGCTTTCCCTTGGCGACAACGAAGCCTGGGCCCAGGTCGGGGATGGTCTCGCCGTTATCGTGATCAAGAGGCATAGAGTGGCCTTGGGTTGACAGTAGGGGTTAGAATTGAAAAGCGGGACCGTAGATGGTCAAGCGTTGCGTTCCCGGCTATGGTGTGGGGGCATTTTGAAAGGGGGACGCATGTTTGAGACATTGCAGAACGCTTGGCGGAAGATCAGCGGGCGGGGCGACAATCAAGCCTGTCGTCACAAGTGGATCGAGATATTCGAATGGAGCACACCGCATCGCATGTGCAGGAAGTGCGAGCGCGTCGAGGTCATTGAAAGTGATCAGAACTCCTGATCCGTCAAAATCTCGACGGTGACACTCGGCCAAACACTTGGATCTTCGCCGCTAATGTTGACCGCAGCATAGTCGCCACTTCTGCCGATGTAGAACGCGAAGCCTTGGTCATACGGAAGCCATATGCCTCCGGTGAGGCCAGCTAGGTTGGCGTCACCGGATTGCGTGCCGGTGACGCCTTCGGGCGTTACGATGCGCTCGCCTGTCACCTTGAGATTGACGTAGGCACCAGGCGCAATGGGCTCCATGTCGACGTTCAGCAGCCATCCGCCGAGATGACAAACTAGACTTGAGGCAACACCAGTGTACGCTTGTGTCACGTTGAATTTAACGTGCACGAGGCGGCCCATCGTGAAGCCGAGCAAATTCTGACGCACGAGGCCGTTGAGCGTGCGGCGCCGGAACATCCCATATGGGGAGTTCGGCGGCACCAGCGACAGTTCCTCCGCTGATGGGCAGCCCGTGCAGTTGATTACGGTGAGATTTGGCGCCGAGTGACGCAGTAAGTTCGTATTCGCAACGCCGACGACCGCTGGCAGCTCAGATCCGGCCAGTGTGGTCTGTATCAGAACTGGATCGCCGATTTCGCCGCCATCCGACTCGACGCTAAGCACCCGAAACGGTGAGTGCTTATAGAATGGGTTAGCCGTGGCAATTATACCAACTGCGCCGGGCAGGAGCCACTGAGGCGGCAGGTCGCCCGTGTATCTAAAAACACCATCACCCTCGTACGTCAGGTCCTCGTTCAACAGGACACCCATGCCCGGCGTTCCGCCGATGCCGGTTGTCACTTCGGCGTCGCGAATGATGATCTCGTCCGATATGCCGTAAGCGATCGGACCAAGATTGATGCTCGTGCGAGTGCCGCCAGTAACGAGCATGTGGCGCGCCGTGCCGTTGATTGTGCGCGTGCCACCCTTAACGTGCATCTCATCGACGGACGAGCTTTGGATTACGATCGCCCTCTCTGCTGGCCCGTAGTTTTCGAGCAAGCCCCGACTTGTTAGCTTGTCCACCTCCATCAGCGTTGCGGAGTGATCTTGGCTGATTATCTTGTGATCCTCGCAGGCACCCATAACCCAGCCATGGCCGATACTCTTGACGTCGAACAGCGTCATTTTTCTCAGGAAGCTGTAGACTTGGCCGCTATAATTTCCCGAAGACAGGCCGTAAAGAACGTGCTCGACGTCCCACTCGGGAATTGTGCGGACGATGCTGGCGGCACCTATGCCGCCAAGCTCGAAGCCATGCCCCATGAAGTAGTTTGGCCAGTTTTCCTTGTATCCATACTTAAGCGGGCGGTCGAATGTGATGTTCGCGCCATCGATAGACTGAATGCGAACCCACTCGAAGAAGTGCGGGTTGGGCGGGTAGCCGTACCCCATCAAGTCAAGGCCGGCAACAAGGGCCATGGCGCCTTCGATGAAAAGCGCCGCATCATCTGGATCGATCAGTTCGATCGTGTCTTCCCCGGCGTCGACCGTATGGATCAGCGCGCGGCCCGCTGCGGTATTGGACACCGCGCTCCCGAACACGTTGACGACGGCGCCATAGCCCACGACAACAAGTTTCTTGATGCCGTTGAATGGCGATAACGCCATCGGGTAAGGCCCGGCATTGGAGAATGTGCCCGTGATGGCGTAGTTGCCAGCCGGCATTTTCAGACCAACCCATCCCTCCTGCTCAAGCGCCCAAGCACGCCAGCTATTGAACGGAGTCAGATTGTTGGTGGCGCCGTCAGGCACAGCGCCGTAATCATCAACAATGTTCTTCCACTGGATGGTTCGGTTGCGAAGACCACGCGCAGATGACGAGGCCTGGATCATCCACCATAGACCTTCTGACGCGCACCGCCGCCACCTCCACCGTCTGTATCGTGCCAACCCGAAATCCGCACACCGAGCGGGTAGATAGTGTCCGCCGCTTCAGTAAACGCGCCAGAACCATTGTTCCTTGTCACCTTCGACGCATTCAGGCCGCCAAACGTGAACTGCTTCCATCCTTCGTGATGAAGGACCATGGAGCTTGCCAGCGACGCGCTGCCCGCACCAGTGGCTTTCACTGTCACGGCATACCGGGTGTTTCTCGTCAGCGAAACCGGCGTCACAAGCGGCCAGATCGTTCTCAACCCGGCCGAGTACGCGCGCAGGCTTTCCGCCGTGACGGCGATGGCCGTGCCGCCGGGAAGAACCGATGCGGGCGTTCCGAACGGGTCAGAATAAATCTGAAACTCGAAATCACCGTTGGCCGCAAGGCCGGAGAACGCACCAACAATTGCGTCAATGTCGGTGTCCCACGGCATCTCGAACGACATGCCGCGTTCGTCTGGGTTGGTGGCGTCCGCAAAGCTCTCTGCCGCTGAGCTGAGAAGCAGCGGAATTGTCCCGTCTAGTTGTGCTCTTGTCCCGTCGTCGAACACGATTCCGACTTGCGGATATTGATTGGCAACAGCGGACCAAGCGCTGCCGTTGTGCGTCAACCCGTAAGGTAGACCGGGGCCACCGAACTGTATCGACCCGACCTGCACGGCATCCGATCCAGCACGGGCCGTCATGTCCCAAACGACTGCGATCCAGTCGCCGTGGCTGAGCGTTTTGCTGCCGCTTCCGCCCGTCATTGCAGTCGAGACGCCGCCGTTAGCTAGTGCATCCGTTCCCGGCACAAGGGTTTTCTTGACATCGAATGTGCCGTCTGGTCGCGCCGGGTTACCCGAGGCAAGATCGACGTCTTGCAGGCCCACATCGAGAGCCGTCGATGCGTTGGCCCACGTCACGCCTTGGGCTCTCCAAGCAATAGACCCGCCGCCCGCTGCCGAGATGACTTTGCCGGTGGCACGGCCTTCGATGAGCAACCGGCCCAGAACAGCAACTTTCTCTGTTGCCGCGTCGACGGTGCCCATCGCCTGATTGATTGTCACCGTTTCGATCACGGTTGCCCAATCGGGATACGTAGGGCCTCTGATGACTGATGCGATTGTCATCTATCCCTCACTCGTAATAGGCAGAGACGACGCAGGCGTTGCCTGCTGGGGCGCCTGTGTCTGCGTCGGCAAGGGCTGTGGTGGCAGCCATCGACAGCGCCGTTGAGAACGTGAGCCCCTTGCCGCCGAAGGTCTCAGTCAGCACCGTTGCATCGCTTGCTGAAGCTGCGGGGACCACGATCGTATCAATCGGCGTCGTACTTCCCACGGTGACGTTGGCAGCGGTGGCGTTGTAGAGTTTCACGTAGACGGGCGCGGTCGCGAAATTGGTGATGCGGAGCTTCCACAGCTTTCCGGCCGTGGCTTTGACTTCTTCCTCGGTCTCATCGAGGTCGAGAGAGCGGAAGACAGAGAGGCCAGTGCCAAGCGCCTGCGTTGCCGTCTTGATAGCGTCGGTGTCAGCGTCCATTCCCGTAAGCAAAACTTCGATAGCCGCAGCATCCGTGACGATCGCATCTAGCGCCGTCTTGTCTTCCGTACTGAGCACGACAGGCGCACTATCTGCTGCTGCCTCCCGGCCATTGGCATTGACGGTCGTCGGGTCGAGCTTGGTCAACAACGCGCCGCTATCAATGAGGGCGGCAAGGGCTTCAACTGCGGTTATCACATCAACCAATGTCGGCACGCTGTCTGTGCCTGCTGCTGATGGGATGCCGTCAGAGTCGACGTTGATCGATGAGAGAACTGCCATGGTTCAGAACCCCAGGTAGTAGTAGGTGGGAACGTAATCGCCGGGTGGCGGCGTCTCGTCGATGTCCGTCACGGTGATCGTGAACACCCGTGTTATCGGGTCATCGACTCCGTTATCTGCTTCTATAGTGACGCTGTGAGACGTGGCGGTCTCGTAGTCGAGCGCAGCGTCAACGCGAAGGTTAGCAACGCTGATGTTGAATTTGCTGCTGGGATCTGCGGTTTTCGTGAACGTGTACGAGCCGCTGCCATTGACGACGGACAGCGCACCAATGACGTCATTGACAGACGCATCCTCGGCAATCGAGTTTGCTGACAGGACGATCCGCGGAACCGGAACGACAGGCCCGCTTGACGACAGCAGCAGGAGCATGGACGACGAAGACCGTCCGAATAGGTTGCGCCTGCGGTGCGCGGCCATGATCAGATGAGCCGGCCGACGAGAGTCAGTTTACGAGCGCCACCCTGGTTTACCGGAGAGCCCGCAGTGCCAGAGCGAATCTTGACGTGCGAGAACGGCGCCATGACCGCAGGATCAAGACGGATGAAGATCGAGGCATCGGCGGCAATCTCGAGTTCCGCGCCAGCCGCGTCAAAGACATTGCCGTAGGTGGAGCCGTCGGCTGCGGCCTGCACGGTGAGATCGGCAGCGGTCCACGTTGCAGGCATCTGAATACCGACGAGGGTCGTTCCACCCATATCGACAGCTTCAGAGAGTGAAGCACCGTTTGCGATGTCCGCGGTAAAGTGCTGAAGCGGGGTCGTGCTGGGGAAGTCGGGCTTGGCCATGGGTTATCTCCTGGGCGAAACGGTTGTGGGCCAATCCTGTTTCCGGCCAAACTCATTGATCGCGCCAGCGAGCATTTCGAGGCGCTGTTCGAGACGGTCGGCGGACTTGCGGCGGAACTCTGCCAGCTCCTTGCGGTCGCTCTGTTCCTGGTGCTGGATGTAGCGGGAGTTGGCGACGCCTTCGGTCATGAGCTTTGTGATGTCGGGTGCGACGAACGACGTGACGAGAACCGTGATGGCGCCAGCGCTCATGCCGATGAGTGCGCCGCCAGCAACAAGGCCCTTCATCATTGACCCTATGCCCGGCCCCTGCCGCACCTTGAGATCACCCAACGCACCGCGGATCTCATTGAGGATCGACCCGTGCTCCGACAGTACGCCCTTGATTCCTGAGACCTCATAGTTGAGGCTGGCGATCTGTCCGTCGTAATGGCGCATAACGGACTGGATGTCGGATTCGGAGCGATGCTCTGCCATGGGCTCAGTCCTCGTCGGGCAGTAGTGGTGGATCGAAGGCGCGGAACGTCTTGCCTACGTCGGACTCCCGAAAGACGTGTACACCGTCGCCGAGCGGCTTCAGCGTGCCCGCCGGCAGTCTGACATCGTACGTCGTGTCAACCAGCGTAAACCACCGCGCATCTTTAGGCCGCAGCGTCTTGCCGATTGCCTCGGGCAAAAAATATTCGAATTCGTCGGCGGGCAGGTTCACTTCAACGAACGCTCCAACGCCATACCCACCGTAACCAGGCTTCAGCCTATCGACGTGAGACTTCACAACCTTCTCGACGACCGCTTCCCAGCGATCACGAGACATGATCCGCTCGTCCTCGTAGTCGTCGAAGATCGCGCCGACGGCTTCCTTGGCGACCTTCTTTGGATCGATGGTCATGAGCGTCCCCAGTACCAATGGAGCAGCTTCCCTGTGCCGGGATGCCGCCAGATGTGAAGGCGCCAGATCGATACGTGGTGCCACTTCTTGATGCCGGATCGAACTGCCTTGAAGGGACCGCAGGAGATGACCACGTTGCCGTAGTCGTCACTCCAACGAGTCTTCTTCATGGGCGAACTCCGGGGTCGAAATCGGCCTTGCTTTTGCTCGCGCGTACCGTGCACCGCGAAGTAGGCGGCGATCTTCAGACACGCATCAACCTCGTTCACGTCGATGACGCGCGGCTTTTTCAAGGGAAGATGACATCCCGCTTGAAGCGCTCGACAAGCAGCAGAAGCGTGGCCGGATCGGACGTAGTTCCAGCGAAATACTCAACCTGATCGCCGTGTTCATCCTTGACGTAACCGAGGACGATCACTTCGGAGAGGCCAGCCTCAATCGCCTTTGACAGCACCTTGTCCGGATCGAGCGGAGCAAGGGTGCCGTGGGGGAGGCATATCGGGATGACGTTGCTCTCGTCCATGAATGGGCCTGTCAGTCCGACCACACGGCCGAATACTCAACGGTCGCGCCGTCCGCATATCGAGCAGAGGCGGTCACCGCATTTGTGGGGCCGATGATCTGAGGGTTCTTCGGAGGCGCAGTCGGGTTCACGAACACTATCTCGATCGGGATGCCATGCTCGTCGAACGCAGCAGCGAACCCGTGGGCAAGTTCGGCGCGGCCGGACCTCATGCCGATCGTTTCGGGGATGCCCAGAGCGATGTGCGGAAACTCAGGGATCATCTGCGCGATCTGATTGACGCGCAGGCGATGCTCTAAGTCGTGCTTGACCAAGTCAGAGTTGTAGTAGTCGTCCATGCCACCTCGCAAATGAATCGGACCACGGGAGAGAGGCACCCCCCGTGGCCCTTGTTGTGCCGAATGCTGGAGCACTGGCAGTGATCACGCTGGCTCGTCGTCGGCTCGTGGCGGACGACGGCGTTGGGATTCAAGCTCCTCGATAGCGGTTACGGCCGCCAGACAGATCGCACCACCGCCCGGCCCTTCAGGACCGTCGATGACCTCGGCGAGCTGCGTCAGGAGATGAATGAGCGTGCTGTTCTGATCCATGGAGGCATTCTCCATCTTGGCTGATACGCATTGGCACAGCCGGGGCCGGGATCAGACGGCCTTTGGATTCCTTGATAGGTCGGCTCTGATCCGACGTTTTTGCAAAGCAAATTGGTGGCGCGGCGTGACCGGACCATCAAGGAATTGCGGAATTTCAAGGGGTTAGCTTGTCGGCGATGCGCTCTAGAGGCGCGAATCACCCGATAGCAGAACCATGAGTGATTCGAATATAAACGTCAAGGCCCATATTGCTGGTTCAGTCAAGAAATTTCTTCCAGCTCTCCCAACCAATGATCCGCCGCACGCTCCTTTAGGGCTGCCATCGCGATACGGACAGCCTTGCCGGGGGCGGCTGGGCCGAGGCCGTTACGGTTGATTCCCGTGTCGTAGTTGGCGGCGTGCGATGGAGAAATCCCAAGCGCTTCCGCAGCTTGCCTGCGCGTGAAGCCCATGGCGAGGCGCCAGCGGCGAAATTCGGTCTCACGTTCCATGGAGACCTATATAGCCGATCGGCTGCTGATTGCAATGAGTGCAAATTTATTTTGATGACCCTGTTGACACGTTGCACTGAGTGCAATATATTTACACTGAAGGCGACGGCTCCCCAGCCGACATTTCCGGGACGGACAAGGGTAGATCGGGATCAAAGGGGGGAGTGGCGGGCCGGAATGAAGACCCATCGCTCCTTTGAGGGCATCCCGCCCTTTTGGAGGTCTCCCATGAGCTGCATCTATCGGCTTGTTCAACTCGTCGAAGGCTCTTGGATCGTGACTGACTTCACTGCCGACAACGTCGTGCCTGCCATGTCTGTCCGTGGCCATGAGTACACCGGCCCCTGCAAGCGGAAGCAACTGCGCTCCGAGCTTCAGGACCAACCGATGTTCTCTGGTGTCCTCGGGCCCATGTGGGGCGGCGAAGAAATCGGCGGAGTAGTCATCCGGTACGAGAGCCAAGACGCCTACAACATGCTCAGCACATGACACTCCTGGCACCCGGCAACGGGTGTCCTCAAAGGGGCGATGGGAACTGCGAACTTCGGCGTGGAGCAACCACGTCAATAAGGAGGATTGGAATGACCTTTGAGCAATTCCAAGCAACTCGCAAATGGACGGACGACATCAGCGGCTCGACTGGCCTTGATGTCGGCGAGATGACTCCGGGGTTTGTTTATGACTCCGATCTGCACATCTTCGCTTGGGGCGGCGGCGCCGCTCCTGCCGAGTACCAGTTGGTGATCTTTGGTGATGAGACGGTCTCTGCCGGTCTGGAAGCCCTTGAACGCAAGCTGTACGAATTTGCGAGCGACGAAGAGATGTTCAAGTGATCCCCTCGGAGCCTACGGGCTCCACCCCGAAGTTCGTAACGTAACTTCACTGAAAGGAAATGACCAATGGCTGCAAAGCGCACACTCGCTCTCTCAATCCTCCGCACCGTGGATGTCCGTAAGGGGTTCGCGACGGCGGATAACAAGGCCGCCACAGTCACCGACGACGACTGGCATGTGGCAGCTAAGCTGGCCCAAAAGTGGGCGAGCCAATAATCGAACGCCAATGCCTCACTGAGCAGCACTTAGCGCATCGTACCCCGGTGCGCCTTGTCCTGCATCAGCAGGCTTTCCCGGATAAATACCGGGCTGAATACAAGACGGCCCCGCCAGCGCGTCAACGCTGAACGAGGCCTAGACCACTCTCCAAGCTCTTACCCAAGGAGACTGACCCTATGGATACCGTCTACCAGAAGCGGCGGTGGTTTGCACGCCGTCCCTACACGACCAAGGGGTATGTCCACAGCCGCCCCGCTTTGTACGGCGGGATCGTTGCCGGGCTTGCCGAGTTCCTTCTCATTGTTCGGGACGGATCCGGCCCCGAGTGGACGTTCGCCAATTGGACCCTCGAGCATACGCTTGCGATGCCCCTCGTGGTTCTCGCGATTGTGTGTGCCCACTGCGCTTGGCAGGCTTTCAAGGAAGCGAAGGTGCTCTCCTGTGTTGGTCTCGCCGTCTGCGCCGTGTTCTTCTCCGGCCTCATCGTGGTGGAAACCACGAAGCGTCGGGCGGACACGCGGGAGACCATCAACGCTGGCCGGTCCTTCGATGCCGACAAGCAGATGGCCCTCTTCGACGACTACAAGCGGGCACGCTCGCTTGCCTCTCAGGCTTCGGCTTGGATGGCAGGAGCGTGCAAGCGGAACGCAACGTCTGACAACTGCAAGACGCAGACGTTCACGTTCAACCAGCGCCAAGCCCATGCTGAAAAGCTGCGGGCGGAAGTTGCTGGCACGAAGGCTGCGCCTCCGGTCGAGGCGGGCTTGTCGGTGATCTCTGCGATTGCCGCCAAGGTCGGCTATGACCCCAAGCTGGTTGCTGACATCGTGAAGCTGGCCGATCCGGTCGCGCTTCCGATCGGGTTCCAGTTTGCTTCGATCTGGCTTTTCGGGCTCGGTGTTCGGTCCCGGAAGGTGTTTGAGGTGGTGTCCGTAGAAGCCAAGGCCATTCCGGTCGAGGCTCCCAAGGCACTGTCGTTCGAGAACGAGAAGGGCGACCGTACCGACCAGGAAATCGAGGACATCAAGAAGGCTCTTTCGGGCCTCGGTCACTCGGTCACGAATGATCAGCTTGCGGCTCTGCTCAACATCTCGAAGAGCGAAGCCAGCAAGAGGTGGCGAAGATGCGCCGAGGCTGGTGTACTCGAAGCCCAACGTGCCGGACGGTACGTCCACCTGAGTCTCGTCAAGGCAGCAGCAGCGTGAGCGTAACCTAGCTTGGCAAGCTCCCCCCGGCCCTCTGGCCGGGGGGATTTCCATTTGGTCATCATGATGAGACCTCCTGTTTCTGCTTCCTCTTGCCGACCCGTCTTAGGATTCGCTTGGGAGGCTCAACGGCCAATGCCCTGGCCTGAAGTATGTTGCGCGCAGCATTTACGTCTGCGTTGTCAGCGTGACCGCAATGGCCACATTCGAACGTCGCCTGATCCTTCCGGCTTTCTCGATCCACAACGCCACACTCGGCGCACGTCTGGCTCGTGTATGCAGCCGGAACTTCCTCAAGCCTTCCGCCGCGCTCGGCGAGCTTGTAGGCGAGCATCGTCTTAAACATGTGCCACCCCTGGTCGAGGATCGACTTGTTCAAGCCAGACTTGGCGCGCACCTTGCGCCCCGGCTCTTCGACGGTGCCCTTAGCGCTCGCTGACATACCCCGCACGTTCAGCCGTTCGATCTTCACGACGCCTTGGCTCTCGGCGATGATCGTCGACTGCTTGTGCAGGAAGTCCTTGCGAGCGTTCGCCGCGTGCGAATACAGGCGGCTGATCTTGGCCTTCTGCTTGATCCAGTTGGCCGAGAATTTCTGCTTTCGAGACATGCGGCGCTGTAGCTTCGCCAGACGTTTCTCAATACTTCGAAATGAATGAAGTGACTCGACTCTTGTCCCGTCTGACAGAGCAGCAAATAGGGCCACACCTCGATCAACGCCAACAGTCGGGCCGTTCTTCTGTGGCGGATCTCCAACCTCGCGCTGCCATCGGATCGATGCGTACCAGTGTCCGGCCTTGCGCCGAATTGTTACACTTCGCAGTTCGCCTCCGAGTGGCCGCCAGTTTCTCACCTTAAGCCACCCGAGCTTTGGCACCTTCACCGCGCCCATGCGCTTCGAGAGGCGCTTAAAACCGAGATGGCGCGGCTCAGGCAACCGGAAACCTTCGTCACCGTCCTTTCGACGCAGTCGAGGATAGCCAGAACGACCAGCGAAGAACAGTTGATAGGCAGCGTCAAGATCGTGGAGAGCCTGCTGCAGTGCTTGAGAAGGCACAGCAGCAAGCCAGTCGAACGCAGCGCGGCAGTCCGTGAGTTCGCGGCACTGCTGGGCAAAAGAAAACTTCCCATGCCTGTACCAGTCTCGCCGCTGCTCAAGCGCTGAGTTATAGACAAAGCGGCAGGCCCCAACCCACTCGGCAAGCGTTTCAGCCTGCTCAGACGTTAATTCAAGCCGATACTGGTTGGCGCGCTGGATTAGCATTTATATCTGCAAGCCTTACCGTAACCAAACCCGGCCGAGCTTATCCCCCGCGCCGGGTTTTTTTGTGTCGCGCGAGCTAGTTCGGTCGATGGTCGCGCCACGCCTTCACCTTATCCCAGACGGCATTTTTTTCGCCGTGCGCGCCCTCGCCGTACTTCAGGATCAGATCCCTCACGCGCGACCAGTCCGGGCTTTGGCGGCTGAATGGCGGTTTGAGACAATGGGGGTCGCGTTCAATGTGGCGATAGTGCTTGCCGCGCAAAAACCCGTAGGCAATCAGGGCGGCACGCTGCTCGATGGCGATGCCGTGCCGATGATCTTGGAGTCCTCGGAAGGTCGTATAGGCGCGGACGGATGCAGCCTTCCTGCCGTCTCGTGGAGCCAAATCGTCAATGGAGAACACACAGCTCCGAAGGTAGCAGTAGCGCCCTCGTTCGAGCCAATGCTTCTCGGCATGACGAATGATAGCGGCTTCGGTGGCGAGGCTTTTAATCTTGATGCGTAGATAGGCTTTCATGATGGTTATCTCCTGGGTTGATCCAAATCGTGGAAATCCAGGAGAAGCGGCGGGCCGCGTTGGCGAGCTTCAATGGTGCATTCAGGTCATCATCGCATCTCCACAGTGGTGACGACGGAGGGAGTTGAACCCTCTGACCGCAGGATTTGAAGTTCCCCGCCTGGACCTACCCATCGTCAATCTCGATCTATATGGTGTTCGCTACGCTCATATCAACCTTTTCCCCATCACGACCTTCCTCACTTTCCGCGCCGCTTTCCTTTGAGCAATCGATTTCCGAAACTTGGGTTTCTCCGGAACAAAGACAGCCTTACCGTCTACATACTTTACAGTGTAGCCTTTGGCGCGAGGACGATGGCCTGTAGTCATGGTTGACGGCTCGGCGTATCGACGCCTTCGCCTGCGCTGCGCGCGCCTGCTATGCGTTCAACTCTCAAGTCAACGGTTTCTCCTGGACGGCAGTGAGCACGTATCCATTCATCTCGGCTGCGCTCCGCTTCCTCTTTCGAATCATACCCCCTCTCAAAGCCATTAGGCGAACCAACGCGCTCGCCGTCCTTGTAGAAGTAGTAGTCCCACCCGAGGTCGTTGTCGGTCATGATGGCCTCACGAGTAATGCTGCGGGGGCGTTGATGTCCTCCGTAGCTGGTCGAAGATGGACTCTGTTTCGTCTGGAATCGGAGGCGGCGTCGCGATGTCCTGCGATAGCCGTGCAAGGGCGGTGTTCACACGTGACGACAGATCGTTGAACAACGCGTGATGGCCTTCTGAGAAGTGGGTGAAGGCGTCGATCATGCTGCCCATGGCTTCGTCTTGCTGGCGCATGAGATCGTCGTGGGCGCTTTTCATATTGAGGTAGGCGCGGTAGAGAGCTTCGGCTTCGCGTTTCATTTTCAGCGTGGTCCTTTCAATTGAGGGCGGACGCTGGACAAGGCTTTGGCCCGGTTGGTTTCTTCGATTTCCGATAACTTGCGACTCTGTCTCGTCACTACCTGATAGCGCAGGTACTCATGGTAGAGGCGGGTAAGCGTGCCCTTTAGAAGACCTAGCCCCAATTTCGCGTTGCTTGCGTCATCGGCGTAGTTGGATCCGAGTACGCGCGCGATCTCAGGCATGGACATGGGCCGCCCCGTTAGTTCGCTTTTGACTCCCAGTACAAGGTAGTCAGCCAGCAGCTTCTCGTCGTCCGTGAGTTCCCCGTAAACATGATGGAAACGGATGTAGCTCTCGCGCCATCGATCGTTGACGCCACCTGATCTCGGACCCGGCGTGCTCCGTGTGCTGCCGTCATAGTTTGCAGTGATCTTCTGGCCCTGTGCCGCGATGGCGTCATGGCAGAACATCGCCGCAGCGTCGATCTGCGTCTGCTTGAAATGCCGGCGATAGGAATCCACGGGAAGCTGAACGCGGTGGACGACGTGAGGCTCCTTGTAGGCGTTGCCGGGGACGACGACGACCTTCGCGAGTTCTTCCGATTCCTTTGAGATGCGTTCTGGCGTCGGCGTTCCTGGTGCAGGCTCGCGGGCAGGGGGCGGCGGGCGCTCCTTTTTTGGACGCTTCTTGCCGACGTATGCGGCGATCTCACGTGTTATGTTCTTGCTCACAGGTGGTCTGCCCCCAGACGGTGTTGCACGTGGAACGTCACTTCACTCGATGTGTCAGTATGGACGCCGCCGCTGTCTTCGCGTGCATACTCGCCTTGGGATCTTTGAGAACTTTCGCTGCGGCAGACGCGGCCTTGCGGCCGGTGCTGGCTGTCACCTTCTTCGCGATGCCCTGAAGTCGCTTGACCTCCGCAACTGCCGCTTCCAATTGCCGTTGCCCCTTCAGGTGATCGACGCCAAGAAGCTCTCTCAGTTCTCCGACGAGACCGCTCTTTAGAGAGCCTTCGACCTTGAGCTTTCTGTTTGCTTCAAAGAAGTCCTCGCAGGTCTCACAGTGCGTGCATTTGGTCATGCTACGGTGTCTCCCCCGTGCGTAATCCTGAGATGGATCGGATGCGCTATGCCGCCCTGGAAATTGAACCGCAGCCACGCGAAGTCGAATGCCGGGCAATCCTCCGTCCCCTCCGCTTCGTTCGCCGCATGGCCGTCGTAGTGCTCAATGCTGCCGGCGACGCTTTCAAGATCGCCGCCTATCATCTTGCCTACCCGTGCGGCTTCTTCGCGTACCCACTCGACACGATGCTCTGCAATCAGGAGGGAGCGAAGCCAGTCCATCGCTTCCTCAATCGTGTTCCACTCTTTGGCCATGGTGAAATCCTCCTGACTTACACACTAACCTGCGTGTCAAGGGGCGGAACTTCGCCATTGAACGTCATGTTGTGCTCGGCGCAGTAGCGGCGGAAGGCAGCCTCGTGCAGTTCGCCGGGAAGCATGTCGATGCTGTGCCCGATTGTGCCGCCCTTCCATGACCCTTTGCGCTTGCCGGTCTCGCCGGAGAACCAAATATCCAGCGAGCGCGTAACCATTGGCTTGCGGAAGATGGATAGCCACTTGAACCAGCCCGCACCAAACCGCCACTCGCGTTCTTCAATGCGTGTCCGCGCCGTCAATTCATCGCCATCGAAATCCGCGAATGCGAACGTGCGCGATGGGCATCCTTCCTCAGCCGCCTTGCGCACCACATGCCCATCATGGCCGTAACCGAGGCGTTCCGGCTCCGTCCAATAGTGCGCGCCATCCAAATCGTACAGGCTGCGGCGAACGTGACGCCAGCTAGTCCACGGCAGGGTATAGCCCCAATCCATGTCAGTGCTGCTGTCGTGCGTCCGCGCACCGTATGAGACGTGCAGAAACACAGAGTCGCCGATGGACCCACTCCTGGAAAACGAAAACCCGAAGTCGCGGCGATGAACATCCCAATAGCCACCCCTCGGATTTGTGGACCACTCGTACTTGGTCGTGTCGACCCATTTCCGCCATGGCCTGATGATGCGCGGCAGGGCGATGATCAAGGTTCTCGAAAAGCCGCTAATGCGCAGGCTATTGCCGCGCCGATCGTCATCATCACCGGATGATAAGATGATGGCCCAAGGGCGGTAGGCGTGCTCGCCCTCCGCCTTGGCGTAAGTGAACGGCCCAAAATAATGATCGTTATCGCTCCAACGCCGTGCGCGCATGGTCATCCTCAATGGTTCAGGTCCATGCCGAGAACGCGACGCATCTCGGGGGACAGTTCCTTGGCGATGGCTTGTCCGTCGGGACTACGCGCCCACTCGTCGCTATCTTCCTTGGTGGCGTCGAACTCGCCATTCGCAACGCGGGCCGCGAACTTGGTGAAGCCAGCCGCCGTCAACTCGCTATGTAATTGCGTGATCGGGCAGTCGTACATGCTGCCGAAGTCATCGAACTCGCCGGTCTCGGCGCGCTTCGCGAACGCCTCATAGCGCTCAGCGTTGGTCGGACCAGCGATCTCGGCGATCTTCCGCAATTCCGCTGCTAGCTTGTCTCTGGTTCTCATCGCACACCCCATGGTTTGTTTGTTCCGTAAGGGGCGGCGCCAAACGAAAGCGGCTTCGCTTGGCGCCGTTGTCCCTCCTTTCAGTTAGAAGAAGTTCGCTTTGTACTTCAGGGTCGCACGCATCTCGTGGCGCTCCGGGTCAATCGTGAGATCGCCGCCCGCCAACGAGAGGTCGTCAAACCTCGTGAAGCGGTACTCGCCCGCGAGGCTGATGTTCTGCGTCAGCATGAACTCGATGCCGCCGCCAGCCATCCAGCCCTTCAGGGTTTCGGACCCGCCGCCGCCAGACCATAGGAACGTCCCGGCAGCCTTGGCGTCGGCCTGCGTGTAGCCGGCGAGCACGTAGGGCATCGCGTTGCCCATGACCACGCCGAGGCGGCCGAACACAGCCCACGACTTCTCGAGGCTGGCCGCACCCGTCGTACCGAGCGGCATCGCGAAACTCATGGCCGCGTCCGACCACACATGGTCAGCGCCGACGCCAACAACGACAAACGAGCCTGGGATGTGGTAGTCGGCGCCGATCGTGACGCCGTAGGAAAGCCCGTTCCCCGTCATACGATCAGCGTGGTACGGGCCGAAGAAGCCCGGATCATAACGCAGGTCGGCGGTCGGCATATCAAGCCCGCCTGTCACGCCCACATAGAACCCCGTCCACGACGTCTTCGGCTCTTGGGCTAGGGCTGGCGTTGCCAGTAGTCCTGCCATCAGAGCCACTACGATTGCTTTAAGCTTCATTTCCAATTCCCTCAGTGTTGATGATGTTTCACGCACGTAACGCGTACCGCTAGCGCTCGATGTCCCGCACGGGTGGAGCGCTGCGAGTTCTAAGATTGTGCTCTGTTCCTTGCATTGACGACCGCTCGACCACGAAATTGCGGAGGTGTCATCACCGCATCGCGCACCGTCCAGCCCCACCGCAGTCGCTCTCTTATTGTGGAGTCGCCAATCCCGCGCTCATCAGCCCACTGCTGCAACGTGCGGCTCACACCATTGACCGTCAGCAGCCTATTGTTGCTCCGGTTGTTCGCCTGAACCTTGGTTGTGGCCCAACGGCAATTACCCGGTTCGTAGTTGCCGTCATTGTTGATGCGGTCGATTGAGTGTTTCGTGGACGGCCGTTCACCCATGTCTGCAAGAAAGTTCGCAAATTTTTGCCACCTCTCGCAGACAGTGATGCCGCGGCCGCCGTAGCGGGACCAGCCTTTGACGCAGCTGTAGCGGCAGCGCGCAAGCATGCGTTCCCATATTTTGTGTGTTGGCGTGTCGGTGTAACAAACCAATTTTTTCTTTTGTCTGCGCACTTCGTCGTTAAGGCAGCCGCACGATCGCGTGAGCCCCTTGGTAAGGCTGCCAGCTGGCAAGGTGCGCTGAGTTCCGCAATCGCACTCGCAATCCCAATGAACCACACTGAAGGCGCCCTTCGCCCTGCTTTTTGCAGTAAGACGCCCAAATCGCAGACCAGATAGATCTTTAAATCTAGGCATCGACCGGCTCCTTCATCGCTTGCACTATTGGGTAGTTGTTCGCTACCGGAGCGCGCTGCTTGGACTGCGTCGGCTGATATGCACGGCGGGCGTGTGGCTCGCAATATGGCAAGCCGGGCACGGCTGTGACTCCACAAAACCCGAAGTCCTCGTGCTGCGGATCCCCGATCGGCCACCTACACGACGTTTTCGTCAGCGCTTTCATCGTGACGCGATCTGGGAAGTCTTCCGGCATCTCCGGCTTGGGCAGCGGTTCCTTTGCGATGTTCTCGCCGAGAACGAATAGGCCTGTCTTATTGCTCGTGACGGTGAAGGAGGATGGCTTGCGGACTCGCGTAGGCTCAGGCGCTCCGGTCTGGACTCGAGCTTGCTTGTGCCGCTTCAACGCTGCCCTGCGCGAATTGTGCCGCATCTCATCAACACCGCAGGTCAAGCCTAAACGGTGACGTTTCGCGATCACCATGTTGCGCGTGAAGTCGATGCCGAACTCTGCCGAGAGCTTGGCTGAGCTCTCAGACGCAGCAAGGCCGTTGTCCTTGTGCTCTTTCAGTCTCTCAATGATGTCGTCGGTCCAGTTAATTCCCATTGGTGTTTTCCTGATTGGAGAAATGTCTACGCCACGCGGCGGTCGCGCACGTCGGCGCTAATCAGGTCTGCAACAGCACGCTTCAAATCTTCCATCGGCAGATCATTGCTAAGCACGTGATCGGCCTTAATCAGATCGACCAGTTCAGACGAATGCGCCGATCCCATACGGGCGCCTGCGCCACTGCGATTGAGGCGCACCACGATTCCGCCAGCGGCTCGGACGGCGTTTGCCTCGTTCTCAAAGCGAACATCGTCTGCCACTACATGTGAGCCGAGCGCAGAAAGACCGCGCATCCACATCTTGATCCAGAAGTCGTCGCCGAACTGAGCGCGCCCCCACTCCGTGCCGAGCGTCTGCATCGCTTCGCGAAGCGATCGACCGCCGAACAATTCCAACGGAAGCTCTTTGCCAGCAGATGGCCCGTCGAGAACTTCGCGATCAAAGCCCAAGGCGGCGATCATCGACTTGAGGGGATAAGCGAATGGTCTCCGCACGAAGCCATGTTCGCGCACGAGGATGTTGCCGACCGTCGTTTTGCCTGAGCCTGCGAGGCCGCTAAGTCCGATGATCATGCTGCGCGCTCCGCCCAAGGCACATCCACACCCGTCTTACGTTTGATAATTTCCGCGAGGATAGAACGCGCTTTCGCGTGGTCCTTCAGATCAATCCCGTATCCAACATCTCTGATTGAAAGGACTTGGATGCCGTACTCTTTGAAATGGTTTCGGGCATAACAGACCGTAACCTTGAGGCTGTTCATCCTGTCCTCGAGGCGGATGTCACCCCAGACATGATTGATGATGTCCTCGTACTTGCAGTAGGGCTGGTCAGAGGTGACCAAGTAGGTGAGGATCTTGATCTCGTTGGGGCTCATTGCAGCGCCTCCTGCCTAGACCGACGCGGCCCCGTACGCGATCGCGTCTTATCTACCGGCGTCATAAGGGCGCGATTCAGTTCCCACCCCTTGCGCAGTCGCGCATCAACCACCTTCGGACATGCCCCAAACGACCGAGCCAAGGATGCGAGCGGAATTTTCTCGCCACCCCAGTCGACGTGGACGGTGACTCGCTGGTTGAGCATTTGCTCTGCCCGCGTGGCCCATCTGCAATTTCCGGGCTCGTAGTTGCCGTCGTTGTCGATCCGGTCGATGGAGTGCTTGGGAGATGGCTTGCTACCCATGTCCTCAAGAAACGCTTCGAAGCTGTCGCGCCACCGCTCGCAGACTTTGATTCCTCTGCCACCGTAATTCACGAAGTACTTATTGCGCGAGTTTGTGCAGCGCTGGATCATGTGATCCCACGAACTGTACTCTCCTGACTTTCTCTCTACGGTCGGACGCGTGTGCCCATGCGTGGCGCTCACATCGCGTAGCAAGCAGCCGCATGACTTGGTGTTGCCGGATGTCAGAGAATACCTTCGGATGCTTTTTGTTTGTCCGCATGAGCAGCGACACATGACGAACTTCCCGCTGCCGGTGTCGCTGATCACAGTCAGTCGGCCAAAGTTGCCAGTTATCGCCATCAGCGGTTCCCCCTCTGCGTCTCGGGACGGCAAGGGCGCGCTGATACCCGGCAACGGTAGAAGACTTGCCCCACGATCGAACCAACGGACGACCGGCCGCACTCGAATGCTACGTCGGCCGCGTTGTCCTTCGACATGTAGCGCTCACCCGCCATAAAGCGGACGGTCTGTGCCCACGCTTTCCAGGATTCGTCTTGCGCCCCGGCCTCGCTCGCATACTGGTCACCCACGACTGCCACGGTGCCCTTGCACTGTCCGTCATGGTCATGGCTGGGGTAGTAGCCACGCGCCTGAGAATGCCAGCCCCTGACCTGCTGACGGCGTTCGTAGTGGCGTTCCCGATGCCTAGTGCGGTAGTACCTGACGTGGTTTCCATCTCGATCGAACCAATCGACAGGTCGAGAGGTATAGGTTGGAGCGTTCTGTGCATGGGCAACGAGGACTGTAACCGCGAGGATCAGTCCGACGAGGGTTGCGAAGATCGCTGCTGAGCGTAGGTCGAGGATCATGCGAGTCCGAGCTCCACTAAACGATGCCAGCGACCAATGACGCTGTTTTTGGTCTCGCCTAATTTGTCGGCGATATCTTTGCGACGGACACCCTCCTTCACCATCGCTACCAGCTTGGCGTCCTTGGCCTTCCAACGGCTGTTCTCTCGCATGTCGGCGATCCACTGATCGCGCGGCTTGTGCCCCCTTAATCGCAAGTAGCGGGTGGTCCACTGTTTCGCTCGAGCGGCAGCCGCTGGATCGCTGTCAATCTGCCAAATGCGATTGACGTGCCTCACCGAGCAACCAACTTGCTTGGCCACTTCTTTTGCTGGCTTTCCGGCCATCGCCCTGATCTGTTCTGCTTTGGTCATACGTACCAATCCCCCGTGTAGAGTTCCGGATAGACGCGACGCACGAAGCGAATGAACTTTTTGTCCTGCTCGCGCATGTACTTTTCCCGAACGCCTTCGATGTTCGTCTCGCCCGTGGTGCGGAGCTTCTTCTGCCGTGCCCAGTCTCGCTGCATCTGTCGGACCCTCACCAAGTTTCGTTGGCGATAACGCGCACTGTGTCCTCGACTGGTCTCACGCATTGCCGAGACGCCGTGCCTTCGAATTTGCCGGACGTAACCAACGCCTGTTCCAAGTTCACGCGCGACGACTTCATCGGGAACGTCGACTGGAATGGATGCGATGATCTCTGCTCTCGTCACGGCTACATCCTCGAAATTCTGAGCGTGCGAACGGTGTCCTCGGCAATGCCGAGTTCGTCGGCGATTTGTGCGTCGCGCTTTCCAAGAGCGAGAAGGCAGAGAACGTGACTGCGTTGGTCGGCCCTAGCCGTGCGCTGATTTTGTGCGTTCATCTTCGCGGCCCGTGCCGCCCTTGGGTTTTCAATTCCTTCCGGGCGATATGCAGCCGATGACATCTTGCGAAACCGGGCGATGAAATCCGCGTGCGATTCCATGAAGTCGTCGTGGGATTCGTCGCTCATGCTGCGCGCCTCCGCTCAATGCGCATGTACTGAGCGCGCTTGCCGGTGCCGATCGTGCGGTGAACCGGATGGCGATGGCCGTGCACGTCGCGCTCGAGATCGGGAGTGATGTCGTAGTCGCGCGCATCAATGGTGCGCTCGTTGCCATCCCAATCAGAAACAACCACCGAGGCGTTATCGGAATGGATAACCCAGACCCACTTCGCATCGCCGACGTAGAGTGCTTCCATGCTCATGTCAGGCCACCTTTTTCTGAAAGAAGCACGAGCTCCGCAGGTCGTACTGCATGACCACGGTGCCCGGCGTTCCCATTGTGCGGAAATTCTTGGACTTGCAGACTTTCACGTAGGTGTCGGGAGACTTGTTGTCTTCGCGCCAGATCACGACACCATGATCGGCCTTGTTGTTCCACGTCGCGCCGCCGCTCACGTCGTAAAGCGACCACTCTTCGACGGGCTTGCTGGATCCGCCGGACTTGGTTGGATGCGTCACGATGATGATTGCGATCTGAAGCTGGCGAGCGAGTTTCTTTAGGTCGCGAAGGCAGTTGTTGAGGTACTGCGTTTCGGTCTCGTTGACCTTCCACAGATGCTCGATCTCGTTGAACGGATCGATCAGGATCACATGGCATCCGTGACGCGTTGAGGCTTCGATGATGCTCGCGCGCAGCCAATCCATGTCGTAGGAGTCGTTCTCTTCGGCCGGCGAGATGGTGCGAAACATCTCGTCAATCCACACGTCTGGTTTGGTGATAGGTTTGGTGTTGCCGGGCTTGGAGAACGCCGTAACGTAACGCTCGATATCCTCACGATTGCGATCAACGTCGTCCTCGAATTGGAGGATCGCCGTTTTGATGCTGTGCAGTCGCGCGAGGTTGCAGACGTAGTTGACCGTCCACAAACTCTTGCCAGCGTTGGGCGATCCAGTAACCACCATCAACTCCGGCAGATTGAGTTTCAGGTGATTGTCAAGGTCGCCCATGCCAGAACTGTACGTGGCCTTGTTGCCCTTCCGCGGAATGTCCGAGAAGGGCACCAGCTTGCTCGGCACGATCGGCTTGGCGTTGTCGATCAGACGCAAGAGCGCTTCACGTCCGTGCTTGACGAGCACGTCGTTCGCGTCTTTGCAGTCTTTCGGGTACTCGATGAACCAGCACTTCGCGCGACCGAGGCGAACGGCGAGTTCATCGCGCAGGATGTAACCCTTGTCGTCGGCATCCGTGGACAGGATGATCTTTGTCGGGGCTTGGAGGCCCTTCCTGAGAGCGTCGCCATCCCACAGGTAGCGGAACGCTCCGTCAGATCCCGGCACGATCTCGCCCTCTCCGGGCTTCGACAGTTGCGCTCCGTCAGGCACGGAAACCACCCTCCCGATCCCTGCGGCCATCCACGACAACGCGTCGATCTCGCCCTCGGTGATCACTAGCGGCTCGTGGGGTGCGAACGCTTCGCTCAGACAATCCTCGTTGAACAGCAACGACGGAACGCCGTCCCGATCCCGCCTGAACGACTTGCCTGTCGGCGTTTGGAGGCGGTGCTTGCGGTACATCAACTCGCCGTTCCGTCGGAACTCGAACGTCAGCTTTCCCTCGAACGTCGTCACGCCTGCTGTTGCTGCGATCTCGCACGGGATCTTTCGTGTTTCCTCGAGCCAAATCGCGTGTTTGTCGGACAGTCCGGCCGTATCCAGCATTGTCACCCTCATCGAAAAATCGCGCCGTGAAGAACCCGCAGTGGAAACAAGCGAAGCGCACGCCGCGACCGTCGATCTCGACTCGCAGGCAGGGCTTCTTGCGGTTCATTCCTTTGCGCTTGGAGGAACATTCGGGGCAGGTCGTGTAGTGCCGGCCATTGGCTTCCGACTTCAGCACGACCCGTTCTTCGTGGAGGATTTCATGGAGGTGCTTCATGGGAATCCTCCTGTCGGTAGAGGTCGTCTACGGTCGGTTTCGGTTTCCCGTCAGCGTCCAACAGTGTTCGCGGCGCATGGGCGCCGTTGCCGTAACCACCCTCGATCAGGCGGGCGAAACTTTTGGCCTGGCACAGGAAGGTCAGGTCCGCCCGGAAACCCTGGTCGGTCATGCCGCGAAGAAACTTGGATCGCTCGACGTTGCCGAGCGCCTGTCGCCAGATCGCGATCAGGGACTCCGGTGTTGGACTGGTGCCGCCGTGTTCCCGCAGACGATTGAAAATATCCCGTGCGCGGTTGTCGGTGAAACTCTCGGCCTTGGGTGTCGGCAGTCCGAGACGCGATGCCAGATCGCGCCATTCGTCGAAAGCCTGACGGGCGATCTGCCTGCCCAAAATCTTAGGTGCGTCTCCCCCCTTGGGGGGCGGGGGGGTATCTTCTATTCTTTCCTTCTTAACTTCTTTCTTTCTTAGATTCTGGTTGCTAGCTGGTTGTTGGCTGGTTGCTAGCTGGTTGCTAGCTGGTTGATCTGCTGGTGCTTTGAGGGTGCTGACATACGCCGTTACAGCCTCGCTGAATGCCTGATAACGCTCGTAGTTACAAATGGTTAGCGTATTTGGGGCACTCTTTCTTGAGGCGCTTGGCTGCTGGTTGCTTAGCTGGTTGGTTTTTATGATGCCGGCGTTCACCAAATGAGCCATGAACGTACGGACAGTTTGCTCGCTCCAATTCCAGCGCGCGGCCAGATACGACCGGGCAGCCATCAGTTGTCCGATATTCAGCGCCACGACTTCGCCGTTGATACGCACGCTGCCGGGCTTGTATTGAGCCTCCATCAACAGGTCTTGGAATGCTTCGCCGCGGGAGTAAGATCCCCGTGACGCGTCGGCCGGTTTGACGGGCTGTCCGAAGCCGACGACGGGGTGTTCACGGATGTCGCGGTAGAGCTTGATCCAACCCGACGCGACCTTGTCGTCGTCGATCGCCGGGCCGCCGTTGTGGCCAATATCAATCACAAGCGCCTCCCATCTCTTCGATGAAGGCGAGGAACGGCTTGGCGGACTTGCGCGAATTGCAGGTGGCGCAACTCGGGATCAGGTTTGCGATGTCATCGGATCCGCCGTTGCGGACACTGAGAACGTGATCGGCATGAAACGTATTGGGCTGGCCAGGCTCCCTCGTCAGGCGACAGGCGCAGTAGACGCACCGTCCGCTCGTCTTGTCCCATACAGCGAGCCTCACGCTGCTGCTGAGTGCTGCGCGCTGGACGGCTTCAGGCCGCGGCGCAACGTCCTCATCGGCAGGCAAGCCGGCGAGCTCGTAATGCATCAGCGTGTTGCCGTTCGATCGCGGAGTGACCCGACGACAGCTATCGATATGACCAGCCGCCTTGAGGCGTGACAGGCAATTGGAGACGGATTGAAGCGCCAGCCCGGTCTTGTCGGCAATCTGCTCGCGACCGAACCAGAACGTGCGGCTGGATGGATCGAGCGCCGTTGCGATCTCTGCCAGCACGATCAAGCACGGGCGATCGAGACGGTCGTCAAGCATGGCGCGCATGAGCACATCGCCAGCAATCTCGCTCGGGCTGACGCGCTCATATTCCTCCGCAGACAGCGACCTGTTGAAAGCGTGGACTGTTGGAAGTTTACTTTTGGTGTTGCATCCGGGACGATGATTCGCTACAAGCATGGTCAAGCCTTTTGTTGGTTAGGGCTCTTCGATCTCGGCAAAGATCCTCGAGCTGGAACACTTCAAACCCACCGAACTCGGACACACACATTCAAGAGCTCCAGCCGGCAAGCTGGGGCTCTTCGCATTTCAGGGTTGGACCATCCCGTAGCGCACGAGCTTGTGCCAACGGCCGATGACCGCGTTCTTCGATACGCCTAGTTTCGCGCCGATTTCGCTGCGGGCTACGCCGAGGCGCACTAGCCGAATGAGTTCCGCGTCCATTTGCTTCCAAGGGGATCTTTCGCGCTTCTCGGCAATCACCTCGTCTTGGGGGCGATAACCTTTATTGCGGCGGTAGCGGACTTCATGTTCACGATACTTGTCCGGCTTGCGTACCTTTGATCGCATCTCGCGAACGGTCTTCAAGCGCATGCCGAAGCGTTCAGCGACAGCCTCGGCGGGCAGATCAAGTGTTGCTCGAATCTGATCAACTCTCTTCACGCTGCCCTCCTGTTAGGTTGCGCTTCCGCCTCTACGTGCTCCGGTTCTGCATCGATGATGAAGATCCAAGCCCGCTCAGGCATGAATTGTTTGCGGGATTTGTGCCGGCTCCGGAGGTAGTGGTACGCGGGATCCGCAAGCAGGCGCCGGTTCTCAAAACGCACGCCGGAACAGCGCTTCATGGCCGTGCGGATGGCGCAGAAAGTTAAGCCGCCGATGTTCAGACCATTGTCGCGGCAGTAAATTTCAATCCACTCGTCGATCTCGGGTATCGTGTACACCGCATCGAAATCCGCGGAACGAATCTCATCGAGCACGCCGGTTGCAATCTTCTGAGCCGCCTTGATCTTGTTCCACGGCTTGGTTCCGGCGTAGCGTTTCCGGGCCGGCTTTGGTGCTGGGTATTGGCGAATTGGCTCCGGAGGCATGGCCGCAGCCACTACAACTCTTACTGGCTCCAAGCTCAGCTCCGGATATACCGGCACGAAAGGTGCTGGCTCAGGCTTGTTCCAGTTGAAGATCCTCGAGAAGAAACTCACTGACGATGTTCTCCCTGGCTGGTGAACACGGTGACGATGGTGTTGGACGGTGTTTCAACCGCCACGCTCTCGACAAACACTTCCCGTATTGGAATGGCGTCGAGGTGAGTCCGCTCACGCATGCGCATGGCGAGAAACTTCTTGGCACCGAAGAGTTTTTCAGTGTTCACGACTGTGTTTCCCCCACGGAACACTGAGAACATCGTCTAACGGAGTGACGTGCAGGCAGTCCGGGCGCTACTCCGGATCCCCGTCAGGAACAGCCTGCGGACCATGCCGCAGGACACAGGAACTCGGCCGTCGCCGCTTTTCAGGATGGCTTTCGCCGCCCCTGCCTCGTATCGCTGTCGCGGGTCTGCTTTCCCCGCCGCTGCCTGCACGTCACTCATCCAATTGGCCCAAGGGCCGTGTGAGAAGGTGGTCGTCCAGCTTCGGACGGCCGTCGCCCGCTGGTGCTTCGGAATGGAGACCTGTCGTCCGGCTAATCCCGCTCCGATCGCAGAACGCCGAACTCACCTCGCTAAGGACCACCCACTCACGCGAACCTCGAGTTACGAAGAGCCTCCGAAAATCCGCAGGCGATCCGAACGAGATCCTGCGGAAGTCTAGGGAGGAAGACGCCCCTGTGGAGGGACTGCTACCGACGTCATATCGGCAGCGGACTGGGCAGACGCATACACCGTGACGAGCGGCGGTCGGCCTCACGACGCGACCCATCTGCCCAGACCGCTACTGATGCGGCCGGTTACGCTGACGCCACATTCTTGAACTTTTAGGAATACAATCCCGACGCGATGCGAACAAACTGTGAACTAACAACGCCTTGCGCAAATCGACGTAGGTCTCATCTGCGCTTTGCACCTAGACCGGGGCGCATTACGTAGCTAAACCTTACGCGACGTGAAGGGACGCTATTTTGCTGCGCCCGCGACCGCGCCTGACGGGACTCAGGCCCTTGAGCACATCATGGCTAACGCCCTTGATTTTGCGCGCTTTCGCGCCCTCGATCGCAGCGTCCCAGTGATACCAGGGGATCGACGCACGATGCCGGAACGACTTGGCCGTGTTCGCACTCACGCCGATGTCGTCGGCGAAAGCCTCGAGGTCTGGCCAAGCTCGAATGATGTCCCGGTGGTTTTGGTACATGGCGCCCAAGGTACATTTCGCGCCTGGACTTGTCAACAGCCTGCGCCTTGCTCATTTGGAGAAGTGCGGTATGGTTGATACACCAAGCACGCCAGCCGACCGTTTAAAACTTGCGCGTGTTCGGGTTGGCTACCGTGAGGCAAAGCACGCTGCAGATGCACACGGATGGAATTATGACACGTACAAGACGCACGAGAACGGGTATCGAGAGATCACCCCCAAGCGTGCGGCCATTTACGCAAAGGCATTCGGAGTGTCGGCGGCGTGGCTTCTTACAGGAGAAGCAGCGGGAGCGCCCCTCGATCCGGTCCTAACCCGCATCCCCATACGGGTGGTGCCAATGTTGGAACTTGTTTCGATACAAGAACTTTTAGATGTTAAGCACGGGGGACGGCCCAACGGAATCACGGAAGTCCCCGTGGAAATAGGTGATGATCTGACCCCGCGCTCGTTCGCTGTCCTCGTTGACGGCACGTCCATGGTGGGCCCAGGCGACGGCTCGTTACGACCAGGCGATGTCGTTATCATCGCACCCGAGCGGGATCCGGAACCCGGCGACATCGTGCTCGCCATCGTCGGCAATCAGGCGATGCTGCGGAAGTATCGACCAGCCAGCCACGGCGATCTGCCGTCTGAGTTCGCCCTAGTTCCTCTCAATGAGGACTATCCCACGGTCCGCACGTCGATAGACGCTGGCTCAATTATTGTGGGCCGAGCGATTCGGCACAGTCGCCGACTATAGACTTTAGTCCAAAGCGGCATTTTTTTGTGCATACACAGCGCGTTTAATTTTTATTTGCGCCTTCAGGGTGCAGGACGCTTGACAGTTGAGGGTGCAAATTGTACCTTAATGACTGTCAACAGGTCGTCCCCCCGTACAGCCTCGTTGATCCCCGCCGGTCCCCAATTACTCCCCAGCCCGTGACCGGCGGGGTTTCCTTCAGCGATGCAGAGGTTCGGATGGGAACGAGACATTTGATCGCCGTGCACGTCGATGGCGAATACCCGATTGCGCAGTACGGCCAGTGGGACGGTTACCCCGACGGTCAAGGGTTGAAGGTTCTCAAGTTTCTCCGCGAGCAGATGCGCCGCGACGATCTCATCGCCAAGGCAAAGTCCGCGCAAGAAATGTCACAGGAAATGCGTGACGCGGAGTTGGCGGCGTGCGGCCACGGTGGTGGTGAATGGGTGAACCTAGACGTATCGGACAAGTTCAACGCCCGACACCCGCAATTGTCCCGCGACACAGGGGCAAAAATTCTCGCCATGGTTCAGGACGGCGAGACCGGAATGCTCCTGAGCCGACAACTGGATTTTGCTGGCGAAAGCCTGTTCTGCGAGTGGGCCTACGTCGTCGACTTCGACAAGAACACGTTCGAGGTCTTCAAGGGTTTCAATAAGTCACCGCTCGACCCAAGCGAGCGCTTCGCCAACCTTACCGTCTACGACAACGAGAGCCACAGCGGCGACGGCTACTACCAAGTCAAATTCGCCCACGCGTGGCCGCTCGATGCGCTTCCCACCGACGATGCCTTTATCGCCGCGTTCAAGGCACCGGACGAGGACGAGGAAGCAGCATGACCGCCGCCGCTCTCGTTCCCCTCGCCTTCCTAGCGCTCATGACTTTGATCGTGGTGCTGGCTATTCGCGGCTTGCAGAAAGCAAAGCGGGACGATGCTCCGGCAGGCTTCGACTGGCTTCCAGAATCCGAAACCTACGCCATCCCAACAACACCGCTTCCACCAGCCTCAGAGCCACCGCCAACGGCTGAAGTGATCAGGATGCCTGTGATGCCTCCGAGGCTCTACGTGGTTCAGGGAGGGCGTAGGTGATGGCAGATTCAGGGTCGACGGCTCAGGTCACGGACCTTCCGCCTGCGCTGCGCGCGCAAGAAGAATGGAAGATCAGCGCGTCAACGGCCCGCGTCTACAAAGTGCGCAACTCGAGGACTTGGGCTGTTGCGACCATCGACGAGTGGAATGGCGGCGGCCGGCTAGACATCCAATCCGATGATGGCAATTTCGCCTACGCGTGGAGTTCTACGGGCACGCCTACTTTGCGAGAGTTCTTGTTGCAGCTCAGTTACGACTACTTCATGGGGAAGACGCATCCCCAGGACGGACGCCGCTTCGATTTCGAAGCCACCATCGAGAAGATCAAGGGCGACATATTGGGCTCTCGCCGCACCGGAGAACTCGACAAAGACGAGGCCCGCGCCCGTTGGTCAGACATCGAGGGCATGGAACACACCCAGAGCGAAGATGCCTTCCACCGCGACCTCATCGAGTTCGACTGGGGCTATGGGTACTGCGACTACAGCAGCGTCGGCGTTCTCAAGGATGATCCGCACTGTCGGCGGTTTTGGTCTGGTCCTTGGGCTGCGTTGAAAAACCACTGGCAATCCGAACTCGACGCATCGCGCGCCTGCGCGATAGCCGAGCCGCCTACCAGCGGCGCTGGCGTCATCCCTAATCCGGAGAGTCAGTAATGGGCTTCTGGTCTGGATTGGGTATCGGCCTTGCGATCGGCGCGGCTTCACTTGGCGGCACTCTGTTTGTGCTGAGTCGATCGAAGCGGGCGAACTTCAACCACAACCATTTCGATTGAGGGACGCCATGAGCGAGACAAAAGACAACGGCGGACACGCATTTCCCCGCGTCACGGGGTTCCGCAGCAACGACCAGTCGCACACCTACAAGCACCACACGGTCGATAGCGCTGACGGCATGTCTTTGCGTGACTACTTCGCAGCGGCGGCGCTGACAGGAATGCTGGCGGCGGACAAGGAGTCTGGCGCGGTGTGGCACGCATTCGCAGGGGATGCCTATAGGGCCGCCGACGCGATGCTGAAAGCGAGGAAGGCATGACGGTCTACCCCGGACTGGCCTCAATCTACAGCGCGCTTGAAATCGCGAATTTCGGTCTGCCAACGACGCAGGAGGAATGCTGCGCCCTTGGTGCCCGTGTGTCTCTCAAGGTTGGTCCCGTCCCCGAGACCGATGAACAGATGCTCTGGGCCGCTTCGGGTTTGGCGTCGGGTCTGTTCGGCGAGGCATTCGAAGCTGCCGACGAAGCCCAGCGCGCCATCTGGATTGATATGTGCGAACGCGCCCTGCGCATTGAGATGGAGCGAACGATATGACCGCAGCAATGCTCTCCCTCGCCGCCTCATTCGAGCGCGACATGAGAAACAACACCGCCTCCGCCGATGTCACCATCAGCAAATCTCGCGAGATGATCAAGAGCATGGTGATGTCGATGGAAGATGACATCGGCACCAAAAACACGGCCCGGAAGCTCGACAAGATTGTGAGCGAATTTGCGGTCTACGGCGACAGTCGCCCGGACATTCACTTCAGCCAGCCAGCGGGCGGCTTCATCTGGGTCGCTCTAAAGGCCATCACTGAGGCGACGTCGCACAAGGTCGCGCTCGATACCATCCGTGAAATTCAGTCCGGATATTGCAAGCAAGTTCGAGCGATGGAGAAGTTCTACTCGAATTGAATTCTCGCTGAGCGCCGAGGTCAAGCCGGGTCTGTTCTTCTCGGCGGCACATGATCCGGCTTGGCGCACGCGAGAAGGGGGCCGGCATCAGTTGGGGTACGGATGCCGGCTTTTAGTGAGGGGGGAGTCCCTGGGTGGTGAACTGCTAACGCGCCACCCAGGGACACTCTCACAAACGAGGCAAATGGAGATTGGTTCCAATGCAGCACAGAGCAACCTTCAACCTCATGGTTGGCACCGCCCTAGTCACTCAGTTTGAAGTGATGGCCGAAATTTTCAAAGACAGCACTGGCGATTGGTACGTCAGCGCCGTCTACGTCGATGTGATGGAAATCGATGGTCGGAGTTCCAACACATCCCGCGACTGGGTCGAGATCCCCAAGGGCGATCGCCTGCACCACGAAGTCATGCAGCACTTCTACGTCAAGTGCGCAGACGCAATTTCAGAGCGTTGGGGCCGCCACGCATGGCGGTACATGCCGCCGCGCTCGCTCATCAGCGCGGGGAGGGAGATGTGACCGAGATCAAAACCAGCCGCAGGGAAGTCCCCGATGCGCTCAGTCAATTCCGCTGGATGGCCCACTTCAACGACAAGTCCGTCCATTTGGGAATCGGACCAACTGAGGAAGCGGCCATTGCCGATTTGAAGAAGAAGTTTGCGAACAACCAGATTGTAGGAGGTGCGCGGTGATGGCAACGGCAGTCGTGAAACAGGAAGAGGCAGCGCAGCAAGTCGCTGCCAGCCAATCATCCGCGATCTTTTCCATGGTCGAGCGGATCATGATGGACAAGGATTTGCCGGTAGAGCGCGCGCATCAGGCACTTGAGTTCTATCAGAAGGTCCAGGCGCAGGCGGCACGGCAGGCGTTCGACGAAGCCATGGCGAACGCCAAGGCGAAGATTCCGCCGATCCTCAAGGATCAGCACGTCAAGTACACGAACAAATCCGGCGACGTGACGGAATACGATCACGAGAACCTATCCGGCATCGCGAAGATCGTTGATCCAATCCTGAGCGAGTTCGGGCTGTCCTACCGCTTCCGCACCACGTCGAACCTCAACGAGCCCATTCGCGTGACGTGCATCGTTGCGCACCGCGCTGGCTACTACGAAGAAAACACCTTGTCGGCTGGCGCCGATAGCACGGGCGGCAAGAACACCATCCAAGCGATCGGCTCCACGCTTACCTACTTGCAGCGCTACACGCTCAAGAGTTCGTTGGGGCTGGCAGCAGCGCCGGACGATGATGGCAAGAAGGCTGACGACAAGCCAGCCGAAACCATCAGCGAAGCCCAGCTTAAAGAACTGGCCGAACTTATGGTTGACTTCGACAGCGAGCAGACGGCGCGGTTCTGCACCTACTTCAAAATCAAAACGGTCGACGCTCTACCAGCTTCTGAGTTCGAGCGCGCCAAGGCGTCATTCAGCAGCCCCAACCGCAAGGGAGTGCGCAAATGATCGAACAAGGTTCGGAGGCTTGGTTTGCGCAACGCTGCGGCAAGGCTACGGCATCGCGCATTGCCGACATCGTGGCGAAGACGAAAGCCGGCTACAGCACCAGCCGCGCCAACTACTGCGCCCAGCTCGTGGTGGAGCGCCTGACTGGCACCGTCTCTGAAACATTCAGTAGCGAGGCGATGAAGTGGGGAACGGCTACCGAGCCAGAAGCGCGTGACGCATACAGCTTTTATCATGGCGTGACGGTCAAGCCTGCCGGGTTCATTGAGCATCCATCCATCGACATGGCCGGCGCGTCTCCAGATGGCTACGTCGGCGGAGTTGGGCTCGTCGAGATCAAATGTCCGATCAGCGCCACGCACATCGACACGCTTTTGGGCAAGTCTGTCCCCGGCAAGTACCAGACGCAAATCCAGTGGCAGCTTGCCTGCACCAACCGCGCGTGGGCTGATTTCGTCAGCTATGACCCACGGATGCCGGAGCATCTGCGATTGTTCGTCCAGCGCGTTCACCGCGACAACGAGCACATCGAACAACTGGAAATCGAGGTCATCAAATTCCTGTCCGAAGTCGATGACAAGCTCGCAGCACTCAGCCAGCTATCGGTCGCAGCATGACGCCTTCGCCGATCATCTTCACCTGGACTGGCGAGTCGATGGTTCCCCTGAACCGTCGCTTTGCCTACCAGTGCGACAAGCAATTCGTCGTTGGCGAAAACTACACGCTTGTCCAGCATGAAGATCGATCGGCCGCCAGTCACGCACACTACTTCGCCGCGATCACGGAGGCGTGGCGGAACTTGCCAGAGCAGATTGCCGACAGGTTTCCCAGCCCGGAGCACCTTCGCAAGTTCGCGCTGGTGAAGGCTGGTTATCGCGACGAGCGCACCCACGTTGCTGCGACGAAGGCTGAAGCCCTGCGCCTCGCGGCGTTCGTGAAGCCGATCGACGACTTCGCAATCGTCACCACCACCGGCATGACCGTGACAGTCTGGACCGCCAAGAGTCAGTCCGTGAAGGCCATGGGTAAGAAGGAATTTCAGACATCCAAAGAGTCGGTCCTTGGCGTTCTCGCTGATCTGCTCGGCGTAGACGTCAAGACGCTCGCAGAGCGCGGTACGGAGGCAGCATGACCGACCGTCAAGAGATTCCCAAATCCATAAAGCTCGTCGTCTGGAAACGTGCCGGTGGCCAGAGCGAGCTTGGTGTGACCTGCGAAGGCTGCGGCCTGAAACTCGGCAAGAAGCCATTCCATTACGACCATATTTTCCCGGAGTGGCTGCACGTAGCGTCGAAGGCAGAGCGGGAAAAGATCAAGCCCGAGGACGTGAAGTTGCTCGGCTACGAGTGCTGCCACAAAGACAAGACCGCCATTGAAGCTGGCGAGCGCGCGAAGGATTACGCCGTGCTCGAAAAGGAAGCGCGTGTGCGTGTGAAGTCTGGCCGCCCCATGCCTGGGAGCAAGGCCAGCGGGATCAAGAAGCACATGGACGGGAGTGTTTCGAAGCGATGACAAAAGACGAAACCATAGAGCCATCGCTTGCAGAGAGCCCGACCAATGAGGCGATCGAGGCGGCGATCAAGACGACGGATTACAAATACTTCGGCGACTATCCCTTTAGCGACGGGCAGCACGACGCGGTTGGCGTGCTCTGCGCCGCTGGACGTGCGCTGATCCGCTCTCGTGCGACAGGAGGCGGCACCAGTCCTGATTACGTGATGGTGCCGCGATGGTTGGTCGAAGGCTGGGCCAACAGCATCGAGACGGATGCTACGCCGGCGCAGGTTGGACCAAGCGCCGAGACGTTGCGAGAATTGTTGTCCGTCACCAATGTCATCTGACCGGGGAGTTAACGTCTTCGCCTAAGCGGCGATTTCCACTGCTGGAGCCTGACGTTCCAGGCCGACGCGAAGAATGTTCCGAGAGGCATTGAGGTCACGATCGTGCTCAACACCGCAAGAACAAGTCCAGCGCCTTATTCGATCGCGGCGAGCCGCTTCGCGAGCATAATCATGTCTGCGTCCGACATGGTGCCCCGAATGGCATTCACAGCAAACAGCACGAACCGGCAGTTCTCTGGCGTGTACCCTTTGGATTGGTCGATGCGGTCAATGCTTGGCGAAAAGGCTTGCGGCCCTGACTTGCCAACACCAACGCGAAATTCAATGCCGGTCATCTCGCATCGGCCAGTGTATCTGGCGACGGCCCACTCAGGCGTTAGCGAGCATTCGATGCCGCGCACAGACGCCCTCTGGCGGGCGCACTGCAACAGTTTCTGCCACGGCTTGGCCTTCCGCTGGGAGGCGCGATACACGGCATTAGCAGCCTTGAGCGCAGCCAGATTGGCGAGCCTGTATGCCTTCGCCTGCTTGCGGCGGCGTTCCTTGACCTCTGGACGCGAATTGTATTCGCGCAGCCTCAAGTTCTCGCGGACGCGGAAATCCAGTTCATCAGTCATGGCACCTCGAAGACGAGTCTTTGATGCGGAATTTGAAGGTCAGGATCACGCGCTGATTATACCACATTCGCAAGCTCCAGGAGAGATCAAATGAGTGATGAGGATGCGAAGTCTCCCCGGTCAGATGATGGGAGTGGGTTGACGCCTCACAGCACGGCTGTTTCGGCTATCGGCTGCGCCGATGCAGTTGATTGGCGGCAGCGCTATTTCGAAGCGCGCGACGCTCTATTCCAATTCAAATATCCACCTGATCCGAAGTTGCTCCGCGATGTAGCTGCCGAGATCGACTGCGGCAGCGATTGCGAGCACGGAAACACCGAATGGGACACCAACGCTCATGTGTGTTCACGCTCTGAGCGCAAGGAAGGCTGCGCTGGCGAGAAGGCTTCATGCCTGCGTCAGTTTGCAGATGCCATCGATGTGTGTGCTTCACTACAGCGCGAAGCGCTAAGCGAGGGCGCGTCGCCCGAAGCTGTCAACCCGCCTGCGCTGCGCGCGCAAGTGATAGAAGAATGCGCGAAGGTGGCGGAAGAACGCGCCGCGTCTGCATTGGCACTAATGGACGGAGCCAAGCGCGCGGGCCACCTCGACGACGCTACTCAGCATTTGCTCGTTTGGACAGAAGCCGCCGCCATCGCTTCAGTCATCCGCTCTCTATCGGCTGTTTCGGCTATCGATGTAGGGGAGCCAGTGGCTTGGCTGGACATGCGCCATGAACCGGCAGATTGGACGAAGCGCGTAGTCGCCACCAACCCGCAGTTTGTAGAGAACAACGGGCGCGAAAACTTCCAGCCCCTCTATCTCCACCCCACTACATCGCCGAAGGCGATAGGCGAGGCGCCTACCAGCGCCGAAGCTGTCAGCTCGTCACCAAGTCCCGAGGTAGGGGAAATGGTCGAGAGGCTGAAGAAGTATCGCCCAAAGAATGAATGGGGCGACGGAGAGCAGCACACAATCTGCGACGAGGCCGCCGTCGTCATCACCGCTCTAGCGGCTGAAAACGCGAGATTGCGTTCTTCACCATCCGACGATGTAGGGGAGCTGGTCGATCTGCTGCAAAAGCACGGCAACATCAACAATGACGGAGATTACGACGACCTCGCTTTGATGCGTGAATCAGCCTCTCTCCTTATCGCACTAGATGCTGAGAGGGGGAGACTACGGGAAGCGATCGGGCGGTCGCTCGACGGGCTGGACATGCACGGCCCCGCAATGGTCGGACAGGTTCAAGTGTTTCTCCGCTCCGCTCTCCCTGCCTCAGATGAGAAATAGATTCATGAGCAAAGCAACAACACGACTGCTGGCTATTTCGATCGTGTGCGCAGGGTACGCCGGAATGATTTGCGGGGTGTGGCTCGGTCAATCGTCGATGTTCTACGCGGCCGGAATTCTGGGCATAGGTGGATCGCTGGCTGGATTGTGCAACTCATTTAGGTGCTGACAGATGAGAAATAGAAAATGAGCACGACTGACATCCTAGCGCGGGTGCGCACGTTGTTGGAATACGATCAAGCCACCGGCGTGTTTCGGTGGCGCGACTCGCGCCACCGAGTAATGCAGGGAATGGTTGCTGGTGGGCTGGCCGCCCATGGCTACTGGAGAGTGACTGTCGATGGGAGAACATGGTGGTCTCATCGGCTCGCGTGGTTTTACGTTTATGGCGAAGTACCAGGGCGAGAAGTCGACCACATCGACGGCAATAGGGCGAACAACGCAATCGCCAACTTGAGGCTCGCTACGAGACGCCAAAACCAAATCAACAAGCCGGCCAAAAATGGATCATCCGGCATAAGGGGCGTGACTAGGAGTGGCGTGAGGTGGCGCGCTGCTATCCGCGTAAATGGAAGAAGTAAGCATCTTGGTGTGTTCGATACGCCAGAGGAAGCAAGCGCTGCGTACGTGGCCGCTTCTACAAAACATCACGGCGAGTTTGCGTACGCACCAAGGCCGCTCGCTTAATCGCTAACGCGATTGTAGAGAAGGAAAGAGATAGATGGGTTACTTCCCGAACGGCTCGGCCGGAATGGATTACGAGGCTAACTACTGCAACCGCTGCATCCACAAGAACGGCCCAGACGGCGACAGCGGTTGCGCCGTGTATCTCGCTCATCTGCTGAAGAACTACGACGAATGCAACGACGAAGGCAGCATCCTGCACATGCTGATCCCGCGAGACGTCAATGGCAACAACGAGCAGTGCCTGATGTTCGTCGAGGCCGTCTCGACTCCTGCTGGCGGCAGCAAGGCCGTGCTCGGAAGGCGTCACCCCTAATCCTCCGGAGGTCTCATGACATCAGGGATCTACACGCCCGCAGATAAGGATGTGACGCCTTCAGGCCACGGGCCTTCGGCTATCGGCTCCGCCGATGTAGTGACGTTTGAAGAAACTTTGAGCCGCGACCAGCTCATTGGCGAACTTCGCGCCGCGTGGCGCGCGCTTCGGCCATTCTCTGATGCGTGGGTTGTCGCGGCAGAGTGCAATGGCCCGCGGATGACGATGGGCATATTGGGCGATATCGCGGCAGCTCAGTGCACCGGAGTTCATTTCCGCAATGCCCACTTTACCCTACAGCGCGTAGCGCTAGCCGAGGCACCTTCCAGTGCCGAAGGCCCCATGACCATCTACACGCCCGCAGAGGCTGCGCCATTCACTGTTGAGGGCCTAGCCCAGCGATGGGGTTGCTCTCGTGACATGGTTTACGACATGCTGACGGATGGAAGCCTTATAGGCTGGAAGTTAGGGGGCAAGCTATGGCGAGTGTCAGCAGCCGAGGTCGCACGATACGAAAGTGGCGGAAGTACTCCGTCAATGGATTCGAGCTTGGACAGCTCAATGGAGAGGCGGTCGTCGTCTGGCGGTCGGAAGGCAAGAGGCACCGCTTCCGCCTCAGCGTCAGAACTGAACTCGAAGGCAGAGCTGCGCTTGATCGCTTCGCCAGACGCAGAGCGGCGGTAGACGCGCGGACGAGTAAGACGGTGGGGGCTTTGTGGGCTGAGTACATTGCCGACAGGACCAAGGACGGCAAGGTCGTGGCGAACATGCACTACCATTGGAAGGCGCTAGGGCCTCGGTTCTCAAAACTGTCGCCGGACGATATAGATGCCGACGTGTGCCGTGACTACGCGAAGACACGGAAGCAGGACGGCGTGAGCGCGGGAACGGTATGGACCGAACTGACGCAGCTCCGCACGGCTTTGAATTGGGCGGTGAAGCGCCACAAGATCGCGAAGACGTTCTTCGTGTGGGTGCCGCTGAAGCCGAGTTCTGATGGCGTGGCGCTGACGGAGGCGGATTGCTGGAAGCTGATTGATGCGTGCGCGATGCCGCACATCAAGTTGTTCGTCATTCTTGCGCTTACAACTGCGGGACGGTCGGCGGCGATCCTCGAGCTGACGTGGGACCGGATCAACTTCGATACAGGCGTGATCGATCTCAAAGCGCCCAAGCTGGTCGACTGGCTGGAAAAGAAAGTTTCCAAGGGCCGCGCGACCGTCGTCATGAACGATCTGGCCCGCGAAGCGCTCAAGGAAGCCCGTGCAGGCGCTCTGACGGATCATGTCATCGAGTGGGACGCCAAGGCCGTCAGGAGCATCCGCAAGGGGTTCATGACCGCCGCAACGAAAGCAGGGCTCAGCGTCACGCCCCACGATCTCAGGCACACGGCCGCAAGTCTCATGGAGGAAGCCGGTATCGAGATGCAAGTCATCTCCCGTTTCCTCGCCCACAAGGACCAGCGTACCACGAGTTCAATCTATTCAAAGCCGAGGCCTGCCCATTTGATAGGGGCGGCTGAGGTCGTCAACTTTAGGAGGAAGGCGTGAGAGATATCCACGGTGGCCCTGCGTTTCCTAGTGATCACGAAACGTCAAGGATGATACACGGCGAAAAATACCCTGACGCGATGACCGGCATGTCTCTTCGTGACTACTTCGCAGGTCAGGCGCTGGTTGGTCTAAACCTCAATGGTGAGGCCTACGGTTGGGCGCCATCTGGCATGGCATCTCGAGCGTATGCGATTGCCGACGCAATGCTGATGGCGAGGACGGAATGAGCTGGCTACCGATCGACGAGAAAACACCGAAGGGCCGCAAGGTCATCGTGTCCGTTCCGAACGGCAAGAACCGCCCACCCATTACGATGATGGGCCGGTACTGGCCGCGCCATACGCTTGGAGTGACCGAAGGGTACGAAGACGAGGATTGGGTCGATCAAGGCGAAGACGGCGACAGCTACATGCCCGAGGGCTGGTACGAGGAATGTGAAGCCGAGGACGCGCCGTCGCACAATATCACGCCAACGCACTGGATGCCACTTCCAGAACCGCCGCTGGCGCAGCCTAGCGCACCCTGCGAAGTGTGCGCGGGAACGGGTGTCACCGAACATTTTGTAGGCGGTGGCTTTGTGAGGGCTCTGCCGTGCTTTGCTTGCGCAGTGAAAGACGAAGACGCTGAAGCTGAGCGCAACGACAACAGCCAATTCGGAGTAGGCGCATGAACGACTGCCCCAAGGGCCACGTCTGGGTAACCTACCCCAACGCGAAGGTGAGCGTCTGCAAGAACTGCGGATCACATATGCCGGTGACTCCGCTTCCCTATAACGACCCGCTCCGCGTCAAGGAACGAGAGCTACGCACTGCCGCATGGCAACGGGAAAAGATGAAGCTCGTTGAGGACCGCCAAGCCAGCGACGATTGGGAAAACAAGGAGCCGTCGTCATGACCGACATCGAAAAAATGACGCTCGACAGGGCGCTGTACATACTCGCCATTTGCCACACGCGAGACAACGATACGACGGGTTTCGTAATATCGGTCACGAACGACCCGTCGCGCATGGTTGGCCCGCATGAGTACGTCGAGGCTTGGAAGACAGTGCGCGAGCACCTGCACTTGCAGACGGAACCTAAGTCAGCAGGCTGACTAATGCCCATCCAGGTTCGCAGAACCTGAGCACACTTCGTAAATAGTCGGCGTGATTGTCATTTTAGTTAGTAATTTCAATGGTGGGCGGTGAGGGGATCGAACCCCCGACATCTTCGGTGTAAACGAAGCGCTCTACCGCTGAGCTAACCGCCCCTGTCCCAGCCTCTAGCCCTATGGACGGGCCGCTGTAAACCCGAGTTTGTAGCACGCACTGCGTTGGCTGCGACAACCCACGCTTAATAAAGCATTCACCAACGCAGCCTAACCTGCGCTCATGTCCAGCCCTTTCTGGATCGAGAGTGGCGAGGCGCCACTCCGTCAATGCCTCCCTGTCACTTCTCGAGCCGCGCATCGCGTGGCTCTTTTTCTTGGGCGAGGCCCCGTCAGAGCACCTTCCCGGGATTGAGCAGGCCCTTGGGATCGAGCGCGTCCTTGATCCGGCGCATCAGGTCGAGCTCGACCGGATCCTTGAGCCGCAACAGCTCCTCGCGCTTCATGAAGCCGATGCCATGCTCGGCTGAGATCGAGCCGTTCATCTCCGTGACGACGTCGTGCACGGCGCTCATGATCGTGTCCCACTTGGCGAGGAACGTCTTGTCGTCCATGCCGACGGGCTTGGCGATGTTGTAGTGCACGTTGCCGTCGCCGAAGTGCCCGATCGGCAGCGGGCGGGCGCCGGGGCACAGTTTCAACACCGCCGCACTGGCGCGCTCGAGAAATTCCGGGATGCGCGCGACCGCGACCGAGATGTCGTGCTTGATGTTGCCGCCCTCGGGGCGCTGCGCTTCCGAGATCGACTCGCGAATCATCCACAAATCACGCGCCTGCGTGGACGACTGCGCGATCGCAGCATCGAGAATAAGGCCGGTTTCGCTGGCGTGCATCAGGATGTCTTCCATCTGCGCCTGCGCGGTGCCGTCGGCCTTGGCGCCGGAGATTTCGAGCAGCACGTACCACGGGTACGGCGTCGTGAACGGATCGCGCGTGCCCTTGATGTGCTTGAGCACGATCTCGACCATCAGCCGCGGAATGAACTCGAATGCGGTGAGCGTGCTGCCGGCGCGCGACTGCGCCTCGGCGAGCAGGTTCAGCGCCACGTCGATCGACGGTAGCGACACCATCGCCGTCGCCATTTCGGCCGGGCGCGGCAGCAGCCGCAGTACCGCCGCCGTGATGATCCCGAGCGTGCCCTCCGAGCCGATGAACAGATCGCGCAGGTCGTAGCCGGTGTTGTCCTTCTTGAGCGCGCGCAAACCGTTCCACACACGCCCATCCGCGAGCACCACTTCGATGCCCAACACTTGCTGGCGCGTATTGCCGTAGGCGAGCACGCCGACGCCGCCCGCGTTGGTGCCAAGGTTGCCACCGATCCGGCAGCTCCCCTGCGAAGGTAGCGCCAGCGGGAACAGGCGGCCGGCCTTCTCGGCAACGTCCTGGCATTCCTGAAGCGTCAGCCCGGCCTCGACGGTCATGCTGGTGCCGAATGGGTCGACGTGGCGCACCTTGTTCAACCGCGCAACCGAGATGACGATCTCGCCGTGCTGCGGGATCTGGCCGCCGACGAGGCCCGTGTTGCCTGATTGAGGCACGACCGCGATCCCCAGCTCATGGGCGAGCGCCATGACCCGGCTGACTTCATCGGTGGTGCCGGGCCGCAGCACCAGCGCCGAGCGGCCGACGTACTTGTCGCGCAGCTCTTTCAGGTAGGGCAGTTGCTGGTCGGGATCGACGAGCGCATGGCCCTTGCCGACGATCGCGGCGAAGCGGTCGACCGTCTCCTGGGGGAGGCTCGTCGGATGGCGCGCGGGGGACATTTCGTTCATGGGGCGACCACATCGGTTTTTCGATTTCGATGCCCGATGGATAGGCCCAATCGGCCAGCCACGCTAGCGGCTTCCGCGCCTTCCGTGGCGTCTTGATGCAAGGCTGGCGTGCGATGAATTCTCTGCTGCGATTGAGTGCGCAACCCGCAGAAACACGAGGTTCACTGCCCAATAATCCCGAGAGTAGTGCTGGAACATATGCACGTTTCGACTGTTTGACTCCCATCAGTCGAAACAATCGACAGCCAAAGGAGACAAGTATGCGCAAAGTAATCGCTGCAGTTATGCTGACAGGTGCCTGCTTCACCCCCGCATTCGCGCAGACCCAGACGCCAACCGGCCAAGTCCAGGCGGCGGGCGAGTGTCAGACGAATTTCAAGGCCGCCGACAAGAACGGTGATGGCAGCCTCTCGAAGGCCGAAATGACGGCATCGAGCAAGGTGGTACCGACGTCGCTGGTCAGCCAGAACTCTGTGACCCAGGCCCAGTTCATGACGGCGTGTAACGCCGGCCGTGCGAAGGGCGGCTAAGCCCTCGCAGCGGAGCGCAATGCTTCGGTGGAAATAAGAAGGGCCTCGGCGAAAGCCGGGGCTTTTTTTCTATGCGCGGATTTTTTGGTGAATCGGGGAAGTGAGCGGCTGCGCACTGCCAAGCTCGCTAATGCGTTGGGCGAAAACTGCTCTTAATGGCCGGTCGATGTCGGCCATCGTGCTCGTCAGTATTTCGCCGAATGGCTCCGGAAAAATATACTTGTCATATCCGTTGCCTCCCTCGATGAAATCAAACAAGCGCCCCTTGTTGACGCTACGATAGTAGATCGCAAATTTGCCAACATAGTCGCGGTAGTGGACGTGTTCGATGGCCGCGAACTGAAATTCGTCGCCAGCGAGAAATGCCAAGCGGCGGCACACATAACGATAAACGGCAAGTTCACGGTCTGTCGTTACGATGCGATGTGCAGCAATATCGGATGTTGGTGCATTATCGTCCTGTGCGCACTGGGCCGCGCGAAGATGTTCCAGAACTGGCAGCACAAAGGACTCTTCAAAGGCATTTCGGACCATAGAGCTATACAGCGCTTCGATGCGGGACCGGCGCACATTTTCAACGCCAGCCATCTTCAGAATAACCCGACAAAAATCCGCTGAAGGTTCGCGAACCTCCTGCATCAGTACGGAGCGCAATCGCTTGGATGTCAGTCGCATTTCAGCGACTTCGGATATTGCACTAGGTTGAAATCTATCTCTCGTGACCGCAGAGAGAGCCTCCAGGACATCGCCAGAGATTTCTCCGTGTGCGACAGCTTCCATATCCAGGGTCACAAATGGTTCTTCATCCATCACATTGGTATTTTCGCAATCCACGAAAAACTCAAACCGCAACCCGTTCGTGAGTATTCCGAGGCGTGCGCTCTGGAGGGCAGCAAAGTACCCTCGCAGTTGACCCCGATTGGGCGGAAGGTCGACTCCCACTTTTTTGCATTCGACCGCGATAACCGGAACGCCGTCGCGCATGATCGCGTAGTCTACCCTATCGGTCAGGCCCTCTCGGAAACCGGCGCTGTATTCAGGCTGTACAATCGTTGGATCGGAAACGTCGTATCCAAGAACCCTAAGTACAGGAAGAACGAGAAAGAGCTTGGTGCTTTCCTCGTTTGTGCAGATCCCACGAATTGTGGCCAAGCGCTCGGCGATCGCGGACAAACTGGAGCTGAGTTCTCTCTGCCCGCTCATGGTGGTTCTCGCTAATTAATTGCCCCGAATCAACGAACATCACAGCACGCGGCGCCCGAGCAATCCAGGGATGCAGGCCCCCTGCACGAAGTAGATGGGGATGAAGACCAAACGAGCCACAAAATTTTGCATATTGGTGGGCCCGGCAGGACTCGAACCTGCAACCAGACGGTTATGAGCCGCCGGCTCTAACCATTGAGCTACGGGCCCTCGCCGCAAGATCCCAGCGAAGCGCCGCGCCCCGAAATCGAGCGGAGCGAGCGTGCCGGGCAGCGGGCGAAGCGCGCCTCTATAACAGACTTGGCCGCGCAGTGGCACTCCACCGGGCCTCCTAAGCCACCTTACGGCGATTTAACCTCGGTGCCGCCCGTATTCGCACGCTTTCGCCTCATTGGGCGGGCACAGATTATCTGCCGGGACAACCAACGGAAGGCATGTATGAACTCGATTTCCAGACTGGCGATCGCGGGACTGTTCGCGATGGCCCCCATTCTTGGAGCTGCAACCATGTCCGACGCCCAAACCCTAGGAAAACGGCCGGATCGCTGGGTCATGGTCGCCGGTCACGGCAGCGTTGAAGCGGCGCCGGACACCGGCCATATCTCGACCGGCATCGTGACCGAGGGGGTGACCGCTCGCGAGGCGCTGACCACCAGCAACGCTGCCATGCGCAAGGTGATCGACGGCATCAAGAAGGCAGGAATCGACGCCAAGGACATTCAGACCGAACAGTTTCAGATTCAGCCGCGGTACAAGTCCTACAAGGACCGTACCTCGCACCAGATCGAAGCCTACGTCGTGCGCAACCGCATCCAGGTGAAGGTTCGCGATCTCGTGCGTCTCGGCGACATTCTGGATCAGACCGTGACGCTCGGCGCCAACGAGGCCAGCGGGATCTCGTTCTCCGTCTCCGATGCCGAGAAGCGCAAGGACGAGGCGCGCAAGAAAGCGGTCGAGAATGCGACAAACCGCGCGCGGCTCCTCGCCGAGGCTTCGGGAGCGAGGCTCGGGTCCGTACAGACGATCACCGAGGAGGTCATCGATCCGCCGCGGCCACGGTCGGTCGTGATGGCGCGCAGCAGCAGTATGTCCGCCGACAGCGTGCCCATCGAAAGCGGTAGCGAGACGCTGAGCGTGCGCGTCGAGATGTCGTTCGAGTTGGAATAGTTTTTTGCCGCGGTCCGCAACGCCTTCGGCTACTGCGGCCGCGGAGCTGCCTCGCCGGTTGGCATCCTCACCTCGCGGTCTTCGACCGCTACCTGAAAATTCACCCCGCCACCTACAACAACACCAGCGTCGCTAGTCCCAGGAACGCCAAGAAGCCCGTCACGTCGGTGATCGTGGTCACGAACGTTCCTGACGCGACAGCAGGGTCGAAGCCGGCACGTTCGAGCCCGATCGGAATAAGAATGCCGGCGATCGCGGCGGTGAACAGGTTGATGAGCATCGCGGTTGCGATGACAGCGCCGAGTGGGCCGACGCCGAACCAGAGGAAGACGACGACACCGAGGATGGTCGCGAACGCGACGCCGTTGATGAGCCCGACGGCGGCTTCGCGCAGGATAATCCGTAGCCGGTTGGCGGGGCCGAGATCGCGGGTCGCCAGCGCACGCACCGTCACTGCCATGGTCTGCGTGCCGGCGTTGCCGCCCATCGACGCGACGATTGGCATCAGCACCGCGAGCGCCACCATCTGCTCGATCGAGGCGTCGAACCGCTTGATCACCGATGCCGCCATGATGGCCGTGCACAGGTTGATCGCCAACCAGAGGAAGCGGCTGCGGACCGTCGAGACGACGCTGTCGCCGATGCTTTCATCACCGACGCCGGCGAGGAGGCGAAGGTCCTCATCCGTTTCTTCCTCGATGACCTCGACGATGTCGTCGACCGTGACGACGCCGACGAGTCGCTGGTTGGCGTCGACGACGGGCGCGGATTTGAGGTCGTAGCGCTCGAACTGGCGCGCGAGTTCTTCCTGGTCGACGGTCGCTGCAACCGTGTGCTGGTCGGCTTCCATCAGTCGCTCGACGAGCACCTCGCGCTTGGTGCGCAGAAGTCGCGATAGATCGATCGCGCCGAGCACGCGATAGCCGGGATCGACGACGAAAATATCGGTGAACGTCTCCGGCAGGTCTTCGGCTTCGCGCATGTGGTCGATCACGCGGCCGACGGTCCAGAACGGCGGCACCGCAACGAAGTCCGTCTGCATCAGACGGCCGGCGGTCTCTTCCGGATACTCGAGGCTGCGTTCCAGCGCGAGGCGGTCGCTCGAGGGAATCTGAGCGAGAATTTCCTGCTGATCCTGCGCCTCGAGATTCTCGAGCACGTAGGCCGCGTCGTCGGTGTCGAGTTGGGTGACGACTCGCGCGAGGACGTCGTTGGGTAGCGCCTCGACGAGTTGGTCGCGAACCGTTTCCTCGAGCTCCGACATCACCTCGGGATCGAAGTCTGCGCCGAGGCGCTCGATCAACGTGATGCGCTCGTCAGGGTTGAGCAGTTCGATGATGTCCGCGAGGTCCGGCGCCCGCAATCCCTGCGTGAGCGCCTTCAGCTCGTCGGCACTCCCCGAGGCAAGCGCATCCGATATCGCGGCGACGCGGCGCGTGCTGGTCACCTCTTCGACCTCGGCCGGCTGTTCGGCAGGTGTTTCGTCGGTCATGGTCCCGGCCTTGGAGCGCGATTGCTTTTCGGCCCGAGCGATAGCACGGGACACGAATTCTGCCACCGCGCATCTTTTCATTGTGACAATAGGGAGGAGGTTCGCTGCGGCGGCCGGCGTGCTATGCCGGTTCCGTAATGGCGTGAGGTAGGACGATGGCGCCTGGGCGACAGCTCGTGTTCGCAAATTCCGTCGACTATGCGCGTCACACCGGCGGCTGGGTCTACAACACGCGCGTCATGCGGGAACTCGCGGCGCTCGGCTGGAACGTCGTACCGCTCGATCTGCCGGCGGGTTTCCCAAGGCCCGACACAGGGGCACTCGCGCGCTCGAAGGAGCTGCTTGCTGGGCTGGCGGATTATGCGATCGTCATCGCGGACCAGATCTGCTTATCGCCGATGGCGGAAATCGTAGAGGTCGAGGCGCAACGCCTGCGCTTCGCGATGATCTTTCATCACCCGATCGCGAAAGAAAGCGGATTGCCCGAGGCAGACCGCATGAGATTTGGCGGCCTGGAGCGGCGTGCGCTGGCTGGATGTGCGCTCGCTGTCGCCACGTCGCCGACGACTGCGCGGACGTTGGCCGTGGAGTACGAGGTCGCGCCCGAGTGCATCGTCGTGGCGCCGCCGGGGATCGAGCGATATCCGCCCGCCACGCCGCCGCGGAATACAGATCCGCCGTTGCTTCTGTCGGTCGGCGCCGTCATTCCGCGCAAGGGCTATCACCTTCTCGTCGACGCGCTGTCGGGGCTTCGCGACATGCCCTGGCGGCTCGACATCGTCGGGGATCTCGAGCGTGCGCCGGAGTATGTGTCCGAGCTGCGGAACCTGATCAAGGCGGCGGGACTGGGCAACAGAATTGAACTGCGCGGAGGGATTTCCCAGGACGACCTCGACGACCGCTGGCGCGCGGCGGCTCTCTACGTATCGGCGTCGCTCCACGAGGGATACGGCATGGCCGTTGCCGAAGCGATCGGGCGCGGGCTGCCGACGGTGACGACGCACGCCGGCGCAGTCGGCGATTGGCTCGATCCGGACGCCGCGATCATCGTACCAGATGATCGGCCCGAGGCGCTGCGCGCCGCGCTCGCCCGGGTCCTTACAGACCCGGAGCTGCGCACGGCATTGCGGACTGCTGCTTTGCGCCAGGCGTCACGCTTCCCGAGGTGGGCGGATGCCGCTGCAGCAATCGACGCGTGCCTAACCAATCTCTGCCGCCCGTAGCGGCCGAAGGCCGCGAGGTGAGTACGCCGACCGGCGAGGCAGCACTGCGGCCGCAGTAGCCGAAGGCGTTGCGGACCGCGGAAAATAAAAGTTACCCGCTCCCAACCGCAATCCGCTTATCAATCAGTGTTTCCGCTTCGGATTCTGAGTAGCCGAGTTCGCCGAGCAGCGCGCGGGTGTCGGCGCCGAGGGACGGCGGTGCCTGGTCGGATATGGCGTCGACCCCGCGAAACAGGACCGGCTGTCGCAACGTACGCAGGATACCGCTATCGGTCGCGAACTTCGGCTCGAAGAAGCCGACCTCCTTCAGATGCGGGTCGTCGAGCAGGCTGTCGGGGGTGTGCACGACGCCGCACGGCACGTCCGCGGCCTCGAAAAGAGCGATCCATTCGGTGCAGGTGCGGCCACCGAGCGAGGCGGCGATGACGGCGTACAACTCGTCGGAGCGTTGCGAGCGCTCGGCATTGTTCATGAGCCACGGCTCGGCGGTGATGTCCTCGCGGCCGATCGTCTTGAGGACACGGACCCATTGCGTGGTCGTATAGGGCAGCAGCGCGATCCAGCCGTCTTTGGTCGCGAATGGTTTCCGGTTCGGCGAAAGCGTGCGGTGGTAGCCGGTCCCGCCGTCAGGGGTAAACGATGCGCCCATCAGGTGCTCGTTGAGCGAGAACGCGACCATCGCTTCGAACATCGGCATTTCGACGAGTTGGCCTTGGCCGCCAGTCCGCTCGCGATGGAGCAGCGCTGCCAGCACCGCGTAGACGACGTGCAGTGCGCCGGCCTTATCGGCGGTGACCGTCGGGTGGTAGGCCGGCGTGCCGTCGCGGCGATGCGTGAGGCCGGCGAGACCGGAGGCGGCCTGGATAATGTCGTCGTAGGCGGGCTTGCCGGAGTAGGGGCCGTCGCTGCCGTAGCCAAGGGCGGCGCAGTAGACAAGGCGCGGATTGAGCGCGTGCACCGGCTCCCAGCCGAAGCCAAGGCGGTCGAGGGCGTCCTGGCGCATGTTGTGGACCAATGCGTCGCCGGTCTTGATGAGCCGGCGCAGCACGTCCTTGCCCGCCTCCTGCTTGAGGTCGAGAGAGAGCGAGCGCTTGTTGCGGTTGTTATTCACGAACACGGCGCCAAGGCCGGGGCCCGCGGTCGGTGGGGTATAGCGATTCAAATCGCCGTCGGTGGTTTCGATCTTGATCACTTCGGCGCCGAGGTCGGCGAGGACCTGGGTCGCGAACGGCCCGAGCACGATCGTGGTGATGTCAATGACCCGGAGGCCGGCAAGCAGGGGATACATGAGCGGGCGTTCCTTGGGTCGCGTTATCGGCTCTTTTCTTGTAGCGCCCGTTTATGCCGTACGCGGGCGACGGGCGCCAGAGCATTGCCTCTCGATGCAGAAATGCGCCGTTTCCGAAAATGCATCGTTTTGCGCGGCGGTCAGATGAAGCGGACTTCGAATGCCGTTCGCGTGTCGCGGCGCATCCCCAGACCTTCGTAGAACCGCAGCGTTTCCTCGTCCCGGCGCCCGGTGGTCAGGGTCACCTTGTAGCATCCCTGCTGTCGGGCGAATTCAATGGCATGCTCCATGACGTGGCGGCCATAGCCAGACTTTCTGTGGTCGCGATGCGTCACGACATTTTCGATAATCGCGAAGGGGCGCCCTGATCTCGTGAAATTTGGGCAGACGACGAGCATTGCCGTGCTGACGGCTTGGCCATCCGCCTCACAGATGAAGACCGTCGTAGTCTCATGTCCGAGCACCTTCGACAGCGCGTCGGCGGCGGCCGTGTCCGATGGCCACGATGGGTCGCCCGGATGGAGCTGACCGTAGAGGTCGCACAGGGCGCGTTGATCCGCCGACGTTGCAAGCCTCACGACAATGGATGCGGGCTGTACCATTGGTAAATCTCGCCTGATATCGAAGATGGGGATACACTGCATCCGCGTTCCTATGTCGGAGGTGTGCATCATGGCAATGTATCACGACGGCAATCGCGAACTTCAGGACCATTTCGGTGCGCGACCGCTTGCAGATCGTCTGGTCGAGCGACTTTGGCGTGATCGCTTCAAGGACGACGACAAGTCTTTCATCGAGAGTGTCGGATTCTTTTTCCTCGCGACCGCCGATGCCGATGGGCATCCCGATTGCTCGTTCAAGGGCGGTCCTCCGGGGTTCGTAACTATTCCCGCTCCCGACCTGCTCGTGTTTCCCGACTACGACGGCAACGGGATGTTCAAGAGTCTCGGCAACATAAAGAGCAATCCGCAGGTCGGCTTACTGTTCATCGAGATGGGCGAGAAGCCGAAGCGTTTGCGCGTCAACGGTCGCGCCACGGTCCATCTCGACGACCCCATGATCGCCGACCTGCCCGGCGCCCAGATCGTCGTGCGTGTCGTTCCTGAAAACATCTTCCCGAACTGTCCGCGTTACATCCCCAACCTGCAGACGGGCGAGCCGTCGCAGTACGTACCGCGTGACGGCGTGACGCCGACGGAGCCGGCATGGAAGGGCTTCGACATCTTCAAGGACGTCGTGCCGCCGCGTCGCCGATAGTAGGTGCTCACGCCGCGCCGCGCACCTTCTTGCGGAAGAAGAACGACCAGGGATCGGGGAATTCGCCGACTGGGATTTCGATCAGCGCCGGTGCATTGGCCTTGATCGCAGCCTTGAGCGCGGGGCGCAGCGCTTGCGGCGTCGTCACCCGCTGACTGCGCATTCCGAAGCTTTCGGCGAGCTTGACGAAGTCGGGATTGGTCAGGTCGGACGCGACGGTGCGACCCGCGTAGTTGGTCTGCTGGATCCGCTTCACGTTGCCATAGGCATTGTCGTTGAAGACGAGCGCGACGATGCCGATGTTGTGCCGGACAGCGGTTGCCATCTCCTGCACGCCGAACATGAAGCCGCCATCGCCATGCACCGCGACAACGGCGCGATCCGGATTGGCGCACTTGGCGCCGAGCGCGGTTGGATACCCCCAGCCTAGCGTGCCCTGGTAGCCCGTCGAAAGGTAGGTGCGCGGGCGATACGTCGGCCAAAGCAGACGGCTCGCATAGCTGATCTGGGTCAGCTCCTCGATCAGGATGCCGTCCTCGGGCAGCTCGGCGCGGATTGCATCGATCCACGCCTTCTGCGGCGCAAGGCGTGCGAACTCGCCGTCCATTTGCGCCCGCAGCGCCTGCATCTCGTCGATGCGGCTGGCGGGCTTGCTTCCCGTGCGATCGAGTTCGTCGAGCAGCGCTGCCATCGCATCGGCGGCATCGCCCACGATTGCCACGTCAGGTGTGCAGGTGCGCCCGATCCGCGAGGCATCGATGTCGATGTGGATGATCTTCATCGCGTCGTCCCGGCCCCAGTCCAGAACGTGCTGGAGACGCGTGCCGATGCCGATGACGACGTCGACGTCTTTCCACAGCGCATGGCCAGCCGGGAAGCGATGACTGAAAGGATTGCGCGAGTCGATGGCGCCCTGGCCGGTTCGGTACGCGATGACGGGCGCCTGGATCCGTTCGACGAGGCGCGTCAGCTCGGCGCTGGCATCCTGGGCGCCGCCGCCGACCAGAATGATCGGCCGTTTGGCGCCGGCAAGGAGTTTCGCCGCCGCCTTGATCGCGTCGAGGTCGAGCGCGGGCGTGCGCCGTGCGACCGGCGTGTCGTCGAATGCGACCTCCGCCGAGCGCTTCCACATGTTCCAGCCGCATTCGAGACCGACCGGCCCAGGGACACCGCTCAACAGCTCCTCGAATGCCGTGCGGCTCTTGGCCGCTGCATCCTGCGGCCCTTCGATATGGCCCGCCCATTTGGTCAGCGTCCGCATGATCCCGAGCTGGTCGGGGATCTCATGGAGGAATCCGATGCCCTTGCCGATGAACTGCTCATAGATCTGGCCGGAAACGGCGAGAACGGGCGCGCCGAGCGACTGGGCTGTGGCAAGCGGAGCCGTCGTATTGAGGAACCCCGGGCCTGGCACCACGCAATAGGCCTGCGGTTTGCCCGTCGACAGCGCCGCGCCGAGGGCCATGTAGGCAGTCGCCTGCTCATGGCGCGTGTGAACAGGGCGCATCGGCGCGCCGGAGCGCACCAACGCATCAAAAAAATCGTCGTTCTGGACGCCGGGAAGGCAGTAGAGCGTGTCGATGCCGTTGGCGACCATGGTTTTGATCGTAACTTCCGCGGCATCCATCTGCGCGAGATTGGTAGCGGTCATTGGGGCGCCTCCGGGCAGCAAGCTTGTTCTTTCTTTGGGCAGCGGCCAAGACTACACGGAAGGGGCCCGTCGGCGCACGCGTCTGTTGCGGGAGAACGCGGGACCGAGGCTTCGGATCGGGCATTGCTGCGGCGCACAGGGATGCCATGCCAGCGCCATCGTTGGTGTGGATAATGCGGCCCTACAACTGCGATAAATACTAGGATCGCCTAGACGAATCGCAGCGACGAACCAAATCCGACTGGGGAGACATGACGCAGCAGCTCAATACCGTCGAGGTCGAACGCCGCATTGTCGATCGTGCGTCGATGGCTGTCTCGTGGCTCGTGGCTGGATCCCTCGTGTTGAGTGCCGGTGCGGCCTTGGCGCAGAGCGGGCAGCCGGCGCCGACCATTCCAGGCCTTGTCGTCACAACCACGCCTTCTCGGCCGGCGCCTATCGCGCCACCGGCGGCCGAGCCGACGCCGGCTCCCAAAGCACCTGCCAAGCGGGCGCTGCCGAAAGCGACGCCGAAGCGCCAAGCGAGTTCCGACGCTGGTGACGGTCCGGCGCGCGGTGGTGACCGTCGCCAAGGCATCGTCGTTCTGGTCAATGACGAACCGATCACCGGATATGAGGTCAGTCAGCGCGCCACGCTGCTCGCATTGAGCGCCAACCTGGGCGACAAGGCGCAGGCCGCCTTCAAACGGCTCGCCCAGGACCCGAACATCAACAACAAGCTGCGCGCCATTCTTGAAGAAACGATCAAAGCCAACCAGGGCAAAACACGAGAGCAGATCCTCGCGATCTTCGAGGAACGCAAAAAGACGTTCGTCATGGGGATGCAGCGCAGCGCCATCGAAAGCGCCCGCGCCAGTGTGCTGCCGGGCCTGCGCGAAAAGGCGCTCAACGAGATCATCGACGAGAAACTCAAGATCCAGGAAGGCAAGCGGCTGACCATCGTCGTCACCCCTGCCGAGGTGGACAAAGCGTTCAAGGAAATGGCCGAGCGCAACAAGACCACCGAAGAAAAGTTCATGGAGCAGCTCAAGTCCCAGGGCATCCATCCAGACACCATGAAGGCCCGAACGCGCGCAGCGATGGTGTGGCGCGACGTCATCCGCCGGAAGTTCGGTAACCAGATTTCGATTACCGACCGCGAGATCGAAAATTTCATCCAGCATTCGCCGACGGAAGGCGGCACGTCAAAGGTTGAGATGCAACTCCACCGGATCACGCTCGCCGTGCCCGGCAAGATCGACCAGGCCGCCCTGGCGCGCCGGCTCGCCGAGGCCGAGCGTCTGCGTGGTCGCTTCGGTGGCTGCAAAACCACCCAGGATCTCATCAAGAGCGTGCCGGATTCCAAGTTCGAAAGTCTCGCCAATCAGGCTGCTGCGGCCGTCACGGAGCCGACCCGAAGCCTCCTGTTGAACGCCAAGGATGGCGAAATGGTACCGCCGACGCTTGCCAGCACGGGCGTCGAGCTTTATGCCATCTGCGGGCGCAAGACGGTCAAGGTGGACGAGGAAACGCGCGCCAAGGCCCAACAAGAGCTGACCATGCGCGAGTTCGAGATCATGTCGCGCCGGCATCTGAGGGACTTGCGCACCGACGCCATGATCGAACGCCGCTAATGCCGAGATCGGGAGTTGGGCCGTGTCGAGTGAAGTGGGTCGTGCGCTCGCGCTGACGATGGGCGACCCCGCTGGCGTAGGCCTTGATGTAACCCTGCTCGCTTGGCGCGACCGGATCGCGGGGAAGCTCCCACCTTTCGTCCTCTACGCTGACCCCGAAGCCGTCGCTGAGCGTGCCCGTGCCCTCGCGATCCCCGTCAAGCTCGCCGTGTCGGACGATGTGCGTCACGCAGCCGGCGCCTTCGCCGAGCGACTGCCGGTCCGCCCGATACCGCTGGGCGCCCCTGTTGTCGCTGGTCGCAGCGACGGTGCCAACGCTGGCGCGATCATTGCGGCCATCGAAATTGCCGTGGCGGATGTCGTCGCCGGGCGCGCCAGTGCCGTGACCACCAATCCGCTTGCCAAGAGCACGCTCCTGCGCGCCGGATTCGCTCATCCCGGTCATACCGAGTTTCTGGCGGAGCTTGCCGGGCGCCACCGTCCCGGCCGTGCGTGGGTGCCGGTGATGATGCTGGCAGCGGACATTCTGCGGGTCGTGCCGATGACGGTCCATGTGCCGCTCGCCCGCGTCCCCGCGATGTTGACGCCTGAACGGCTCGCCGAGACTGTGCGCATCACGGCCGCGGCGTTGGCGGCGGACTTCGGTATCGCGAACCCTCGGGTCGCTGTCTGTGGCTTCAACCCCCATGCGGGCGAGGATGGCACCATTGGTCGCGAGGAGGTCGAGATCATTGCGCCGACCATCGCGGCGCTGCAGTCGGAGGGGCTAGCGGTGTCGGGTCCGCATTCGGCAGACTCGATGTTTCATGCCGAGGCACGCCGACACTACGACGCGGCGGTTGCGATGTACCACGACCAGGCGCTGATCCCGATCAAGACGCTGGCGTTCGATACGGCGGTCAACGTCACGCTCGGTTTGCCGTTCGTGCGCACCTCACCCGATCATGGCACGGCATTCAACATCGCCGGCACCGGCAAGGCATCGCCGACGAGCTTGGTCGCCGCGTTGAAGCTCGCCGCCGGGCTCGCTGCGCGGCGCGCTGCGGCTGCTGCATGAGCACGTCGGGGCAGCCGCAGTCTGACGGCTTGCCGCCGCTGCGCGAGGTCATCGCGGCCCTCGAAATCGGCCCGAAAAAGAGCCTCGGCCAGAACTTCATTCTCGATCTCAACCTGACGCGGCGCATTGCCCGGCTTGCCGCGCCGCTCGAGTCGACGACCGTCGTCGAGGTCGGACCGGGACCGGGCGGGCTCACGCGGGCGCTGCTCATGGAGGGCGCGCGGCACGTTGTTGCCGTCGAGCGAGACCAGCGCTGCGAGCCGGCGCTCGCGCAGATCGCGAATGCCTATCCCGGTCGGCTGACGTCTCATCTCGGCGACGCGCTGGAGGTCGATTGGACCGAGCTGCTGCCTGCCAGTCGGGCTCGCACTGTCATCGTCGCGAACCTTCCCTACAACGTCGCAACGCGATTGCTGATCGACTGGCTGGAGGCCGAACCGTGGCCGCCTTGGTGGGCGATGATGGCGTTGATGTTCCAGAAAGAGGTGGCCGAGCGCATCGTCGCTCAGCCCGGCACCAAGGCCTATGGGCGGCTCGCCGTGATTTCACAGTGGCGCACGACGCCGCGCATTGCGCTCACCCTCGGACCGGAAGCTTTCACACCGCCGCCGAAAATCGCTTCTGCGGTCGTGACGTTCATGCCGCGTGCGACACCCGAGCCGCCGTGCTCGGTCAAATGGCTCGGTCGTGTCACCGCCGCCGCGTTCGGCCAGCGCCGCAAGATGCTGCGCCAGAGTCTGCGCACGCTGATTGCCGACCCGCTGCCATTGCTCGAAGCCGCTGGCGTTGCGCCGGAACTCCGCGCCGAACAACTCGACGTTGAGACGTTCGCACGGCTGGCGCGGATCGCTGAGCGACTGGGGTCCAATCCTGGCCGCTGAGTGGGTTAGGCTTTTTTTTGCCGCCGACGCGTACGGCTTCACCTACACGCGCGGCGGCGCTGCCTCACTGGTTGGAGCTTCCACCTCGCGATCTTCGACCGCTCAATATCTTCCTTTCTCACCGTTGAAGAAACGGGGAGTAGGGGAAGTAGCGTGGCGATCGAAGATCGCGAGGCGAGAACGCGACCGTGAGGCAGCCCCGCGGCGGCAGTAGCCGAAGGCGTTGCCGACCGCGGCAAAAAAACCTAGCGAGCTCTGATTTTGCGGAGGTGGATATAAATCGCGCCGCTGCCACCGTGGCGGATGTGGGCGGGTGCGATGCCGGCGACGCAGTCGCGGAGTTCTGGCTGCTCCAGCCATAAGGGCACGCTGCGGCGGAGGACGCCACGCTCGCTGCGTTCGATCCCGTCGTCGCGCGCGCTTGGACTGCGCTCGCCGCCTTTGCCGGTGATGACCAGGACGGTGCGCAGTCCGTGCGCGCGGGCGCTCAGGAGGAACGCACGCAGGCGTCGCTCGGCATCGACCTGACGCAGACCGTGAAGGTCGATGCGGTCGTCGATTTCGACGATGCCACGGGCGATGCGGCGCGCCTTGCGGCGCTCGATGGGGACCAGCGGCGGTGGCGTTTTTTGCGCGGCGCGTTTGGTTGGCTGCGGCGGCGAACTCTTGCGAGCGATCGGTTCTGGCGGCGGCGGAGGCGCGGCCTTGGGCGGCGCGGGTCGCGGTTTCGGCTGCAATTCCTGCGGCGCTCCGACCTCCGGCACGCGGGCCTTCGCCTTGCGCAGCGGCGTCACGGATCGCGCCGTATGGCGCCAGAGTTCGAGGTCCTCCGGTGCCGGCGCACCCTTCGCCCGTCGCGGGCTTGGTTGTGGCGGGTCGTGCGTGTCAGCGCGGCCGTCGCGCGGCCGCTTGGTCATTTCGTTGCCCGGCGCGTGCCGGCCGGCTTCGTGTGTTGGTTGGTGTCGGTGCTGACGGCTACAGCAGGTCCCGGCAGCAGCACGAAGAAGCTGCCTGGATGTTTCGTCACACCGGCTAGGCGCCCGGCTTTGTCGCCGGAACCAAAGTAGATATCGCCCCGCTCCGGTCCTCGGATCGCCGAGCCGACATCATGCGCCACCATCAGGCGATGGAAGCCGTCCTTCTTGCTGGACTCTGTCGCGTGGGTGAGCGCGGTGGACGAGACGTAAACGGGCGTTCCGATCGCGTGGACGCCGGCATCGACGGCAAGGCTGCGTCCGGCGACGAGCGGGATCGACAGAACGCCGAGCGGGCCGCTTGCCTCGTCCCCCGCCAGTTCGCGAAAGAACACGAACGATGCGTTCTGCTGCATGACTTGGCGACCGCGTTCCGGATCGCTGCGCAGCCAGCGTCCGAGCGCGCCCATGGAGATCTTGTCGGCGGCGAGGATGCCCTGGTCGATCAGATAGCGGCCGATCGACGTATAAGGGTGCCCGTTCTTGCCATCATAGTGCACCCGCACCGTCGTCCCATCTGTGAGTTTGATGCGGCCCGAACCTTGGATGTGCATGAAGAAGGTATCGACGGGGTCGGCGAGGTACATCAGTTCGAGGTTCTTGCCGGTCAGCGCACCTGCTTCGATCTCAGCGCGGGTCGAATACGGCTCGTTGCCCTTCGCGGTCTTGCGGGCATGGGTGAGTTGGTCCGCCTTGGCGCCGCGCTGGGCCTCATGGACGAGATTTACGAGGTCGGCGGGGCGCTTGTAGATCGGCGTCGCGAACTGCTGGGTCGGGGTACGCGAACCGTTGAGCACCGGCTCGTAGTATCCGGTCAGCAGTCCTTCCCGCGCGGCGTGGACCACGCGATGCGGAGTGAACTCGCGCTCGAAGAAGGCGCGTGCCGCCGCCCGCGTCATCGGCGTCGGCAGCTTGGCCGCAGCATCACATGCGGCGAGCAGTGCCGGCGGGATCGCGATAGCGCCCGCTTTGTTGCCGGCGCGGCCAGCGGCCTTGATGCGTGGGCACGACACGACGAACGCCTTGAACGCGGCGAGGTGGTCGTCCTTTTCCCAGCCCGGCAGATCCTTGAATGCGACGGCTTCGAAGGTCGAAGGAGGTGTGGCCTGATTGATGACAGGTGCTCCGCGCGGCACGTCGGCGCTCCCTTTCCGCCCGGTTAGCTCTATGCCAACGCTAGCACCGATCAGCGCGGCGAGCACCACTCGGCCGATCGAGCAGGCAACACAGTGTTTGGAGGCCCCGTTGTCGGGCTGACGCACTACGAAGCCCCCCAATGCGCTCTCGCGGCAACCGGCCCGTCCCCCGACGGTTCAGTTGATCCATGTTCCGGACGTTGCCGGAAATCAGTTCGGTGCCTGGGTCGCGATCAACCGCCAGTTCGGATCGCGTGAGGCAACCTCGCGCGCGAACGTCCAGATATCCACCACTTCCTTGATCTTTTTGGTGTCACCGGCGATGACGGCGCCGGCCCGGTCGCGCGTCGCCGAGATCAACTCGCTGACGAACTTCACGGTGACCTGGGCGGTACCGTTCTTCAATTCGGCCTCGAGCAGATCGGCCTTATTGATGCCGACGAAGCTCTGGTCGATGATCTCGCCCCGCGCCTCGCGATCGCTGATGGCGCCGGCGAAGCCGTCGAACACTTCCTTGCTGAGCAGGTTTTTGAGGGCCTTGCTGTTGCCTTCGGCGAATGCCGTGACGATCATCTCGTAGGCCTGCCGCGCGCCCTTTACGAACCCATCGGGATCGAAGCTGCTGTCGGCGCGATAGATGGCCAGCATTCCTTCGGCGAGGCTTGGGTCGCCGCCGGCGAGGGCGCGCACGCGCTCCTCCGCCGCAGCGCTCGCCGCCTCCGTCGCCTCGGTCGGCTGATCGGAACGCTCTCGGCGCGGCATTGCCACGACTTTGTCGTTGGCCCCCGCTTTGCCTGTTGCACGGGCGCGCTCCAAAGCGCGGTTGCGGTCGATCCTCGCTTCATCGTCCGTTGTCCGGCGGCCGAGAACACTCCGCAGCTTCAGGATAATCACCACCGCTAGGACCAGGAACATGATGGTGAAGATATCGATCTTGCCGTCCATAAGGTCAGCTGCTTTCCAAGATGGGCCTGTTGCCAGTGATGGCTTGCCATTTTGATGTAGGATTAACCAGACGCCCGGTCCAGGCCTCCACCTGCATTTTTGCAGGGCGCTCAAGGACCGAACGCGATTGCCGCCGCTGGTATTCTGCTCGAACTTACGGCATTCATGAGGTGAAGCCAACCGGAATGCGACAGGCAGAGATGTCTGCCACCCTACTACCGTATTCGAGGCCCACAGGCGATCGTCCATCGCCCGGATCGCGGTCCAGAGCACGGCTCATTACACGGCGAGGACGTGTCCCCATGCGCCTGGCATTTTTTGCGCTCCTGACAGTGTTGCCGCTGCTGGAGATCGCCCTGCTCGTCAAGTTCGGGCAGGCATTCGGCGTCTGGCTGACGATTGCGGAGGTCTTCGGATCCGCGGTGCTTGGCTTCGGAATCCTGCAGCGGCAGGGTTTCACGATGATGTTGCGCACCCAGGAAGCGGTAATGCGCGGTGAACCTCCTGTCGGCGCCATGCTCGATGGCGGCATGATGGTGATGGCGGGTACGCTCTTGATCTTGCCCGGACTGATTTCCGACACGATCGGTCTGCTGCTGCTGATCCCGCCCGTGCGCCACTTCATCGCCGGCCGGATGGTCGCGGGAATGTTCGGTACCGCCACCGTTCGCGTCGACACGTTCGACGACAATCCGCGACGCGAGCCCAGACATGAGCCGCGGCCGAAGGAGGGTCAGCGCGACGGCGGTGGACCGGTGATCGAAGGCGATTTCGAGCGGTTGGACGAGCGTACGGTCGATCCGCGCAAGTATCCACCAGACAACAAGACCTGATCCCAACAACTGAGCCCCTCGGCGCGAGCGGGCGTTTCCCGAAAGTTGAACCGTCATGCCGCTTGTGGGGCCGATGGCCTATGTCACGCCTATCCTGCTGCTCGTCGCGTCCAATGTTTTCATGACTCTCGCGTGGTACGGGCACCTCAACTACAAATCGAAGCCGCTGATCCTCGTCATCGTCGTTTCGTGGGGCATCGCGTTCGTCGAATACTGCTTTGCCGTGCCGGCCAACAGATTCGGTCACGAGGTGTATTCGGCGGCACAACTCAAGACGATCCAGGAAGTCATCACGCTTCTGGTGTTCGCCGCTTTCTCGGTTCTGGTCCTCAAGGAAGCGCTGAACTGGAACCACCTGATCGGCTTCACGCTGATCGCGGCCGGCGCGGCGTTCGTTTTCATCGGCAAGGTCTGAGCCGTGGACCTGGCGACCGTAGCGCTGCTGCTCCTGGGGTCTGTCGGCGGCGCCGTCGTGCAGTCGGCGACCGGCTTCGGCTTTGCGATTGTTGCGGCGCCGATGTTCCTTGCCGCGATGAATTCCCATGCGGCGCTGCAGGTGCTGGTCGTCATCCATCTCGTCCAGACCGCGATGCTGCTGCCGGGCATTTGGGCCATGGTGCCCATGCGGCTCTTCAAGGCGTTGGTGGTGGGAGCGGCGGTCGGCAGTCCGATCGGACTGCTGTTCTTCATGAGCCTCGACGTTCGCGCCCTGAAGTTGACGGTCGGTATCCTGATCTTGCTGTTCACGGGGCTGCTGATCGCCCGCGAGATGGGATGGCTCGCGCGCGTGTTTCCGACAGGTCCCGGTGCCGCGACCACGGACGACGAGATGACCTCCGCCCCGCCGTCGCCGCTCGCTTATGTGACCGGCGCGATCTCAGGCGGGATGACCTCGCTACTCGTCATGCCGGGCCCGCCGCTGATGCTGTACCTCGCCGGCGCACCGCTGCCGCACGCGCACGCTCGCGCCCTCGCAATCGCGTTCTTCGGCCTCTGCTATTTGTTCGTGACGGCGCTCAACACATTTTGGGCCGGCATGGGGGAGGGCGTGTGGCTGCTGGCGCTCGCCATGGTGCCGGCAGTCTACCTCGGCACGCTCGCCGGCCGGCGGATCGCCCGCCATGTGACGCAAGGCTCGTATCGGGTCGCGGTTCTGGCGCTGCTCGTGCTGTCGGGGGTCGGTGCGATCCTCTCTGCACTGTGAGTTGAGGGCATTCTCAGCGTGGTGCACCGTCGTCACGCGCAACCGCAAAAGCGCTTTCGAGGCCCGCTTGGTGCGGGGGGTACCACACGCTGTATGCGGATGGCGCGCTCGTGAATTGGTTGTTAATCAAGGAATGGCAGGGTTAACGGCGACACATAATCGACGTAAATTCAGCCGAGTTTGCCGGGTCGGCAGGAACGAGTGTTTGCGTGATTTGTTGTACGTGTTGCGGCATCAGTCAGGGGCAGCGTCATGGCCACCTTGTTTAAGTGTAAGTCAGTGCCTGTTGCCCAGTTCGTGCGTCGCCGCAAGGTCGCAACTGCTCTAGCGATGTCGGTTTTCGCCGCAACGGCGGGTACGACGAGCGCCAAGGCCGCCGACCCCTGGCCCGCCGAGGTTCGGGCGGTTTATAAGATCCAATTCAATGGCTTCGAGATTGGACAGTTTGCGTTCAATTCGAGCGTTCACGAGCGCACCTACGCGGTCACCGCCAATGCCGATATTTCGGCGTTGCTCGGAGTCGTACGCTGGAACGGCGTGACGCGCGTTTCGGGCGCCTTGGCCGGAAATGCGCCACGGCCCGCCGGATTCTCCTTTGATTACCAAGGCAGTTCCAAAGCGGGATCGCTCCGCATGGGTTTCAGCAACGGCGGTATCACTTCGCTGGAGCAGACCCCGGCGCTGGTGGAGTCGCCGGACACCGTTCCGCTTCAGCCGGCCCACATGCGTGGCGTGCTCGATCCGCTGAGCGCAATTCTCGCTCTGAGCCGCCCTCGTGACGGCAATCCCTGCAATCAGAAAGTGCCGGTGTTCGACGGAAAAGTGCGCTTCGATCTCACCTTCTCCTTCAAGGAGGATGCCCCGATTGGTGAGGCGCAACGCGGCGCGGCGGTCGAAATGGTGCGCGTTTGCCGGGTGCGTGTCCTGCCGATCGCCGGTCACCGTGATGACGAGGCTTCCGCGCAACTCAAGCGGAGCATGGGCATCGAGGTGGCCTTCCGGGCTATCCCGAGCGCCAAGCTGTTCGTGCCGCACCGCATCACGGTACCGACGTTCGCGGGCGCCGCCGTGCTAACATCTCATAGCGTCCATATCCGCACCCAGAATGAGCAGATCGCGCTGGTGAACTAGTCGCCTTGTGCAGCGCAGCGTTTATTTCGGGCAGCGGTAACAGGACAGCAGTTTTCCCGACCGACAAACGCCAGTGAACAGGCAACACAGGGCCGGAATAAATCCGTGCTCGCGTGAATTCATCGCTTGATTGCCGTACAACGCTCTGCGATGCCTCACTATTGCTCGCGCCCAACGTCGCGAGGGAATTCCCCAGGAGTAGACATGCCGCTTGAGACCCGCATCCGTAACGTGACGGCTGTGCTCGGCCCGACCAATACCGGCAAGACCCATCTGGCCATCGAGCGGATGCTGGGACACGAAAGCGGGCTGATCGGCCTGCCGCTGCGTTTGCTTGCCCGCGAGGTGTACGACAAGATCGTCGCCCGCGTTGGCGCCGGCAACGTTGCGCTGATCACGGGTGAGGAAAAAATCAAGCCCGAGCGGCCCCGCTACTGGGTCTCGACTGTCGAGGCGATGCCGCGCGACGTCGATGTCGATTTTCTCGCGATCGACGAAATCCAGCTCGCCGCCGATCCCGAGCGCGGGCACGTCTTCACCGACCGGCTGCTGCACGCGCGCGGCCGCTCCGAGACGCTGTTGCTTGGCGCCGCCACGATGCGTGACGCGATCAGCGATCTTATTCCGGGCGCCAACTTCATTTCCCGGCCGCGACTGTCGAAGCTGACCTATGCTGGCCAGAAAAAGATCACGCGGCTGCCGAAGCGGACGGCCATCGTCGCCTTCTCGGCGGCTGAGGTTTACGCCGTCGCCGAGCTGCTGCGGCGCCAGATCGGTGGGGCCGCCGTCGTGCTCGGCGCGCTGTCGCCACGTACGCGCAACGCGCAGGTCGCACTCTACCAGTCGGGTGATGTCGACTATCTCGTCGCCACTGATGCAATCGGCATGGGCCTCAACCTCAACGTCGAGCACGTCGCGTTTTCCGCGACCCGCAAGTTCGACGGCCATAACCATCGCGATCTGACGCCGAGCGAACTCTCGCAGATCGCCGGTCGTGCCGGCCGCTACATGAACGATGGCACGTTCGGCGTCACCGGCGATGCCGAGCCGTTCTCGGCTGACGTGATCGATCGTCTGGAGACGCATTCGTTCGATAGTGTGAAGGTCCTGCAGTGGCGCAATCGCGAGCTCGACCTTGCGTCGATCGAGCGCCTGCGCGACAGCTTGCGCGAGGCACCGCGCGAGGCGCGGCTACAGCGGGCTCGTTCGGCGGACGATGTGCTGGCGCTGGAAGCCGTGAGTGCCGACCCCGAGGTCCGCGCGAAGGCGGTTGGCCCGGCGGCGGTCGGACGGCTCTGGGAAGTCTGCCAGGTTCCCGATTACCGCAAGATTTCGTCGCAGAGCCACTCCGATCTCATCGCGACGCTTTACAAGTTCTTGCTCTCGCCGACCGAGCGCGTACCGACCGACTGGTTTGCCAATCAAGTCGCTCTCAATGACCGCACCGATGGCGACATCGATACGCTGGCGACGCGCATTGCGCACATCCGTACCTGGACATTCGTCGCCAACCGCGCCGATTGGCTCGATGATCACAACCACTGGCAGGAGCGCACGCGCGCCATTGAGGACTCACTGTCGGATGCGCTGCACGAGCAGCTCACGCAGCGCTTCATCGACAAGCGCACCAGCGCCCTGATGAAGGGCCTGCGCGACAAGGACGAGATGACAGCCGACATCGCCGCCGACGGCGCGATCATGGTCGAAAACCACTACGTCGGCCGGCTCAAGGGTTTCCGCTTTCAGCCGGATGCGAACGCAGAGGCGCAGGGCATCCACGGCAAGACGGCGCGTAACGCGGCAGCCCACGTGCTGGTGAAAGAGTTCACCATGCGCGCGCGCCGGGTCGCGTCCGCCAAGACCGACGCCTTTAAGCTGACGCGTCATGGTCGCGTGCTGTGGCGTGACGAGGAAATTGCACGGCTCGAGCCTGGCGAGGATCCGCTGAAGCCGCAGGTCGTTCTGCTCGCCGACGAGAACCTGACCGGACCGGACAAGGAGCGCGTGCAGCAGCGTCTCGACACTTGGCTCGGCGAGATCATCGGGGAGCGCTTGAAGCCGCTGATCGAGTTGGCGGCCGCCGAGGATCTCTCGGGTATGGCGCGCGGCATCGCGTTCCGGCTCAAGGAGGGCATCGGCATTCTCGAGCGCCAGACGGTGGCCGAGGACGTGCGTGCGCTCGATCAAACGGCGCGTGCGCAATTGCGCAAATACGGCGTGCGCTTCGGCGCCTTCAACATTTTCCTGCCGATGCTGCTGAAGCCGGCTGCCGGTGAGCTGCGTCTTGCGCTGTGGGGATTGAAGCACGCGAGCGAGAACAATCTGGCACTCGACACTTTGCCCGAGCCGCCGAAGGCCGGGCGCACGTCGGTAGTCGCCGATCCGGCGCTGCCGGCCGCGTATTACCGTGCGGCGGGTTATCATTTGTGCGGCACGCGCGCGGTGCGCACCGACATCCTCGAACGCTTGTCCGATCTCATCCGGCCGCTCATTGCCTGGAAGCCGGGCGGCGGCGGATCGGCGCGACCCAAGGGCGCGACCGGCGACGGCGGATTCGTGGTCGTGCCGGAAATGCTCTCGATCCTTGGTTGTTCGGCGGAAGAACTCGGCGGCGTGCTTCGCGCGCTGGGCTTCCATGCCGACCGACGGCCGACACCGAAGACGATGATCGATCCCGCGCCGATTGTGCCCGTTGCACCGGTGGTGGCGGAACCTGCCGCGGCTGTCGTCGGTGACGCTGAAGCGGCGGCCGATGCAGCTGTGACAGACGCTGCGTCCGAGCCAGTTGCAGAGGTCGCCGATGCACCATCGGAGGAGCCAGTTAGTGCAGCAGCTGATGCGGCTGTCGTGGCTGCTGAACCTGCCGCTGAATCGGCCGAACCACCGGTCGAGGCGACGGCTACGGCTGCCGTCGAGGATCCGGTTGTCGCGGAGCCGCCCAGTGCGCCGATGGAGGCGGATGCCGCGCCTGAAGTGTCCGCTCCCGAGGCCGATATCGCGCCGGCCGCAACCGAGGTCCCACTCATCGAGATCTGGCGTCCGCGTCGGCGTCATCGTGGTGACGGCCGTGCGGTCGATAGTCGTCCTGAACGTCGTCGGCACGGGCATCAGGGCGAGCGCCGGCCCAATCAACGCGGCGATCAGCGCCCCGATCAGCGTCAAGGCAATCCGTCTCCCGCGGTGCCGGCAGGCGCCGAGGCGTCTGCCAGCGAGGCGACACCATCTGGCGAGCGCCGTCCCGACGGCGGCCGGCGAGGCGATCGCAATAGGCGTGGTGGCGGCGGTCAGCGCCCGCGCGATGGTGCGCCTGCACCCGCTCAGGCGAACCGCGAGGGCGCTCCCGCCCAGGGCGAACGTCGCGAGGCCCGGCCGGATCGGGGGCAGAATCGCGGCCCCGATCGCGCGCAGGACGGCGGTGCCAATCGCGGTCGCGATGACCGCGATCGCCGCCACGGCGGCGGCAGACCCCAAGGCGCCGATGGCCGGCGCGACGATCGCCGTCCGCAGCGTGAGGACCGCTCGCATGGCATGACCCGCTCCGCCGCGCCGCCGAAACGGGCGACCGTCGATCCCGATTCACCTTTTGCAGCCTTGAGCGCGCTCAAACTGCAGTTGGAGAAGCGAGGCAATGAGACGGGCTCTTCATGACCGCCACCGATGGGGCCGGGCCGCGGGGAGGCGATCAACTTCGCCTCGATAAGTGGTTGTGGTACGCGCGGGTCGTGAAGTCACGCACCCTCGCGGCTGGGCTCGTCGAGGACGGCAAGGTGCGCCTGAACCGGGAGCGGATCACTAAACCGAGCCACGGCGTTCGTATCGGCGATGTCCTGACGATCTCCGTCGGCTCGCGGGTGCGCATCCTTGAGGTCGCCGCAATGGGTACGCGCCGTGGTCCGGCACCAGAGGCGCAGGCGCTCTATGTCGACCGATCGCCGCCGCCACCGGCACCTGAGGCACCCGTGCCCCCTCTAAGTGGTGTGCGCTCGAGCGGCGCCGGCCGTCCGACCAAGCGCGATCGCCGCTTGACCGATCGCCTCACCGATCCCGAGTGACCGCCTTTGACGGCGATCAAGGCCGCCGGTGATTGACTACTCGACCATGAGGGCGAGACGGCGGGATGGGGGCAGGCACAAGGAGATAAGCCGATGTACAAGAACCTGCTCATTGCAACCGACGGCTCAGAACTCGCCGAAAAGGCGGTGACGCACGGCATTGAACTCGCCAAGGCCCTCGGCGCGAAGGTGACCGCTGTTATCGTCTCCGAACCGTGGACGGTCTTTGCGACTGGCGAGGTTGGCGCGGCGTTCCCGGTCGAGGAGTACGAGCGCTCGATCGAAGCCAACGCGGCCAAAGTGCTCTCCGACGTCGCCAATCGCGCCAAGGCGGTCGGGGTCCCCTGCGTGACCAAATATCTCAAAGACCAGTTTCCCGCTGACGGCATCATCGCGGCAGCCAAAGACGCTGGATGCGACCTGATCGTGATGGCGTCCCATGGGCGCAGTGGCGTGACGCGGCTCCTGCTCGGTAGCCAGGCAAACAAGGTCGTCACACACAGCCACATTCCCGTTCTCATCTGCCGGTGAGGGCGGGTTGACGGTCGCACGTGCCCGGCGGTCGTCCCTGGACTCAAATACAACCTGTGGACAATCGACATTCCGCCCTTGCCGGGCATTCGCTGATTGATGCGATAATTCAAGCAATCAGTCTTGTGTCAGTTGGCGTGGGCGTTGCGTGATGACCAGATCTGTCGATCCGCTGGCCGGGCGGGGTGAGGGCGGCCTGCGACTTAGCCGGCGTAGCCTTATCGCCGCGGGAGCCATTGTCGCGACGATCGGCTCGACGTCCATCGCGAGCGCATTTTCCAGCTCATCAAGAAAGCTACCCAAGGGGTTTGGAAATGGCCCAACAGGCAGAGCGCCTGGACCTGAGCCTGGACCCGAGCACCGGGTGGCGCCGGATACGAATTGCTTCTGCCGCGGCACTCGGCTGCTGACGCCGGCGGGCGAGGTGGCAATCGAAGACCTTTCAATCGGTGATGTCGTCGTCACGCACACCGGCGCGGAACGCGTGATCCGTTGGATCGGCTCACGCGTCATCGCACGTGATGGAGCGGCGGCATGGCCGCAGCAGGCACGTCCGGTCCGGATCGCGAAGGACGCATTCGAGCCCGGAGTGCCGCGCCGCGATCTGTACGTGTCGCGCGAGCACCTGCTGTTTCACAATGGTGTCCTGATTCCAGTTGGGAATCTCATCAACGGGACCACCATTCAAACGGTGGAGCCGACCGGAGATGTCTTGCACTATCTGCACATCGAACTCGATGGCCACGATGTGCTGCTGGCAGAGGGCGCGCCCTTCGAAAGCCTGTTGGCCACCGCCGAACGACGAATGCGCTTCGACAATTATCAGGCGTATGTCGCGCGGTACGGGCCTGCCACCATGGCAGCAATGGTGCCATGCGCGCCGATCGCGGCCTTCAACGGTGGTCGCAGCGAGTTGGCGTCGCGGCTGCGCAGCGCGCTCACGCCGATCGTCGACATTCGCCGTCCGATGGATGTCGTGCGCGACAGGCTCGAGGCGCGCGCCTTGGCCGGGTCAGCATAACGGCGCGTTGAATAAGTCATAATCCCATTGCCCGCATCGGTCTGCGGCCGGAGCGCTTGCTGTTCCTGTCCCGCCTGCGCGATAAGGCGGCGGGTGTCCGGGCACGCGGTGCCGGGCTCAATGAGGGCGATCGGATGAATCCTTGGATACTGCTCGGCTTCTGCATCGTGGCGGAGGTGACGGGAACATTGCTGCTGACGAAGTCGCAGGGTTTTGCGCGACCCGGGCTCGGCTTCCTGTCGCTCGCCATTTTCGGAGGGTGCTTCTGGGGCCTGTCGATCGTGCTGACGCGCATTCCGGTTGGCGTCACATACGCGATCTGGGCCGGCGTGGGGATCGCGCTGATTTCTGTGGCCGGTTGGCTGTTCCTGCGTCAGTCGCTGACGCCGACGCAGATCCTGTTCATCGCGATGATCGCAACCGGCGCGGTTGGCCTCAAGCTAACGACGTCCGCGACATAGGCAGATTGCGGGCGCATCAATCCCGCGCGCCGGGCGTCTCCAGTCGCAGGAGCCACACACTCGCCGCGCCGAGTATCACTGCCGCGAATCCGTAGATCGCGAGCGGTGGCAGGATCGGAAAGATCAGGCCCGCAATGAGCGGCCCGGTCCCGGCACCGATATCGCGCCACGTCGCCTGACGTGCCAGCGCCGGAACCCGGGCCGCGCCGGGGTAGGCTGCTGCAACCACCGGCGCGGCAAGCGGCCCCGCAATAGCTCTGAGAATGATCGCGGTGACAGCGCCGATCCACAGCCAGACTCCACTGCCCGCGAGCAGGAGCAACGCGCCTGCGGTCAACAGCGACATCGTGACGAGCGTGCGCAGCGCACCGAAGTGGTGCCCGATCCTGCCGCCGATCGGGGCGAAGATCATCTCGCTCGCGTAGCGCAGCGACATCGCGATGCCAGCCGCGAGCACGGCGCCCGTCGGAAAGCTCACTGCCGCAAGCAGTCCCAATCCAAAGATGAGCAATCCATCGATCGTGAAGCCCACCGAGAACGACCAGATGCTGATCGGCCCAGGTTTCTCGAAGCGCGGCCCGATCAGATTGACGGGCTCGCGCCGTGTCGAAATGCGGGCCGCAAAAATTGGAGCAATGAAGGCCACAACGGTGAGCACGAGGAAGACGATGCGCGGCCCGTAGACGTTCGCCAGCACGGCACCCGCGAGAAGGCTCACCGTCGGCCCCGCCGCCGTGATCGCGCGCGCCCGGCCCATGCGCTGCGGGGCGCCGACGATCACCGAGGTCGGCAGCGCCTGGTTCGCAATATTCATGGCCGCAAAGGAGAGGCCCCATATGAGCCGCGCGACCAGCAAAGGCCACAGCCCCGAAGTGACGGCATACATGAAGGTCGAGATGATCGCGCCGGCGGTCGCGAGCAGGCACGCTTTGCGCGGACCGTGCGCCGCATAGAAGCGGCCGACCCAGCCGTACCCCGCAATGCGGACCAGTCGGTTCGCGGCGAGCAGGAGGCCGGCTTCCGGCAGCGTCACGCCGAATGACGCGGCGTACAGCGGGAGCAGCAGATACAGCAAGGTGTCGCCCGGCAGAGCGAGCGACAGCGCCATTGCGGCGTTTCGCGAAGCGTCGTCGGCCTGTCGCGCCGCGCTGGCTTCGTCATGCGGCGCTGGAGTCGTGGTATCGTTCACGTCGTGGCACCGCGCTGTCGGTCGCCGGCTCCAAGCCGATCAGACGGCTGGCCGGCAACAATAGGGATTGGCGCCGCGTTCGCCAATGCTTTCCGGCCATCACGTACGGGTACGGTGCTCGCGCGCGGCCTCAGACTTTCCGAAGGCCCGCTTTACCCCATTCCGTCTCGAAAGACGCCATCGTCGAGACGCCCGAGTTCGCTTCCTTGACGTCGTCGACGACCCTGAAATCGAACATGGCGCGATCTCGGGTCAACGTGCAGCGCGTATAGCCGTGGCGCCGCGCATCGGCGAATTTGATGTGCGGGTTGTGCGGCCGCGACGCCTCCAGACTGTCATGATCGCCGAGCCTCGAACTGACCGGCCCGATGACGACGTGCGAGGCGATGGGCGGCGATGAGAGATCGTCGCGCTTTGACGGAATGTCGGTCGCGATGAAAGCGTGAATGTCGCCGCCGATGACCAGCGAGTCGCGATTGGGACGCGCGGCGATCAGGTCCAGCGTGCGCTGGTGCGCGACTGCGTAGCCGTCCCAGCCATCGGTGCGGATTGCGAACTTGTCCTCTTTCGTCTTCGAGAGGTGGGGCGCGAACAACATCTGTTGGCCGATCACGGACCACCGCGCCCGCGCGGGCTCAGCAAGGCATTTCGCCAGCCACTGCTCCTGATCGACTCCAAGCATGGAGCGCTTCGGGTCGAGGGCGTCGGGACAATTGTCCAGCGCCACGCGACGGCTGCGATCACGCGCGGGTGGCGCCGGCGGGCACGGCAATGAGGAGCGGTACTGCCGCTCATCAAGCATGATCAGGTCCATGAGGTCGCCAAAAGCGAAGCGCCGGTACATCAGCGCATCAGGCCCGAGAGGACGTTGCGCGAGGCGCAGCGGCATGTGCTCCCAGTACGCCTGGTAGGCCGCAGCGCGCTGCTGAAGAACCTCGAACAACGCCAGGCGTCGCTCCGTACTGCTGCCCGTGTAGTCGTTCTCGACCTCGTGATCGTCCCACGTCATGATCCACGGAAAGGCAGCGTGTGCAGCCTGGATCGCCGGATCGGTCTTGTAGTGCGCGTGCACGCGGCGATAGTCGCCAAGCGTCTTCGGCACATCGAATGGAACGTCGCGAACCTTCTGCTTGACCGCAGCCGGACTGGACGACGGCGCTTCATAGATGTAGTCGCCGAGATGAAGGATGAAATCGATTTTTTCTTCGACCATTCGGCGGTAGGCGGCCCAGTTGCCGTACATCCAGTGCTGACAACATGCGGCAGCGAAACTCATGCTCGATAGCGCGGCGCCGGGAGTGGGCGCCGTGCGCGTGCGTCCGATGGGGCTTTCTACGCCCTGGGCACGGAAGCGATACCAGTACCAACGCGCCGGCTCGAGGCCCATGACTTCCAAGTGGACCGAATGCGCAACGTCCGCCATCGCCAAGGTCACGCCGGAGCGAACGACATCCTTCATGTGCTCGTCGCGCGCGACTTCCCACGTCACCTCGATCGGCGTGGTGCCCATGCCTCCGTCGGGCGCAAGCGGGTCTCGAAGGAGACGGGTCCAGAGCACGACTCCCTCCGGCCAGGGTTCGCCGGAGGCGACGCCGAGGGAAAACGGATGTGTCGCTGCCGACAGCGCAACGCGCGGCGCCAACACAAGTCCCAAGCCCATGCTCGTGGCACCAACGATCACGTCGCGGCGAGTCTGAGACATGCGAACCTCCCGTCAGCTTGTTTATGTCGCGCCACCTGAAAACGCCCACCTTCTGCTCGTGTGGTGCGCAGCAATGAACGCACGGCATAAAACATCGGACAAATAGATTTTTCCAAGCGATTGGATAGTAAAAAACTATGTAGCCGGTTCGCATGACGGGTCGCCGGATCGCACGCGGGAGATCGTTTGTTGTGCAAAACTGATGCGCCCGAGCACCATGCCGGTGGACGCAGCAACCTCCCATGCGGCCGCACACCTTGTTGAATGCGGAAGCGTGCGATTAGGTATCGTTCTGGGGTCAAATGATTCCGCGACGTGCAATGCGGTGACGACTTTCGAGGGGAACGATGAACATTTCTCGATCGGCCGTGCTTGGCCTCATTGCCGGCATTGGTGCCGCTGCCGGAGTGGCACTGACTTTGACGGGGGTGGCGTCTCCCGCCAGCGCGCAGGATTGGCGCGGCAGCGCCCCGGTCTTCCAAAGCGATATCGAACGACAGCAGCGCCAGGCCGAGGCGCAGCGCGCCGAGCGCAGCAAGGCCTATGGCACGACGTCGTACCCCAAGTTCATGGAAGGCGGCGCAAAGCCAGACATCGCGCCTGAGACACCGCCGATCGTCTACCTGGACAAAAGCGAGCCACCCGGCACCATCATCGTCGATACCAATGGGCGGCACTTGTATTACGTGCTGCCCGGCAAGCGCGCCTATGCCTATCCGATCTCGGTTGGGCGCGAGGGTTTCGAGTGGACAGGCACCGAGCGCATCAGCCGCATCGCGTCATGGCCATCGTGGACGCCGCCCCCGGAGATGCACAAGCGCCAGCCGGGCCTGCCGATCACGGTCTCTGGCGGCCTCATCAATCCGCTCGGCGCAAAGGCGATGTATCTCGGGAGTTCGATCTACCGGATTCACGGCACCAATAACGCACGCTCGATCGGCCGGGCTTCATCGTCGGGCTGCTTCCGGCTCACCAACGCTCATGTGACCCATCTCGCGACGCTCGCGAAGGTCGGCACTGCCGTTCGTGTCGTCTCGAGTTATTCGGGCGTCAGCACGTCCGCGCCGCTTTCGTCGCTGTTCTCGGGCTTCGGTGCCGGCGACGATGCACCCGTCAAAAAAGTCGCGACGAAGAAAAAGAAGAAGTAGCCCGGCTAGGATGCCATTGCGGGGCGTGTGCCTTCGCAAGAACGGCACTAGGGGCTTGGTGACCTACAGGGGGGGCCGGCAAGGCAACTGGGGGAGTGCCAACAATAGTGAGCACCAAAACCGTCAACCCGAACAAATAGTTAGGTAACGCTGATCTGGCGGAGGCGAGAGGATGCTCCGAGCACGGATGTTAAACAATTGATCTTATTGATTCGATTGTGCTTCTGGACCAATTTGGGGGAGCGTTTTGGGGGAGCGGCGGCTGGTTCTCACAAATCCGACGCACCGGAGAGCCGGAACGGAAGACGCGATCAGAAAAGTACAGAACCGTCGCGTCAAACAGTCTTGTCTTCTCGGTACCGACCGAAGATCTTGCGTCCGTTTCTCCCGAACAAGGTGACGCCATAGGTCTCCGGCGGACCGCCTTCCATTCCGGGTGATCCAATTGGCATACCGGGAACGGCCAGACCGATGGCCTCTGGCTTGGTGTCAAGCAGTCGTTGAATTGCGTGAGCCGGTACGTGACCCTCGATGACGTAGTCGTTGAGTATCGCTGTATGGCACGAGGCCAGATCCGGCGGAATGCCAAGGCGGGCCTTGATCGCTTGGAGACCCTTGGTATCGATGGCGCGGACCACAAAGCCATTTCGGCGCAGATGATCCACCCAACCGTTGCAGCAGCCGCAGTTGGGGTCCTTATAGACCTCAATGGCCACCGGCGTCTGGGCCCGGCTTGTCAGAGTGGGGAAGAAGGCCATTGTCGCAGCGACGGTCAGCAGTGTCCGGCGCGAGTAGAACGACGGCTCGCTGTTCATCGTCGGTCTCCGTGAGTGAATCTGCCGGCCGCGCCACGCTGCAGCGGACTAGGTAATCTGGACCTCGGTCATCATACCGGTCGCCATGTGATAGAGATGGTGGCAGTGCAGGTACCAGGAGCCCTTATGGACGGCTTCGAAGGCGATCGTGACCGGCATGTGACCCGGAACGATCACCGTATCGCGCATGGCGCCAGGAAACGAGCGTCTGCCGATGGCAACGACCTGAAAATGATGGCCGTGGAGATGCATGGGATGCATCATGCCAGTTGGATTCATGAACGTCATCTCGACCCGCTCGCCGTGCCGAAGAACTAGCGGCTCATGTTCACCGTGGATCCGCCCGTTGATCGTCCAGCGATAGCCTGGCTCCTCGCCGAGCATCACCATGAACGCGCGATCTGCGCGCTTCTCGACGAGGGGTCGTTTCGCGCGCAATTGCAGCTCGAAGTCGAGATCGGTATGCGCCTGCGTTCGCTCTGCGATCGACGAGATTTTGCCGATGTTGGCCCCGGCGGTCGCCAGGATGATGCCGGTCCGAAACCGCGCCGCCTCGACGTGTGCAACAACGGGGAAGGCGCCGCCCGACGTGGGAATGGACACCATGAGATCAATCCGCTGACCTTGTGCGAGCGGATAGCACTTGGCGCTCACCGGATCACAAGGCGAACCGTCGACAGCAATACACTCGGACGTCAAGCCAGGTGTCGACACAATGAACGCTGTCGCCGTGCCGCCGTTGATGAGGCGTAGGCGAACCCGACCTCCCTTGTCGACCGCCACGACCTCTGGGTCGTCCAGCGTGCGGTCGTTCGCGAGAAAGGCATCGTAGCGAACGTCATTAGCGTGGGTCATGCCCATCATGTGCCCACCCCCATGCCCAGGCATTCCGCGCATGCCGCCATGGCCATGATGCATCGTCGGCGAGGCTCGCGGCGAACCACTATCGCGCGCGCCTCCCACCCCATGCCCCGCGTGCCCATCAACACCGCCGAGTTCGGCCAGGATCTCCTGCGGCGTACGGAAGGCGAAATCATGAAACATGACGACGACATCCTGTGCATCGCCGGCACCCTTCTCTCGCGTCACCATCGGAGCTGCCAGGAGCTGCTGCTCTGAGAGCGTGTGCGAATGCATCCAGTGCGTGCCAGGCGTCAGCTCGAAATCGTGGGAGTCGCTTTGACCGGCGGCGAGCGTGCCCCCGTGAGGACGTGCGCGATCCTGGTCCGCAGGCGCCTTGACCTGGCCATGCCAATGCATCTGGAGCGGTTCGCGAGAGGCATTGAGAAGAGTGCCGGCAAAGCGGTCGCCCTCTTCAGCCAATACTCCGCTGCGCCCGCCCGGACTAATTGCACAATAGACGGTCGCCGCCTTCCCGTTGACCTCGATGACACGGGTATCGACCTTGAGAAGCGGTGCGGCGGCCCAGGTCGGCGAAGGTGTGTAGCCAGCAAGCAACGCGCCGCCGAGAGCAGCGCTCGACTTCAAGAAGGCTCGACGGTCCAGTGCATCGTTGCTTCGAGGATTGTGCATGGTCGACCTCCGCTCAGAACTTGCCTTGTGCCGTGCTGCCATCAGGTGTTGTAAGCCGCACGACGCCCTTGACTCCGACCTTGACCGGAAGCGGCGCTGTGCCGACGAGGCGAGAGCCATCCGCAGGCTCGAGGCCAAAACGAACGGATTTCCCGGCGATAACCAGGATGGCTGTAGCCTTGAACCCCGACGCAGAAATCGGTTTGTCATCCGCGTCGCTGAGGAACACAGAGACTATCGCGGTTCCGTCGGCGACAATTTCCGTATGGTACTTGCCCGCATCCACGCGCAGGCCGCCATTGCGTCCTTTGGCAGCTTCGTGACTGTCCCCGAGGTCGGGGACGGCGACCAAAAAAGCCAGCGTGAGTGCTGCGGCAAACGGGATACGAGTCATGGATGTTTTCCTCCGGATCGTCAGTAGGATTGAATGGGTCGTGGAACGTCGTGGGATTGTGACTGCGTATCTGCCTCGCTCGCTAGCGCGACGAGACGCGCGAGGGGTTTGGCGCCATAGCGTAGGAAGAGAATGGGTGTGAGTGCCGCATCGAGCAGCGTCGCACTGACGAGGCCGCCGAAGATGGTGATCGCGACCGGATGAAGGATTTCCTTTCCCGGGGCATGTGCGTCAATCATGAGGGGAATCAGCGCGACACCCGCTGACAAGGCCGTCATCAGCACCGGTGTCATGCGCTCGAGGCTGCCGCGCATGACCAAGTCCGGCCCAAATTCCATGCGTTCGTTGATCGCGAGATTGATGTAGTGGCTGATCTTGAGTATGCCGTTTCGGGTGGCGATTCCGGTCAGCGTGATGAAGCCGATCATGCTCGCGACTGAGAGCGGCTGGCCGACCCACCACAGCGCGATCACCGATCCAATTAGGGCCAACGGTACGCTGCCCATGATGATGAGCGCAAAGAGCGCAGAGCGATAGCGGCTGTAGAGAATGGCAAAAACCATGGCAAGCGAGATGAGCGACAACAGGCCGATGGTCTGAAAACTCTCCTCCTGCGCCTGGAAGGTGCCCTCGAGGCTCGCGAAATATCCGGTCGGAAGCCTGGCCGCTGCAATCTCCCGGCGGATATCAGCGACGATCGCGGCCATGTCGCGTGCGCCATCCGAGTTGCCGAGCACGACGATGCGCCGTTTTGTATTCTCGCGGAGTATCTGGTTTGGACCGTCGGTCTCTCTCACATCGGCAATCTGACGGAGCGGTACCCAGCCCGACGGCGTTTCGATAAGAAGCTCGGCAAGCCCGAATGTCGAACGTGTACGATCGTTCAATCGCACGACCAGATCGAAGCGCCGATTGCCGTCCACGAGACGGGAGACCAATCGCCCGTTGGAGAGACGTTCGAGCTGTTCCGTGATTTGGGCTGGCTGAAGGCCATAGAGTGCCGCCTTCTTGTAGTCGACGGTAATCTCCAGTTGAGGGATGCGCACCTGTCGCTCGACCTGGAGGTCGACCAAGCCGGGCACGCTCGAGAGACGCTGGCGGACACCTTCGGCGACGCTCCGCAGCGTGTCGAGGTCATCGCCGAAGATCTTGATGGCGATCTGTGCCCGCACACCCGAGAGCATATGGTCGAGGCGATGTGAGATCGGCTGGCCGATGTTGGTCGCCGCCGGAAGGACTGCAAGGCGCGAGCGAATGTCATTGACGATGTCGGTCTTTGAGCGATCAGACGGCGTAAGGTCGACTTCGATCTCGGAGGAATGCACCCCTTCCGCGTGCTCGTCGAGCTCCGCACGACCAGTGCGGCGGGCAACGAGCTTCGCCTCGGGCACTTCGAGGATCAACCGTTCGGCGATGAAGCCAACGCGATGGCTCTCCGCCAGCGAAATTCCGGGCTGGAAGAGCAAGTTGACCGTCAGCGTGCCTTCATTGAACGGCGGCAGGAACGCGCGCGGAAGGGCGACAGCTGCCGACACCGCGACAAGCACACCAAACAGCGCTGTCGTCATCAGCGTTCGGGGGTGCACGAAGGACCATTCGAGCAGGGCACGGTTGCCGCGCTTGAGGGTGCGCACCAGGGGGGATTCGCGTTCGTCGAGGCGTTTCAGGCTCGGGAGGAGATAGTAGGCCATGACGGGAGTGAGCGTGATCGAGACGACGAGGCTTGCCAGGATCGAACTGATGTAGGCTTGGCCAAGCGGCGCGAACAGGCGTCCCTCGATACCGGACAACGCGAACAACGGGACGAAGACCAGCACGATGATCATCGTCGCGTATACGATGCCGGAGCGAACCTCCTGGCTGGCGGCGACGATGACTTGGAACGTCGAGCGCGAACTGCCGGCTTCGCGGTTCTCGCGCAGTCGACGGAAGATATTCTCTACGTCGACAACGGCATCATCCACCAACTCGCCGATCGCAATCGCAATCCCGCCGAGTGTCATCGTGTTGATGGACAGACCGAGGGCGTAGAAGACGATCGCGGTGGTCAGAATGGAGACGGGGATTGCGGTTAAGGAGATGAGGGTCGTGCGAAAGTTCAGGAGAAACAGGAACAGGACCAGCGTGACGGCTGCAACCGCTTCGAGAAGTACTTTCTTCACGTTCCAGATCGACGCTTCGATGAAGCTCGCCTGCCTAAAGACGATATTGTCGATCTTGACGCCCTGCGGCATTGTCCGATTTAGGTCAGCAAGCGCGCGTTCAACCTCAGCCGAAAGTCGGATGGTGTCGACAGCAGGCTGCTTCTCGACGGAAACGATCACCGCTGGCTGTCCCATATAGCCGGCGTCGCCGCGTTTCATTTTGGCGCCGTAGCTGATCTCCGCGATTTGATGAAGATAGACCGACCGGCCGCCCTCCGCGCGGATGACAATGTCACGGAGGTCCTCGAGCTTAAGTGTGCGGCCGATATTGCGGATCAGGAACTCGCGATTGTACTGGTCCGCAAACCCGCCGCCGGTGTTGGTGCCGAACTGCTGGAGTGCGCGCTCGATGTCGGCGAGTGATACGTCGAGGGCCCGCATGGCCGGCGGATTTGGCGCGACCCGGTACTGCCGCACCTCGCCACCCATTGGGATCACCTGGGCCACGCCGGGGATCGTGAGCAAGCGGGGCCGTATGACGAAGTCGGCAATCTCACGGACCTCCATCGGGGTCGCGGTGCTCGATGTCAGTGCGAACATGAGGACCTGCCCCATGATCGAATTGATTGGGCCCATCTGTGGGGTGACGCTCGCGGGCAACTGGTCGCGCACTTGCGCCAATCGCTCGGAGACCTGTTGACGATTGCGATAGATATCGGTTCCCCAGTCGAACTCGACATAGATGATCGACAGGCCGACACCCGAGGTCGAACGCACGCGCGTGACGCCCGGGACGCCATTCATCTGTGTCTCGATCGGAAACGTCACGAGCTGCTCGACTTCGGCCGGCGCAAGCCCTTCAGCCTCGGTCATGATGGTGACAGTAGGCCGGTTGAGGTCGGGAAAGACATCGACCTGGAGCCTGCCAATAGCAACGAGACCAAACAGCATCAGCAGGACAGCGATCGCTAGGACGAGCAAGCGATTGCGGAGCGATTGTGTGACCAGGAAGGTGAACATAGGTGGGCTCACCTGATCTGATTGAGGAGTTCAGCGCCTTGCGTGACGATCCGTCGCCCGGCCTCGATGCCGGCAACGATCAATACGTTTGAGCCGTCGAGCGGCAGGACGCGAACCTCGCGAACTACGAAGCGCTCGGCGTTGGTGTGTTCGTAGACGACACTCTGACCATTTGCGCCCCGCAGGATGGCTTCACGCGGAAGCGCGATCCCAAGTTTCTCCTCGGAAGTGGACGCCAGAACCGTCACGAACTGGCCGGCTCTGAGCGCAAGCGCGGTACCGCGGATCGAAAAGTGGATCGGCACAGCCTGGTTGCGGTCGGCAAGGCCGGTTCCAAGGTGATCGAGGTCGACGGTGCGGCCGTCAGGGAAAAGCGCCTGCGCCGCGCCGACGACTGCATCGGCCTCATAGCTCAAAGCCTCGATCCACAACACACTCGGATCGATGATCCGGAAGATGACAGCGTTAGGCTCCGCCATCTGGCCGGCAACAGCGTTGGTGGACGCAAGCACGCCATCAACCGGTGCGACCAGCGCCTCGGGCTCGAGTGGTACGCGTTCCAGATTGGCCCGACGGGTGCGCAAACCCTTGAGTTCGAGTTCGGCATCCTCAAGCTGGCTTGCGGCGATCACCTGTTGGATTGTGCGAAGCCGATCCACTTTGCGCGAGATGATCGAAATCTGCTGATCGAGTTCGCGGGACTGCTGCTGCTGAGCGGTGGCATCGGCCAGCGGCAGCGGCGGGCGTACATAGGCGAGAATGTCGCCAGCCCGCACCACGGTGCCCAGCGGCTTGAAACCTCCTTCGGGCGGGGAAAGCCGGCCGCCCACGGAAGCCTGAACTAGACCGCTCGCATTCGGGCTTGGAATGATGCGTCCAGGCAACTCGACGGTGCGGCGATGCGTTCGTTGTTCGGTGAAAGCTGTTCGGAGCCCCAGAATATGCTGGGTTCGCTTGGGCACGAATAGCGACCCATCAGGAAACCGCTGCGCCAGATCACGGGTAGAGGAGGACGACGACGGGGCATCAGCAGTGGCGGGTCCGGTGGGAAGCAGAGCCGCACTCAAGACCAGTGCGATGAGTGCCGACAGCGCCCAACGTCGACGACCGATTACGTACGTCACAAGGGCACCAATCACAAAGCCCATCAATACGGCAAACCAGAGTGAAAGACCTGAGTCAGCAACTCGTTGCTTCAGTTCCTGGGCAAATGCAGGGGCAGTCAGCCAGGAGCGATTGCCGTGCGCCGGCGTGTTGACGCCCGCGGCCGAAGGAATCGTGAGGGTGACGGCGAGAATCTCAACGGTTTCCCGCGCCGAGACGGTGATTGCGAGGTCGTAGGAGCCTGGCTTGGTGAGAAAAGGCGCGTTGACCTTATAGGAACCTTCGCCGACGGCGATCGGCTTCAGTAGGCCATCGGGCCCATCGATCTCGAGTTCGGCGCCTGCGATTGGTGCGTTGGAGCGGAACTCGTCGAGCTGAATGATAAGCTCCCCTCCGCGCGCGATCAGAACTATCTCCAACGAATCGGATGAGGCCTCGGCACGCGGCGCGATCGTGCTTGAAACAGGCGGCGGTGGAGCGCCATGATCGTGACCTTCATGCGCCCGGCTCTCGCCCGCACTGAGCAGCATTGCCACTACCGTCAGCGCAGCTGAAGCGCGCCCGGCCTTTAATAGCCACATCCCATCCCCTCGTATGGACTATTGTGAGTAGAATAGAGATAGTGCGTGGCGTGTTACGGTGCGTTGCGCAACTGTAACAAATTGTTTCAGACGGCGGGACGTGGCAGCCGGACTACGGCGCTTAGCCCACCTCCAGGAAGGTTGTGCAACTCGAGCGATCCACCATCCGCTTCAATGACGGCCTTGGCGATCGTCAGCCCCAAGCCGACGCCCCCCGTCTCAGCGTTACGAGAATCTTCAAGTCGCACAAAGGGCTCCAGTACGGCAGCAAGCTTGTCGTCGGGAATTCCGGGGCCATTGTCATTGATCCTGACAACGACATCCGTGTCAGTTGTACCGATTGTTGCGGTCACTTGGGACCCGAAGCGCAAGGCATTGGCCACAAGGTTCGAGAAGGCGCGCTTGGTCCCAACCAAACGAGCGTGCACAATGGCATGAGGCGGCGCAACCAGAGTCGCGTCCCGACTGGTGTCGCGAGCGTCATTGATGATGGTTTCGAGCACCGCTACGAGGTCCAGAGGGCGAACCGGCTCGGAAGTCTGATCGCCTCTGAGGTAGGACAGTGTCGCGTCGATCATTTGCTCCATTTCGTCGACGTCCGAAGCCATCGCGCGATGCAGATCTTGATCCTTTACGTCGTCAATTCGCAACTTGAGGCGTGTGAGCGGTGTCCTGAGATCGTGCGACACGGCGGCGAGTGATCGCGTACGGCGCAGCATTAGATCGGCTATGCGGCGACGCATGTCGTTGAAGGCGATCGCGAGATTTCGCACTTCCTTCGGCCCGGATTCGGCGACGTCCGAGGCTGGGCCATCGGGGGACATTGTTGCGACCGCGTCGGCAATGCGGCGAAGGGGTCGGGTCAGCCAACTCGCCATCATAAGGGAGATGAGTATGACGCCGAGCGCCATCAGGCTCGTGGACAGCAGCGTGCCATGGCTTGAAGCTTGTGACCGGTTGGTGGCGAAGAGACTGATATTGAGCCAACTGTCATCGGGCAGGCGAAGCGAAAGAAGCGCGACATGGGGATCCGCGCTTGTGCCAATCACAGCGTCCGCTGGACCGAGATCCTGGGCCAAAGCCCTGATTTGAGCGATCAGCCCGTGCCAAACCTCCGCACCTGGGCCGCCTGGCACAGCACCGCGGGTATTCGACCAATGCGCCTCGATGGGGCCGCCCGAAAGATCGTGCGCCAGTTCTTCCCGCTTTGCTGCGGGAACCAGCGTGACACTCCGCTTGATCGAGATCAGCCGCTCCGCGAGGCGAGTCTCGTGGGCCAACGCAAGGTTCTGGTCCAGTGCGTGCTCATACGTCCACAGGCTGAGAACGTGCACGAGCGAAATGCCGACGAGCGAAACAAGAAGCAAACGAGTAACGAGTGTGTCAAACGAGCGGATCATGCGCGTTCCACGGCGGGCACGAACATGTAGCCGGTGCCACGAATGGTCTTGATCATCGCCTGACCGTCCTCAGCCGCATCCAACTTCTTGCGAAGGCGGCTGACCTGGATATCGATAGCGCGGTCGTAACCGCTTGCGACACGATGCTTGGCTGCGTCCATCAAGTGATCGCGGGAGAGGACCCTTTGCGGAAACTCAAGGAACGTCAGGAGTAGGTGGTACTCGCCGGTAGACAAATCGACGATGACGCCCGCTGGATTGGTAAGCTCGCGCCGCCGCGTATCAAGGCACCAACCGTTGAACAACAATTGGTGTCCTGCACGAATCGGGGCTTCGACTGCAATGCGTGATCGGCGCATCACAGCGCTGATACGTGCCAGCAATTCGCGCGGGTTGAACGGTTTGGCGAGGTAGTCGTCGGCCCCGAGCTCCAGACCGACGATTCGATCTGTATCCGACCCGAGCGCCGTCAACATAATTACGGGTAGGTCCGAGCGGGCGCGGAGATCGCGACAAAGATCCAGGCCACTTCCGCCTGGCAACATGATGTCGAGAATGACTAGATCGATCGACGAGGCATTGATTGCTTGCCACATTTCGTGGCCATCTCGGGCCATCGACACGCGGTAGCCGTGCTCGCGCAAAAGTTTGGCTGCGAGTTGACGTATCTGCGCGTCATCGTCGACAATGACGATGTGAGCCTCGGTGGCGGCGAGAGCGGCTCTTGGACGGCTTTTAGACTGATCGGAAGACATGGCAACCGTTGCACGAGCATTCAGTCTGCACAATGCAGCTGTACAAGTATCGGCCGGTTTCCGATGTATTTCAAAGTCTTTCGCTGGAGACGGCGATCGGCGCTCTGTGCCGCAGCCTGAAACCGTGCGCGCCGACTCGTAAATCGCAGGTCAAGGGCATTTTGCAATAGGGCGCCCCGACACGATCCTGCAGCAAATCTGAACGGCTGAGTGCGCCATCCGTCGCCGAACTTGAATCAGACTTGAGCGATGAACGGCCCGACACGCTGCGAGCGACTGGACGAGCGAAATAGCCGCCGCCTGCCGATTGGGCCCCGCCCTGTGCTCGTTGATGTGCCACAAGGCGCTCCTTCGGCTATTATCTTCATACTGCATCTAAGCAAACGTCTGCGCAATGGAACGGGGGGTAGGTGTTGCCTTCCTCCTGAAAGGTCGAGACGACACATGGATCGGACGGCAGCACGAGAGAGCCCGAGCGCACGTGCGCCAGCGGCTTGGTTGAGTTCCCTCAGTGGCAAGGCTGCGTTGTTGGGAAAGCGCACTGGCTTGCTTGCCATCTTAGCGGTGTTAGCCGCCATCGTTGCCGGCTACGCGGTTCTTTCATATCGACCGGCCCCGGTGCGCGTTGCAGGGGTTTCGTCGAACGTTCCGATCCGCATCTTTGGCCTTGGTACCGTCGAAGCTCGGATTGTCTCCAAGGTTGGCTTTGAGGTGGGCGCCGCCGTTAGGGAGCTTAATGCGGACCATGGAGATGTCATCAATGCGGGCACCGTTCTCGCACGACTGAATGCGACGCAGCAGGAGGCAAGGGTCGCACGATCCCAGGCTGCTATTCTCAGCGCAGACGCCGCGATCAAAAAGGCAGAAGCCAACGTCGCGAAAACGCGAGCAATCCTCGCGCAACGGTTGACTGCGAATCTACGCAAGCAGCAGCTGGTCGAAAGTCGCGTGACGTCGCCGCAAGTGGCTGAGGAAGCGCAACGTGATGAAGAGGTGGCGAAAGCAGACGTGCTGGTGGCCGAAAGTGATGTCGAGGTGGCAAAGGCACTGCTGTCTGATGCACGATCGCAATACAACTATGAGAAGGCCATTTTCGATCAGCACACTCTTGTTGCCCCGTTCGACGCGCTGGTAGTCGAGCGACACAAGGAACTTGGAACAGTCATCAAAGCGGGTGATCCGATCTTCACCTTGGTCGAGTCCGGCTCGATATGGGGATTGGCTTATGTCGATGAGGCGCGTGCCGGCGCGATCAAGGAAGGGCAGCCCGTCGAAGTGCGGTTGCGGTCCCTTCCGCACCAGGTGTTCTCGGCCAAGGTCATCCGTATTGGCATCGAAAGCGATCGCGTCACCGAAGAGCGCCGCGTCTACGTCAAATGCGATGTCTGCCCGCTCCGAATCCATTTGGGCGAACAAGCCGAAATGCTGATCCAGGTCGCCACGCTGGAGAAGGCAACCCTTGTGCCTGAGGCTGCAGTGTCCGGCTTCGATGGCACCAAGGGGACCGTGTGGACGATTGAGGATGGACGCTTGGCACGCCGTTCCGTTTTATTTGGTCATCGCACCCTCGATGCGCGGTTGGAAATCGTTGCCGGTCTTCCCATTGGGGCCGACGTGGTGAGCGAGATCCATAGCGCACTAAAGGAGGGTCGATCCGCACGGATTCAATCGGAGGTCAGGCCATGAACTTGGCCTACCGCGATGTGCGCCACAATTTATTCCGCTTCCTGCTGACGTGCTTCGGGCTCAGTCTGCTTCTTGGCGTTGTGCTGGCAATGATCGGCATTTACCGCGGAATTGTTGTCGACGCGCTGACGGTCGCTCGTAATCATGGGGTTGACCTTTGGGTCGTTGAAGCTGGCTCGCGTGGGCCATTTGCTGAAGCGTCTCGCCTTCCGGGCGACAGTCGCGAAGCGATCGCGCGGCTAGCCGGTGTGACGAGCGCGGGCTCAGTCACCTATCAATCCGTCGAAGCAAACCATAGGGCCCGAAAGGTTAGACTCTATGTCATCGGCTTCGAGCCTGGACGTCCCGGAAAACCGGAACACATCACCAGCGGCCGGATGATCGGTAAGAGCCACTTCGAAATGGTCGTGGATCGCGGGTCAGGGCTGTCGCTTGGCGATCGCATCACGCTGGGTCGAACCACCTTCAGTGTGGTGGGCCTCACAGCCAACCAAGTGGCCTCGAGCGGCGACCCGGTTGCATTTATCACGTTACTCGACGCTCAAAAGCTCCAGTTCGACCTGTCGCCGTCCGCAACCCGAGTACAGGTGGCCCGTGGCAGCTCCAGCGCGAGCCGGGATACCGTAAACGCGGTCGTGGCGCGGATCGCCCCGGAGGCCAACGCAGCAGCTGTAGCCGAGCAGGCGCGACGCTGGCGGCACCTCTCCGCTATGACCCAGGCCGAGCAGGAGAGCATACTGACTCAATCATTGGTGGATCGAGCGCGTCGGCAGATTGGCATGTTCACCAGCATCCTGCTGCTGGTCTCGGCTGTTATCATTGCGCTCATCATCTACACCATGACGATGGAGAAGCTCCGACAGATTGCCATGCTGAAGTTGATTGGAGCACCTGATCGGACGATTGTCGCGATGATCGTGCAGCAGGCTCTTGCGCTCGGACTGACCGGGTTCGTGTTTGGAACGCTGCTCATCGCCAATATCAAGGATTTCTTCCCTCGGCGCGTCGTGCTGGAGCCCGACAACGTGCTGGCGCTTGGCGGTGTCGTCTTCCTAGTCTGCCTTCTTGCTAGCGGACTTGGCGTCCGGGCAGCGTTGAAGGCAGATCCAGCAACTGCCCTGGGAGGCTGAGTATGGGCTTGGCCTCACCCTCGCAGCCGCTCGTCAGCTTGCGTGGCATCTCCAAGCACTTCGGGGAGGGTGAAACGCGTATCGACGCTTTGCGACAGGTCTCCATCGACGTGGTGCCGGGCGAGGTCGTCGCCTTGCTTGGCCCATCAGGGTCAGGAAAGACCACGCTTTTGAATGTGATCGCCTGCATCTTAGATCCCTCTGAAGGCACCATGAGCCTCGAGGGTGAGATCGTCTACGATCAGCGATGGCTGCGCACCGATCTGAGACGCCTGCGGCTGGACAAGATCGGTTTCATCTTTCAGTCGCACAACCTGCTGCCGTTTCTCAATGCAATCGACAACGTCGCGATTGTCTTACAGTTGGCCGGCTACGATCACTCGGCCGCACGCAATCGCGCCGTCGAACTCCTCGACTATCTCGAGGTTGGCAACCGCAAGAACGCCTTCCCGGCAAAGCTATCAGGCGGCGAAGCTCAACGCGTTGCGATAGCTCGGGCGCTCGCCAATCGACCCCGGATCATCCTGGCCGATGAGCCCACCGCGGCGCTGGACTCAAAGCGCGCCCAGATCGTCATGGATCTGTTGCGCAAGCTTGCGTTAGACCAAGATGCTGCCGTTATTGCTGTGACCCACGACGAAAAGATCTTTGATCGCTTCGACCGCATGTTCATGTTGCGCGATGGCCGGCTCGAGGACGAGCGGTCCATGCCGACGGCCGCATAGAGTACGAGGAGGCGACCGAACTAAGGTATGTGTCCCGCGGCCGACCCAGGCGTCGTTGAACACCAACCGTATGCCCGCATCGTTGGGTTCAGCACCACCTACTGCGACGAGGATCCAGTATCATGAATCAAGCCTCGGCACGCGGATTGGATTGGATCGTCGCCCTGCGCCGCTATCTCGTCGTATCCCTGGCTGCCCATCTGCTGTGGGAGATTGCTCAACTGCCGCTTTATACACTCTGGACGACCGACCCAGTTCAGAGGCAAGCATTTGCAGTCCTCCACTGCACGGCTGGCGACGCGATGATTGCCGGACTGACGCTCTTGGTGGCCTTGTCGTTCTTTGCGCCGGTTAATTGGCCTCGAGAAGGCATGCGTCACGTTTGGATTGGCACCGTAGGTCTCGGAGCAGGCTATACGGTCTACAGTGAATGGCTGAACATTCATGTCCGGGGGAATTGGGCTTATTCGGACCTAATGCCGACGGTCCCATTTATCGGGACAGGACTGTCGCCGCTGCTCCAATGGCTCGTGGTTCCGACGCTGGCGCTTTGGATCGCGACCCGTCGCCACCCTTGGGACAGTTGAATGGGGGCAGTCCGATTTGCCGTCCTGTGGAATTCTATTGCCTCAGTTGCCGAGCGGTATTTGCCGAGTACACGGCCACCGCAGCAAGCAGACCAAGATCCTCTGGAACACCGAGAAGGACAGCAGCCGTCGACCCAACGACGGCCCAGATCACTGGAATGGCGACGAGCCACCAGGGGACCGAAGGTGTCGCGAGCATATGCACGCCAAAGGTAAAGATTGTCGTCGGGCATGGCGCGACGCCAAACATCGGCGCCCGCGGCCATCCATGCCCGGCCATAACGCCAATCAGGCTATAGACGACCATTGCATAAGCTATGAAGGCGACAGCGAGTAGAGTTCGTGCATCCTTGCGGATGGAAACAATGGGTCCCCCTCGCAGGCCATAGCCGATAAACAGCGCACCTTGGACAACAAAGAGTGCCGCAAACGCGTACGCCACAGGGTTGATGGGTGCGAAGAATGAGAGATGGTAGGCAAGGCCGTTCCACAGCCAGAAAACGCCGAGCAGGATCGCTACAGCCCGACCGCCCCATAGACGCTCGGTAAAGAGTGCCCACAACACGATCACCGCGAGGACGTAGGCGGCGATATGCACCGGCCATATCGCTCGATTGTAGACTGCGAACACCTCGAAGAACTGATCGACTGTGAATGGCAGTATGACGCAATGCTCCCCCTTATGCAGATGCCGTTTCAGCGCACCGATGGCGCAGTGGAATCAGAACCTGAGCGATGAGATCGTGATGAGACCAATTGCTACAATGAGCGCCCCTGCGCTTGCCTGAATGATCCGAGTGTAACGCTCAAAGCTCGGGAGCATTGGGGCAAAAGCCGCGCCAAGACTGCGTCGCCCTACGATCGCGATGAGAGCCACGAGTCCGATCGTCGCCGAGATGCCGAGCGCCAGAGAGATCAAGACCAGCCCGACCATCGCAGCGCTGCTCTGAATCCAGGCGAATCCTAAGACCGAGATGGTCAGCGGGCATGGCAAGAGACCTATGCCGGCGGTGATCGCGTGGGCGCCGTCGTGACGGCTCGAAACAGGGCGCAAGGCTTGCACGAGCATGATAAGGCCCGCGACGATAATCAGCCCGTAGCCGACAACGGCAAAGGTCGGTGCCCCCCGTCCTGAGAGTGACGGCACCTGACCGACGACGAAGCGGAGGACGAGGAAAAGGACGAGCCCTGACAGGACATGCAGAAACGCGGCCGTCAGTGCAAGTCGCAGGCCCTTCCCCAACCGCGCTTCGCGTCCAAGGAAATAGGCTGCAAGAGCGGCTTTGCCATGACCCGGTGTCAGGGCGTGGAGTGCCCCTAGGGCAAAGGCGAGACCAGCTGTGCCGACGCCGCCTGTGCGCAGTTCTGCAGCGAGAGTGCGCAAAATGTCTCCCTGGATCTGACCGAGCCAGGCAATCAGCCAATCAGGCATGGGCTATCGCCTCGCACCGCACTCACCATCTGGACACACCCACCGCGCCTCGTATGATTGTCAGATGAACCACCATGCGGTCGACCTTGCACTCCTGTCTGCTGCCTTGTTCGGCATTTCCACACCGGCGGCCAAGGCACTCCTAGGCACCATCGAGCCAACGGTATTGGCCGGACTCCTCTATTGTGGTGCAGGAATTGGCGTGGCTCTTCTCCGGCGGCTCGCTCGCCCGCTATTCGTCCGGGAGGGCTCCGCGGAAACGCCGCTTGGACGACCGGATTGGCCATGGTTGGCCGGCGCGATCATCGCTGGTGGTATCCTTGGCCCTATCCTGCTGATGTTTGGCCTCTCTCGCACTGACGCTGCCGCCGCCTCCCTGCTCCTCACATTCGAAGGCGTTGCCACGGCCCTGCTTGCCTGGTTCGTGTTTCATGAGAACTTTGACCGCCAGGTTGCGCTCGGAATGGCCTGCCTGGTTGCAGGCGCCCTCGTGCTTTCCTGGTCAGGCACACCGACGATTGCAGGACTCGCTGGGCCGCTGGCAATCATTGGAGCGTGTATAGCATGGGGACTGGACAACAATCTGACGCGGAAGATCTCCCTGGCCGATCCATTGCAGATCGTTGAACTCAAGGGCTTGATAGCGGGGCCGGTCAATCTACTTCTCGGCCTGTGGGTGGGCGGCGCGATACCCGCTGTCACTCCGCTCGTCGCGGCGGGGATTGTCGGCTTCCTCGGATATGGCGTGAGCCTCGCACTGTTCGTCGTCGCGCTGCGGCACCTAGGAACGGCGCGGACCGGCGCTTACTTCTCGACTGCGCCGTTTATCGGAGCTGTTGCCGCTCTGCTTCTGCTTCGTGAACCGATCACTGTGCAGCTTGTCGCCTCGGGCCTTCTGATGGGGCTTGGCGTCTGGCTGCATCTCACCGAGGATCATAACCACGAGCACGTGCATGAAACACTGCAGCACTCACACCGGCACGTGCATGACGAACACCATCAACATGTGCATGGGCCCGATGCCCCCCCGGGAGAGCCGCACACGCATTGGCACCACCATGAGCGGCTGAAGCACAAGCACCCGCACGTTCCGGATATGCACCACACGCACGGCCATTGAGCAGCGCCTGTGCGCGAAGTGACCGGGATCAAAAAGACTGATGGTAGCGAGGGAGAGCGTCGAATGATTTGCGGCCGTGTACTGCAGGTCAATTGGGTGCGGTTATAGTCTGATAAACCTCGTAGTTGCAGTCGCTGACAATTGGGACCGAGGAGTCTATTCCCCCGCGGCCAACGCATCGTGATCACGCGCAGCCTTCAACCCTCGGAACATCGTGCGCCGCGACACGCCGAGCACCCTCGCTGCATCATCGCCGTTGAGGCCATCCTTCATCATCAGGCTATGAGCCTTGCGGGCCATCTCAGGGGACCACTTGAAGGGTCGGCCGAGATGCTTGCCGCGTTTCTTCGCCGCCTGTAGGCCCGCCTTGGTGCGCTCTACGATGAGATCACGTTCGAACTGAGCCACGGCGCCGAGCACATGCAGGATCAGCTTGCCGGTGGAGCCTTGGGTGCTGAGGCCATCTTCGACCGTGCGGAAGTGGATGCCGCGGTGCTCCAGGTCGGCGAGCAGCTTGGTGACGTGCACGAGGGAGCGGCCGATGCGGTCGAGCTTGTAGCAGGCGAGCGTGTCGCCCTTCCTGAGCGTCGCGATGGCCTTCTCTAGGACCGGCCTGTCGTGGCGGATACCGGACGCTTTCTCGACGAAGATCCTTTCGACGGGCACACCGAGCTTCTTGGCGGCGTCGAGCTGGAGGTGGGCCTTCTGATCTCGGGTCGAGACGCGGGCATAGAAGATCGTCTTGGGCATGGTCACAATAGTCCCTCTTGCGGCACTCGCGTTGGCACTGACTTATGGCATCACATTTGCCGGCTTTTGGCACCTGTTATGGCCCAGAGTAGTAAACGATGGGTTTTGGCACTATCGCTGTCGCGGGAGTAGTCGAGTGTGCTCCTGGCTAAAGCCTGGCGGTGTCCGCTCGATCGGTGATGTGACGACAGGTCCGATGAGCCACTATGTCAGTGGCCTACGGGTCAACAGGTGGCAGCACTGATCCGATCGTTCGTAGCTCGAGCAGGGCACGCGACATGAGAGGTCGTCCCGGTGGCCCCCGACGGGGGGAATTCGCGGCGCGTTGCCTTTGTGTTGGGGTCTCGCAAGGCTGACCCATTTTCATTGACCGGATCCGACTATGCGTTCTGTGCATGCCTCGGAGTCGAACACACGCGTAGGTGGTTGGTCACTTCGCGCACAGGCGCAGATGCTCGCGAGGAGACCCTGAGGCAAGGGAAGTGGGAGGTGGTGTGGCACTCGGCCGGGTGGCTCGTGAGGGAGCCCGAAGGGCCCCCATCCCGGTCACTCTGCGCATAGACACAGTAGCACCTCCCGGGTCCTACACTGCCGCCCAATAGGACATGCCGGGCCGAGCCTTACTCATAACCTCCTCTCCTGCGTGGGCAAGCCATCCGAAGAGGTACTCGTGTGTCCCCTTGGCGGGTATCCGGTGGGGAGGTGTGAGCCAGTCCCTGTCGGCCGAGCACCGAGGCGCCAGCCATAGAGCTACACGCCAGCCTGCCCCGCGCGAAAGCGGATCCGGCGTTGAGGTGCTATAGGGCCTACAAGTCCCGTTCAAGTCTGCTGGAGACCCAATGCTCTTCGGGAGGCAGATGACCACTATCTCCTTGGCAGTCACCTTCAGGCCGATCTCGACAAGACGTCCGGCGCTAAGGCGCATCGCACGAGCATCTGGCAAAGCCCGTACGATTCCCCCGCTGGCGCAACGTCGAATGTGGCGCCGTGCCCAATGAGCTACGTTGAAATGCGTGTTGCGGAGCACGACTACGGCGTCTTACTCCCGCCCTTCGCATCGGCGTTCCTCACAATTTCGGGCCGTCGCTGTTCGGTAAGGGGTTCGGCAATTGGTTTCCCGCCGATAGCATCCGAGCGACGCCTCCGACCGTGGGGTGTTTGGGGAACCGGTAGATCTCGTGCCTCGGCGATCAGCGTCCGCAGTTGTCGCGCCAGGCTGCTGCCAACGATCTGGCTGATTGCGTAACCTTCTAGGCGCAGGCAACGCTTCACGTCGTCGACAGACGTGCAAGCCCCCGACTTCGCCAAAGCGAAAGCACGTTCAAGTGCTGTATGGTTCTGCTCCATACCGCTGAGCATAGCAGCCAGATGGCCGCAGAGAACTATCGTTCAGAACCACTGCTCAAACCGATGGGTTGAGAGCGACGATGCCGGCGTTGAGGGTCGTCGCGTAAGTCACCCAAGCCAAATAGGGGACGAGCAGTAAGCCCGCTATACGCTGCGCCTTGAGTGCGAAGACGATCGTCGCTGCGATGGCGATTGCGAGCGCCGAGATGATGAAGAGCGCTTCCACAGGGCGATGCAGCCAGAAGAACACCGGCGACCACACGAAGTTGAGGGCGAGCTGGACGAAGAAGAGCGCTATGGCTTTCCGCGCGGCGATGGGATCATCGAAGCGGTCCCACAGCAGCCACAAGCTCACACCCATCATCGCGTAGAGAATGTTCCAGACGACCGGGAAGGCCCAATTCGGCGGCGTCCAAGATGGCTTCACGAGCGAGGCATACCACGTGGGTATCTCGGGAGTCGTGACGATGCCGGCAGTGAAGCCCACGCCAAGGCAGAGAGCAAGGCACAGGGCCAGTCGGATCATGGAGCGAGCGGTCATATCAGTGTGGTCCTGCGTGCAGTGAGCTGTCTGGGCTAGGAACTTCTGACGCCCACCATGGTTCAATGCCTATCGCGGTGCTAGAGCAAGAGCCTGCGGCTGTTCTTCACACACACACACGAGAAGGGATCTTGGATGCTCCCTCTGATCCCCAAAGCCTTCTTCCTCACGCGAGGCATCGGTGTTCACAAGGAGCAGCTGACGGCGTTCGAGCTGGCGTTGCGTGATGCAGATATCGGTCTCGTCGATATTGCCTCCCGGGTGCAGCGTGGCCACTGCCGATTTGGCGAGTATCGAATGCTCACTTCATCTCGATCATGATGACATGCGTTGGGGTGTCCCCGACGTTCTCGCCAACATGCGTCTGCGCATCGGACTGAAGCATGTCGCCAGCCTTAAACTCGCGGGTCAGAACCTTTCCGTCCGGGAGTGTGATTGTGCGTTTGAATGGGCTTAGGGCGAAGAGGACGAACGCGGGGTGATCGTGTTGTTTGGTCTTCTGGCCAGGCATATCTCGATATTCGAGGACGCGTACGCGATCGTTCTCGAAGCGCACCTTGTACTTGTCGCCATCCGTTTCCAATGGGTCAGCTGCAATCGCCGATCCAGCGCAGGCGAACAATGCGACGAGAGCAATTAGCAAGACTTTCATGGATGGCATCCTTTGCGCTATGATAGCGACCCGTGGAGCACAAACCGTATCTGCTCTACCATCAGTACGGTAGGAAATCGTCTTGCACACTACGGATGCCAGGGGTGGGCCCTAAGGCGTTGCCTACGCAGCGCTCCGACGAGATTACGTTTGCAACGATGGCCCGCACCGAGACGAATTAGCTACGTCGGCGGATCAACGCGAGCATCGGCTTAGCACGTTCCTCCGATAGCTCGATGTACGGCTACATCTTGGAGCATCATGGGTACGGCAAGTATGAGATCGAGAGCGGCGACTACGCGGAAGACTTAGCGGCGACCATGTTGGCGTCGACTCTCGGTGTTGAGTTCGACCCGGATGCCGCGTGGAACGAGCGCAAGCATGTCTATGAGACGAGCAGCTTGATCATCGAGAGCAAGTCCAGCACGGCGTTTGCTCAGGGCAATCGAACCGGGCTCTGGACGTGTGCCGTTGCTTGCTGCGGTGTTCCGGTTCAGCTAGCATATACCAATGCAGGCGATCCTGATCGTGAGAAATGCCATCTAGTACATCGTCTCGACCGACCGAACACGCGTGCAGCCACCACAGAGCCGAAAGTCGGATTCCGCCCCTACGGAGGGATCAGGCCGACTCAGACTCGATCGATTGGTGTGTCGCACCGTCCCTGCCATCGTCGCGCAGGACGATGTAGATCGCTGGAATGACGAGAACGGTGAGAAGCGTCGAAGACGCAAGTCCGAAAAGGAGCGAGATCGCGAGCCCCTGAAAGATTGGATCTACGAGTATGGTCGCGGCGCCGATCATGGCTGCGAGCGCGGTCAGAAGAATCGGCTTGAAACGCACCGCCCCCGCCTCCAGCAACACGTCGCGCAACGGCCGGTCCGGTCGTTGTCCGTGGCGAATGAAGTCGACCAGCAGAATAGAATTACGCACGATGATGCCCGCGAGCGCAATAAAGCCGATCATGGATGTCGCCGTAAACGATGCCCCGAACACCCAATGCCCGAGCATGATGCCAATCAACGTGAGCGGGATCGGCGTCAGAATGACGAGCGGCAGGCGGAAGCTACCGAACTGCGCCACCACCAGCACGTAGATTGCGAGAATAGCGACAGCGAACGCGGCGCCCATGTCGCGGAACGTGACGTAGGTGATCTCCCATTCGCCGTCCCACAACAGCGTGGATTTCGATTCATCGGTCGGTTGGCCGTAGAAACTCAGCGCCGGCTTGGGCACGTTGCTCCAATCGTGGGCATCAACCCGCCGGGCGACTTCCAGCATTCCGTAGATTGGTGCTTCGTACGCGCCGGCCAGCTCAGCCATCACCATATCGGCAAAGCGTCCGTCACGCCGGAAGACGACTGGAGAGCCGACCTCTTTGGTCACGCGGACCACTTCGCCAAGCTCTACGACACCGCGGTTGCCCGGCAGCGAATTAGCGGGAACAGGCGTCGACGCCATCGCCTCCGACCAAGCCAGCCCACTCTTGGGTAGCCGTACCGCGATCTCGATCGGATTGCGATCCTCACCCCGATGAGAATAGCCGACTGAGGTGCCACCGAGCAGCATCTGCAGGGTGTCATAGACATCACTCTGCGCGACGCCGAAGAACTCCAGACGGTCCTGATCAATCGATACGCGCAGACGGGGACGCGGCGCACCAATCGAGTCATCGACGTCGACGATGAAGGGTACAGAGGAGAAGATCTTCTTCATCTCGCCGGTGACAGCCCGGCGCGTTTGGGAGTCAGGGCCATAGATCTCGGCCAGTAGCGTTGCCAGAACGGGGGGGCCCGGGGGGACTTCAACCACCTTTGCGCTTGCGCCGTCGGGTAAGGCCACCTGCTTCAGACGCTCTCGCAGGTCGAGCGCGATCGCGTGACTGGCCCGTGCACGCTCGCCGCGCGGCGCAAGATTGAGTTGCAATTCTCCAAGCTCTACCGACTCGCGCAGGTAGTAGTGACGGACCAGCCCATTGAAATTGAACGGCGCAGGTGTGCCGGCATAGGACTGGATGGAGCGGACCTCCGGGAGCGCCCGAGCACTATCGGCTATTGCAAAGAGTGTGCGCTCTGTATCTTCGAGGCTCGCTCCCTCCGGCAGGTCGAGTACGACAGCCAGCTCGGATTTGTTGTCGAACGGCAGCAGCTTTACCGTCACCGATTTCGTCGCGAATAGTACGAGTGCCGCAAGCGTCGCGACACCTACGCCAATAAGAAAGATCCAAGCCGAACGTCGGCTGCGGATGACTGGTGTGGCGAGGCGGCGATAGGAAGAGCCAAGTAAACCTTCGCCATGCTGACCGTGTGCTGTCGTCTCGCCGGTCGGGCCGGGTGCCAGGCGCAGCATTAGCCACGGCGCCACCACCATGGCGACGAAGAACGAAAACAGCATGGCGGCCGATGCGTTGGCGGGGATCGGCGCCATGTATGGCCCCATCAATCCCGATACGAACAGCATAGGCAGAAGCGCAGCAACGACAGTCAGCGTCGCGACGATTGTAGGATTGCCTACCTCTGCGACAGCCTCGACCGCTGCCTGAAGTCGCGAACGGTGGTCGGGCATCGCCCAATGACGCGCTATATTCTCCACAACGACGATCGCATCGTCGACGAGAATTCCGATCGAAAAGATGAGCGCAAACAGGCTGACACGATTGATGGTGTAGCCCATCAGGTTGGCGGCAAAAAGTGTCAGCAGGATCGTCGTCGGGATAACGACAAGCGTAACGACGGCTTCCCTCCAGCCAATAGCTATCGCGATAAGGATTACGATGGAAATCGTCGCGAGACCGAGGTGAAATAGAAGCTCATTGGCCTTCTCGTTCGCGGTCTCGCCATAGTCCCGCGTGACGGCAATGATCACGTCCTGAGGAATGAGCCTGTTCTTGAGACCGTCCAGGCGATGCAACAACGCCTCGGACACGGTGACAGCGTTGGCACCTGCGCGCTTCGCAACCGCGACGCTGACGGCCGGCGTGCGATGCCAGTCGCCACCAGCATCGGGCGCGTCGCTCCACACACGATGCTCGCGCGGGCTTGGCCCGACAACAATGGAAGCGACATCGTTGACATAGACCGGCCGGCCATCGCGCGCGGTGAGGAGGAGAAGGCCGATGTCCGGGACGCCGGACAACGTTTGCCCAACAGCGACGGTTCTCGTGGCGCTAACGTCGCGCACCTGACCGGCGAGAAATGAGCGATTGGCCTCGCGGACCTTGGCTACGAGCTGTTGCAGCGTAATACCGTAGAGCGCAAGCTTCTCTGGAGACGGTTCCACGCGGATCTGCTGCGGGCTGCCACCAGAGGTGTACGTAAGGCCGACATTGTCGACCTTCATAAGCTCGGTGCGCACCTTGTCGGCCAGTTCATAGAGATCCTTGTCGGTCCAGCGCTCGGCAGCGTCTGGTTTTGGCGACAAGGTCAGCGTGAGGATCGCGACGTCATTGATACCGCGTCCGACGATCAAGGGCTCGGCAATGCCGACGGGAATGCTAGTCAGGTTGGCACGGATCTTCTCATGCACCCGCAGGATCGCATCGTCCGCCTTCGTGCCGACGAGGAACCGCGCCGTCACCATGACGCGATCGTCCTCGCTCTGGCTGTAGACATGTTCGACACCGTCGATGGCCTTAACGATCGTCTCGAGCGGCTTTGTCACAAGCTCGACCGCATCGGGTGCCTTCAGACCGTCAGCGTTGATGCGAATATCGACCATCGGGACGCTGATCTGCGGTTCCTCTTCCCGCGGTATGACCAGCAGCGCGATCAAGCCCATGGCGAGCGCCGCGAGCAGAAACAGCGGCGTCAGCGGAGAGCGGATGGTGGCGCTCGTCAGGCGCCCGGAGAGCCCGAGGTTCACGGTCGCACCAATTGGTCACCGGTCTTGATGCCGGACAAGATCTCGAGGCCATCGGGCAGGCTGGGCGTTGGGTGTGGTCGGCCGCGTTGCACCGGGGTGATGATTGTCCTTTGGTCACTGGATTTCAAACTGACATGGTCGATGCCGAACCGTGTCGAAACCAAGCCCATGGGTATGATGAAGGCTTGCCGCTCGCCGCCTGAGATCCACACACGGATTCGCCTCGCGACGAAGTAGTCGCCGAGACCGTCTATGGTGGCGTCGGCCGTCACGCGACCGTCCTGAATCTGCGGATAGACGAGCGCGATCGTTCCAAAACGAGTGCCGGACTGTCCGATCTCGGCCCCGTCGATACGGACGCGATCGCCGACCTTGAGAAATTGCGCGTGTCGCTCCGGAACCCGAAGACGCAGCACGAAATTCTGCTCGGCAATCGTCGCAACGATCTCGCCGGGAAGAACGACAGCTCCGATCGTGTAGGACACACTCAGGACGCGCCCGGCTGTCGGAGCCAGAATCTGGCCTTCAGCCATTTGCCGCTCCAGGACAGAGCGCTCGGCGATACGTGCCCGATGCGCGTTCTCGGCGACATTAACGGCGGTTCGCGCTTCATCGAGACGTGCTTTTGGCGTCGTGCCGCGTTCGAAGAGGCTCTCAGCACGGGAGAGATCAGTCTTTGTCTGCCCGAGCTGCGCATCGAGCCCCGCGATCTGGGCGTCGAGCGACTTCATCTGAAGAGCGAGCTTTTCGTCGCCGACAGTGGCGATGACCTGCCCTGCCGTTACCTCGTCTCCTTCCCTGATGATGAGTCGAGCAACCGTACCACCGGTCCGGACCCTGGCGGGCACTGGCTTTGGCGCCTCGACTGTCGCGAACACGGCCTTATCATCGGTGATCGTGGTGGCAGCCACGACATGCGTATCAGCGGCGCTCGCGACCTGCATTGGGGCGGCCACTATCGCGAGCGCTGTAAGCAATCTGAGCCGCATCGAGATCACCTGTCTAATATCTGACATCCGATAAGAACGCAGCAAATCTGGCTCTCATCATTGACTCCGCTCAATGCGCTGCTGCCGGCGGGCTGCCACCCTGCGAGGCGACTTTCTCGCACTCACGTTTGTTGGCGCGCAGAAAGCGTCATAGAGCGTCGAGAGCAGTGCACGTGCTTCGGTGCTTGCGATTGAATACCAAATTGTCTGGCCATCGCGCCGCGCGGTGACGAGCCCGTCCTTGCGCAGGATGGACAGGTGTTGCGAGACACTCGAGTCGCGAATGCCAAGGAACTCGGCCAGCTCGCCGACCGACCGCTCTTTTTCGACGAGCTGGCAGAGAATGAGGAGGCGATGACGGTTGGCCATTGCCTTCAAGAGGTCACTTGCGCGATCTGCCGCAGCCTGCATGCGCTCGATCTTCATTTGCATAATTGCGAATATACGCACATATGAATATAAGTCAACCGCCGATGCGACGCAATGTGGATCCCAAGTAGGGAGTGAGCATATGTCAAATATCGTTGTTCTGGGGGCCGGCCTCAGCGGTACGCTGATGGCCTACGAGCTCGTGCCGCAGTTGCGGCCTGGGGACCGCCTTAGAGTTATCACCGATACGCCCCGCTATCACTTCGTTCCGTCCAATCCATGGGTGGCGATCGGTTGGCGCAAGCGCAGCGCCATCGAGATCGATCTCGCGGATATCATGCGAGGCAAGAACATCGATTTTCTCACTCAGGGTGCGCGTCGACTATTTCCCAATGAGAACCGTATCGAACTCACCGACGGCACTTCGGTGAGCTACGATTTCCTGGTCGTCGCCACTGGACCGGAACTTGCGTTCGACGAGATTCCCGGTCTCGGGCCCGACGCCAACACCCAATCGGTTTGCCGGGTCGATCATGCCGAGAAAGCCAAAGACGCATTCGATCGATTCATCGCAAATCCGGGTCCGGTCGTGATTGGTGCCGCGCAGGGGGCGTCCTGTTTCGGACCTGCCTACGAATTCCTGTTCATGATGGAGACGGAGCTCCGCAAACGTCGCATTCGCGATCGAGTCCCTATGACCTTCGTCACGGCTGAACCTTACATCGGACATCTCGGTCTCGACGGTGTCGGCGATACCAAGACATTGCTCGAGAGCGAGCTGCGTGAACGACATATCAAATGGATCACGAATGCACGGGTCAGGGCTGCGACCACGAACGTGATGACTGTCGAGGAGGTCGGTGAGGGCGGGGGTGTGCTCAAGACGTCTGAGCTGCCCTTCTCGTATGCCATGATCCTGCCGGCATTCAGGGGCGTCGCGGCGGTCCGCGGCATTGAAGGGCTCACCAATCCTCGCGGCTTCGTGATCACAGATGAGTTCCAACGCAATCCGGCCTTTCCGAATGTGTTTGCAATAGGAGTCTGCGTCGCAATCCCCCCGGTGGGGTCGACGCCCGTGCCTGTCGGCGTACCCAAGACCGGCTTCATGATCGAGTCGATGGTCACAGCTACAGCCGAGAATATCGGTGCCGCTCTCCGAGGGAACGAGCCTAAGGCGCGACCGACGTGGAACGCTATCTGTCTAGCCGACTTCGGTGACACGGGAGTCGCCTTCGTCGCGCAGCCGCAGATCCCGCCGCGGAACCTCAATTGGTCATCGAAAGGCCAGTGGGTCCACCTCGCCAAGGTGGCCTTCGAAAAGTACTTCCTGCGCAAAGTGCGACATGGCGAAAGCGAGCCGTTCTATGAGCGTTTTCTTCTTGATCGCCTTGGAATTCGCAAGCTCAAGGATGAGCCGTGAGCCACATCTTCAAGCCAAAAAGCCATCAACTCGACCGTGGAGCTGCTTCATGAATATCGACCGTGCCGTCATGGCGTTCGCCGGACTGATGGTTCTCGCGAGTGTTTCGCTCGCTGTGTTTGTGAGCCCTTACTGGTTGTTGCTGACTGCTTTCGTCGGCCTCAACCTACTGCAGGCCGCCTTCACCGGATTCTGTCCAGCCGCGATCATCTTCGGAAAGCTGGGTGCGCATGAGGGGTGCGCGTTCCGGAAGGTTTGAACCGGACCAGCTAACCTCCCCTTACTTCAACAATGGATGCGGCCGAACAGCGAAATGGCCCCCGCGAGGAGGCGACATGGGAGTTGTCTTGCGGTCCGACCGGTGATGGGTCTCTTGTCGAGACAAACAGACCGCCACTCCTTTGTACCCTAGGACCACAGGAGCATTGACTGTGCCGCAAGAGCCCAGATCGCACGTCAATCAATCAAACTCTTCGTCCATCAGAACGGCCGCAGGGATGTTGGCGCAGTCCGATTCATGGGGAGGTGATGCGGATGTCTCTGAATGTAAGCCGTAACCGGATCACCTCCCTATCACTGATCGCCGGAATGCTTGTCCCAGGTTCGGCACACGCAGACGCAGCGCTGTACAAGACACACTGCGCCAAGTGCCACGCGCGCGCCGGTACTCTGGCGGCAGGCTTGAAGGGGCAGAGCGATGAAGAAAAGGCCTCACGCCTGGACGCCTTCCTCACGACGCATCACGCCGAAGATGCCCAGGCCAGAGCGAAGATCGTCACCTACCTTGTCGACCTTTCAAAGAAGTGACGTTCAGCTCACGCTAAACAGCACTGCCCCGACCACAAGCACCAGAAGGGTGCCGATGGCTTGCCGCCTGCGCTGCCGGTCGAGCCGCCCCTTGCCGGCGTCGAAATCAAACCGCTCATAGTGGATTGCATCCGCCGGCACGCCCAGTTCCAGCAGAATGTCCGTGACTTTCTCCATCATGCGAGGCGGACCGCAGACGTACGCTATCGCGTCATGTGGAGACGGTCCCAAGGCCTGTTTGACGTGCTCCGGCCGGATCGGCCCCTGGAGAAACTCTGGCTCTCGCGCATCGGTATCAACCAAGTAGCGAGCCGAGAGATCCAATTGCGAGCTCAGCTCACTCAGGCGGTCGATGCTGGCGAACTCGTCCGGCTTCCGTCCCGCGTACAGCAGTTTGAAGGATCTACCGTCGCCTTCTGATGCTGCCTCCTCGAGCATGCCCAGAATCGGCGCGATCCCCACACCGCCGGCGACCATGATCACGCACTTGCCGGCGTGGTCCAGAAAGAAGCTGCCATGTGGGCCATCGACTGCGACCCGCGTGCCGAGTTCGGTCTCGCCGAATCTATTGGTGCAGTCGCCGGCTTCGCGGACAATCAGTCTCAACCGCGGCAATTCGGCTGGCGCCGAGGCAATCGAGAACGGATGGTCATGAAAAGGTGGTCGATTGGGCGCAAGTGTCAGCCAGATGAACTGACCGGCGCGGAAATCGAACCGCCCGGGATCCCTGCTAACGAGCGTCATGCCCCATGTTCGCGATCCGAGTGGCGTGACGCTTTCGACCTGCCACCCTGCCCTCCACATGCGCCAGGGCCGAATGGCATACACGTTCAGGAGGGCACCTGCCGCCACCGTCCCACCGGCGATCCAGTAGTAGTACAGCAGACCTTCAGGGCTGTAAGCGCCGACAGTGAACGCGTGATGCAGGACGAGCGCTGCCACGGCACTTGCCAACAAGCCATGTGAGGCCCGCCAGGTTTCGTATCGCCAGCCGATCCGTTCGCGTAGCGCACCCAATGCAACAAGGAGAAGCAAACCCACAAGCGCTACGACACCCGACCGAAGGCGTGGACTGGCCAGCATGCCCGTGAGTCGCGCCCACGCAGCACTCGGATCAGTCGCAAATGTCGCTGCCACATAGCCTAGTGGGTGCAGCACCGCGAACAGCAGCAAGCCGTAGGCGGCGATGCGGTGGAATCCCATTGTTCTGTCGAGCCCGACACGGCCGGACAGGCTCTCATACCGCCCGGAACTCAGGAATTGCAACAGGACAAGAGCCAAAGCCGTCAGGCCAAGCGCGGTGCCGAATTCGTGGAGTGGTGCGACAGCCTCCAGGCCGCCCAGCCGTGCTGCCAGCAATGGCATCAGGGCCAGCAATACGAACCCTGCCGCCAATACCACGCCCGGCACGCCTGAAGCGAACCCCGTCTTGTTCGCCGAACGCATTAGCAAGAGACCATCTACTCATCGTCGATTTTGTGAAGGTGTCTTTTATTGCGCCGAAGTGAGATTGCTAACACAGCGTCAGAACGTCGAGAGGTTCAGCGGCGGCGACATGTCGTCACCCTGCAACGTTATGATTGCGCGGCCCGCGCGGATCGCAGGCGAGTACTAGCTGATCGGTTTGCACCGCCTCCAGACCTCAGGGCCCCCAGTTTGACCCGTGCGGTTGAGGTGCACCAGTTCCTGCCCACGTATCATTCTCATTGTCACCTCGTTGCCCGCTCCAGGCTCGTTGGCGGGCACAACGTAATCGAAGCTATATCGAGTGTAGCGGCCCTGAACTTTATTGCGTCCGGGCGTGATAATGGTTTCGCCATCTATTGAGAAATGGTTCGTGCCTTGGCACCAATCACCATCTATGGCATCGGCGCGGGCTGTCGGTGCAAGAAAGCTGGAAACGACCAAGACCACAACCGCTGTCAGAGCTACCACAATTGGCCGTTGGCGCATGATGTCCTCACGAGTTCCATGGCGCGTGCGATCAGGATTAATCTCTTGGGCAAGTCCTGAGTCTAAACAAATGGTCCCCGTCAATGCGGGGCATAGGCTTTCACGGTCAATCCACTCGACGGCTAACCAAGTCGCCACCGGGCTTACATGAACACAATTTAGCACGCAAAGCGCAACGGGATGTCGATGGATCAGGAAGAAATACTGCGCCGCCTCGCTGTCGCCCTCGCTATTGGCTTGCTGATCGGGCTCGAGCGAGGATGGAAGACACGCGATGAAAGCGACCATCAGCGAACGGCGGGGTTGCGCACCTTTGCATTGGCTGGACTGCTCGGCGGCATCTGCGGCCTCGTCTCGGTGGCGAGTTCGCCCATCGTGCTTGCAGCAGGGCTCTTAGCGTTTACGGGCGTGCTCGGCACCTTCAGCTATCTCGAAGCCACCAGCGAACAAAACTTTAGTGTCACCGGTGTGGTTGCCGGCATCCTTACCTTTATGTTGGGCGCCTACGCAACCATCGGCAATGAAACGGTGGCAGTGGCGTCAGCGGTGGCCATGGCAATCCTTCTCGCCTTGCGTGAGCCGCTGCACTCTTGGGTCCAAAGGGTTACTTGGCCTGAGATCCGCAGCGTGCTCGTGCTGCTCGCAATGTCGTTCCTGCTTCTGCCCATCCTGCCGAATCGCCCTATCGATCCATGGCAGATCATCAACCCCGCGGAAATCTGGCTGCTCGCCATTCTGATCGCGACGGTCTCCTTCGCTGGCTACATTGCTGTCCGTGTGTTCGGCGACCAGAAGGGAATCGCCGTTGCAGCAGTTGCCGGCGGACTCGCGTCATCGACAGCCACCACACTTTCTTTTGCCCGCCTTGCGCGTGAACACGAGCAAAGCGAAAGCTTGCTTGCCGGCGGCATCCTGATGTCTGGCGTCACCATGCTGCTCCGCATTGTTGTGTTGGTTGCCGTACTCAAACAGGAGCTGCTCGGTGCTATCTTTTGGCCGATCTTGGCGGCCGTTATCGTGACGCTTATCGGTGCTTCTATCCTGCTCTGGTCCGCAAGTGGGGCCGTAGCTGATCCGCCTCAGCTTCAAATCGATAATCCGTTCGAGCTTGCTACTGTCTTTCAACTTGCCGCGCTCATCGCCCTCATCCTGCTGGTTGCGAAAGCTCTTGCTGGGATGGCAGGCACGACCGGGCTTTTTCTGCTGGCCGCCGCATCAGGTATCGCTGATGTCGACGCGCTGACATTGTCAATGACGCGCCTCGCCGGTGTTCAAGTAGTGGTGGGCGACGCGGGCACTGCTATCCTGATTGCAGCATCGGTGAACACTGCTTCGAAGGCGGGACTTGCCGCTTTTGTTGGAGGCAGGAGACTGGGTAGCGTGGTAGGCATTGTTAGCATGGTCGCAATTGCTTCCCTGATCGCTGTCTTTGCGGTGCAGGGTCAATAGATGGCGAGCGTTCCGGTATCTAGACGTTGGTGAGAACAGCGTACCTATTGCCGCCGTCGCCCATCGCAAGGGCATGGCTGCGCCAGTCACGAAAGTGGCGGCAGAAGTGACGGCGGCTTGGACCGGCCGCGGGCGTCGCTTCCGATATCCCAAGTTCGTCCCGCGCGTGATTGCCCAGTGAAATGCCTCTGATCGCGCCGCTGCGTAACTCGGCGATTGATGTCTATCAATAAGCATCTTGGCTGCCTATGCGAAGCGTATCCGATGTAAGACACGAAGTTTTTGGTCCTGCATCAGGAGGCAGTCATGCCGACCCCCAAAAAGACAATCCTCGCCTTGCTGACAGTATCGGCTCTCGCGGCTACCTCAGTCGCTTTGGCTCAAGGAGGGCCGGGCATGGGGTATGGTGGTGGACCGGGCCGTGGATGGCACATGTGGGAGGGTTGGGGGCCCCGCTGGGGTGGCCCTGATACGATGATCGACAGGGTCGATGGTCGTCTCGCTTTCCTGAAGACCGAACTGAAGATCACTGAAGCCCAAACAGCGGCGTGGAACAAGCTGGCTGAGGCAATCCGGAAGTCGGCGGCCAGCCGCACCGAGCGCATGCGCGGCAATTGGTCAGGTGACGAATCCGGCAAGACCCTCGTCGAGCGCCTTGAAGCCCACGAGCAATTCATGTCAGCGCGTCTCGATGAACTGAAGCAGATCAAAGCCGCTTGGTCCGAACTCTACCAGGGCCTTGCTGAAAGTCAGAAGAAGGAGGCCGACGAGATCGTGTTGCCCATGATGGGGATGGGCGGTCCC